>Ga0315268_10004320_pt1 | contig 15444 bp, 9 predicted proteins | sample C1_top_MG_FD_204535 | JGI IMG/M metagenome (GOLD analysis project Ga0315268, IMG submission 204535) | Sediment microbial communities from Yellowstone Lake, YNP, Wyoming, USA - C1_top | ecosystem: Environmental > Aquatic > Freshwater > Lake > Sediment | place: USA: Wyoming | collected 2017-08-01
TCGGCGCAGTCGGCCTGATCGGATCGAGCGCGCACGGCGCCACGCTGTTGACCGGCGGCCGCGGCACCCCCGAAGTCCCGTTTGCTGACACCATCCCGGGCGGCGGCGGCGAGGCCGCGCTCTGGACCGGGCTCACCCTCGACGGCGATCCGCGTTTTGGCGTCTACTCGGTGGCGGTTGGCATGGGGTTGCGACCCAACCTCGAGGCGTCGCTCGCCACCAGTTTCATGGGCACGAGCGATCCGGCCTGGCGGCTGGGCGTGGCCGATCCGATCTCGCTCGGGCTCAAGTACCGCTTTTTGCAGGAGCGGCCGCTCGTCCCAGGCCTGGCGCTGCGGTTGAGCGTGCTGCGCCAGGATCGCGCCTTTGACCTCGTGCCCGAGCTGGTCCTGCAGAAGAGCGTCGGCGGCCGGACCAAGTTCGCAGCAATGGCCGGCTACCACATGTCGCCGATCGCAAATCCCATGGCGCGCAGCCGGCTGCTGCTGGGTTCGGCCGTGCAGTACCTGCTCGACGACTTCACGTTTGCCGGCGAGGTGCGCGCCGATCTCGACGCCAGCGATCGCTACCAGCGCGGCACGCTGCAGCTGAGCCCGCTGGTCAGCTACCATCTGGGCCACGGTCTCGATCTGGCGGTGACCGTGCAGGCCGCGCCCGTGGCGCCGACGCCCTATGTGCGGCTGCTGTTCGGGATCGTCTTCTCGAGCACGCCCGAGCGCGCACAGGACCGCGATCGCGACAAGATCCCCGACGTCATCGACCGCTGCATGTTTGCGGCCGAGGACGTCGACGAGTATCAGGACGCTGACGGCTGCCCCGAGGGTGGACCGCCCGCTGCGGTGGCTGGCGCTAGCGGACCGCGCGGTTTCACCACGCCGTTCCCGCGCTTCAAATTGAAGATACCGATCGCGCCGTTCCCCCCGGGTGCGGTCGCGCCAGGCAGCACACCAGCCAGCGCGCCGACGAGCGAGCCAGCGAGCGAACCGGCATTGCCGCCGGAGACGCTGCCAGAATCGCTGCCCGAGTCGCAGCCGTCGAGTGCGTCTGCTGGGCGTCCGTCAAGCACGCCGGCCACGCAGCCGGGTGCTCTTGCGCAACAGCTCACTGTTGCGCAGCGCCAGATCGAGGAGCGCGACAACGCGATCGCGGTGCTGCAACAAGAAAACGATGCGCTGCGTGAGGAGGTCGCCCGGCTGCGCGAGCAGATCGGCGCTCCCTCGACGCGACCAGCACGTGCGACCTCGTCGCGACCTGCGAGTACGCCGGCGTCGCGACCCGCGAGCCGCCCGGCAACGCAACCCGCACTTGCACCAGCGTCCCGACTGGAGCGCGCGCCAGCGACCCAGCCAGCCAGCGTCGATCTCAGCGCTGCCCAGAAGGCGCAGCTGCGCGACCTGCAGAAGATCAAGGAGAAGCAGCAAGCCAAGATCGAGGTCAGTCCGACCGTGCCCGAGATCCGCACGCCCGCGCGCACCGAGGGCGGGCTGACCGAGGCGCAGATCGCCAAGGTCGTGGTCGACAACCAGGGCGGCATCCAGGCCTGTGCGGACCGCGAGGCCAAGCGCGGGGCCAAGCTGCCGGCCAAGCTCGACCTCGCCTTGACCGTGGCCGGTCAGGGCAAGGTGACCAAGGCGCGCGTGCTCGACAAGGAGCATCGCGATAGCGACTTCGGTCGGTGTCTGGTCGGCAAGGCGCGCATCTGGCTCTTCCCCGAGTCCACCGGCGGGTCGACCGACGTCGAGATCCCGCTCAAGTTCTCGACCGCAGAGACGTCCGACATCGAGCTGACCTTGATCCCTGCCTCGCGACCTGCCAGCGCGCCCGCTGTTCAGGCGTCGGACGATGAGGCCAAGAAGCAGGCACTGCGCGCCGAGATCGCACGGCTCAAGCAGGAGCTGGCCACGAGGCCCGTGGTCAGCGTCGAGATCATTGCCGGCGTGCCGAGTACAGTGCCGGCCGCAATGACAGGAAAACCGATCACCGTCGACGAGCTCGATCGTCTGATCGGCAATCTCAAGCGGCAGAACGCGGCGCTGCGCGAGCAGGACAAGGTCAGCGCCGAGCAGATCCGGGCGCTGGAAGAGCGTCTCAAGACGGGCTGGGCGCGCGACAGCAAGGGCCGTTTGATCAAGCTGCCGTCGTCGGAGCAACCGGCCAGCGGCAGCGCGCTGCACGGTCCGGCCGGGTCGTGGGTCGAGGTCAACAGCGAGACCCTGTCCGCGCTGGCCGAGCGCGAGCTGGACGACGGCAAGTTGTGGCCGCTGATCTACCTGGCCAACTGCGAGCAGATGCTGCCCGGCTTTAGCGACCAGACGCTGGCCAAAGGCCGGTTGCTGATCCCGCACGCGGGTATCGGTGTGGCGCCCGAGCGTGTGGTCCGCGATTTCTACAGTGCGCGCACGCACCTCAGGCAGCACGCCCTGGCCAGTGCGCCGCGCGAGGTGGTCGTGGGCGCCGACGAGAAGCTGACCGACATCGCGGCCAGACCCGAGATCTACGGCGATGCGCGCTACTGGACATTGTTGTACGTGGCCAACCTGGATCGCGTGGCCGACGCCAACAAGTTGGTCCTCGGGACAACACTGAGAGTGCCACGCTGATAAAGCCGTCAGTACCGAGCGGGCGCAACGCTCGTTCTTTTCCCGAAAATATCGGCCAGTTTTTTGACTCGGTCGGCTCCATCCGTACCCTGGAGGTACCGGCGTACGCCAGGGGGCGCCAGCAGGCGCCAGATGGAGCCAACATGAACTGCACCGCGATCGCACTCGGTTGGGCCTCGGCAGCGATGTTGATCCACGGCTCGAGTTGGGCTGCCGCAAAGTCAGTCCGCATCGCAGCCATCCAGGTCGAGGTCGGCGACCCCGAGACGCGGGCGCTGCTAACCGAGATCAAGCAGCTCCAGGCTGCTCTCGCAGCACGGCCGGTGGTGGGCGTCGAAGCGAACGGCGCGCGCATGGGCGAGGCGCTTGCGGCCGCACCAGCCGGATCAAACGACACTTCCAGGGTCCTCACGGCTGTCGATTTCGAGAGTCGGGCCCCGCTGATCAACGAGTTGGCCCAGCAGAACGGGGCGCTGCGCGAGCAGGGGCGAGCCGCCGGCGCGCGGATCGCGATCCTTGAACAGCGGCTCACTGCTGGCTGGGCACGTGCCAGCCTGTTAAGTTTGAGCAAGCTGCAAACCTCGCCGGCAGCTATCGACGGTGGCCCGCGGTTTGCAGCCGTGGTCCGCGCTGCAGCGAGGAGTCAGACGCTGCGGTTCGAGTCGGTACGCGAGCGCGACGCGGGGCTGCAACGGGCGCAAGCGCTGCTGACCCGATGCGGTCAGATGATACCTGGCGTCGAGGACCAGCTGCTGGTTGACGAGTTGACACTGGCCAGCCTGGATCGCGCGACCACTGCCAGCGCGCCGGTCGCAGTGATGGAGTCGAGGGTGCCGCAAGAATGACGAGAGCGACCCGGGCGCACCAGCTTGTCCTGGTCCTGGTCATCGCGGCAACAGTCGCGCTGCCAACGCGATCGGCGCTGGCGCAGAGAAGACAGCAGCCCGGTTACCGCCTGCACAGCGTGCTCAGCGCCGAAGCGCGCGGCATCTACCTGATCGGCGAGGACGGGCAGTACTACCGCTCGCTCTGGATCGAGGAGGGTGGCCGCGTTTCATTGCTGGGCCACATCTGGCAGCCCGGGTTGCTGCAGTTCGATCTGCGCGGCGAGCTGTTCGGGTTGCATCAGCTGAGCGACTTGGGTTTGGCCAATGGCTACCACGTGGGCGCTGGCGCCCAGGTCACGCTGCTGCCGTGGAGCATCTTTCCGTTGACCTTGAGCGCGCAGCGGTCGACCAGCGGGCTGGCCGGCGGCGGTCTGCCGGGCAACGCCTTTCTCACCGACAGCCTCGGCCTCGACTGGCGGTTGACCCTGCCCAGCGCGCCGCGCTTCTACCTCTCGTTGCGCAACCTGAGCAGCGCGATCACCGGTCAGTCGGCCATCCCGGCGCAGTTGACCGGCGCCAGCCGCGGTCAAGATCGCGAGGGCGCCACCCGCACTGCATCGACCACCATCGTCTACGGCGGCAAGGACGTCGTCGCCAGCGGCAAGTACTCGATAGAGCAGCGCACCGACAGCGCGCCCGACTCTGGCGGCGGCGCGCGCAGCGAGCAGCAGATGGTGCTGCAGCACGTCGACATCAACGGCAGCGCCCGCATCACCCCGGAGCTCAACTGGGACCTCTATGGCGGTGGCACCAGCGTCCGCGTCGACCGCAGCGCGCTCGGCTTCGAATCGCGCATCGGGCAGGTGCGCACGGTCGGCCGCTTCACGCCCGATCCCAGGTTCAGCGGCCTGGTCAGCTACGGGTTCAACGGCGACAGCCTGAACGACTCGCGCAGCAATCTGTTCGATGGCCGCTTTGACTGGCGCGCCCGCGATGACGCGGGCGTGCGCGGCGCCTTCTTTCTCGACCACACAGCGTACCAGCCGGACGCGCCATTCAACTACCTGGCGAGCGAGGGCATGAGCGTCGGCGGTTACCTGCGGGCGGGTCGCGGACCGGCCCGCGGCCACGTCGAGGACGTCGTCACCGTCGGCACCGCGCAGGTTGATCCAGGTGATCCCGGGTTGATCCTCGGCAACGCGCTGACGTCGCAGGCCTCGTGGCAGCTGTGGCCGGGCCACACCCTGGCGCTCAACGGACTGGTGGCCAGCATGCTCGACACCTCGTCCGCCGGTGTCAGCACCGACTTCACGCGGGTCGACGCGCAATGGATGTCGCTGCTGGGCGCCGGCATCTATGGCAGCGCGCGACTTGGAGCAGGTGTCTCGCACAGCAGCGACCGCCGGTTCGACTCGGGCGAGGACTTTCAAAAGGAGTTGCATGGCGAGGTGCGCGCCAGCGTGCCGATCGGTCCGGACCTGGTCACCTCGCTGGGCAGCGGCTACCGTGCGGCCACGTCGTTCCGGGCGCTGGCGCCGGGCAACACCTTCTACCTGTCGGGCACGGCGAGCTATTTGCTGCTGGAGAGCGTCTTCTTGCGTGGCCAGGCCGACTATTTTCTCACCTCGTACCTCGACCAGACACGTAACCGCCTGCGCGCGGTGGCGGACGTCGGTTGGTACTTCAGAAATTTCGTGCTGAGTGCAAACTATCAGTTCCTGTTCGAGGACCAGGCCGGGCGACCGGTGGCCGAGAACATTTTGTGGCTGCGCATGGCGCGGGGGATCGATCTTGGCCTCTAGCGGACCTGGCTGGCCGGTGCGCGCGGCCTGGCTCTTCTGTTTGCTGCTCGCTGGCGGCGGCGCCGGTTGCGCGCACGGCAGGCTACCCGAGATCTCGGCCGGACAGTGGCAGGATGCGCCGCGCTGGCCGTTGCCGCCCGAGGAGGCGCGGGTGGTGCGCGTGGGCCAGCTGCATTCGGACCGCGACATCGTGGGCGAGCGCGGTCTGTTCGCCGCGCTGCTCGAGACCGTCGCTGGCGCAGCCGAGGAGATCGCACTGGTCACACCCATGGGCGTGGCTGTCGACGCGCGCGGCCGCGTCGTCGTGGCCGACCCCGGACTGCCCGGCGTGGTGATCTTCGACACCGCGGCCGGCACCACGCGGCTGCTGCGCGAGACCGATCAGGGCAACCTGGACACGCCGGTGGGCGTGGCCATCGACGACACCGGCGCGATCTACGTGACCGACTCGGTGCTGGCCGCGGTGGCGTGCTTCGATGCGGCGGGCGCGTTCAAGCGGTGGCTCGGTGTCGGGCTGCTGCAGCGGCCGACCGGTATCGCCTTTGACCCGGCCACCAAGCGCCTGCTCGTCGTCGACACGCTGACGCACACTTTGGTCGCGCTCGACCGCGAGGGCAAGCCGCTGGCAACCTTTGGCGAACGCGGCGTTGCCGCCGGTCAATTCAACTATCCGCTCTATATTGCGGTGGACGGCACGTCACAGAGCTGGGTGGTCGATTCGCTCAACGGTCGCGTGCAACGGCTGGATCCGCAAGGGCGCCCGCGCGGCAGCATCGGTCGCGTCGGCGACTCGGCCGGCAGCTTTGCCCGCGCCAAGGGTATCGCGGTGGACGACGACGGAAATCTGTACGTCTCGGACGCGGTGTTTGACAACGTGCAGGTGTTTGACCCGCGGGGCCGGCTGCTGCTGGTCTTTGGTCAGCCCGGTTCGGGTGACGGCGACCTGTTATTGCCAGCGGGCATCGCGGTCGACTCGCAGGACCATGTGTTTGTCGCCGACTCGAGCAACCACCGGGTGCAGATCTTCCAGCTGGTCGAGGGGACGGCGCCATGACAGGGCGGCAGCGCAACAACCGACAGCTCGTGCTGGCGCTGGCGCTCGCGGCGCTGCCGGCAATCGGTCTGGCCCAGCAAAGCGGCGATGTGGCGCACACCGCGCACAATCTCTCGATCAGCGGTCCAGGCGAGATCAAGGCCGAGCAGGAGACCGAGATCTGCATCTTCTGCCATGCCTCGCACAGCGGGATGGGGGTGCAGCCGCTGTGGAACCGTGCGCTGCCCAGCACGCCGTTCGCGCTGTACAAATCGCGGCCGAGCGACCCGCAGGCGAGCCCGAGCCGTGGCGAACCCGACGGCTCCAGCAAACTCTGCCTCTCCTGCCACGACGGCACGCTGGCGCTGGGAGCCGTGGCCAACCGGCGCAAACCGATCGCCGTGCGCGGCACGATTGCCGGCCGGTTGCCACCCGGTTCGCGCGGGCTGATCGGCACCGACCTCTCGGGCTCGCATCCGGTCTCGTTTGTGGTCGATGATCGGATGATCGCGCAGCGCGCGGCGCGCGGCAGCTCGCTGGCGCCGCTCGAGCGCATGCGCAGCGATCCCACGGTCAAGCTCGATCGCAACGACAAGGTGCAATGCACCAGCTGCCACAACGCCCACGACGACCGCAACTTCGCGTCCAGCGGCGTGCATTTTTACAACAAGCCCCGGTTCTCGGACACCTGCCGGGTGTGTCACGAGCCATGAACGCCATGACGACGCGTGCGCTACTTTGCTGCACATTGCTGGTCGCGTCGGCGCCAGCGACCGCGAGCGAGGGCCAGGCGCACGAGGACGAGCGCACGCTGCCGCGCGGCTGTGGTTCGTGCCATCGCGGCCACGGGGCACGCGGTAGCACGATGCTGCCCGCGACCGGCGACGAGGCGTGTCTGCAGTGCCACGGTGACGAGGCCAGCCGGGACAAGGACCGACTGGCTCCCGATGTGGCTGTGCGCCTGCGCAACCTGCGCGGCGATTTTGGCAAGCCGTTCGCGCACCGTTCGATGCCGGGCGGCGAGCACCAGCGCTCCGAGAACCTGCCCGAGCGCGATCCGAGCGCGCCGCGCCACGTCTCGTGCCTGGACTGCCACGATGCCCACGCGACGCGCGCCGTCGATCCGGCCGGCAAGCGCGGCCTGCGACCGCGCAGCTCGACCCTGCGCGCCCACACCTTTCAGTACGAGGTGTGCTACCGCTGCCACGGCGACAGCGCCAATCTGCCCGCGCGCAGCCGCAACATCCGGCGCCTGTTCAACGGCGCCAGCACGTCGTTCCACCCGGTCGAGGAGCCCGGTCGCAGTGGCGATGTCCCGTCGCTGCGCCTGCCCTACGCGACGAGCAGCGTGCTCTCCTGCAGCGATTGCCACGGCGGTGACGACGCTGCGTCGAACAATGCGCCACACGGATCGATCTATGCCGGGCTGCTGGTCGACAACTACATCACGGCCGATGGTCAACTCGAGAGCGACCTGGCCTACCGGCTGTGCTACCGCTGCCACGAGCGCAACAACATCCTGGCCGACGAGACATTCAGTCGCCACCGACGCCACCTGATCACACCCGAGGCGACGACCTCTTGCTTCACCTGCCACAATTCGCATGGCAGCCGCAGCAACCCGCGGCTGATCGAGTTCAATCCGATGGTGGTGGCGCCGACCAGCCGCGGCGAGCTGCGCTTCAAGCAGACTGGCAAGCGCCAGGGCGAGTGTTATCTCAGCTGCCACAATGTCGAACACGCGCCGGGCCGCTACTGCCCGCCCGAGGTCAACTGCGATCCAGGCGAGGTCGGCAAGCTCGACCTGCAAAAGAGCCGGCGCGGGCAGCAGCAGTCGCCGTTGCTCGACCAGGAGCGGTCGATGTTCGACGACGCGCCATCGCCATTTGGGGGCGCGCCGTGAAAAGGACGGGTGACCGATGAGGTCGTTGCGGGCCAGACGCGCCGTGCGCATCGCGCTGTCGCTGCTCGCAGCGTCGACCTGGTTGCCGGCGACGGCAGCGCGCGCGGCCGACAGTTCGTGCCTGGCCAACGGCTGCCACCAGGCGTTCGCCAAGCTGCCGCGCCAGCACGCCCCGGCCAGCGGCGGCGATTGCCAGGTCTGCCACAAGACCGCCGAGGAATTCAGCGACCGTGCGGCCTGCAAGAGCGGCAAGACCTTCAAGCTCGACGAGCAGCCCAAGCTCTGCTTCGACTGCCACACCGCGTTCGAGGGCATTTCCACGCACGCGGCCATGGAGCAGGGCTGCACGTCGTGCCACGACCCGCATGGCAGCAAGAACCGCGCGTTGCTCAAGGAGAGCTCGCTGCTCAAGCTCTGCACGGCCTGTCACTCCGGCTTCGACACCGGTACCTCGATTCACCTGCCGGTCAAGCAGGGCAACTGCACCGCCTGCCACAGCCCGCACGCCACCCCCAACAAGCCGCTGCTGCTCAAGCCGCGCAATCAGATCTGTCGCGACTGTCACAAGTTGCCCGAGCCCGATTCGCCCGAGGCCGTCAACTGGAGCCACTACCCGGTGCGCAGCGGCGACTGCGCCGCCTGCCACCGGCCGCACACGTCGAGCAACCAGCACCTGCTCGCCGTCGACAAGAACGAGATCTGCCTGCGTTGCCACGACGCCAGCGCCGCGATCAAGGAGGCCAGCGTCAAGCGCATCGATCTGCGAAAGAAGTTCAAGCACAGCGCCGTGGTCAAGGGCGGCTGCAGCGACTGCCACCGGCCACACGGCTCGCCCAACCCGGCGTTGCTGGCGGCCGAGAGCGTGCCCAAGCTCTGCAGCAAGTGCCACGCCGAATTTTTTGGTGCGTTCAAGCACAGCGCCGTGCTGCTCGGCCGCTGCGGCCGCTGCCACGAACCGCACGCCAGCGACCTGCCCAAGTTGGCCCGGGCCAAGGGATCGGCGCTCTGCTTCGAGTGTCACGCTGACGACGTCACCGGCCGGGTCTCGGTGCATGCGCCGATCGTGCAGGGCGGCTGCCTCGAATGCCACGGTCCGCACGACGGCAGCAACCGCGCGCTGGTCAAGATCGGGACCGGCAAGGATGTCTGTCTGAGCTGCCACGCCAAGGGTGGCCGCAGCAGCAAGTTGATCGACCTCGAGCGACCGGTGGTGCACGAGGCGATCCCGCGCTTTGGCTGCAAGGGCTGCCACGACGCGCACGGCAGTAACGAGCCGACGCTGCTCCTCGCCAAGGGCAATGCGCTCTGCACCGCCTGCCACGCCAAGCAGGCCGATGGCTCGCACATCATGACCGGCATCACCGGCAAGCCGCACCCGGTGGCCGTGGTGGCCGACCCCACGCGGCCAGGCAAGCCGATGGCCTGCGTCAGCTGCCACGACCCGCACGCGTCCACCTCACCCAAGCTGCTCGTCGGCAGTGAGGTCGGTATGTCGATGTGCGACCGTTGCCACGGTAAGGGGCAGCGGACCGCACCGCCGGCGCGGCAGCCGGCCTCGCCCGGTCCTGCCAAGAGGAGTCGCTGATGCGCACCCGCACCGTTGCGATGCTACTGGTCGTGCTCGGTCTGGCGACCGTCTCTGGTTGCGCGACCGACCAGGCGAAAAAAAAACCGGTCGACGTGATCTGGCCGCTGCCGCCCGAGCCGACGCGCATTCGCTATCTGCGCAGCTACACCTCGAGCGCCGACGTGTTGCCGGAGAAGGGCTTCTTCGACGTCGTGGGCGAGCTGTTTGCCGGCCCCAAGGAGGAGACCAAGTTCAAAAAGCCGTTCGCGGTCGCCGTCGACAGTCGCGGCCGCATGTTCGTCACCGACACCGGTTGGGGTCAGCTGCTGGTGTTTGACGAGGCCAATCACAACTTCGCGATGTGGGGCGAGAGCGGCGCCGGATTGCTCAAGCGGCCAACCGGGGTCGCCGTCGACGCGCAGGACAACGTCTATGTGGCCGACGCTGCTGCGGCGCGCGTCGTCAGCTTCAAGCCGGACGGCACCTTCTTGCGCGCCTACGGTCGGGCTGGCGAACTGACGCGCCCGGGCGGGCTGGCCGTGGACCAGCGCAACAAGTGGCTCTACGTGATCGACGTCGGCCAGCACCAGGTGGCGGTTTACGACCTCGAGGGGACGCAGCGGCTACGCGTGATTGGCAAGCGCGGCGACGGCGACAGCGACTTCAACTTTCCGACCTTTGTCGCGGTCGGCAGCGACGGCAACCTGTTCGTGATGGACTCGTTTCACTTTCGGGTCAAGGTGTTCGACCCGCAGGGCAAGTACCTCTCAGGCTTTGGCTGCAACGGCACCAGCCTGGGTTGCTTCTCGCGCGCCAAGGGCATCGACCTCGACTCCGAAGGTCACATCTACGTCGTCGACGCGGCGTTCAACGTCGTGCAGATCTTCGACCAGCAGGGACGGTTGCTGCTGTTCTTCGGCGGCGGCGGGCAGGGGCCCGGTCAGATGTGGTTGCCGGCCGGGCTTTTCATCGACCAGCGCGATCGCATCTACATCGCCGACCAGTACAACTGGCGCATCAACGTCTTTCAGTACATCGCCCACCCCGAGGAGGCTGCCTCGCAGCCGTCGAGCACGAGCGACACGGTCGACCAGGTGGTGCGTATACCCGCTGACCAGCCGGTCTCGCTGCCAGGCCCTGAACCCGGTGCGCCTGCGTCGTCTCTGCCCGCTCAGCAGTGAACACAGCGCGTGCGTACCGCGTGTGCATGACCCGCTGGGGCTTTTGCCCCAGGCTGCATATTCATCCGAAAACTGAACTGGTTGGCGCTCTCGAGCGCGACCCAGCGCGCTTCACCCGCGATCGCAGAGGCCCTGACGCCCAACAATCACGTGTCGTCGGAGAGCGTTCTCGCTCGATCTCAGTCCAATCAAATGCCCCACGTCATTGGGGCATATAGCCCAATCCTGTTTCCAACGACGTCACAGATCAAACCCGAGAGTGTCTTCAAGAACACGTGATCGTGTTTCTTTGGTCGACAAAATCGCATGACCGCTTGCTGGATCGGATCTTGCTCATATGGCCATCGCTACCACCCCGATCGGGACGGTCGAGGAAAGCAGGAGACCGAGATGGCGATGAAACGACACACCAATCACAAGAGCCTCAGGCTGGCGGTTCTGGCAGCGGCGATCGTCGTTGCTGTCGTTGCCGGAAACGTGGCGTTGGCGACAGTCGTCGGGTCCAAGCACGACTTCTCGTCGGGCAACCCGAGCGCCAAGTGGGGCACGTCCAACACGGACCAGATATGCATCTTCTGCCACACGCCGCACAACGCGACCACTTCGAACATGCTGTGGAACCGCGACCTGCCGGTGGCCAACTTCACCCCGTACTCGTCTCCCACGCTCAACGCGGCCGTTGGCCAGCCAGGCGAAGTCAGCATGATGTGCCTGAGCTGCCACGACGGCTCGACCGCGATCGATCAGTTCAATCGCGGCCGCAGCTGGAACCCGCCGACGATGCCGAAGATCGGCGACATCTACTGGCCAGGCAATCCCATGGTCGACGGCATGGGGCCCAACATCGGCGGCAACTTCGGCGGCTTTTCCATCAACGACCTGAGCAACGACCACCCGATCGGTTTCGTGTTCGATGCTGCGCTGGTCGCCGCTGACCCGGGACTTCAATTGCCAGCCGCGGGCACGCTTCAGCTGTGGTCGGGCCGGCTCGAGTGCGCGACCTGCCACGAGCCGCACACCACGGTCAACGGGCCGTTCTTGCGGATGACCAATTCGCAGAGCCAGCTCTGCAACACCTGCCACTTGAAGTAACCGCGACTCCTCTCACGGAAGAAAGGTGACACGATGAATTCGCTCAACGCATTGAAGAGGGGAGCCGCGGGAGCACTGGTACTGCTGGCGACCCAGGCTTGCATCGATAAGTCGGGCACCGACAACAAGCTGGTGCCAACACCGGGACCGGTGGTCGAGCCGCGCGTGGTTGGTCAGTTTGCGGCGACGGATTGGCAGCTGGTGTACCCGACCCGGCTTGCGATGGTCGGCGACACGCTGTTTGTCAGCGATCCCAAGGCCAACAAGGTGATGGGTTATAACCAGGGCGTCGCCGATACCACGCTGGCCGGTCTCGACCAGCCGCTGGGCGTCGCAGTCTACGGCGACCTGCTCTACGTCGGCAATGCCGGCCGCAAGGACGTCGAGGTCTACTCGATCACTGAAAAGAAGTATCTGCGCAGCCTGGGTGGCGTGGGCGCGTTCGAGTTGCCCAACTCGATCGCCGTGGCACCAAACGGTCTGGTCTACGTGGCCGACAGCAAGCGCGACGTGGTCAAGGTGTTCGACGCCAACGGCAATCTGGTCAACACCATCGGCGGCACGGGCACGGTAGAGGGTCAGTTTCGGTTCCCCAACTCGGTGGCCGTGAATGCCAACCTGCTGGCCGTGGCTGACCGTGACAATCATCGGGTTCAGCTGTTCAACACCAATGGCAGCTTCGTGCGCAGCTTTGGCTCCATCGCCACTGGCGGCCTGAGCGCGGCTGACTTCAGGGGCAAGTTCACCAGCATCGGCGCGGTTGAGTTCGATCGCAACGAGCTGCTCGTACTCGACTCGGCCAACGCCTCGGTCCAGGTTTTCAACCTCGACGGCGTTTACCGGGGCACCTTCGGTTACGCCGGCGATTGCGCCAACTGCAGCAGGATGCCACTCGACATCGCGGTGGATGCGCAGGGCGGCGTGCTGGCCACGGACCCCGAGAACCGGCGCCTGATTGCGGTCGCGACGGAGATGAGGTGATCGCCATGAAAAAACTTTATTCGATCGTCGCTCTCTTCGCGCTGACCCTGGCGACCAATGCACACGCGATCGTGCAGGGCCCCCACAATCCCCTGTCCTGCGACCAGTGCCATGTCGGTTATGGCGGCGTCAGCGACCCGGGTCACTCGGTCAATGGCTCGGTCACTGGTTCGACGACGACATCGGCCACGGACTCGAGCAAGGCTTGGACGACCGGTCAGTGGGTCGGCGGTTACGTGGTGGTGTCGCCCGCAGACACCACGACCAACTCGCACTATCGCCTGATCGCGGCCAGCACGGCCGACACCGTGAGTTGGGCTGCGCCACTGCCGGCGGGCGTCACCATCGCCAGCTACACGATCTTCAAGTTCGGTTACAGCGACGTCGAGGTCAAGTGCAAGGTTTGCCACAGCCCGAGCGGCGGCGCCAACCCGATCGCGGGTAACCACATCGTGAGCGGTGTGCACGGCGGCGCCAACAACGAGATCGGCTGCGGCAAGTGCCACGACCCGCACGGCATCGACGTGATCCTGCCGCCGAGCGATCCCACTCCGCTGGCCAGCCACCTGCTGCGGCCCAAGTTTCGCGGTCCGGACGGCCTGACCGCGACGGTCTCCTACGACCCGGCTGACGGCGTCACGCGCCTGGTCAAGCCTGCCGGCAACGGTGCCTGCCAGGTTTGCCACACCAGTACCAGCTACTACACCAAGGACGGCCTCCTGCAGACCCACCAGGTGGGCCAGGATTGCATCAGCTGCCACAGCCACGACATCGGCTTTGGCGGCGGCGGCTCCAACTCGGGTCACACCGATCCGGAGAGCGAGGCGTGGAGCGACCACACCGGAACCGGTGCCTGCGTGCGTTGCCACAGCGAAGATGGCTTCAGAGACTACATCGGTGAGAACGACGGCAAGGACAACCACGACAAAGAAACGTTCGTGGCCAATGGCACCAGCTTCTTGCCCAACCGACCGCTCGATTGCACGGCCTGCCACAACGCAGTCAGCGATCCGGTCACCGGCACGCTCAACAGCGTGATGTTTGTGTCTCTTGCCAAGTTCAGCACCACGGACCCAGGCACGACTCTCGACCAGGCCACTGTCCTCTGCTCGCAGTGCCACCAGGGTCGCGAGTCGACGCCGAGCGTCAACTCCAAGATCACCAGTGCTGTGGCGGTCAAGGGGCTGGCCCAGGCTTCGGTGAGCGCCAAGGCGCCCGGCACGACGACCACGCTGGTGAGCGCCAGCCTCACGGCCAACGCCTACAAGGGCTTCACCGCGGTCTTCACCACGGCCGAAAACCAGGACCTGCACCGGACTGTCACGGGCAATGACACGACGACCCTGACCTTCGATTCTGCGGTTCCAGTGGCCCCGGTCTCGGCCCCGGTGGCGCACACGGTCACGCTGTGGCCCACTGCCAATGGCGGCACGGGCGACTCGTATCGCGGCGTGCGTCAGGGTGCAGTTGTGCGTGGTATCGACCTGGTCGATAGCAACCGCGTATGGGACACTACCGCCAATTCAGGCAAAGGCCAGTGGATGGACTGGTACCTCTTCATCCACACCGGCGCCAACGCAGGCCTCTACCGCAAGATCCTGAGCAACACGGCCACCTCGCTGGTCATCGCGAATGCCTCTCTCAGTACCGGCATGCCGTTCCCGTCGCCGATCGTCGCCGGTGACCGCTACCAGATTCTGCCCAAGGAGACTTCGGCGGTCCTGGACGCCATCCGAACGACGCTGACCTTCTCCAACTCGCACTACTTCCCGGCCAGCGCCATCCTGCACGGCGCTGACGCGATGATCGGCTACCAGAATCCGCAAAACTACGGGACCGGCGGCAGCGCGGGCGCAGCCGCGGACCGCAGCTACTCGGGCAAGAACCTGCACGGTGTCAGCCAGGACAGCTGCAAGAGCTGCCACAGCCCGCACACGCTCGAGGTCACGGTCAACGCCGGAACCTGCGGTCGCTGTCACTTTGACGAGGCGGGTGCGCCGATCAACAGCATGATCCAGCTCGAGGAGATCAGGCAGTTTGGCTTTGAGGGCGACATCGACGGCGACGGAAATGCGACCGAGTCGCTCAAGGCCGAGATCGATGGCCTGGGTGCCACATTGCTCACGGCCATCAAGGCCTACGGCAACCTGTCCAGCGGTGGCGCGACTCACCCCATTTGCTACGACCCGTTGACCAACCCCTACTGGTTCAAGGACAACGGTCTGGGCGGCGGCACTGCCGGCAACGGCGTCTGCGAGGCTGGCGAGCTGGTCAGCGCCAATGCGTATGGCTGTAGCGCGACGACCGCCGGCTGTGTCACGACGAGCAATGGCTATTCGCCGCGCATGCTGCGAGGTGCTTTCAACTACCAGATCTACGTCAAGGAGCCGGGCGCGTGGGCGCACAACCCGCGCTACATCATCCAGATGCTCTTCGACAGCATCAAGGACATCAATGT
>Ga0315268_10004321_pt1 | contig 15441 bp, 15 predicted proteins | sample C1_top_MG_FD_204535 | JGI IMG/M metagenome (GOLD analysis project Ga0315268, IMG submission 204535) | Sediment microbial communities from Yellowstone Lake, YNP, Wyoming, USA - C1_top | ecosystem: Environmental > Aquatic > Freshwater > Lake > Sediment | place: USA: Wyoming | collected 2017-08-01
ATAGTCGCATACGGAAAGGTTCAACACGGAGTAACCAGCAGCCTCACAAGCCTAGCAGAACTCACCTGAGAAAGAAGGCGGGCAAGCTGATTGAAAAACACCTGACATAATCCTCAGAAATGTTAAAGATCAGACGCGACAAGTCCCGTTGATTGTGAACCTCTTCGAAAAATCGCGGATTGAGTCTTTCAAAATCTCTTCCGACATCCTTGGATCTCTTCGCTCTCTTGAATATCGGAGCGCTCGTAGAAACTTGAACTTGCGACATGCTATAGGCATGTGTTGCGTTTCAGGATCTATGCGTCAGAATTCGTGCTCTGTCTAAAGACAGTATTTACCGAGAACATCGAACAATTCGCAATTGACCAATCCGAACGGCTATAGGCTTAAATATTATCCGGGGCGATATCCGCTCGAACTAACAGGAGTAATTGAACGAAATAATGGCGGAAGTATGCCCCACTTGTGGGCTTCCTAAGGATCTGTGTGTCTGCGGAACCATCAGTATGGAACAGCAGCTTGTTAAGGTCCGCCTTGAGACTAGGAAATGGGGTAAACCCACCACAATTATCGAGGGAATCAACTCCAAGAGGGTTGATCTAGGTGACCTAGGTGCCAAGCTCAAGACCTATTGCGCTTGCGGTGGCACAGCAAAAGAAGGCTTGATAATGCTTCAAGGCGACCATCGCAGCAAGATCAAGAAGCTGCTTGTTCAATTCGGTTTCCCGGAAGCCTCTATCGAGGTACACTAGGCGCGAGCCCACAGGGGATGATGATATGACCGGTTTTCTTGACATATTGAAGAGCATCAAGCACTCAGGTCCCATGCCTCAGGTTTGCCCGTCGTGCAGGAGTACGAGGATTAGGCAACACGGTTCGTTGAATGGTTGGCTGTTTCCAGCCGTCTATGTGTGCGAAGATTGCGGTTATTCGGGTAAGTTCGTCTTGGAGCTTGATGTTGAAAACAAGAGCTCGGGGAAAACGTCGAAACATTAACGTTCCATTTAAGGAACGTTAATATACCGGTCACTCAGAAGGCTGTACCACATGGCGGCGAGTAACGCTGAGCTTTCCTCATCCCATACTTCAAAGAACCCTGTTGTTAGCCGCAATACTCACCGTCATCCTATCCACACCGACACTGACCATCGTCCTTGCTGACCAGCAACCAATCACGCGAGCCCAAGAGATTCAACTCTACGCACGCGATTCGCTCATCATAATGAGCGATCAGAACAGTATTCAACGCGTCTTTCTGCAAGGAAATCTCACCGCAGCCACTATAACCAAAGCCCTGTACCCCACGAACGAATTCGAACTGACTGCACTGGACCCAGGAGTATACGACCTCAGAGTGCTCTTCGATCTTCAGACCGATTATAAGGTGAACCTTTACGTTCAGACTTCCAATCAATCCAGAATAGCGAACAACACCACCTACTACCTCTCCGGCGGACCGTCTGAACTGGACGTAAAGGCAACATTCATCGCGCGCCCCCACAGCGCTCCGATGGTGATGCCCTCTGAATCTCCTTGGGAGAGCTTCATCAATTGGATCAGTAAGTTTGGTCAAGCGTTTCCTGTGTGGGTAAAACTGCTCTACTTCGCTTTGGGGATTCAGTTCTTCGCCGTCGGAGGATTGTGGATTCGACGGGAGACAACCAAACGGGAGTCAGGGCCACAAAGGCTTGATTTTGGAGACAAGGCTTTCCTCTGGTTGGACATAGCATACAAGTTTCTTCTAGCGTCTTTAGTTGCGATCGTTGCCATAATGGGCGGAGAACTCCTAATCCTGTTCATACTCCGATTCATGTTTCTCGTTTCCCTTGATCTCCTATCTCTCTGGGATCTGTTTGTTGTAGGATTTGCTGCGGGAGCCGTGATCTTCGTTTACTTGATCCGATTTACGTGCGAGAAAATTCTGGACATGAAACCTGTGGAGGATGAATGATCACGTCGCATAATCTCGACGACATGGAGAGCTACACACAGAGCGAACCTGAGACTGACTCAAGCGACCTCCAATGGTGGAGAAAATATCCCGCGCTACGATGGATAAACTACCTGGCATTGCGTGCTGCGGACCGAGATTTCACAAAGTGGCGCAAATCGAGGATCTCTCCGCGCAAATTCAGGAAGATCCAACAACGATTGGATCGCATGTACCCACCCAACAAGTTCTCCGCCAAGCAATTGATCGGGCGCGAAAAGGAATACAACCTGCTCTTAGATTCATTCAGATTGCACGTTCTGAAACACCCGATGCTGAAGAAATGGTTTGACAAGGATGATCTTCCAAAGGCAATCTGCCTGACTGGGGAGAGCGGAACGGGAAAGACCTTCCTAACCATGGTCTCAATGAAACAAATGCTGCTTGAAGCCCACAAGAACGGCATGCTGGTTTCTCCAGTAATAATCAAAGGTTCGGATGTGTTCTCCGAATACTATGGGAGAAGCACGAAACAAATAGGAAGGCTACTAGAACGTGCCTCCTCTTCGCCTTCTGTGGTGTACATCGATGAGTTCCAAAGCTTCGGGCGTAAAGTCCGCGGGGACACGGGAACGGAACTCGAGGATACGAGAGTTCAGGATGAGATAAACAGGTGGCTCGATAAGATTCTCGGCAGTGACACACGCACCCTGGTGATCGTAGCAACCAACTCCTACGAGCAAACCCGTGAGGACATCCGACGCCGTCTCACACGAGTAGATCTCGACTCTGGCATAACCCGCGAGATGCTGCTCGTAATTGTCAAGGGCAGGCTTTCAAGTGAAGGTTGGCATGGGATTTCTGCACCCGAAATATTGGAAGTGCTCGAACGCGAAGCCGCAATGCGTCGGCACGGCTCAATCACACCAAACGACGTTCTAACAGTGTTCAAAGAGGTGAAACGCTCCAAAGAGGTGCCGCTCTTGGAGACAATCCGACGATCGATGCCGAGTCCACTCTCAAAGTGGACCAAACCAATCTACAAGGTAAGCCTGGAGGACTTCGCGGAAGCAGCACATTCCATGAAGTTCTATGCTGAACGTGAGAAGTCGCGTGAGATCATGGACGCAGTCTACATCGTAACGCCCAAGGTTACACGTGACGAAATAGGTGGACTTCAGGACGTAAAGAACAAAGTGCTCAATCATATCTCATTGGCCTTCAATCGCAGAATGTCAGAGCTTGGATACGCGTCAAACTGCAGGTTTCTCCTATTCGGCCCACCCGGCACTGGGAAGACGATGCTAGCACTTGCGGCCGCTGCAGAGAACAAAGTGACCTTCATCAAGGTAAGGGGAGGAGAGCTAATGAGCGGTGCAAGCTACATCGGCGAACCCGAGAAAAGAATCAAGGATCTATTTGCCCTCGCGCGGCAACGCAGCCCATGCATCCTTTTCTTAGATGAGGCTGACGCGATCTTCTGGGGAGCTGATCCCACAGGAAACAAGATACTTGCACAAGTGAAGGCGGAACTGTCTGAGATCAAGCCTGATGAGGGCATAGTGGTAATCGCGGCATCAAACAAGGAAAACCTGATCGACCAAGCCACAAGGGACAGGTTCGAGCCAAACGTGTTCTACGTTCACCCGCCTCTAAACGATGATGAATGGAACGAGGTCGTTGAGATTCACCTACGCAAATTCAGACGATTCCTGCATCCTGAAATCGACGCGGCGAAAATCACACGCCTACTCAGGATGCAGAGGATCCTGAGTCCAAGGGCTGCGGCTGAGACAATTGCAGAGGCTCATCGACTGTGGGCTTCGGAGCTGAGTGCACTCTATGAATTGGACTCCACCAAAGACGACGACCAGGGGGCCCAGGTTAAGGCACGATATGAGGCGGATTTCCGAAGACTCGATGATCTAATTCAGATCTATCAAACCGAAGGAACTCGTCTCCAGACGGATAGCATAAACGAGACATGTTACCCAGTGCGTCTCTATCACTTCGAGAAAGCCATTCAGGCCCTTGAGTCAACTCAAGAACGGCAGCAAAGGGAGCTGGGGGAAGCACTTCTCCCATCGTCCCCCACGATTGGTGTTTCGTACGGTCTCTACGCCACAGAGCATGGAACGGGTGGAATAATCGGGGTAGAATGTTCGGTTAGACCAATTATCCCGGGTGAAAGTCAAGTCTCAGTAACAGGGAATTCAACATCAGCGATAATCGGACAGTCGGTGGTACCTGATGATTCTGTGTTGCAGAGTGCCCAAAATGCTGTAGAAGCTGTCACGTCTTGGTTGTGGAACTCGTGTACGATAGATCTGAGCAGAATGCACATTCACTTCCAAATCAGGAGCCTGCTGGAAGGAAGTCCGGGTCAGGGAGTTTCGGGCCCAAGTGCAGGAATAGCGATCGTTCTTAGTCTCCTCTCCGAACTCTCGGGATTGCCGATCTCGCCGTCGGTAGTGGGGACGGGTACAATAGGGGTCAAGTTCGACATAGGCCCTGTCGGCGGTTTGGGAGGACATGGCACGCAGACAGGTAAAATCGTTGGTATTCTCAAATCCCGTCGCATCAAAATAACCGACCTGGTCCTGCCCCTCGCGAATTTCGAACTCGCCGGAGACGAAATGCGCATTCTAACTGACGAAGGGGTAAGAGTCCATCCCATCAGGACGTTTCGCGATTGCAACGAAATACTATTCAATATGAATGAGAAAGAGTTGATCGATAAAATAAAAGAGAGATTTGAGCCGGTGGTTAAACCGACTCAAGGGTTCTAAATGTCCAGTTTCAGTGCTTCTTTGAGCCCTTTGTATCTGTTTCGAACGGTTACTTCAGTGACGTTGGCGACTTCCGCGATCTCTTTTTGAGTCTTCTTTTCGCCTTCAAGGACACATGCAACGTACAGTGAAGCCGCGGCTAGGCCCATTGGGTCCTTGCCTGCGACGATGCCTTTCCGCTTCGCCTCGTTGATTATTTTGATTGCGCGCTGTTGAGTGGGCATTGAGATCTCAACTTTTGTCGCGATCTTTGAAACACACTTGACTGGGTCTTCGACAGGCATTCGCAAATCTAGTTCTCTAACTAAGAGTCTGTAGCATCTGGCTACGTCTTTCTTTCGAATTCTGCTTGCGGCTGAGACATCTTTTAGCGTTCGAGGTGTCTCGGACATTCTGCATGCGGCGTACAGTGAGGCTGCGGCGATTGCGGCGATAGATCTTCCTCTGACCAAGCCGTTGTCCAAAGCTTTGCGGTAGACTATAGCTGCTCGTTCTTTGATTGAGGCAGGTATGTGAAGCATGTCGGTAAGCCTATCAAGTTCCGCCATTGCTTGCGCTAGATTTCTGTCGGCCGATGAGTGAACTCTTGTTCGGATTTGCCACTTCCTCAGTCGCAGCATTTCAAGTCTTGTGGCGAGAGGCAGCTGGCGACCGTAAGCGTCCCTGTTCACTCGATCAATAACGGTCGAGAGACCCTTATCGTGAATCGAAAACGAAGTTGGGATGCCTACGCGGCCACGTTCATCCTTTTCCTCCTTTGTGAATGCACGCCACTCAGGGCCTTGGTTAAGGGCGTGCTCGCTTAGAACCAAACCACAATTATGGCAGATGATCTCTCCAAGATCGTAGTCTTCGACAAGGTCTGCACTACCACATTCAGGACAGTTAGTAACCTTACCTATCTTTTTCGTTGCGGTGCTCGTACTCATTTTTCATCAATTCCTTCGATGCTTTACGCTCGAGCCATCTCCTCAGTAGAACCACACGAATCCGCGTCGTTCTGCTTCAGTACTCGTCATCCGGCCCGAAAGCTATAATAGCCAGCATAATCCCATATTTAATCGTTATGTAAGAATGCGTCATTTCTAGAACAAACGGCCCGTAGCGTGTCGATTTTGGGCTATTAGTGGCCTAACGCAACAAGCCAAGGCTATAACGGCGGAATATCGGTCAGATCCAACCATTCCCAGAGATTTCAAGGCCAATTATCGGCCCGCATGAGCTGGTTTTCGCTTCAGGACACATCAAGTTCCTTTCGAAAGTAGATATTATCCCCCTCTCGGCGCAGAAACCTCGAATATCGAGCGCATTCCGACACGAGCATCGGCTGCTGATCGTCTGGTGATGTAATAACCTCAATGTCAACGATCCTGTAGCGAGCTTGATCCGGATCTTTCCCTTGAAGTGACCTAAAGTCTCCAAGCGAGAGCTGAGGAGCCAGCGGGTCAAGAACGTCTACAACCACCGGAATTCGACGTATCGGAATTCTAAGTACCATCTCAGCCCGCAAATGGCTCACCATTATCCCTCCCGCGCTTCGAGAGCACATCTAACCATGGATTGTTCGTGAAGAAAGAGGGCAGTTGTCCCGCGCTTCCGCTGAACGAAGGCTGCTGTTGGATGACAACGTGTTGTGGCATGTCGATTGATGAGATCGGTGATTCCTTAGGCGTATGTTGTAGGGTCTGCATCTCCTCGCGAAGTCTCATGAGAGTGCTCTTCATTTCGAGATACATGGATTTCAATTCGGTTATCTCAGCAACTGTTGACGGATCTGGCATCGGCATTGTTGATACTGGTTGCGCGAACTGAACTACTTGGGGTGCAACAGCTTCGTCTATACGTCGCTCATCATACAGGAGTAGTCCGATTCCATGTGAGCGAAACAACTGCGCGTCAATAGTAACACCGAACAGACGAGGCGCGGCCAAGTATACTTGATTCGAAGAAGCTCTGAGCGTCGCCAGCCCTAATATGGCTTCGATTATGGTACTCTGGGTGAGAACATCATTTCTAGCGGCCACTACATTCACTCTCTGGTCACCGATGACGAAAGAAAGGGTGGCCGAGGGTGGTTTCTCGGCTACTTGCTGAGCGCCCATCGCAAGAAAGTAGTGGAGCAATCTCTCTTCGATCGAGAGACTAGCCACTGAGTTTCATCCACCCTTCTAGACGCTGCCAATCCCAGTCGTATTCGTCCGGAACTGCAAAGCCATAGATGATGCAGCCGTGCCAGACCGAGAATTGCGGCGATTGAGTCATTTTGACAGAAACGTTCTTGATCCCTTTCTGTCTTAGCAACAGTTTGATTTTGGTAGGTGAGTCAACTGCTACGCCTTCTAGTCGATCTGGTACCTGCCAGCTGAAGTTGCCGCCGGATAGGAGTATTTCGCGGTAAAGCATTGGCTGAAGTTCGACGGGGCATTTCTCGACGGCGGTTGTTATGGCGTCACCGAAATCCAACATTCCCTTGAATATCGTGTCGCCCATCTTCACATCTTTGGGTCTAGACATTCCTCGACCGAAGTAGCTTTCGAAGATCTCATGATTCGGATTGAAGACGTACTCGCCAATCAGGAAACGTGCCCAGGAATCTTTCTCGAGATCAATCTCTACTCGTGTACCTGGAACCTTGAATTTTGCGCGGAAGCGCCGCGGTGTTTTCTTTGCTTCGTCGATTGCCGTGTCGAGATTAGCCGGAACAAGACCGATGTTCTCCTTGACCCTGCGAACAAGAGACTCTTCACGCGTTAGGTTTCCGAAGCCAGCGTCCTTGAGGATCTCGGATGTTATCGCGTTCGCGTCTCCTCCTCCACGGTTCAGTGCAACCTGAGCCTCGCGGATGGGATACTTGGAAATCGGGCAGATCTGGCTGTTGCCGTGACCAGATTCTATGACTACGCAGGTAGTAACTCCGTGACCTATGGCCACTGCGAATGGTTGGGGAATTACGGTTACAGCTCTGATAAGGCCATCGCCGTTGATTTCTCGGAGTATGTCGATAAGCCGTTCGTACATGTAACGAGGAGAAACCGCGGATAGTGAAGCTACGAGATAGTATCCTTGAAATCCATTGTTGCGGGAAGGTTCGAACGATTTCAGACCAAATTGGCATAGAGCACTTACCACTCGCCAGGCGGTCTCATCGCTCTTGTCAATTACTCCATTTCGCATGGGGTAAACTAGGCGCGTCGACAGATCTTCCGCAGATTGAAGATATAGCGGCACATCTTCGCCCACGACTACGTCGGCAGCGGACTCGAATGCGTTGTATATCACCGATTTCTTATCGGGGAAGTATCCGCGATTATTCACCATTCGCGGAGTCTCACCACACGAGATGGGTCCGTATTTGAAGTCACTGGTTCCGAAATCCATGGCAAACGTATAGTTGCTTCGGTAATTGTCCAAGGCCATTATGTTCGCGCTCCTTCAACTACCAGACGCTTTCCATCGATCCGGACCACAACTTCCTGATCCGCTTCAAATGGGAATGAGGAATCCTTGACTAGGTCCGCGGGAATGTACAGGATTCCTGTCTTGCTTCTGTTGCTGCTGGTTGGTAAGATTATCTTCGCATATCCTTCAAGCATCAGGCAGTCCACCGTGCGAATGACAATGCAATTCAACGGACCATATTCCGGATATAATCAGGCTGAGGCACGATGCTCCAAGTGAGCCAAGTGAAAGTGAACTACCCACCATAGCCCGAATAATTCAACCAACCAAGCCTCAATCGGATCCGTTCAGGCTTGTGCAGAGACGGATATCGGGTTACATAGGGCAAATATAATTTACGTCATAAAAGATTGGTGGGACCCGCCATTTGCATCAACGCGTCCACAGCGCTTACGCTACCTTGAGGAGTGCGGAAACACGCGACCTGCTATCAAACGTGGGAAATACACCACTCATTTCACTGCGACATGTGGGGCCCCGAAATCATGATGTCCATCTACTCGCCAAGGCGGAGTGCTTGGTATCTTGCCAGGGGTCGTCGGAACGTTGTAGGCAACTGAGACGATTAAGATCATACTTGGCAAAGGCGACACTTTGGCTGGGCGCTTGCTGCTATTCGACGCCATGAAGATGAAATTCAGGGAGCTCAAGCTCGAGAAGAATCCAGACTGCCCAATCTGTGGCAGAGAGCCGAGCATCAGATCGCTGATCGACTATGATGCATTCTGCGGACTTGGACGCGGCGGAATCCCAGAGACCGTTGGTGACGAGAGCGAAATCACACCGACCGAACTCAGACAACTAATTGACAAAGGAGAGCATGTCAATTTGATTGACGTTCGGGAACCGCACGAGTACGAAATCTGCAATATTAAATGCAGCAAACTCATACCAGTCAGCCATATCCCTGACCATGTGAACGAATTCAACCTAACCGACGAGTACGTCTTTCACTGCCACACAGGTGTTAGAGGCGCGTGGGCGGTGAACTTTCTCCGTCAACTTGGATTCAAGAAAGTGAAGAACCTAAAGGGCGGCATTGACGCATGGGCCGCCGAAGTCGACCCCTCAATCCCACGGTACTAGTCGAGTCACGGAAACGTAACCGATTCTTCAACATCCAATGAGAAACTGATTTGGTTCTTGGAGGTCACAGGTTTCAATATCTCTTCTACTTGCGATTTCTCCATGTTCGGCCCGTTATAGGTTACCGCGAACTCTCTCCCCGGTTTGACCACAGAACGGACCTCCTTCCTGAAACCTGCCCCAACCAAAGCAGCGTCTACGTCTTTCAAACTCTCCACCGGGAAGGGACCGGCGGTTGCCAAATTCACTATCAATAACATGGCTTGTCATCTCTCCCGGTGTGCTGCGAAATGATAAAGACTACTGAACCCCCCTTGGCGTACGTAACGGTGGCTGTATGAGCTTCAGAAGGCTTAGGTTGGCTGCAACCCTAGTGGTCTTCGGCATAGTCTTAGGTACATTCGGTTTTCATTTTCTTGAGAAGGCGGACTGGTTTACGGCGTTCTATTGGATGAGCGCGGAATTTACGCTGGTTGGAGCTAATGACTTCACCCCGCACACCTTTTGGGGGATGGCCATCACAATCATATTATTCTGGATGGGTGTTGGAACGGTTTCAGCCGTGGTCTCGTCAGCCGTGAACATGGACGCGAGGCGACTCAGGCAGGAATTGGCTTTGAGCAAGTTGGGTTACAAGGGACATGTTATCGTTGTCGGCGCCGGCGCGCTAGGAGAAGCAGTAATCGATCTCTTAGCCAGCATGGGAGAGAAGAAAATCATAGTCGTCGACTCCAATCCTCAAGTCGCCAAGAGTCTGGCGAACAAGGATCGTTTTGTCTTGGAGGGAGACGGGGCATCAGAAGCGATCCTGAAGACGGCGAAGATTGAGGAGGCCCGACTACTAGTCGTCGCCACTGGTAATGATTCGAACAACATTCTCACAGTCATTAAAGGTCGCAGCCTAAACCCGAAGATATACATCGTCGCCCGCGCCAAGATGCGGGAGAATTATCAGAAGATCGCTGAATACGCGGATTTGGTTGTATCGCCTACATTTGTGGGAGCCTCACTGATGGCTTTAGGAGAGACCCCTGAGGTTTCACGATTCGTTCATGGAATCCTCAACCTTCAAGATGGCCAACGACTATGGGAGGTTACAGTACGCGCGACATCTGAAGCTGTAGGAAAGACTCTTCGAGCACTGGAATTCAAGGAACGCTTCAACGCGTCCCTGCTCGCGATAAGAACAGGTCACGAGTTTCAGGTCAATCCGAATCTGGATTCCAAAACGAAGCCTGGTGATGTCCTAGTTTTACTAGCGGAGGAGACATCCTTCAAGAAAATCCGCAAGCTCCTCGAGTCAGCATGACGAATTCGCGGAAAGACTCCACGCCTGTACAGCTCCGGCGAAAGAGATTAAAGGAAATGACTATCCCGAATATGACCTCTTTACTTGAAGCAGAATCAATGATCGAAGGACCAAGGAAGCCGGGCTAATGAGCAAAAGAATCTGGATCGAAGGCCGAGAATACCGCGAGATCGCCAAGATGGCCGAACAGGAAGGCTGGTCCGACGAACAACTGGCACAATATCTGGAACGACGATATGGTAAACAGAAAAAATGAGTAGCGCGGTCAGAGCTCTGGATTTCAGGTCTAGTACCGGTCATCAAGTTATCGTGACTGTCGAGTCCCCAGTGAAGGCTATCGTAGGAATTTGAACCGAATCCAGTGGATCCCTGGGCTGCATCGTAAGATAAGGTGTCACGGTATTAGACACGGCGTCTGCAACGTCAAATCCCTCAGATAAGAAGCGCATTAGCGTCCCCGTCAAGTAGTCCACGACACCGAATTGGAGCGAGATTGAGCTACAGAACTCCACAACAGACCTCACGCCCCCATTCAAAAGGAAACCGGCCAAAGATAACGACACACTCGAAACCAATATGGCCACTTTAACACTTGACAACGAGCCCCAGCCAAAATGATTCTGAAAGAAACCCGCGCTTGCCCCAATGATTCCATGTGAGCTATCCAGCAACTTGGACGAGAAGTCTGAGGAATACTGCTGCAAGGTTGCTTGGTTTGTTGTCTCTCCAACATACCAGTACGTGGTATGCTCTCGCGTGTAGACATTTGTGCGCCAGATTATTACGTCGTAATCGTTCAGCTGAGTGGTGAGAAGCCTAACGGTTACCTGATCGTCCACGAGGTATGTTATGATGTAACCTGCCGCGGTCAATGGTCTAGTTATTCCGGTAAGATCCGCATCTCTGATTGGGGCTAGTTTCTGTAGTGATGATAATATCAGTGCCTTATGTCGACCTTGGGCCTGAACTGGAATTGGAGGCAGGACTGAAAGCGAGAGTAACGCGAAGATCAGGACTAGGAGCACGGTTTTGTGCAATCGGCGCCACGGAGCTTGGTCTTCGATTGCGGCGCATAAATCTCGGTGTCTGACACTCTGGTTCAGTCAATTCCCATTGTGCATGAGCTACCGAGTACGCTACCACTAGTATGGTGTTAGGTTAGGTCGGGATGGTTGGCTGGCGGTTTGAAATCAGGGCGCTAATCTCGGGGTTACACTGAAGACAAGCCGAACTATAGTATTTACAATTAGTTGCCAAGAGCTATTTGCTGGTATCGAAGGTACTTACGCTGTGAGCCTCGGATGGAATTCACTCCGAGCAAACGCCAAGAAGACGTTTTGCGCAAAACCAAGAGATTCGTCGAACAGAACGTTTCGCCCAACGCCGACCGATGGGATAAGACCAAGCAATTCCCGAAGGACGCATGGCAGAAACTAGCAAAGCTCGGGTTAACAGGTCTCCCCATTCCACGCAGATATGGAGGAGCCGGACAGGATGTCGTTAGCTACATTTTGGCCGTGGAGGAGATATCAAGAGCATCAGCCGCACTTGGCGTCACACTCGCCGTACATGTCTCACTAGTAAGCCAACCGTTACTCTGGCATGGGACGGAGCAGCAGAAGATGCGTTTCCTCAGGCCGCTCGCTCGGGGAAAAGAGTTCGGTTCTTTCTGCCTGACCGAACCCGGAGCTGGAAGCGATGTTGCCGCTATGGAAACCAAAGCCGTCTTGAAAGGCGATGAGGTTCTGATTACGGGCCGGAAATATTTCATCGTCAATGCGCCCGTGGCTAGCACATTCCTAGTTTTCGCTATGACTGACAAGTCGCTAGCGCATCGTGGTATCTCATGCTTCATAGTTCGACGCAACACGCCCGGCGTCAAGATCGGCAAGATCTTCGATAAAATGGGCATTCGATCATCTGTGGTCTCCGAGGTGATATTCGATAAGGTCCGGGTCCCCGCAGAGAGCATGCTTGGACGCCGCGGAGACGGTTTCAAAATAGCCATGGAGGCACTCGACTGTGGCAGAATCAGCATAGCCGCACAGGCAGTTGGCATTGCGCAAGCCTCGCTAGACGCGGCCGTTCGTCACGCTCGAATGCGAGTGCAGTTCGGAAAACCCATCGCTGATCTGGAGGCGATCCGCTGGATGATTGCTGACATGGCAACTGAGATTGATGCCGCGAGACTCCTCACACATCGCGCGGCCCGCTTGACCGATTTGGGTAAGAGGCATACGAAGGAAGCTAGCATGGCCAAATTATTCGCCGCGTCAACGGCAGTGGAAGCGGCACGTAGAGCAGTCCAGATCCACGGTGGCTACGGATACATGACCGATCTGCCACTGGAAAGATATTATCGTGATGCAAAGATCACCGAGATCTACGAGGGCACTTCGGAAATTCAGCGACTTGTCATCTCCGGCGAACTTCTGTGAGGGTCACGAATGCCTTTGAAATCAAAGCAACAGTACCTCGAGAGCATGAGACATCTCAGCTCTGAAGCCTACATGCTTGGCAAGCGTATACCCGATGTAACGAAGAACGGATTCACACGCATGGCCTTGGAGGGAATCGGCCAGATCTACGAGCTCGCAAGAAATCCAGAGTACGCGCCAATCCTAACTAGGAAGAGAGAGGATGGTTCAATCATCAGCGCGTATTGTTCAATTCACAAGTCCCGCGAGGATCTGATCAGCCGTGTCCGGGCTGCTCGACTGATCTGCCAAGAGACGGGCGTCTGCACAGCCAGCCGATGCTGTGGCTGGGACGCGCTCAACGCTTTGTGGCATACGACGTTTGAAATGGACGCGCATTTGGGAACCCAGTACCATAAACGCCTAACACGATACGCCGCGATGGTGCAAGGTAAGGATCTCACCTGCGCCGGCGCTCTAACAGATCCGAAGGGTAATCGATCCTTGAAACCAAAACACCAGCCAGACAAGGACGTGTACCTTCGTGTGGTCGACGAGAACAGGAAGGGGATCGTTGTTCGGGGAGCAAAAAGCATGATAGGCGGCGCGATAGGATCACATGAAATAATGGTTCAACCGGGAACAGGTCTTGCGGAACCCGAGAAAGAGCACGCAGTTGCCTTCGCGATACCACTCAACACGGAAGGCGTAGTGCAAGTAGTGAATATGCAGGCGGCCGGAGAAAGGAAACTGAATGGAGGCTTCGACAAGGGCAACGTGAACTACGGGTCATCAGAATCCCTCGTAATCTTCGACGACGTCTTCATTCCAAAGGAACGAGTGTTCATGAACGGTGAGCATGATTATGCAGCGGAAATGGTGACGAGGTTCGTGCTGCTGCACCGCATGGTGCTAGGCGGATGCTTGGCAGGATGCGGAGACGTGCTGACAGGCGCAGCCGCACTCCTAGCAGAGTACAACGGCCTAACAAGGCAGTTGTCAGATCGACTTACGGAGATGACGTACCTGTGCGAGGTACTCTACGCGCAAGCCCTGGGATCAGCATACGAGGGCCAGGAAACTGATTCTGGTGCATGGTTCCCAGATCCGCTCCTGGCTAATGTAACGAAGATCAGCGTCACTCGCTTGCCATACGAAATTCAGAGAATAGCGGAAGATATCGGCGGCGGAATGATCGCTTGCATGCCCTCAGAACTTGACCTAAGAAACGCGAAAATAGGTCATTTCGTGGAAAAGTATTATCGTGGAGCTCAGGGGGTAACAGCGGAAAACAAACTCAGAGCTGCTGAGTTGATTGAGAGCATGGTCGCAGGTCCGAGCAGGCTTGGGGCGCTGTGCATGCATGGCGGTGGCTCACCGGCCGCAGCCCAAATGACCATCAGGCAACTCACAGACCTTGAACACAAGAAAGAGTTGGCAAAGAAACTGGCAGGAATCTGAGGACTCAATCCCTATTGCTTGATCTCGCAAGTCACGTTATATCGCAAGGAATGCGAGGATCCTTTGAATCCTGAGACTAAGTTGCCTCTCGCCGAATCCGTCGCAGCTACTTTTCCTTCGACAACAGTAAGCTCGTGATGAATATCAGGAAGAACATGGAGAATCCTGCAGCGCAGATTATTAGCGGGCTTTTGTTCACGTATTCAAAGACAAGCAAGGATCCGGAAAACAGCATCCCAATGGTCGCAACAAGGAGTATGAGCTTCCTGCCAATTGCAGCGACGATCTTGCCCATCGAAGTCAGCATTAGTATGATCAGCATGATTGTGTATAGGGTGAATCCGTACATGCAAGACGGGTGGCCAAGAACCCGTGTGCAACCCCCGCTCAATGGACATGAGTTTGATAGGAGCACTCCGGTCGTGAGGTAACCAGAAAATCCCATGCCAAAAATAATGACCGTGAGTATCAGAACAGAGGTCTTCGTGAGATTCATCTGTGTCAGCTGCGAGCCCGCCGTACGCGCCTTGTACTTAGATTTTGGCTTCTTGTATTGACTTGGTTCCGGATGATGATAGTGCCCTTAAATATGGATGAGGACTGAAATCAAGCTGCGATTTGCAGTTGACCAATTTCAAATTGAGCTCACTCGTATCCGCCGAGCCAACAAAATTCGGCCAATATGCGTTTGTTGTCGTCAGATTCGTCATCGCAGCGTTTTGGCTAAATTCCGACATACCTCGCTGGGTTGCACTAGCTGCTGGTCACCCACAGGCGAATGGTCTTGTTCGAAACCTCTTCGGACCAAGCATGGTCGTACCTCTGACGTACTTTTTCACACTCCTGGAAACGCTTGGAGCTATCGCGCTCATCTTAGGCCTGGCGACAAGACTGGTATCCGTGTGGGGAGTGATCGAGTTCGCGATAACAGGCGCTAGCGGCGTCCTGTTCGGGATTCCGGCACTGATGAAGGATTTTGGTCTATTGGCC
>Ga0315268_10004322_pt1 | contig 15439 bp, 16 predicted proteins | sample C1_top_MG_FD_204535 | JGI IMG/M metagenome (GOLD analysis project Ga0315268, IMG submission 204535) | Sediment microbial communities from Yellowstone Lake, YNP, Wyoming, USA - C1_top | ecosystem: Environmental > Aquatic > Freshwater > Lake > Sediment | place: USA: Wyoming | collected 2017-08-01
ATGGAATTACACCATTAAGCCAAACTCCACGTAAATGTACACGTTATTATTTTACGCTTCCTAAGCCGGCGAAACAGGAACCAAACACTCAATCTGTAGGGCCGAATTCATTCGGCCAAATGTGCGAATGAATTCGCACCTGCAAAGAACGTACAGTCGTTTTAAGTTGACTGACAACCAGGTTAAAGTGTCTGTGTTTTCATTGAGGAATGAACCGGAAATGTCCGTGGCTGCGCTGGCGCACTGCTTGAAATTTACGACGCCCTGCCGTTCATGCGGCGGGTTCACCTATCTTGGCGTCCTTTTCGCCGTGGTCTTCATGGGCATTGCCATGGCCGCAACGGGAACGGTGTGGCACCAGACCCGGCAGCGGGAGAAGGAGCGGGAACTGCTGTTCATCGGCGGCCAGTTCCGTCAGGCCCTGGACTTGTACTTTCGGAATTCGCCGGGCAAGGTAAAAAAATTCCCCCAAAGGCTCGAAGACCTGCTGCGCGACGATCGCTATCCCGACGTCAGGCGCTATCTGCGCAGGATTTACCACGATCCCATGACCGGCGGCACCGAATGGGGCCTGGTCAGAAGCGCCGACAAAGGCATCGTCGGCATATACAGCCTGTCCGAAGAGGCGCCGGTTAAAACCGCCAATTTCGAAAAGGCCGACGCGGCGCTGACGGACAAGCGGCATTATTATCAGTGGCAGTTTATCGCAACGAACGCGGCAGTCGCTACCGCGCCTGCCGCCAACGCGGTCGCAGCGGGAGCAACCGGCGATGCGGCCGCTCCCCGCTCCGCAATGCCGGCCCCCGGCTCGTCCGACTCCGCGCTAACGGCTGCGCCGGCGCCAGCCGACAGCCAGCAGAACCCGCCTGCTGCTACGCCCGAACCTCCGCCGAACGAGCAGCGCAGCGTGCTATGCAACAGCTCACTCATGCGTGCGCGCACCGCCTGTTTTGACATAGCGCGAAAAAGCGGGATGGATTCCGCCAGCGACTGTTTCCAGTCGGCAAGCACGCAATATACGCAGTGCATGAAATAAAGCACACCTCACGGCACCGGCTTCAGTCATGCAGAAGCGTGAGGATGGCAGGGTGCGCCGTGCGCACCAATCAGTGATGCATGTATCGCAATTTACGAAGCACTACATTAATATGAACAAGAGGAGAAAAATGATTCTACGTTTGTTGTGCCATGGGGTGGTTGTGGCATTCCTGGCGGGTTCCTGGTTGCCCGGTGGGCCGCTCTGGACAAGGAGGTGGAAGGTCTGAACAAGGACAAGGCAGAACTCTCGGACAAGCTCCAGAAAACCGCCGGGGCGTTGCAGGAGATGACGAAGAAGCAAGCCGATGCGATGCAGACGCTGCAACGCAAGGATCAGGATATCATGCGTCTGGAGGCCGAGGTTGCGCGCCAGACCCGCCAGGTCGAGGTGTGCGAGACGAAAAACACCAGGCTTTACCAGCTCGATGTCGAGTTGATGGACAAGTATCAGTCCAAGGGCGTGATCGGCGCGTTGCTGCAGGCCGAGCCTTTTACCCAGTTGAAGCGTGTGGAGGTGGAAAATCTGCTGCAAGAATATCGCGACAAGGTGGATGAGGAAAAATTCACCCTCTCCGGCAAGCCCGTGCAAAGCCCCCGCCCGGAGCGGGCGCAGCAGTAGCTTGCGCGCCATGGCGCAGCCACGTTCATTGCTGCTCGCGCCGTTCGCCTTGCTGTGCCTGGCCTTGGCTGGCGCGGCCAGGGCGGATATCTACTCCTTCACCGACGATGCAGGCACACCGCACTTCAGCAATGCGCCGGCCGATCCGCGCTATACTCTGCTGCTGCGCACGGAGCCCGACACCCCTTCGACCGGGCTGCGCGGCAAGAGCCGGAACGTACGCCGCAGTATCGATGGCGCCCTGTATTCGAGCGAGATCAGCCGTGCGGCATCGGCCTACCGGCTCGAGTCCGCGCTTCTACATGCCGTGATCACGGCTGAATCCGGCTACGATCCACGCGCCGTGTCCGGCAAGGGGGCAATGGGGCTGATGCAGCTGATGCCGGAAACGGCAAGGCGCTACGGCGCGGTCGATCCTTTCGATCCGGAGCAGAACATCCGGGCCGGGGCGCAATATCTGCGCGACCTGCTTGCGCTGTTCGGCAACGACACGCGCCTTGCGCTCGCGGCCTACAACGCGGGCGAGAACAACGTGATCAAATACGGGAATCGTATTCCTCCCTTCCGGGAAACGATTGCCTACGTACCCCGGGTGATCGGGTATTACCGGGAATACAAGCGCGCCTTTCCCAGGCGCCCCTGACGGGCTCCTACCGTCAGTCAACGTAAATCGGCGAGACGAGAGGGTGCGCCATGCGTACCGTATTGCCGCTGGTAACCATTAACCATTCCGTTCGTGCAGCCGATTGTTGGCGCAGCGGCGTTCACCAAGCGCTGTAAGGCGTGCCGTCCCGGCCGTTGCCGAGGGCGCCGCTTCTGACGTCGTAGACCCCCCCCTTGATGGGGTCGTCGGGCGGAACGGCCAGCCAGCTGGTGGAATTGCCGGTTATGGGATCCTCGGGAATGCTGCGGATGTATTTGCTGGTAACCAGATCGTCCAGCGTCGCCGGATATTTCCCCGTGTCGCCATAGTATTTATCGAGCGCGTCGCGCATCGTATTCAGATCCTGCTTGAGCACGGCTTCCTTGGATTTTTCGATGCTGTGGAAATAGCGGGGCACTGCGATGGAAAGCAGGGTGGCGATGATCGCCATCACCACCAGCAATTCGATGAGAGTGAATCCGCCGCCGCTACGGAAGAAACGGGCTTTACCACTCTTGATAGGGGATTCCATTGAGTCCTTTCCCTTTGCTCAGGGAATATACGTCGAAAACGTCGGCGCCCTCCTGGGGGTTTTCAGCGCTGCTTGTGTAGCTTCGCTTGCCCCAGGTTTCCGCCGCGGGGACGCCCGGATCGCTAAACATCGGATCGCGCGGAATGCGGCGCAGGAAATAGATTTTTGCCTTGGCCGGATTTAACTTATCCTCCACGCCGCCGGCTAGCGACTCCAACGTCTTGGGGTAGCCAGAGGCATCGGCCGCCTTGTCGATACGTCCCTCGACGGTGGCCTTTTTGTACGCGTCTATCGCGTTCCGAATACTGATCAGCGCCGATCTGAGTTCCTGCTCCTTGTTGCGCTGCACCGTCACTTCGATCATCGGCATGATGCCTGAAGCGAGCACGGCGACGATGGCCACCGTGACCACCAGTTCGATCAGTGTAAAGCCGGACGCAGATCGCCCGGACGGATCTCCGCGGCTGTGGCGAGTCCTGTCAGTCATCCCTTGACTTACCCTCCGCTTGCGGCGTGGGATCGAGCTGTGCCGCCGGGCTCGCGGCGGAAGCCGCTGGCGGATTGGCTGCCGGGGGAACCGTTTCCGCCGGTGGGGGAGGCGCTACGGAAGGTGTGGGTGTGGGTTCGGGCGCCGCCGCCGGGGGTGCCGGCGGAGCCGTGATTGCGTCGTCGCGGCGGATCGCGCCAGGCTGGGCGGCAGGCCGCTGTACCGACGGCGGCACGGAAAATGCCTCCACCGGCCTGATGGTCAAGGGCGGCGCGCCGATAAAGGATTCGGTGCCGGAGGCGAATTCCGCTGCGGCGGCGTCGGGCTGGGCCAGGTTTTTGACGATGTGGGGCGTGATCAGCAGGACGATTTCGGTTTTGCTTCCGCTGTTCAGATTGCTCGAGAACAGGTGGCCGAGAATGGGGATGTCGCCGAGTCCCGGAATCTTGTTTGCGCTGGCGCGGTCCTCGTCGTTGATGAGTCCGGCGAGCGCCTGGGTTTCGCCGTCCTTCAGGCGCAGCGTGGTGGAAGCATTGCGGGTGCCGAGCTGGTAGGTCAGCGTCCCGGTGCTGCTCTTGACTTGCTGCACGATGTTGCTTACCTCGAGGCTGACTTTCATCGCCACCTCGTTGTCGAGGTAAATCCGGGGCTCGACTTCGAGCTTGAGACCGACATCCAGGTAGGTGACGGATTCCGCGACGCCCACGTTGGCGGTGGCGGTGGTGGTAATGACCGGCACCCGGTCGCCGATATGGATCTTTGCCTTCTCGCGGTTGCGCACGCGTATCCTCGGGTTGGCGAGCAGGTTGGTGTCGCTGTCTTCGCCGCGCAGGTTGAGGACGGGACTCGATATGCCGATATTGCTGCCGTTCAGGTGGCGCAGGGCGTCGACGGTAAGCTGCCCGGGCGCAAGCGTGTTGGTGACCACGGGTGTGCTGCCGAGGTTCGTCGCCGTGGTGGTCTGGGTGAGCGGTGGCACAACGGTGAATTGGTTCGGCCATTGCAGGCCCAGTTCGGTGAGTTTGGAGCGCTTCACTTCCAGAATTTCCACCTCGAGGACGACTTCGGGCTCGGCCTTGTCCTGCAGCGCGATCATCTTCTCGGCCAGGCGGATGACGTTGGGCGTGTCCCGCATCACCAGGAGGTTGAGCCTTTCGTCGATTAACACGTCGCGCGTTTTCAGCACTGTCTTGATCGCGTTCATCACCTGCTTCGGGTCCGCATTCGTCAGGTAGAAGTTCTTGACTACCAGTTCCTGATAGTCTTTCACCTTGGCGGGGGTGTTCGGGTAAATCAGGATGCTGTTGTCGTTCAGCACGCTTTTCTGTAGCTGGTTGGTGACGAGCAGTATGTTGATGACGTCCTCGATAGAGGAATTACGGACGAAAATGGTTGCCTTGAGATCGGGTCTCACGTCCTTGTCGAAGACGAAGTTGATCCCCGCAGTGCGGGAAATCACTTCGAAGATGGCTTTCAGGTTGGCATCCCGGAACTCGAGGGTGATCGGTTTTTTGAAGCTGGACTTCAGCTCGGTAGAAGCGATCCTGGACTGCCAGGTTTTTTCGTCTATTTTCCGTTTGATTTCCTCGGCGCCGGGGTTGGCCGGGTCTTCAGCGAGTATGCCGACAGCCAGTTTTTCCGCGCCAGTCATGTCGCCTGCCTTGAACGCGGCTTCCGCCTTGGCCATCATGGCGACGCGGCGGCGCCCGCTTTCGATCGCCTGCAATCCGTCGGTCGCGCGCGAGTTTCCGTCCTCGAATTTCAGGACATGCTGATACCATGCCTCCGCCTCGTCGAAACGACCGGCGGCCCGCGCGTTGTCTCCTTGCGTGAGCAGTTTCTGGATGTGAAGCTGGCGCTGCCGCTCGAGTTGAGTGCGGAATTCGATGTTGTTCGGATTTTCCTTGACGGCGGTTTCCAGTTTCGTCAACCCCTCTTCGGTTCGGCCTTCCGACAGCAGCGATTTGGCTTCGCGAAAGGCGCGTTCACCGGCGCAGCCGGTAAGGGAAAAAATCAAGAACAGAAGCGCCAAGCGCCAGACCCAGGGTTTCAATTCGATGCTCCTATCGGCAATGTTTGTGTCATGTTCAGCGGTATATAAGTCAGTGTCATCGCGGGGGGGCGGATGCTTTCCACACGGTAGGTTTCGTCGATGATGTCGCCTTCCTTGACGACCAGGTTGCGATCATTCTTGCTCAGGAAGACCAGGGACTTGCCATCCTCGATCATTTTCCCCAAATAGACGAAGGGCAGCGGCGGCGCGGCAGGCGGGGGAGGGGGTGCGGGTTTGGGCGGCGGCGGGGGAACATACCATGTCTTCGTCGAAAAAATGTCGGTCGCCTCTTCCTGCGAGCTTGTCCGCGCCAGTTTGTCCAGTTGCAATTCGGATGCATCCGGGTTTTTCCGTTCGCCGCGGCGTCCCTCGTGCGCCGCTACTTTGGCCGGCACGGCCTGCGCGACCTCCGCATTTTCGTCCTGCACCAGGAAGACGGAAGCCATGCTTATTGCGAGCAGGCCAAGCAGCAGTGCCCAGCGCTTTTTCGGCGACCAGGTCATGCCGGCCTCCCGAGGAAAAGCGTCAGTTTTATCCTTGCGTTCACCGTCGGCAAATCGATCGTTTCGCGCTTGAAGCTGACATCGTCCAGCGACAGGGCGGGAACCTCCGTCAAAAGGTCCGACAGGAAACGGCGAATCTGCACGTGGCTTCCCTTGAGCGGCAAGGTGATCTGGTAGCGCAGGATCTCTCCGGCGTCTTCTTCTCCCAGTTTGTACTCGCCGCTTTCAAGAACGATGTGCTGGCGTTCCGCCAGCGCATAGATTTTAGCCAGCCATTCGTCGCTATGGCCGACCGATGGAAAGATCTCGTAAAACGCCTTGAGCTGCATTTCGCCCGTGGGCGCGGGCGTCGCTCTGCGGCCGGTTTGTGCGATATTCCGGCGCAACTGCCGCAGATCCTCCTTGAGCGCCTCGACCTTTTTTTGCATCGGCAGTACTGTGGCTACGTAAAATACCGGGCTGCCCAGCAATAGGGCGAGACCGAGCATGCCGACCCATCCGGTACGGCGCAGGAACCGCTTCGCAGCGAGGACGACGGCGCTCATCGTACAGTCGCCCACTTGGCGGACAGGCTGAAGCGGACCGGTTTGTCCGGGTCCTGCGCCTTGATTTCATGGCTGGCCAGAACGACTTGAGACAGGATTTCCTGGCTTCGCAGGCGAGCGAGGTAATCCAGCATGGCTTCCAGGTTCTTGGCCTCCCCGCTGATGCGGATCGTCCGCTTGCGGGCGTCCGGCTGAATCGACAGCAGGGCCACCCGGTCGCTCGCGGCAGATTCCATCGCCAGGAACAGCCGGTCCCAGGGCAGGTTGAGCTGCCGGATGATGCCGTTGGCGCGCTTGATTTCTGCCGCCAACTGCGTCCTGTCGATGGTGTTTTCCTGCTCCGCCGGGGATGCGGGTTCCTTGCGCAGCTCCGCCGTTTGCTGCTTGACATGGAGCAGCGCCTTCTCCTGCGCGGCGAAGGCCATGGCAACGGCAATCCCGGCACAGGCCCCGCTCAGCAGCAGCCAGGCTCCGGCGCTTCTACGCAGAGAGGTGTCGCGTTTGAAGTCCAGCGTCAGTTTCGGTGCCGGCATGTTCAGGCGCTCGCAGCCATGGCGAACGAGGAATCGGTTCGCCAGTCGAGGCCGTATTCAGAAGCCGGCCCCACCAGTTGATACTTCGTTTGCGCGACCGAGGCCAGGGCAGAAGGCGTAGTTCCCGGCGCATACAGGAGCATCCTGCCCGCTTGATCGCCAAACCCGGCCAGCTGCCGCTCGCGTTCGAGCACGGTCACCAGCCCGGCGAGATAGTCATCCGCCATGAGCGACCGGCAGTGGATGCTTCGCCATGCGCCGTTTTCCAGCAGCATGACGCATACGCGCTCCGGTTCGGCCACGGCGAACCATATGCTTCCTTTTGCCAGTTCGTGACGGACATGGTTGTAGGCGGCCATCAGGTAGGGCTGCACCGAGCGTAGCCGGACGCCATGGTTGCCGCAGCATGCGGCGATCGAGTCCAGCAGGCTGCGGCGCACGCCGCACGCCAGGCTTTCTGTTTTGGCGTTTCCCTCGGCGATGCGCATTTCCCACTCGCTGCTGTCGCCGTATACAGCGGCCAGCTTGTGCTGTGCAAACGCCCGCTGCTCTTCTTCGCTGGCGATGTTTTCGTTCCAGGGCAGCAACTGAAAGCGGGTGTAGCCGTTGGAAAGCACCACGGTCGCGTCGGCATGCTGCCACTCGGGCTTCTGCAGCAGGCCGTCCAGCGCTGCCAGCGCGCCGTCCCAGGGTGCGTCGTCGGCAACGGGTTGGCACGCCACCGCGGTTTTTGCCGTCAGCCGGGGCTTCAGCCCTTTTCCGAGGCGCAACAGCGCGACCTGGGTGGGCCTCAGGCTGATCCGGATCTGGTCACGCCACAAAGGTGACACGGTTTATTTCCTGCAATGTGGTTTCTCCCTTGGCCACCAGTTCCAGCGCCGCCTCCCGCAGAAATTGCGTGCCGTTGCGGCGGGCTGCTTCCTTGAGCTGGCGGATGGGTTCCCTGGCGATGATCATTTCGCGAATTTCGTCGTTGAGATTGAGTAATTCCCCGATCGCCCTGCGTCCCTTGTATCCCGTGCCGCGACATTGGCCGCAACCTTTGCCCGCGTGGAAATGGAAACGGGCCGGATCCGCGTCGGCAAGACCGGAAAGCGTCAGCAGTTCCTGATCCGGCTGCACCGGCTCGGAGCAGCGGGGACAAGTCAACCTGACCAGTCGCTGTGCCAGAATGCCGTTCATGGCGGCGACAAAACTGTAAGGGTCCACTTCCATGTGGAGGAAGCGGCCGATCACGTCGAACACGTTGTTGGCGTGGACGGTGGTAAACACCAGGTGTCCGGTCAGGGCCGCCTGAACCGCGATCTGGGCGGTTTCCGGGTCGCGGATTTCGCCCACCATGATCTTGTCGGGGTCGTGGCGCAGGATGGAGCGCAGTCCGCGCGCAAAGGTGAGACCCTTCTTCTCGTTCACGGGAATCTGGAGCACCCCCGGCAACTGGTATTCGACCGGATCCTCGATGGTGATGATCTTGTCGAGGCCGTTGTTGATTTCGGAAATGGCGGCGTAGATCGTGGTGGTCTTGCCGCTGCCCGTCGGCCCCGTCACGAGGACCATGCCGTAAGGCTCGTTGCACAGGCGCCGCATGCGTGCCAGCGAATCGCTGTCGAAGCCGATGTAGTCGAGACGCAATCCGCGCAGATGATCGGATAGCGCATCCTTGTCGAGGATACGCAACACCGCGTCCTCGCCGAAGATGCTGGGCATGATGGAAACCCGGCAGTCAACGTCGCGTCCCTGGGCCGAAACCTTGAAGCGGCCATCCTGGGGGGTCCGCCGTTCCGAGATGTCCAGTTCGGACATGACCTTGATGCGGGAAACCACCTGTTCGGCAAGATCGTTCCCGGCGATTTCGCCCACCGTCGTCAAAACCCCGTCGATCCGGTATCTGATCGCCAGCCCGGTCGAGGTTTTTTCCAGGTGGATGTCGCTGGTGCCCATTTTCAGCGCATCGTACAGCGTCGAGCGCACCAGCTTGACGACCGGGCTGGTGTCTTCGCTGATCGCCTTGAGGGAAAGGTCTTCGATGCCGATGCGGCTGCCGGTTTCCTTGCTTTCGCCGCCCAGCACACCATCCATCGCCCGCAACGATTCCTCCTGGAGGGACAGGTATGCGGCGAGATCGGTATAGTGTGCAAGATGCCCGGCGAAAGGCGCGCGGATCGTTTCTTCAACCCAGTCCTGCACTTCCTGGTTGTAGGGATCTCCGATCGCGAGCAGCAGCTTGTCCTCATGGTCGCGAAAGGCGATGCAGTTTTTTTGCTGCGCCAGCGTGAACGGCAGGATGTCGAACGCCGGAGTCAGGCGATGCAGGTCGTCCATGGAGAGCACAGGGTAGTTCAGCATCCGGGCCAGCGCCGCAATGAATTCCGGCGGTGCCAGCCCGGATTTTTCTTCCAGGATTTCCATCATGCGCCGGCCGGACCGGGCGGCGTCGGTACTCGCCTCGCGCAGCAGCGCAGGGGTGATTTTCAGGGCGAACTCGCCCGCCGCTGCCATTCCTCTCACTGTATGCTCCCCGCCAGGTCGAAAATCGGCATGTAGAGCAGGATCACGATCAGGCCGATGATCAGGCCGATGATGATCATCAGCAGCGGCTCGAACAGGCGCGTAAACCATTCCACCCAGCGCGCCATTTCGTTGTCGTAGAAGGTGGCGATGCGATCCATCATTTCACCCATCTTACCGGTGCGTTCGCCGACGAGGAGCATTCTCAGCGCCACCGGCGTGGTCAGTTCGTTGGCTTCCATGGCGTGGGAAATCGAACGGCCCTCCTTGATGCTCAGCGCCGCGCCGCCGAGCGGGGCCTGGAGCACAGGCGGCAGCAGGCCGGCAGCCATTTCCATGGCGGTCACGATCGGGATGCCGGCCCGCAGGAGCATGCCGAGTGTCCGGTAAAACCGTGCGAGCTGATAGATTTTCATGCGTTCTCCCAGTTGCGGAATCAGCCACAGCATCGAAGCGATCCATTTTCGCGTTGCAGGGTGGCGTAGCCAGTAAATGCCCGCAGCGACAATACCGGCGAAGGCGATGGCGAGAAACGCGCCGTTTGTTTCGAGCAGGTTGCCCCATTTGATCAGCAGCCTCGACATGAAAGGCAGGTTGGTGCCCACGTCCTGGTAAATCTTGCTGAACTTGGGCACTACATAGACCATCAGGAACAGCGTGACGAGCAGGCCCACCGAGATCAGCAGAACGGGGTAAATCGAAGCGCTGGCGAGCTTCTTTCGCACCAGGTCGAGCTGGGACTGGTAATCGATGTAGCGCGACAAGGCTTCCGGCAGCCCGCTGGAACGTTCGCTGGCCCTTACCGTTGCCACATAGAGCGCAGGAAATGCCGAGGGGAAGCGCTCCAGCGCCGCAGACAAGCTGCGACCCTCATACAGCCCGGCAATCACCTGTTCAAGAACTTTCCGCGTATCGGGACGGGTTTCCTTTACCGCCAGGGTCTGCAGCGCCTCCATGAGGCTGAGGCCGGCATTGAGCAGGGCAAGAAGCTCCTGGCTGAAGAGGAGTAGCGGGAATTTTGCGCGCCGGCTTCCGAGCGAAAGATGCAGGCCACCGAGCGCACGCACGGAGAGCACCGCATAGCCCTGCTGGCTAGCCTGGGCGCGGGCATCCTGTGCGTCCACCGCATCCAGCGTCAGAGCAACGACAGCGTCCCCATCCTTCAACGCCTTGACTTCATAGCGCATGGTCGGTTACCAGTTGGTGATGTCCGCCGCCTGACCCGTCCCCCCGAGTTGACCGTCCTGACCGTATGACAGCAGGTCGTAGTCACCGTGGTCCCCAGGCTGTTTATATACGTAGGGATTGCCCCAGGGGTCGGGCGGCACGGTGTTTTTTTGCAGGTAGGAGCCATCCCACTTGGCTTCGCCCGTGGGGCGGGCGACAAGCGCCGCCAGACCTTGCGCGGTGGAAGGGTAGTGGCCGGTGTCGAGCCGGTACTGATCCAGGGCCTTGCCGAGGGCGTCGATCTGCGCCTTGGCCGTTTTTACCTCAGATTTTCCGATTTGGGCAAAGTACTTGGGCCCCACGTAACCAGCGAGCAATCCGATGATGACCATAACCACGAGGAGTTCCAGCAAGGTGAACCCACGGCTGGACGTGCAGTATGCGGACGTGTTATTTCTCATGATCAATTTATTTTTTAATGCGTTAAGAGGGAATTCTCCACCTGTCGGTTGCGTGCAAGAAGTGCACACAATATAACTGTGCTATGTGACAGTTGTATTAAATCCCGTCAGGTTGTGTACGTCAAGTTGTGCAAATTTGGTCAGGATGAGGAACGTGGTTTATCTCATGCAGCCATGCGCAGTTGCCCTTTTTTCTGTTCTCTCAGCCGAGCAGTTGTCGTCAGCCTTGCGGGGCAGGTAGTCCAAGGCATTGCGCAGGAAGTGCACATATATCCAGTGTTGCCACGCCGCCTCGGTCAATACTTCGCCAATTGTCCGCCTGAGTCCCGGCAGGGCTTCCAGAAGATTTGATCCGATAGATTTTGGCATGCCAGTCACCAGCCAAGTGGGGGGCTGCGCTTTTAGTGGCGCATAGGCCAAATTGATTTAGTGACAACCTCCCCATGATATGCGTTTTTATTTTAATTGATCTGTCCTTTAAAATGCTCTAAAAGTCGACATAAAGCCACTAAATATCATTATATTGTCGACAAAATGTTAAAACTGCTATACTGGGTTTAACCACTGCAAGCCATGACTCAAAACAGTGGACAACTATGCTTTCTCAATATTGCTGCTTTATTACAGTGGTTAAGCCATTATGCTCATACCCATCATTCTTTCCGGCGGAGCCGGCACGCGTTTGTGGCCGGTCTCCCGCGAATCGCACCCCAAGCCTTTCATGAAGCTTCCAGACGGGCAGAGCCTGTTGCAGAAGACCTTTGTGCGCGCTGCATCGCTGGATGGCGTTGCCGAAGTCCTGACCATCACCAACCGTGAGTATTACTTCAAAAGCCGGGACGAGTATCAGGCGGTCAAGAAGCGCTTCCCCGGCGTGGTGGATGTGTACCTGCTGGAGCCTTTTGGGAGAAACACGGCGGCGGCGGTTGCGCTCGGCGCCCTGAAAATTGCCGCCGATCATGGCTCCGACGCACTCATGCTGGTGTTGCCGGCCGATCACCTGATCGACGATCAGGAAGCCTTCGGCGCCGCGGTAAAGCAGGCGTCAAGCCTGGCGGAGGAGGGCAAGCTGGTGACTTTCGGCATGCTTCCCGATAAGCCGGAAACCGGCTTCGGCTATATCGAAGCGGATGGCCACGTGGTCAAGCGCTTTGTCGAAAAGCCCAGCCACGAATTAGCTCGGCAATATGTCGATTCCGGTCGTTATCTGTGGAATTCCGGCATGTTCTGCTTCAAGGCCGGTGCCGTACTGGAGCAGTTCAAGCTTCACGCCCCGGATATTTGCGAACGCGCCACAGCTTGCTGGGAGGCGACCCGTAACAAAACCCAAGGCAACGCGGCGATGACCGAAATTGATCCGGATGCCTTCTCCTCCGTCCCGGAGAATTCCATCGACTACGCGCTCATGGAGAAGTCGGAGGCGGTTGCGGTGGTGCCCGGCCGCTTCGGCTGGAGCGATATCGGCTCGTGGAATGCCATCGGCGAGCTCGTTGCTTCGGACGAGTCGGGCAATCGCATCATCGGCGAGGTGGTGCTGGTCGATGTCAGCGACAGCTTTATCCAGAGCGACGGACGCATGGTGGCGGCGATCGGCCTCGACAACCTGTTGATTGTCGATACTCCGGACGCAGTGCTCGTCGCCGACCGTAGTCGCGCCCAGGACGTCAAGAAAGTGGTGCAGCAACTCAAGCTGATGAACCACGAAAGCCACAAGTCGCACCGCACCATGGTGCGTCCCTGGGGGACTTACACCGTGCTGGAGGAAGGCAGGAATTTCAAGATCAAGACCATCGTCGTCAAACCCAAGGCTTCGCTTTCATTGCAAATGCATTATCATCGGAGCGAGCACTGGGTCGTGGTCAGTGGTACGGCCAGTATCGTCAATGACGACAAGACCATGCTGGTCAGGACAAACGAGTCCACGTACATTTCCGCTGGGCATAAACACCGCCTGGAGAATCCGGGGCTGACGGATCTGATCATGATCGAAGTGCAGAGCGGCGAATATCTCGGCGAGGATGACATCGTGCGCTTCGACGATGTGTACGGGCGGGCCTAGCTCATGCCTCGGCGACCGCACGCATAGATATCGCCGGAGCATCGGGCCGAGCATGAAACAAGCGAGGGATGCTCTTCAACTATGCAATCGAATGAAAAATGTTGGAGCCGGTCGAGCGATGGTTTAGAATGCTCCCTGGATTCGCCTGTGCCCAGAAAACGTAATCGGGTATACAGGCGCTTGTTGTACCGTAGCCGTTCCGTAGGCGGTTAAACATTTAGAATAAAAAAACGGGTATGTAACAAATAGGTTATTAAGTAGAGCTCCTGCATAGGGTGCAAGTGGTAGGAGGTTAAAATCCTCTCGACCAATTTTTTTCAAACTGAAGCAGGGTGGCCGGAACGGCTCCCGCTTGATGACTTCACAGGCTAACCGTAAATACCAACGATGCGGATTTTGTTGAGTAACGATGACGGTTATTTTGCTCCCGGCCTTGCCTGCCTTGCCGCTACACTTTCCTCTCTTGCAGATATAACTGTCGTTGCGCCCGAGCGCGACCGCAGCGGCGCCAGCAACTCGTTGACACTGGATCGGCCGCTTATTCTCCGGCGTTCCCATAACGGCTTTTACTACGTCAATGGCACGCCCACCGATTGCGTTCATCTTGCCGTGACCGGCATGCTCGACGAGATGCCGGATATGGTGATATCCGGTATCAATCACGGTGCCAACATGGGAGATGACACGGTCTATTCCGGGACGGTGGCGGCAGCGACAGAAGGCTTTCTGCTGGGCATCCCATCCATCGCGGTGTCGCTTGTCAGCAAAGGGGGAGGCAACTTCATTACCGCTGCACGCGTGGTGGCGGATATCATACGCCATCACCAGGAGCGTCCCTTTAAACAAGCGGTACTGCTCAATATCAATGTGCCCGATTTGCCTTACGTTGAGTTGACGGGACGGGAAATTACGCGGCTCGGTAAGCGCCACAAGGCGGAACCGGTCGTCAAGTCGGTCAATCCGCGAGGAGAAACGGTGTATTGGGTCGGTGCGGCAGGTGCAGCGCAGGATGCCGGTTCCGGTACAGATTTCGGCGCCGTGGCGCGCAATCTGGTATCGGTGACGCCGCTGCAGATTGATCTCACCCACTACGGCCAGATGGACACAATAAAACAGTGGCTGAATCCATGAGCGCAAAACTCAGCGGTATCGGCATGACTTCCCAGCGCACCCGTGCTCGTCTGGTGGAGCGCTTGCGCAACCAGGGCATCAAGGACGAAGTGGTGCTCGAAGCGATGGGTTCGATTCCCCGCCATATTTTCGTCGACGAGGCGCTGGCTAGCCGGGCCTATGAAGACTGCTCCCTGCCGATCGGCTTCGGCCAGACCATTTCCAACCCCCATACTGTAGCGCGCATGTCCGAACTCTTGCGAGGCGGCGGAGTGCTGGGCAAAGTGCTGGAGATCGGTACCGGCTGCGGCTACCAGACTGCCGTTCTGTCGCGCCTGGCGCGCGAGGTGTATTCCGTCGAGCGGATTGCGCCGCTGCTGATGAAAGCACGGGGGCATCTGCGCGAGGTCCGTGCGCCCAACGTCAAGGTCAAGCATGCGGATGGCTCGCTGGGCTTGGCTGAGTTGGGGCCGTTCGACGCCATCATCATGACCGCGGCCGCCACCCATGTGCCTGAAGCATTGCTGCCCCAGCTTGCAGTGGGGGGGCGGATGGTTTTTCCGATTGGAACCGGCGAACAGCGTCTCTGTCTGATAGAACATACTGCCCAGGAATATCGGCAGACAACGCTGGAAAGAGTGAGGTTCGTGCCCTTGCTGTCGGGCTTGGCATGATCCTGGAAACGGCAGTTTACCGCTCCATTGAGTGCGTAATGTAATGAATTTAATAGATTTATTTGTAAGTCATGGGTTCGCCCGTTTTCTCGCCGAGGAGAGCCGCTTTAGCGGCCTCCATGGCGGGGACGGCTTAAGCCGCTGGGTGATACCGCTGCGGGGTGGGTTGCACGATTTTTGCGGCGCATGCGGAGCGAGCAGTTTTGCTGCCGCTCCCGGCGGGGGCGAGGGTTTGGGTGAGGGTTGGCACCTTGTCCTGCATACGATCTTTCACGAGCTTCAGCTCGTAGAAAGTCGGAGTCCTTTAGGGCACCCCAAAAATCGCACACTCCACCCTGTTCAACTGCGGTTTCTAGGATGATCAGAGACGGCTCTGATTTCATGCTCCGAGCCCATCTGTCTCTCCTGGCTTTTGCGCTTCCCTTGCTGGGGAGCGGATGCGCGTCGACCAAGGCGACAGCGCCGGTGATCGAACGTGCAAGCCAGGCGAAAAAGGCAAAGCCTAAA
>Ga0315268_10004323_pt1 | contig 15435 bp, 13 predicted proteins | sample C1_top_MG_FD_204535 | JGI IMG/M metagenome (GOLD analysis project Ga0315268, IMG submission 204535) | Sediment microbial communities from Yellowstone Lake, YNP, Wyoming, USA - C1_top | ecosystem: Environmental > Aquatic > Freshwater > Lake > Sediment | place: USA: Wyoming | collected 2017-08-01
GTAACTGTCGAACTCAGGCGAGATGTAGAGCCCCCGGGCTCTAACGAAAAAGGCCCTTTAACGCCCGTTAAAGGGCCTTTTTCATGGCGGCGCGCTCCCGCATCGGTCGGTTGCCCGTCGAGGTGGCGCGCCCGGAGGAGACCGGGTTCTGCCATCCGCTTCTCCTGCCGCACGGCCTGTGGACCGGAGACTGGGAGCGCACGCCGCTACGGGTGGGAGCAGCGCGTGTATCCACAGCGCGGGTGCTTTCCGATGTCCGACCGGGGCTGAGACCGGAGGGAGGCGAGCGGGCACAACCGGGTGGCGCAGCAGCTCGGCGCCGAGCTGCTCGCGTTTCTCGACCGGGAGGAGCCCCGAGCCCAAGACCCACAGTTGGTTCCCGCTGCGGTGAGCGATCTCCAGGCGGCGGCTCGAGTTCCGGCCCTACGAAGCCTGGCCGCACGCCCCGAGGATCACGCGCGCCGGACCCTCTTTGACACTATGGAAGAGATTGTATATGAGCCCTCACAGAAAAAATTCACTAGCCCCGAAGGGAGGAGAGCTCCATGGCAGCGCAGGCCACCAGCATTCCGGAAGTCTTCAAGGAGATGCCGAACCGCTTCAACGCGGCTGCGGCGAAGGGTTTGAAGGCCGTCTACCAGTTCGATCTGACCGGTACCGGCGGCGGCAAGTACAACGTCGGGATCGACGACGGCAAGGTCGCCGTGGCGGAGGGTGCGCATGCATCCCCGAACATCACGATCACCATGGCTGCCAGTGACTACCTCGACATGGTGAACGGCAAGCTGAATCCGCAGATGGCGTTCATGAGCGGCAAGCTCAAGATTGCGGGAGACATGGGGCTCGCCATGAAGATGCAGCAGCTCTTCCCGATTAGCTGAGCCCAACCCGTTCGGATGCACGAGGGGAGCGACCGGCCTCGGCGTCGGGCTCCCCTTTGTTTTGCCGTGCACCGTACCCGGTCGGCGCGCCCGCGAGCCGCGGGGGACCGGGGTGCGGGTGATCGGTCCCAAGTCGAGCACCTCCGGCCCCATGGCTCGGTCTTCGCCGGGACCGGGGTGCCACTGCCCCTAGGTGACGCTCGCTCGCCCGCACCGTGCGAGCGCCGGCACAGCCGCCCGTCAGATCAGGCCTTTGCCACCGACAGGTCGCGCTTCGGCACGTCGCGCATGAGGAAGTCCGACGCCTCCTCCGGTGTGTCCGCGGCCTGCATGCGCTGCATGCCCTCGCTGACCGTCTTGCGCGTCATGAGGATGCCGTAGCTCTCGAGGATGCGGCGGACCATGTCGTAGTGCGTGTCGATCGACTGCGTGACCGACATGTACCCGTGCTGCGCCGCGCGCCGGCGCTCCCAGAACGCGAGCGGTGTCATCTGGAAGAAGTCGATGTCGCGCTCGCCCGGCTCGATCAAGATGACGTCGCCCTTGAAGTTTGGGTCGTCCTGGTACTGCCGGAGCCCGAGCTGCAGGCGCGAGTGCAGCAGCGTGCGCAGTACCTGGTTCAGGATCGTCAGCATGCCGCGGTCGGCGAGCTGCATCCCCTCGACGACGTAGTCGTCCTTCTGCGGATCGTACTTGCGGACGACGCGGTTGGAGAACGGCCGGAAGGGGTTGTAGCAGATGATCAGATCGGCGCCGTGCTCGGTGGCGACATCGATGTTGGCGGTGCGACGGACGCCGCCGTCGACGTAGTCGATGCCGCGCAGACGTGCCGGCCGGTAGAAGCCCGGGAGCGCCGTCGAGGCCTGCACCGCCTCCGAGATCGTGAGCGAGCTGTCCTCGTCGTGACCGAACACGACGCGCTCCGCCGAGTCGAGATTCATCGCGACGATGTAGAGCTCGCGCTTGCGGGCCTGGAAGAGCGCCTTGAAATTGTTCGGCATGTGGCGCCGCTCGAAGTTGTGCCGCAGGTAGCGCTCGATGGAGGCGTTGTCGCAGAGGCCCGACGGCAGGTAGTCGAGGGGAAAGGGGAACGGACGGGTTGCGAGCAGCGCCTCGCCGATCGGCAGCAGCACTTCGCGCAGCCTGGCGAACGACGGCTGGCGCATCCAGGCGCGCAGCGGTTCCGCTACGCGCTCGGCCAGCGAGGGGCTCTTAGCCACCAGATCGAGGAGTGAGCCCGGCAGGAACGCGGCGAGGTCCAGCAGGTACCGGACCGGCTTCTCGATGAACTCCTGGTAATTGGGCTGATAGAAGTCCAAGCCGGTGAACTGGGTGAACTCCTCCGAGCTGCCCTCGAGGCTGCGCATCATCTCGGGCGGCGTGACGCCGCTCGCCAGCGGCGCGGCGAGGAAGGCGCCCGCCGACAGGCCGACGTACATGTCGAAGTCGGTGGTCTTGCGGTTGACCAGGAAGTCGTCGAGCGCCTTCAGGCCGCCGAGCTTGAAGCCGCCGCCGCTGATCGCGCCGCCAGCCAGCACGAGGGCAATGCGTGGGTTGCGCTTGCGGATGTTGAGATCGCTCTTCTGGACGATCGTGATGCCCATGTTACCCTTCCAGGCTGTCCGCTGCCGCTGCGCGTCTGGGGTACGCAGTGTGGTGTCTGCGCCCCGCAGGTTCCGCTCCTCGTGCGCCAGCGTAATCAGCCGTTGGATGTCGGTCGCGAGGTCGGGATACCTCTGCTTCAGCCGGAGCAAGTGACCGACGTCGGAACCACCGTGCGGTTGTCGTTCTACACCTCCTGAAACCAGCACGGCCGGACGTGCGTGGTACCTGTGTCCGGCCCCATCTCGGCCCGCTCCTACAACCACTCCGCACCCACTATGGCAGCAAGGGCCATGCCACCGCTGCCATCACCACCCCCGCAAATCCCCCAACATAGAGCCCGTGTGGATCCGGCCAAATACCAGGCTTAACAACTCCTTAACGCAGAACGACAGAAAGCGTCAAGGGAATAACGCAGGGTGTCTAGAACCGCGTAGTTTGCGGTCGTGCCCGAGTATCTAGCGAAGAGGCATAAGTGACAGCCCGAGGAAGGGGGGGGTGCCCATCCGGGTGATGCACTCGCTGGGTAGTTCCTGCGCGGTGGAACAGAATCACCCACCCGGATTCCTGTCCATGAGATAGTGCAGCGCCGCCGGGGACGCCAAGGCTTCGACAGCTCGCGCTAAGTCGGCCGCGGTATCGATGGCGCGCCAGAAGCCGGCAAACGGAAGCCCGTAGAGCGGCTCGCCGGCCGCGAGCAGGGCGGGATAAGTATCGCGCGTCATGCTGAAGGCGCCCCGCTCCGGCATGGAGCGGAAGACCCGCGGCGAGAGCACGTGCACGCCCGCGAACATGTAAGCGGTGAGCGGCTCGGCCACCGTCTGCGGTCGTCCGAGGAAGCGCCGGATGCGGCCCGCGCCGTCGATCTCGACGAGGCCGTAACGCGCCTGCTCGGGATCGTAGCGCAGGACGAGGGTTGCGGTCGCGGCGCGGACGCGGTGCATGGCAATCAGGTGGTCGAGCGGCAGATCGATGACGGTGTCGCCGTTGAGTACCAGGAAATCGTCGGCAGCGAGCAGGCCCTCGGCGTTCTTGATTGCCCCGCCCGTGTCGAGCAGCGGATCCTCCGGTGAGTACAGGATGCGGACACCGAAGCGCGCGCCGTCGCCGAGCGCGGCGCGTAGCGCCTCCCCTTGGTGGTGCAGATTGATGACGACGTCAGTGATGCCGTAGCGGCGCAGCAGGAGCAGGTTGTACGCAATCAGCGGGCGGCCCGCGACGTCCACGAGCGCCTTCGGGCGGTCGAGCGTCAGCGGTCGCAGGCGCGTGCCGAGACCGGCTGCCAGCACCATTGCCCGCATGGCTTACAAGGGGCGCGCGTCCGTGGCCACGTCTTCGGGCCAGGGCAGGGCGGCGAACTCCGCGGCGAGCCCGCCCGGCAGTGGAACCTCGGCGAGCAGCCGCCGCACGGCGGCGAGCACGTCCGGCAGGAACGTCAACGGCGCCGGCTTGTGCTTCTCGAGCGCAACGTAGTGGATGCGGCCGATCACCTTGAGGGCGCGGTGCAGGGCCGCGAGCGCGTAGCGGCGGCGGCGCTCGGCATCCACGCGCTCGCCCCGCGCCGCCCAGTAGTAGGCGAGCAGCCGCGCCTCCATCGCCGGGGTGACGACGCGCGGCGTGATCCGGTCGGTGAGCAGCGAGGCCAGGTCGTACTCGGGTGGCGCCAGCAGGGCGTCCTGGAAGTCGATCAGCAGCGGTGCGTCGCCACGCATCAGAATGTTCCAGCTGTGAAAGTCGCGGTGGCTCAGGACCAGATCGCCTCCGGCCAGCTCGGTCGCGATCGCGTCGAAGCTCGTACGCCACACGGTGCGGACGCGCGCGCCGAGCGACACGCCGAGACGCCGCTCCACGCCGTACTTGAGGAAATGCTCGAGCTCCCAGCGGTAGAGCCGCGCGTCGAAGCGCTGCGCGAAGGCGATGCTGGTGCGGTCGGGGTGTGCGGTGCCGCGAGTGTGCAGGATCAGCAGCGCGTCGATGGCGCGCCGGTAGAGTGCCTCGGCCTCGGCAGGGGCGGCGCTCACCCGGTCCCAGAGCAGCACGTCGCCGCCGTCCTCGAGGAGGAGGAGACCGGCGGCGACGTCCGCCCGGTAGATCGCTGGCACGGGCGCGCCGATTGCGGTGAGCAGGCGCTGGACGTCGAGGAAGGGCAGCTCGCGCGGCGGCTCGGCGAACACCCCGAGTTCCTCGGAGCTGAGCGGGAGCCCGCTGCCGGCGAGCACCATGACGACGACGCTCGCCGGCGCGCCGCCGCCCGCGAGCGTGCCGCGGAAGTAGCGGCGCGTCGAGAAGTCGCCGGCGAGACGGGTGAGCGAGCTCAGCGCGGCGCCCGGCCAGCAGCGCTGGACCAGGCCCGCGATCGCGGGTGCCAACTCGTCGTCCATTGCCGGTCTCCGCCCCGCTCCGCTCCCGCCGCGCGCAGCGGGCATCCGCGCGCGTCCTCGCAATCCGGCGCGTAGCAGATGGCGTAAGGGCCTGTCAAAACGGCGCGCCGCGGTGCCTGTGCTCGCGGCCGCCGCCACAAACGAGCCGATCCAGCGCGCGTTCGTGGCTTCGCCTTGACTTGCGTGCCCTCGTGACATAAGCGACACGCGATCTTCCGCGGCGCGGGTGCGTTCCTCCACGATGCTAGACCAATACATCGGCGTCGTCCTCACCTTCGCGCTGGCCGCCACCGTTGTCGGGCTCATGGTGTCGGCCAGCATGCTGCTCGGTCCGCACAAGCGAGCGGCGATGAAGGACCAGGTGTTCGAGTGCGGGAACCCGCCGAGCGGGACGGCGCGCGGGCGCTTCTCGGTACGCTTCTACCTGGGGGCTATTATCTTCATCGTCTTCGACGTCGAGGTCGTCTTCCTCTACCCGTGGGCGATCGTGCTGCGCTCGCTCGGCGTTCCGGGCCTGGTGGAGATGACCGTCTTCATAGCCGTCCTGGGCGTGGCGCTCGCCTACGTCTGGCGCAAGGGGGCGTTGGTGTGGAGCTGACCGGGACGGAGCAGCTCCGGCCCGCAGCGCGGGGTGTCTTCCGTGTGGGCTGATGCCGGGATCGCCGCCGCGACGTCGCTGGTGGTGCTGCTCCTGGTACTGAGCCTGTGCTTCGTTCTCCTCTGGGTGGAGCGCAAGGGAAGCGCGCTCATCCAGGACCGCATCGGTGCCAACCGCGCCAACATCTTCGGCGGCATCCTGCCTTTCAACCTCGGCATCGTGAACACCATGATCGCCGACCCGATCAAGATGTTCACCAAGGAGGACGTGGTCCCGGCGGATGCCGACAAGCTGCTCCACTTCCTCGGCCCCTTTCTCGCGGTGTTCCCGGTGCTGGTCATCTTCGCCGTCGTGCCGTTCGGTGACGTCCTGGTGATCGGGGGGCACAGCGTCGATCTCCAGGCGGCGCACCTCGACGTCGGCATCCTCTACGTGCTGGCGATGTCCGGGCTTGCGGTCTACGGCATCGTGCTCGGCGGCTGGGCGTCGAACAGCCGCTGGGCGTTGCTCGGTGCCATCCGCGGCTCGGCGCAGATGATCTCCTACGAGATCGCCATGGGGCTAGCGCTGATCGGCACCGTGATGACCTTCGGCACGCTCGATCTCCAAGCGATAGCACGCGCCCAGGGTGCGCACCTCTGGGGCGTCGTGCCGGCGTGGGGCGTTCTCTACCAACCGCTCGGCTTTCTGATCTTCCTGATCGCCGGCATCGCCGAGAGCAAGCGCGTGCCGTTCGATATTCCCGAGGGCGAGTCGGAGCTGACGTGCGGCTTCTTCACCGAGTACTCGGGCAGCAAGCAGGCATGCTTCATGCTGAGCGACTTCGCCGAGATCGTCGTCGTGTCCGGGCTCGTTACCACGCTCTTCTTCGGCGCCTGGCAGGTACCGTTCCTGGCGCGCGACGGCTGGCACTTCCCCGGCGGGCTCACGCTCGCCATGCCGCACCTCGCGATCGTCGCGCTGCAAGTCGCGAGCTTCATCCTCAAGGTCCTCCTGTTCTGCTGCTTACAGATCCTGGTGCGCTGGAGCCTGCCGCGCTACCGCTACGATCAACTGATGGACCTCGGCTGGAAGCGCCTGCTGCCGCTCGCACTCGTCAACGTGCTCGTGACCGGCATCGTGATCGTGCTGGCGGGCTGAACGATGGGACCGCTCACCTTCGCCGCGCTCGCGGCCGGGCTGGTGGCGTCCGCGCTCACCGTGGTGCTGCACCCGAATCCGGTGAAGAGCGCGCTGGCGCTGGTGGTGACGCTCTTTCTTCTGGCGGTCGTCTTCGTCTTCCTCGAGGCCCACATGATCGCCGCGCTGCAGGTGATCGTGTACGCCGGTGCGATCATGGTGCTCTTTCTCTTCGTGATCATGCTGCTCAACCTGCAAGACGACGCCGCCGAGACGCGCGGCAGCGACCGCATCGCGCTCAGGGCAGGAGCGTGGCTCGGTGGCGGCGTGCTGGCGGGCGAGCTGGTGACGCTCTTCCTGCGCCTGCCGTTGGCGGCGCCGAGCGCGGCACCCGAGGGCTACGGTGGCGCCGCGGTGGTGGCGCGGAGTCTCTTCACGGACTACCTGCTCCCCTTCGAGCTCACTTCGATCCTGCTCCTGATTGCGGTGGTGGGCGCCGTCGTCCTCGCGCAGCGGCGGGAGGCGTGATGGTTCCGACCGGCTGGTACCTGGCGCTCTCGGCCGTGCTGTTCGCGATCGGTACGGTCGGCGTGCTCGTGCGCCGCAACGTCATCGTGATCTTCATGGCGATCGAGCTGATGCTGAACGCCGTCAACCTCACTTTCGTGGCGCTCGCCCGCCAGCTCGGCACCGTCGATGGCCAGGTGGTGGTCTTCTTCACGATGACGGTGGCGGCGTCGGAAGCGGCGGTCGGGCTCGCGATCATCCTCGCTGTCTTCCGCAACCGTGCGACGGTCAACGCGGACGAGCTGGCGAGCTTGCGCTGGTGAGCCGGTACATGATGTCCAACCGTTCGCGCTGGTGAGCCGATGCCCGAGACCCTGGTGATCCCGACGTCGACGCTGTGGGTGATCGCGGCGCTGCCGCTCGCCGGCTTCCTGGTGGCGACGTTCGGCGGGCGAGCACGCCGGCTGGTGCAGGTGGGGGCGCCGCTTCTCGTTGGCGCGTCCTTCGCGGTGGCGATTGCGGCCGTGCTCTCGCTCGCGCGCGCACCCGAGGGGAGCCGGCTTGTCGACCACGTGTATACGTGGATTGCCGCCGGCCCGTTCCACGCCGACGTCACCTTCCGCTTGGACGCGCTCTCGGCGGTGATGACGCTCGTCGTCACCGGCGTCGGCTTCCTGATCCACGTCTACGCCGCCGGCTACATGGCCGAGGACGAGAGCCTGGCGCGTTTCTTCGCCTACCTGAACCTCTTCATGTTCGCGATGCTCCTGCTCGTGCTTGCCGACAACCTCCTGCTGCTCTTCGTCGGCTGGGAGGGCGTCGGGCTCTGCTCCTACCTGCTCATCGGCTTCTGGTACGAGAAGGACGAGAACGCCGCCGCCGGAAAGAAGGCCTTTGTCGTGAACCGGATCGGCGACATGGGCTTCGTGCTCGGCCTCCTGCTGCTCGCCTGGAGCACGACCGGCCCAGGCGGCGCCATGAGCCTCGACATCGCCCATGTCGAACGCCACGCGGCCGCGCTCGGTGCCGGCACCGCGACGGCGGTCGCGCTCCTCCTGCTGGTCGGCGCGACCGGCAAGTCGGCGCAGCTGCCGCTCTACGTCTGGCTGCCGGACGCGATGGCCGGGCCGACGCCGGTCTCGGCGCTCATCCACGCCGCCACCATGGTGACGGCGGGCGTTTACATGATCGCTCGGCTGCACACCGTGTTTCTCGCGAGCCCGGTCGCGCTCGAGGTGGTGGCGATCGTCGGAGCGGCGACGGCGCTCTTTGCGGCGACGATCGCGCTCGTCCAGAACGACATCAAGCGGGTGCTCGCCTACTCGACCGTGAGCCAGCTCGGCTTCATGTTCCTCGCCCTCGGTGTGGGCGCCTTCGCGACCGCCATCTTCCACGTAGTGACTCATGCCTTCTTCAAAGCGCTGCTCTTCCTCGCTGCCGGCAGCGTGATCCACGGCATGAGCGGCGAGCAGGACATCCAGCAGATGGGTGGGCTGCGCAAGCGCATGCCCGTCACCTGGTGGACCTTCCTCGCCGGCACGCTGGCGATCGCCGGCGCTCCCGGTTTCGCCGGCTTCTTCAGCAAGGACGAGATCCTCTGGCACACCTGGGCGACTGGGCACCATCTGCTCTGGCTGGTCGGCGTGGTGACGGCGGCGCTCACGGCCTTCTACATGTTTCGCCTGCTCTTGCTCACTTTCGCCGGGAAGTCGCGTGCCGCGCCGGAAGTTGCGCACCACGTGCACGAGTCGCCCGCCGTAATGACCGTGCCACTCGTCGTCTTGGCGCTGCTGTCGGTGGGAGGTGGCTGGGTGGGCCTCCCGGAAGGCTGGCTCTGGGGCGGAGCTTTCGGCCGCTTCCTCGCGCCCGTGACCGGCGAGCCGCATCTCACGGCGCATGGCGCCGGCGTCGAGGGCGCGCTCATGCTCGTGACCACGCTCTTAGCGGCGGGCGGCGCCGGCATCGCCTACTTCTTCTACGTGCGCATGCCCGGGCTGCCGCTGGTGATGGCCTGGCGCCTGGCGCCTGTCTACAACCTGCTCGTCGGCAAGTACTGGATCGACGAGCTCTACGCCGCGCTCGTCGTGCGGCCCTACGTCCGTCTCTCGCAGGCGCTGTGGCACGTCGTCGACCAGGTGCTGATCGACGGCGCCGTTAACGGCACCGCCGCCGCGGTGATGATCAACGGCCAGCTCTGGCGCTACGTGCAGAGCGGCAACGTGCAGCACTACGCGCTCGTCTTTCTCGGCGGCGCGATCGTGCTGCTCTCCTACTACCTGCAGCGGTGAGGCGACGGTGACCGGCAACGTGCTCTTGAGCCTGGTGGTGTGGACGCCGCTCGTCGGCGCGTGCCTCCTCCTGCTCGTGCCGCGCGATCAGCCCGAGGGGGCGCGCCGGACGGCGCTCGCCTTCTCGCTCGTGCCCTTCGTGCTCTCGCTCGCGCTCTGGGCGGGGTTTCGCACCGAGAGCGGCGACTTTCAGTTCGTCGAGCAGCAGCGCTGGATTCCGGAGTTCGGCATCCAGTACCTTCTCGGGATCGACGGGATGAGCCTCTTCCTGGTGCTGCTAACCACTTTTCTCACGCCGCTCGTCGTCCTCTTCTCGTTCGGCGACATCACCACCCGGGTGAAGGAGTACTTCTTCTTCCTGCTCATGCTCGAGACCGGCATGATCGGCGCCTTCGTCGCGCTCGACCTCTTCCTCTTCTACGTGTTCTGGGAGCTGATGCTGGTGCCGATGACCTTCATCATCGGCGTGTGGGGCGGGGCGCGGCGCATCTACGCGTCGCTGAAGTTCCTCTTTTACACGCTGACCGCGAGCCTGTTGATGCTGGTCGCGATCCTCTACCTGGTCGGCATCCATGCGCGCACCGCGCCCGTCACCTTCGATGTCCGGCAGCTCTACGATGCGGCGCTCACGCCGAACGAGCAGATGTGGCTCTTCGCCGCTTTCGCGCTCGCCTTCGCCGTGAAGGTGCCGATGTTCCCGCTCCATACCTGGCTTCCCGATGCGCACGTCGAGGCGCCGACCGGCGGCTCGGTGATCCTTGCCGGCGTCCTCTTGAAGCTCGGGACCTACGGCTTCCTGCGCTTCGCCATGCCGCTCTTCCCGGAGGCGACGGTGGCGGCGACGCCGCTCATCCTGGCGCTCGCCGTGGTCGGTATCCTCTACGGTGCCGCGGTGGCCATGGTGCAGCCGGATCTGAAGAAGCTCGTCGCCTACTCTTCGGTGTCGCACTTGGGTTTCGTCATGCTCGGTCTCTTCGCCGTCAACGTCACCGGCATCGAGGGTGCGATCTACCAGATGCTGAACCATGGCCTCTCGACGGGCGCGCTCTTCCTCCTGGTCGGCGTGATCTACGAGCGCCGTCACACACGCGCGATCGCCGACTTCGGCGGGCTGTGGCGGCCGCTGCCACGCTACGCGGCGGTCTTCCTGGTGGTGATGCTGTCGTCGATCGGACTGCCGGGCCTGAACGGCTTCGTCGGCGAGTTCCTGATCCTGCTCGGCGCCTTCGGGGCGAACCGGCCGGCGGCGGCGTGCGCCTCGGCCGGTCTGGTGCTCGGCGCCGTCTACATGCTGTGGATGTTCCAGCGCGTCGTCTTTGGGCCGCTGCGCCATGAGGAGAACGCCGGGCTCCCCGATCTCAGCCGGCGGGAGATCGCGGTGCTGGTGCCGGTGGTGGCGATGATCGTCGTCATGGGCGTCTACCCGCGGCCTTTCCTCCGCACCATGGAGCCGTCGGTCAAGGCGCTGGTCGCGCGCATGGAGGCGCATCGCAGCGTGCAAGCGCATCGCGGCGTGCAGGACAGTGCGCTGGCGCGGGCGGCCGGTGGCGGGCCTGTGGTCGAGACGGCGGTACGCGAATGATCCCGTTCCCCGACATCAGCTGGATCGCCCTCGTGCCGCTTCTCCTCGTCAGCGGCTGCGGTATCCTGATGCTTGGCGCCGGCCTATTCGTCGACGATGACGAGGTGCTCGGCTGGGGCGCGATCACCGGCTTGGTGGTGACGCTGATCACGACCGCGACGCTGATCGGGCAGCGCATCAGCACGTTCAACCACACCTTCGCGCTCGACGGCTACGCGATCTTCTTCGACCTCCTCATCCTCGGCGTGGGGGTGCTCGTCGTCCTCATGTCGATGAACTACCTCGAAGATACCGACATCGGCGCCGGCGAGTACTACGCGCTCGTGCTCTTCGCGCTCGCCGGTATGATGGTGATGGCGTCGGCGACCGACCTGATCGTGATCTTCCTCGGCCTCGAGATCATGTCGATCAGCATCTACGTTCTCGCGGGCGCCTGGCGGACGCAGTTGCGCGCAAACGAGGCGTCGATGAAGTACTTTCTGCTCGGCGCCTTCGCGACCGGCTTCCTCCTCTACGGCATCGCGCTGGTCTACGGCGCGACCGGCACGACGCGCCTCGACCTGATCGCGGCGAAGGTCGCCGCGCCGCTCGACCGCGCGCTGCTGCTCGCCGGGGTGGCGATGCTGCTCGTCGCCTTCGGCTTCAAGGTCGCGGCGGTGCCCTTCCACATGTGGACGCCCGACGTCTACGAGGGCGCGCCGACGTCGGTCACAGCGCTCATGGCGGTGGCGGTGAAGAGCGCCGCCTTCGCGGCTTTCGCACGCGTCTTCCTGCACGCGCTCGCCGGCCTGCAAGCCGACTGGTCGGTGCTGCTGTGGGTGCTCGCGGTCGTGACCATGACGACCGGCAACGTGCTCGCGCTCGCGCAGCACAACATCAAGCGCATGCTCGCCTACTCGAGCATCGCCCACGCCGGCTACATCCTGGTCGCGCTGACCGCGGGTGGTGCGGCGGGCGGTGCGGCGGCGCTTTTTTATCTCCTCGCCTACGCCTTCATGAACCTCGGCGCCTTCGGGGTGGTGATCGCGCTCGGGCGGCGCGGCGAGCCGCACGAGGAGATCGACGACTACGCCGGCCTCGGCTTCCGCGCCCCGCTTCTCGGGGTCGCCATGGCCGTCTTCATGCTGTCGCTGACGGGCATCCCGCCGCTCGCCGGCTTCGCCGGCAAGTTCTACGTCTTCACCGCGGCGCTGCGTGAGGGCTACGTCGCGCTCGCCGTGATCGGCGTGCTCAACAGCGTCGTTTCGGCCGGATACTACGTGCGTGTGCTGGTGATGATGTTCATGACGCCGGGGACGCTCGAGGCGGCGCGGCCCGGCAGCCGGCCGTACCTCTTCACCTCGATCGTTGTCTCCGCGGTCGCGACCGTGGTGGTCGGCGTCTTTCCCGCTCTCTGGCTGACGCTCGCGCGCTTGAGCTTCCTGTCGCTGCTGTAGCTCGCCGCCACTGGTGGTTGGCCACGGACCGCGCTACCCTGCGCGTGCTCGCAGGCTCACGCGCGAGAATGGGCCGCGGCTTCTACCACTTGCGGTCGGCTGGACGCGAACGGAGATCGAGCGCGTGCGCGCCGCCGATCGGGTATTCAAGCCTGCTCTACGCGTCCACCTTCCGCGTCACCATCTGCGAGCCCATCTCGCCGCTCACCCAGCCGCCGATGATGGCGGAGAACATCCCGGCATTGCTGCCCGCGACGACGATCGTCAACTGGTCGTCGGTGCGGAACTTGGAGAGCGGCATGTCGAGCATCGCGTCGGGCACCTCGCCGGTCAAGCCGAGCACCTCGAGCGGTATACCCTCGGCACAGCGCTCGTCGGGGAGCAGCTCGCGCAGCGGCCGTGCCGTCACCTCCTGGATGGCGCGCCGGATCTCGGCCTTCCCCCAGCCGTCGGCGGCGCACTTCTGCACGTGCTCAGGCGCAAGCACCAGGATCGCGTCGACAAAGCCGTGGAGCTTTGGGTGCATGACGCTCTCGATCGCTCTGCCGAGCGATTCGCAGAGACTGCGGGCGCTCCGGCTCGCCTGGTCCATTACCGCGCGCGGCGCCTCCCCGGCGAAGAGCGTGACCGTCGAGTCGCTGCGGGCGAAGCCGCGCTCGACGTGTAGCGGCTCCCACGGGCTCGCCTCCTCGTTCTCGGCGAAGCAGTAGGTGTACTTGCCGGGGTGGCCGAGCGTGCACTTGTCGATCTCGCCCGGACGGCCGCCGCCGACGTTGCGGATGACGAGGGGGAGGGCACGCCCGATGGTCGCGTTGGCGCGGTTGCCCTGGCCGAGCGCGTTGTGGCCGGCGTTCATGCCGATCGCGCGCCGGATCGGACCGTTCACGATGATGAGGGGTGCCGGGAAGTAGGTGGTGGCGACGATACCGTGGAGGTTGAAGTGCTCCTCGCACGCCGCCTCGACGCTCGCCAGCACGACCGGCAGGTACTCCGGCCTGCACCCCGCCATGACGGCGTTGATGGCGATCTTCTCGACCGTCACCGGCACCAGGTTCGGCGGCATCACGGCCACGACCTCCTGGGGATGGCGCCGCGTTCCCTCGAGCATCTTGAGGACGCGGCCCTCGGTCGGCGGCACGATCGGCAGGCCGTCGGTCAGGCCCTTGTCGAAGAAGAGCTCGAGCGCGTCGTCGAGGTCGCCGACCTCGATGCGGCCCGCGTGCAGCGTGGCGCTCGCCTGGCGCTTGGCGAGCCGTGCGGCAACGTCCGGATCGAAGGTGCGCGAGCCGCACCCCGGCCGGAAGTCCGGCACCGCGTCGTCGGGCCCGATCACCGCCAGCGCCGGGACGCCGAGGCGAGCGGCTGCCGCTGCGACGAGCGCGTCGAAATCGGTGCGCGCCCAACCTTCGAAGGCGGCGAGCACGGTGCCCCCGAGGTCGGCGAGGATGAACGTCGGCACGACCTCGATCTCGTACGTGACCGAGACCGCGCACGCCGAGTCGTCGAGCTGCGCGAAGGTGAGGCCGTGGCGGGCGGCGAACTCGCGCGTGTGCACGACCTCGCTCTGCGCCACGCCGCGCAGGCGCAGTCCCGCGGGCCCAAGGGCACGGTGCAGCCACTCGACGATCGGCAGCACGAGCTCGCAGGTCGCACAATTGTGCTTCCAGAAGACGAGGAGATCGAGGGCGACCGGCCCCGCGCCCGTCTCGTGATCGCGGGCCACCGTCGCTGCGTCTGCCCCCGGGAAGCCGTGTCGCGCCCCGGTGAGATCCGCGAGCGCGAAGGACGGCGCAACGGTGCCCGGCTGGAGGAACATGCGAGCCGCCCTAGCGGACCGCGATGCCGAACGTCAACACGCCCTTACTGGCATGTCCCTCACTGACACGCGCCCTCACTGCACGAAGAGCCCCGACGTCGGTCCCCCGTCGACGGAGAGTGTCTGGCCGGTGATATAGGACGACGCCTCCGCAGCGAGGAAGAGACAGGGCCAGGCGACCTCCTCGACGCGGCCGACGCGCTTGAGCGCCGTCGATCCTGTTACCAGACGACGGATCTCGTCCGTCGACCAGCTGCGTGCGATTGCCTCCGGCGTGTCGATCGGACCGGGCGCGACGCAGTTCACGAGGATGCCATGGCACGCCCACTCCATGGCGAGCGAAAGCGTCAGGTTCATCACGCCCGCCTTGGCAGCTCCGTAGTGTACCATCCCCGGGGAGCCGTAGACACCGGCCTCGGACGACATGTTGATGATGCGCCCCCCGGTTTTCTGCGCGATCCAGCGCCGCGCCGCCGCCGCCGAGCAGAGAAAGGTGCCGGTCAGGTTGATGGCGACGATGGTGGCAAAACCGTTCGGGCTGATCTCCTCGGCCTTCCGATGGAAGCTCGCGCCGTGGTTGTTGATCAGCACATCGAGACGGCCGAAGGCGTCCCAGGCGCGCGCGATCATCGCCTCGACCTGTGCGGCGTCGCGAACATCGCAGCGGATGCTCTCGACCGTACCGCCCTGCTCGCGGATCGCCGCGGCGACGGGCTCGAGATGATCGGCGCTACGGCTCGCGATCAGGACCTTGGCGCCGCGCGCCGCGAACTCGGTGGCGATCGCCTGACCGATGCCGGTGCCGCCGCCGGTCACGATGACGGCTTTGTCCGCAACGCTGAAAGGATCCAGCATCACCGGTTCTCGCGCGAGGTCTGCCGCCGCTGCGGCCTGGCCGGAAGGCTCAGGACTGCTTCCCCGCGCGGTCGCGGGGTGGCGGCGACCAGTGGCCATCTTGCCCGATCGTCTGCTCGATCTGGCGGTCGGCCTCCCGCATCTCCTTGGCCCAATCCCGCACCTTGCGCGGCGCAGCCTTGAACTCGTCATAGAGCGGGCGGGCGAGCTCCCGCCTGCTGATGCCCGCCGGCGCGACCATGATGTCGATCTGAGCGCTCGCCAGATCGAAGCCGCTGTGCACGATGTCGTCGGCGTCCATGCCGTACGCGGCGAGCGTCTGGCGCAGCGCGCCGGCATTGGTCCCGAACCGGCGCGCGACCTCATGGAT
>Ga0315268_10004324_pt1 | contig 15429 bp, 13 predicted proteins | sample C1_top_MG_FD_204535 | JGI IMG/M metagenome (GOLD analysis project Ga0315268, IMG submission 204535) | Sediment microbial communities from Yellowstone Lake, YNP, Wyoming, USA - C1_top | ecosystem: Environmental > Aquatic > Freshwater > Lake > Sediment | place: USA: Wyoming | collected 2017-08-01
GGAAAACATGGGCATCAAGGTGGCTTTGATCCGCCGGTTCCTGAGCGAGGAGATGCACTACATCAACGTCACCAAGAAGCACGCCACGGTGCCCGACTTCATGCAGACCCTCTCCCGCACCATCGGGCCTTCTTTGGGCAACGGCAAGCTGGGGGGCAAGGCGGCCGGGCTTTTTAGGGCCGAGAAGATATTGATGAACGCCAAGAAGGACTATATTTCCCTGCGCAACCTGGTCACCCCCAAGACCTGGTACATCGCCTCGGACGGCATTTTGGACTTCCTCCATTTCAACGCCCTGGAGGAGATGCCCACCATCAAGTACCGGGACCCGGTGGAGATCCGCCAGGAATACCCCTACCTGGAGCAGATCTTCAAGAACTCGGCCCTGTCGCCGGAAATAATCGCCGGGCTGTCCCTGTGCCTGGACGACTTCGGCGACAAGCCGCTGATCGTCCGCTCCTCCAGCCTGCTGGAGGACAGCCTGGGCTCGTCCTTCGCCGGAAAGTACAAGAGCCTGTTCGTGGCCAACCAGGGCACCAAGCGGGAGAAGCTGGAGGCCCTCACCAACGCCATCGTGGAGGTCTACGCCTCGGTGTTCGGGCCCGACCCCATCGAGTACCGCCGGGAGCGGGGCCTGCTGGACTTCAACGAGGAGATGGCCATCGTCATCCAGGAGGTGGTGGGCCAGCGGGTGGGCAAGTATTATTTTCCGGCCTACGCCGGGGTGGCCTTCAGCTACAACGAATTCCGCTGGTCGCCCCGTATCAAGCGCCAGGACGGGATCATCCGGCTGGTGGCTGGGATGGGCACCCGGGCGGTGGACCGGGTGGGGGACGATTATCCGGTGCTGGTCAGCCCCGGCCAGCCGGGCCTTAGGGTCAACGCCAGCCCCGAGGAGGTGCTCTGGTATTCCCAGAAGAACATAGATGTCCTTAACATGGAGACCCGGCGCTTCGAGACCATCACCGTGGACAAGCTGTTCCAGGAGATCGGCAATGATTTCCCGGCCCTGTCCCAGGTGATCTCCATTTACCAGGAGGGCCAGCTGTTCTCTCCCACCGGCACCATGGTCAACTTAAACGAGGGCCAGCCGGTGGTCACCTTCTCCAAGCTGCTGACCCACGGACCCTTCATCCCTCAGATCAGGGACATCTTGAACATCTTAAAGGACGCTCTGGGCTTTCCGGTGGACATTGAGTTCGCCTGCGACGGCGACATCCACAAGCTGTACCTGCTGCAGTGCCGGCCCCAGAGCCAGGCCGGGGGCAGCGCCAGCGTGGCCATCCCCAAGGACGTCCCGGCCTCCGACGTTTTGTTCACCGGCAGCCGCTATGTCACCAACGCATTGGTGAAGGACATCGAGTACATAGTCTACGTCGATCCCATCCAGTACGACGCCCTGCCCAACATGGAAGAGCTGATCCAGGTGGGCCGGGTAGTGGGCGACCTTAACCAGAAGCTGCCCCGCCAGAAGTTCATTTTGATGGGCCCGGGCCGCTGGGGCAGCCGGGGCGACATCAAACTGGGGGTGCGGGTGGGTTACTCGGACATCAACAACACCGCCATGCTGATAGAGGTGGCCAAGAAGAAGAAGGACTATGTGCCCGAGCTTTCATTCGGCACCCACTTCTTCCAGGATCTGGTGGAGGCCGGAATCCGCTACCTGCCGCTCTATCCCGACGAGAAGGGCGCGGCCTTTAATGAGGAGTTCTTCACCAACTCCCCCAACCTTTTAAGAAAGCTGCTGCCCCAGGCCCGGAACCTGGAGCAGGTGATCAGGGTGATCCACGTGCCCAAGGCGGCCGACGGCGCCACCCTCACTGTTTACATGGACGGCGACCGGGAACAGGCCCTGGCCGCGCTTAAGCGGTAAATAACCACTCGAGGAATCTTCAAACTCCAGGTCAATATTTTAGTGCTACGAATTTATCGATTCGTAGCACTAATTCTAAAAACCACAAGCCAATGTCAAGAACCCCCTCACTCACTAAATTCATCCGCGGCTTGCCCAAGGCCGAGCTTCATCTCCACATCGAGGGAACCTTCGAGCCGGAGCTGATGTTCAGGATCGCCCGGCGCAACCGGATCAGCCTGAAATACGGTTCGGTGGCGGAGCTGCGCCGGGCCTACGACTTCGGCAACCTCCAGGAGTTCTTGGACATCTATTACCAGGGCGCCGGGGTGCTGGTAAAGGAGAGGGATTTTTACGAGCTGACCAGGGCCTACCTTAAAAAAGTTCATTCCCAGAACGTGCTCCACGCTGAGATATTCTTCGACCCCCAGACCCATACCGCCCGGGGCGTTCCCTTTTCTGTGGTGATATCCGGCATCGACCGGGCCCTGAAGGAGGCGGAGGCCGGGCTTGGCCTCTCCACCAGGCTGATCATGTGCTTCCTAAGGCACCTGGACGAGACAGCGGCCATGGAAACCTTGAAGCAGGCCCTGGATTACCGGCATCTGATCACGGCGGTAGGGCTGGATTCCTCCGAACTGGGACACCCACCCTCAAAATTTCAGCGGGTCTTTGCCCGGGCCCGCCGGGAGGGATTTCTGACCGTGGCCCATGCCGGCGAGGAAGGTCCGGCCGAGTATGTCTGGCACGCCCTGAAGCTGCTGAAAGTATCAAGGGTGGACCACGGCAACCGGTCTTTGAGCGACGAGAAGTTAGTGAAGGAACTGGTACGCCGCAAAATGCCGCTGACGGTCTGCCCCTGCTCCAACCACAAGCTGAAGGTGGTAAAGATCATGGAGGACCACCCGCTGCAGGCCATGATGAAAAAAGGCCTGCTGGTCACCGTCAATTCCGACGACCCGGCCTATTTCGGTGGGTACCTCAACGAGAATTACCTGGCGGTGGCCGGGGCCCTGGGGCTGAGCCGGGAAGAGGTCTGCCAGCTGGCTAAGAACTCCTTCCTGGCCAGCTTTCTGGAAGAAAAGCAGAAAAGAATGATGCTGAAGAAGGTGGATGACTACTGCCGGGGTTTTGGAGAAAGCGGCTGATGAAGAAAAAAGTCGTCATCAACGACAAGATGCAGCAGGGCTATTATCATCTGACCCAGCCGGCGGGCCGGAATTTTGATCCTGACTTCAAGCCGGAACTGACCCCGGCCCAAATGCTGGAACTGGGTGTCTTCGGGGGCAGGTACATGACCGACTGCAGAAAAGAGTTTCCCAAAAGCTGGTTCCAAAGGGCCAAGCTCTGTCCCCAACGGCATGATCCGGCCCTGAATTATTTCAAGGTCAACGCCAGCCAGCCGTTAAAAGTATGGCGGGACAAGGGCTGGATCCACCCGGCCGACCCCCGGGGCTGGTTCCAGTGGTACTGCCGCTATTATCTGGGCCGCCGGATGCCGGAGGAGGACGCCCGCCAGATCAGGCGCTGGAAGGCCATCCGGCGCCACGCGGCAGCGTTGAAGAAGCACTGCCCCAGGAGAAAACTTGACTGCCGGCCCCGCCAACGCCAGGCCCTGCTCCATTGGGCCTATGATTCCAGAAAGATATGAAACTGCCAAACCCTACCGGATCGCCGGCCAAAAAGTATCTGCTGATCGCCGCCGGGCTTGTTTCCCTGGGCCTGGGGGTCATCGGGATATTCCTTCCCCTGTTGCCCACCACCCCCTTCTTGCTCTTGAGCGCCTTCTGCTTCATCCGCAGTTCCCAGCGCCTTTACCTCTGGCTGGTCAATCACCGGATCTTCGGCGCATATATCCATGACTACTTGAAGTACCGGGCCGTCCCGCGGAAGACCAAGATCTTTGCGTTGGCTTTGTTATGGGGCACCATCAGCCTGTCCATCTTTCTTATTCCAGGTCTCATCGTCAGGATCATTCTGGCGGCTGTGGCCCTGGGGGTCAGCCTTCACATCCTTTCCCTTAAGACCCGCCGCCCCGGAGAGGAAGGTGGCCTGGCGGGCCTGGCCTTCCGGGAGATAGAACCCCGGGACATCCCGGAACTGCTGGTTTTACGGACCCTGGTCAAGCAGAACCGGCTGAGCGCGGAGGACCTGGTGAAAATGGGCATCACCGAGGAAACTGTGGCCGCCAAGCTCGAAGCTGCTTACAAAGGCTGGTTGTGCGAGAACCAAAACGGACTGATTGTTGGCTTTTCCATGGGCAACCAGGACGACGGGGAGATGTGGGTGATCGCAGTCTTGCCGGAATTTGAAGGGCAGGGTATCGGCCGGAAGCTGATGCTGCTGGTTCAGGACTGGCTCTTTCAGTCCCATGATGAACTGTGGCTGACCACCGAGCACGACCCCGGCAACCGGGCCTACGGTTTCTACCAAAGCCTGGGTTGGCGGGAAACGGGAGTGGAGAAAGATCATTCCAGGTTTGTCCTGAGAAAACCGTGACATTTCTGGCCCCGACAGAGAACAAACAAAGAGCCCCGCAATGGTTGCGGGGCTCTTTCTGATAGGTTTATAACCCGGATCATTGTTTCCATTTCAACCGGTATGTTATCTGCCATTCGCCGTCCGGCAATTTCATTCTTTCGGTCTCCTCCTGCTCCAGGCCGTTTCCCCCGGCCATTTCCACCGCTTTCTTGGAGTACCCGTAGCAGGCCGATGGCAGCCAGTCCAGGAATATCTCCGGCAGCTTGAAACTTATCTCGGCCGTCCCCTTCTCCGCCGTGATCACCGTGACCTCGCCGCTGGTGAAGAACCTCTCCCAAAGCTTGGGATAATTTTTCAGCACGAAGGCCGGCTGGGAAAACTTGAAGAAGACCTTGTAGAGCGTGCTCAGGCTCCGGTCGGCGATGTAGGAATAAAGTTCGGCAGTCTTCTCCCTTTTCTCCGTCCCCAGTTCATCGCTCAGGGCCCGGAGCATCAGCTTGAAATCGGCGAAGGGATAATTGCTGAGGCTCAGCAGAGGCCCGGCCCAAAGCTTGGCGGTTTGGGTCGGCAGTGATTTCAGCAGGCGATCCCAAAGCTCGATTCCATGCTTGTCCTTGATGAATTCCCGGGAATAAACATAATTAACACCCCTGGCCATTACTTCTTGCATGCTCGCCTCCAACCTGATGTTTACCTTGATTATGGTACAAAGGGTTATTTTTGTCAAGCCCTTTTTCCCGCAAAAGACAAATCCCCGCATTGCTGCGGGGATTTGTAGTTTTCCTGAAAACCGATGCGGGCTCACCTGATCCGTTGGCTACTTCCCAGCCTTTTTGGCTTTTTTGGCCAGACGTTTTTCCATCAGGGTTTTTCCGGCTTTCTTTTTTGTGTCTTTTTTGATGTCGTGATCTTTAGCCATGATATTTCTCCATTTTAAAATTATATTACACTTCTATCAATTGTATCTCTCTGGTATTTGTTTGTCAATATAAATTTTATCAACCGACAAATAATCCCTTCAGCTCAAGGACCCGGTTAATCTGGAGCCCCCTGGTTGTTCAACCTGTCAATAATGCAATACCTTCACATGCATGACGATCGGGATGCCGGGTCTGACCATGACCCACTCCTTTGACTCCAGCTTCCATAGGTCGTATAAAACATCTGCCGCCGCACCTTTGCCTCCTGAACCGGATGTGGTGGAGGTTATTATCTTGTATTCCGAATCATTGATCTTGTGAATGCCTATCACCTGAACCAGCTTGCATTCCGGACCCAGATGCATGTAGTTCTTGGTTATCATCTCAGCCGTAGGAACCGCATCCCCGATATATATGCTGCCGGGCTCAGGTGGCTTGTCTGATTGGCTGTGAACCGGGCTGGAAACGGCTGCGGTCAAAAGACAGACCAGCGTTAAGAAAAGATGGACCTTTTTCATTGACGCTCCTTTGATTTGTGGTTTGGTTTTGTTCCGTCCTGAAGCCTGCGCTATACTGCCGGTTAAAAATGTTTCTAAAAAGCCGCTCATCTGTTTTCAGGGAATTGTATCGTTCCGGTTATTATTTGTCAATAGAGCTTTTTTTCGGGCGGCAATAATCCTCAGCAACTCAAGAGCCCCGCATCGCTGCGGGGCTCTTGTTTGCTCCTTAGCTAAAGATGGGATTCTAAAGTTTAGACCACGCCCTGGGCCACCATGGCCTTGGCTACTTTGACGAACCCGGCGATGTTGGCACCGGCCAGGTAATCGCCCTTGGTAGCGTATGTCTCGGAGGCATCCAGGCACTGCTGATGGATGTCCTTCATGATCCGCTGCAGCTTCTGGTCGACCTCGTTGCGGTCCCAGTACCAGCGGGCGCTCTGCTGGGCCATTTCCAGGCCGGAAGTGGCCACGCCGCCGGCGTTGGCCGCCTTGGCCGGTCCGTACAGCACATTGTTCTCCTGGTAGATCTTGATGGCCGCCAGGTTGGAGGGCATGTTGGCCCCTTCGGAGACCAGGAAACAGCCGTTCTTGACCATGGCCTTGGCGTGTTCTTCGTTGATCTCGTTCTGGGTGGCAGAGGGGAAGGCGCAGTCGAACTTCAGGCCGCCGTCCTTGACCACGTCCCAAACGCTCTTTCCCTCGTAATACTTGGCGCTCTTGTATTTGTCGGCATATTCCTTGGCCCGGCCGCGTTTGACCTCTGCCAGGTCCATGACGTATTTCAGCTTTTCGGCGTCAATGCCCTCTTCGTCGATGATGGTCCCGGCCGAATCGGATATCGAGATGGCTTTGCCGCCCAACTGGTTGATCTTCTCGATGGTGTATTGGGTTACGTTGCCCTTGCCTGAAACGACGCAGCGCAAACCCTTGTAATCCTTCTTGCGGGTGGCCAACATCTCGGCCCCGAAGTAAACTGAGCCGTAACCGGTGGCTTCAGGCCGGATCAGCGATCCGCCGTACTCCCGGGCCCGTCCGGTCAGCACGCCGGTGAACTCGTTGCGGATCTTTTTATAATATCCGTACATGAAACCGATCTCCCGGCCGCCCACTCCGATGTCCCCGGCCGGCACGTCCACGTCGGCTCCGATGTGGCGGAAGAGCTCGCGCATAAAGGACTGGGTGAACTTCATCACTTCCAGGTCGCTCTTGCCCTTGGGGTCAAAGTCCGAACCGCCCTTGCCGCCGCCCATGGCCAGGGTGGTCAGGCTGTTCTTGAAGATCTGCTCGAAACCCAAAAATTTGATGATCCCCAGGTTAACCGAGGGATGGAACCGCAGGCCGCCTTTGTAGGGCCCAATGGCGTTATTGAACTGAACCCGGAATCCCTTGTTGACCTGGACCTCGCCCTTGTCGTCCACCCAGGGCACCCTAAACATAACTACCCGGTCCGGCTCGCAGATCCGCTCGTAGATCTTCCATTTTACGAACTCGGGATGCTTGGCCACGGTGGGCTCCAGGGTTTTCATGACCTCTTCTACCGCTTGGTGGAACTCCGGCTCTCCCGGATTCTTTCCCTTGACCTTGGCGATCACATCGGTGATGTGGGACATGAATCTCTCCTTGCGTTATGGTTGTTGTGGGGATATGTTATTTGGGGTATGAGGATACATAATCTTTTTATTATATAGCCCGCCTTTTTAAAAGTCAATAGGTAATATCCGATTTAATAAAAATCATTTCCCCTTAATCATGAAGATAAGCTTCCTCCCCGTGAAGGGTAGCATCCAGCCCAAATGTTTCTTCATGCTCAGTTGTCTTTACCGGGGTGATCTTATTGATCACCATCAGGGCCAGATAGCTGAAGAAAAAGGCATAGACGGAGGCTCCGGCTACCGCCGCCAGCTGTTTCAGGAAAAAAGTTCCCCCGCCGTATAACAGCCCGTCTGCTCCGGCCGGATTGATAAAAGTGGACCCGAAAATCCCCAGCAGGATAACCCCCAGGATTCCTCCGACCCCGTGGACCCCCCAAACATCCAGGGCGTCGTCCCATTGCATCCTGTTCTTCAGGTTAATAGCCGCGTAGCAGACCACGCCGGCAATTACACCGATCAAGGCCGCTGTCGGCACCGAGACGTATCCGGCAGCCGGAGTGATGGTGGCCAGCCCGGCGATGGAACCGGTCAAAAGGCCAAGGAACTTGGGCTTCTTCTCGAATGCCCAGGCCATGATCAGCCAGGTAATGGCGGCAAAGGAGGCGGCGGTGTCGGTGTTCAGGAAAGCCAGCGAGGTAATGTGGTCCACCCGCAGTTCCGATCCGGCGTTAAAGCCGTACCATCCGAACCATAAAAGCCCGGTTCCCAAAGCTACCAGCGGAATGCTGTGGGGACCCTTCTCGGCCACCCGTCGTTTGCCCACGAAAAATACGGCGGCCAGAGCTGCCATCCCGGCCACGGCATGAACAGTTATGCCCCCGGCAAAATCCAACACTCCCCACTGTTGCAGCAGCCCGCCGCCCCAGATCATATGGACCATCGGAAAATAAACGAACAGCAGCCAGACAGTAAGGAAGATCATGTAGGGCACAAATCTGATACGGTTGGCAAAGGCACCTGTGATCAAAGCCGGAGTAATGATGGCAAACATCATCTGGTAGGCTATGAACACTAAGAGCGGAATGTTGTTGTTGTTGGAGAGCTGGGCCAAGGGATTTAAACCCTGGAAAAAGGCCATCTGAAAGTTGCCGATGATCCCGCCCAGGTCGGTGCCAGCCGCCAGGGTGCCGGAAAAACACATCGAATAGCCGCAGGTAAACCATAGCACCGAGGTCCAGCCCATGGAGACGAAGCTCTGGATCATGATTGACAGAACGTTCCTGCGACCCACCAGCCCGCCGTAAAAAAAAGCCAGCCCGGGCGTCATCAACATCACCAGGCTGGTGGCCACCAGCATAAAGCCGGTGTTTCCGGTATCAAACTGCATAGGGATCTCTCCTTAAAGCTTTTATTGTAAAATTATATGTTGCTTTAAGGTTACTACTAAATGCACTATGTAAGCTATCAGGGAAAATCCGAATTTGACTTCGATTTTCCTTAGACGTCTGTCAGTCCTTCGCGGATGGCGTATTTGGTCAAACGGGCCACACTGTGAATGTCCAGCTTGTCCATGATCTGCTTACGGTAGGTTTCGATGGTCTTGACGCTTAGGTTCAGGACCTTGGCAATCTGTTTGGTGGCCTGTCCCTCGGCCATCATCTGCAGCACTTCGCGCTCCCGCACCGTAAGCTGATTGTAGGCGCTGGGCTGGGCCGGGTCTTTCCGGGCCAAAAACCCCTCGATCAGGGTATCGGCGATTCCAGGGCTGAGGTAGCGCTTCCCCAGGAGAACAGTTTTGATGGCCTGGCTCAATTCGCCGAAGGCTGAATCCTTAAGCAGATAACCGTCAGCCCCGGCCTTAAAAGCCTCGGCTACGTAACGGCGGTCGGCATGCATCGAGAGCACTATCACCTTGGTCCTCCGGCCCGCCCCTTTGATCCGACGGGTGGCCTCTAGGCCGTTCAGGTTGGGCATGGAAATATCCATTACCACCAGCTCCGGCCCGTGTTTCTTGGATAATGCCACCGCTTCCAATCCGTCCTGAGCCTCAGCGATTACTCTTAAACCTGGCTGGCTTTCAATCAAAGACCGCAAGCCTTCCCGCACCATCCGGTGGTCGTCAGCTAAGATTATTTTGGCATTCATGCTTTAATTCCCGTTGCCGTAGCCAGGTTTATGGTTACCGAGCATCCCTTTCCCGGACGGCTGTCGACCTCCAATCGTCCTTTGTATTGTTCTGCCCTCTCTTTGATATTGAACAATCCAAACCCCTTCAAGGCCGTCTGCGAACCGCATTCTGGAGAAACAAAGCCGGCCCCGTTATCTTTTACCGTTATCTCCAGCCCCTGCGGCAGCCATTTGACAAGTATCCCAGCCCGGCTGGCTTTGCCGTGCTTGACGGCATTGGTCAGAAGTTCCCGCACCGATTTGAAAAGCATGATCCTCATGTCCTCGCTCAATGAACTGGGCCGCCCGGCATTATGTATTTCCACCTGTAATTCATATTTTTGTCCAAAATGATCGGCCAGCCATTGCAGTGCCGCCCCAAAATCCAGTTCATAGACCACCAGGGGACTGAGTTCAAAGGTCAGGTTGCGTGTGTATTTGACGGCCTGCCGGGTCAGGTTTTTTATTTCCTCTATGTCCCGTTCCTGTCCACTGAATACGCTGTTGCCCTGCAAGGTTTGAAGTTTGAGATTGATCATAGCCAGCCCCTGGCCAATGTGATCGTGAAGGTCGGTGGCGATCTCCCGCCGCTCCCGGTCTTCAGCAGTAGCAAGCTTTTGGGCCAAGCTTTTTAACTGGCCCTGGTATATCTTGATCTGGCGTTCCCTTCGCCGGCCCAGGGCCAGCTCCAGGCGCAGTTCGCGGTTGGCTTGAGTCAGGTCCAAGGTCCTTTTTTTAATCTGCCGTTCTAAAAAATACTTGGCGGTGGCCTGGTGTTCCTGGTAGATCCTGTTCTGCAGGTAGGTCTTTATCATTACCGCCAGGGAATTGAGCAGCAGCACCTCTTCCTTTAAGAACGGTCCCCTGAAAGCCCGGGGCCGGGCTTCCAGATAACAGATCTCTATGACCCCGGCCTGCCCGGGGGCGACTTTGATATCAGCTGTTTGGTTCCATCTGGTTTTTTTGTAATCCGGCGAAGCGTAGGTTTCCCCGGCCCATGAGATCTTAACGACCGTAATCTCGGGATACTGCCAGGCTCTGGGAATGTTCATTACCAATATCCGCATGGTGCGGGCCACGGAGCGGCCGGGGCGGTTCAGCGTCAGGGCGGTGCGATGGAGGGCCTTCAATTCCTTGACCCGCTCTCCCAGCTGCCAGCGGAGATTGTCCTTGGCGTTGGTCTTTCTTGATTTGGTCATCTGATGCCTTCAGTTTAACGGTCTAACAGAGCCCGGACCTCTTTTTGCCGGCAGTATTTTTCCCAGATGCCCCGGTCGGTATATGATTCCTCCATCTCCTTCAGCAGGGCCAACCCCCGGCCTTTCTGTTCATCGGCTTCAGCCTGCAGCCCCATGCCCGCATAGATCGTCCAGCCGGCCGAATAAACCTTGACCTTGAACAGGCCGGTCATCATTTCCCCGGGGATGGCCTGCAGGCCTTCCAGCATCATCCGGGCTTTTGCCAGATCTCCCTTCCTCATGTAAATGTCCGCCAAAGCCAGCAGCAGCTCCCCCGATTCCTGGGACTGCGATGAAGCCTGCTCCAGAAAAAGCCCCAGGGATTCTCCGGCCTGGCCGATTTTCCCGCCGGCCAGGGAAATCGCCGACCGGGCCATCTCCAGATAGAAATTCTTCGTCCGCGGGCTGCCTTCATATTCGACCGCCTGCATCTGCCGGTATTGCAACTCGGCTTCGGACAGTTTCCCGGCCTGGGCCAGGCAGATGATCAGGTGATACCCGCTCATGATTTGGGCAACCGCGTCGTTCACTTCGCAGAATATTTTGAGGCTTTTTCTGCATTCTTCCGCGGCGGCATCATGGTCTCCAAGTTCGCCCAGTACCCTTCCGGCGATATCCTGCCCCAGACCTATGCTGATGATATCCTCGGCCTCGGTCCCCAATTTCTGGCATAGCAGTGATAACTCCAACGCCTTGTCCAGCTGTCCCCGGCTTAAGTATATTTCCGAGAGATTGCCGCAGGCCATGGCGCTGCCCAGTTTGTACCCGGTCTGCTGGTAGAGGGCGATGGCCCGGTCGTAGGCTTCTATGGCCGGAAGGCTTTTCCGCTGCTGGCCATAGCAGATCCCCAGGTTGTTCCAGGCGATACCCTGGCTGTTGGCGTCGTTGTATTTGCAGGCGATGCTTATGGCCCCCTGCAGCATCCTCTCGGCCTCCTCGTACCGATTGGCGTAGACCATGGTCATTCCCTTGTCCAGCCAGATCTCCATCATCTGCAATTCATTCTCGGCGCAGCTTTCCGCCATTTCAAAGTCGGCGATGGCCTTCGGATAGAGGCTTTGCTCCCGGTAGACCACTGCCCGCCACCCGCAAGCCCGGCGGATGAAGGCCTTTTCCCCGGTTTCTTTTGCCAGGCCCACCAGCCGGTCTGCTTCGGCCTCGGCGGCGCTGATGTCCCCGGTATCCAGCAGATAGCGGAGCCGGGACTCCATCAGCTGAAGGCGTCTGCCCCCGGTTTCCGAGCGCCTGGACCAAGCCCCCAGGAACTCCAGCTCTCTGCGCTCCAAAGGCCGGTCCCCCAGGAGATTGGCTATGGAAAGCCTTTCCATTCTGATATGCCAGACGGCGTCAAGCCAGTCTGCTTCGCTGATGTATTTCTTACCCGAGCTTTTTGACATCTTCTAAAGATATCACATAATCCCATTAAAAACAAGCGACAAACGCCGGCCGGGAACCCCGGACACCCGGCCACAACCATCGTTATGATTTTTGAAACAATTTAATGCCTGTGTTCGTATTAATGACAGAATCAAAAATATTATTTAGGAGTTCAAAGAAATGGGTACAACGTTAGTCTCAAAGCTTATTGCGGCCTTTAAGAATATCTTCGGGGTCGCGTTCCGGGGAAGGACTTATGCCAACCTGTTATACCTGCTGCTGGCCTTTCCCCTGGGCCTAGTATACTTCGTCTTTCTGTCGGTGGGGATATCCCTGGGAATAGGACTTTATATTCTGGTCATCGGCCTGCCCCTGCTGGTATTGACCTTGCTGGCCTGGCGGCAGTTTGTTAAGCTGGAACGTTTCCAGTCACACCGCCTGCTGGGTGCCAGGATCGAGCCTGAAGCCATCCTGCACTGGTCTGCCGACCGGAACGCCTGGCGCTGGCTGCGCTCCCGGCTGTCCAGCCCGGTGACCTGGAAGGGCCTGGGATACCTGTTTTTGAAATTCCCCTTGGGCCTGCTGGCCTTTGTGCTGCTGATAGCGCTGGGCGTGCTCAGCCTGGTTCTGACCGCCATGCCCTTCATCTACCAGCATGTAAATGTTGACCTCGGGGACCATATAGATCTAAGCATGCCCCAGGCTTTGGGATTCATGGTGCTGGGTCTGATCCTGGGAGTGTTCTCCCTGCATATCTGGAACGGCCTGGCTTTCGTCTTCAAGTGGCTGTCGGAAAAATTGCTGACGGCCAGCCCCAAGACAGCCTGCGTTGAATGATTGAAAATAAGCACACCGTGAAAAGGCCCCGATGAAACCATCGCGGCCTTTTCTGTTACCCGGTAAATGATGCTTTAGAAATGCACCGTCAGCCCGCACCCGAACTGCAGTCCGGAAGCTTTCAGGTCCACTTCCAGATCCTCGCCGGGTAGGGAGAAATCCTCAAAACTGTCTTTGGAATACATCCAGTAGACCCTTAAAGCCTCCCGGTCCGGCTTCAGCCAGAACAAGAAGCCGCCGCCGAACTGAAGCGTCCGGTACACCACCTTATCGTTGATCTTTTGGGTGATGATGCTGTCTCTGGTAAAAAGGCTGTCCAGGTACAGACGAGACAGGTACTCGATCTGATGCTCCCCGTCGGCCTTGGCCGAAAAGCTGATGGCCCCGTACCTGACCTCGCCGTAGGGCTCCAACCGGCCCCAGGGCACCGCGATCGTCAGATTGACCAGCGGGGTGTGGGTGGTAAAGTTTATGTCCAGCTGCTCGTTCTGCATCGTGGTCGAATACCACTCGGTCGAAAAATTCTTTTGGATCGCATCCGGATATATCCTGAACTGGTACATCAGCCCGATGGTGATGTTCCGGCTGAGAGCGAAACCAACTCCCGTTCCGCCCCCGATCCCGTTGCCCTCGAAATCAGCATTGGTAACGGTCATGGTCGTGGTCGGGCTGTATATGACAGTTGCCACTTCTTCGGCGCTGGATGTAAGGTTTTTCACAAAATCGAATGAAAAGAAATTAGCCTTCCAGCGCCGGAGCGGCATTTTGGCCTCGATCTTCGTCTCCCGGCCTGGAATGGGGACAAATTTCGCATTGAAGGTTTTATAGCCCCACTTGGCGGCCTTTATCTGATACAGGGAGTCAGTCAGGTCCTCTATGGTTATGCCCTGCTCGGTAACAATACCCTGGTATTTTTTGTTCAGGTACAGCTTGGCCCCGGCCGGATCGGTCTTGATCCTCAGCTTGCCGGCCAGGCTCATCAGCGGCGCGCTTACCGTGTCCACTTTTCCGATGCTCACCAGCCGGCTGGCTGAGAACAGGCTGTAGCCCTCCTTCATCAGTGAGATCTGGTGCAGCCCCTCGGACAGCGGGTAGACGAGATTCGGGGTCAGGCCGGAATGCTCCTGGCCGTCCACTATTATCTTAGCCCCGTCGGGCTCGGTCACCACAAACAGTCCGCCCGGCTTGGCGGATTGGCCGGCAGCCCCCGGTTTCCAGCTGGAGAAGATCTCGGCCGCCTCTTTCATGGCGCTTAACAGGTCGGCGATCTTTCCGTAGTTGCGGGAGAAGGAGAGGTCGATGCCCCCGGTCTGGATGTCCAGCATCCGCAGTTCGATGGCATAGACGTTGCCCAGCTTGCCGATGGTCCCGCCGATCATCTTCTGGGCGCCTAAAAGCTGCCCGGCCTCCACCAGGCAGGAGGTCTGGTCGCAGGCCCCGGTCATCTGGAATCCCTGCTCCTTTAGTATCTCGTCCCGCTTGGAGCGCTCCACCACCTCAAAGACCCGGTATTCCACCAGGCTGTTCAGCAGTTTGTCGGTCAGCAGGGCCATTTCCTTGGGAGCAAGCCCCGAGGTGGTGTTCAGGTCCATCACCGAGATGGTGGTCTTTTTTCCGGCAGTAGCCAGACCGGTAAGCAAAGAACAAATAACCACTGCCAGTAATGCCTTTTTCATTTTACTCCTTTATAGTTTAGAGTTCCGCCTTGACCTCAAACTTACCGCCTTCCACTTGCCCTTCAACAGCCGCCGCCGCCTGCGCGCCAACTGTCCCCAGCACATCCTGCCAGACCAGCTTCAAAACCTTCAGATCTTCGGAACTTCCAGATATCTTCAGCGTCTTCAGCGGCGTCTTGACGCTGACCTTGGCCTCGCTCTTGACCTTGCGGACAGCGGACAAGACCTCCATGGCGGCGCCGAAGGGGTCGCCCTCGGCGGAAGGCTTGATGTCCTTGAACTCGGTTTCAGACGGCCAGTCCGAGGTGTGGACCGACATTTGTTTCCCGGACTCCGCCACGAACATCCAGCTCCAAGCCTCCTCTGTGAAATACGGAATGAACGGGGCAAACAGGCGAAGAGTGACATTCAACGTGAACTTCAAGGTGGCCAAAGCCGAAAGCTTTCCGGCCGAGTCCCCTTCCTGGTAGGCCCGGACCTTGATCAGCTCCAGGTAATTGTCGCACAACTTTTCCCAGAAGAATCCTTCCGTTTCCTGGAGAGCGTCGGCGTACTCGAAATTCTCAAAGTATCTTCCTGACCTGGTGACCACCTGTTTGAGATGTCCGATGAAACTGAGGTCCAGCGGATCGGTGATGGCTTGTGGCGTGATCTTTGACTGGTCGGCGGTCAAAATGTGCCCGGCCGCGAACTTGACCGCGTTGTAGAGCTTGGTGGTCAGCCGCTTGCCGTTGGCGAAATTGGCCTCGTCGTACATGGTGTCCACCCCCAGCCGGGCCTTGGCCGACCA
>Ga0315268_10004325_pt1 | contig 15426 bp, 17 predicted proteins | sample C1_top_MG_FD_204535 | JGI IMG/M metagenome (GOLD analysis project Ga0315268, IMG submission 204535) | Sediment microbial communities from Yellowstone Lake, YNP, Wyoming, USA - C1_top | ecosystem: Environmental > Aquatic > Freshwater > Lake > Sediment | place: USA: Wyoming | collected 2017-08-01
GCAACCTATATTAAAAAGGAAAAACAAAAATGAAAAGACCTCGGACCTCGGACCTCGGACCTCGGACTTCTCGAGGTATGACCCTGACGGAAGTGATGATGAGCGTGGCGATTGTAGGGATCATAGGAGTAGCGTTGACCACTCTTTTTCTGAAATGGCTGCAATTCTGGCAGGTGTCAAGGGTCAACAGCGAAATTCAGGCGGATGCCAGGACATGTCTTGAACTTATTGATAGAAATTTGAGACAGGCGACATCTACCTCCGTAGTTGTGGACGCCTACAGCACTGCGCAGCCGCCGTATTCGAGAATATCATTCCAGAAAGCCGGCAACCCGATAATTTATTACCAGAACGGCCAGAAGCTTTATGAGGTTGCAGATTCCACAAGAGCAATTTCAGAAACGTTACGGTGTATTCAGTTTGTGTATCCTCAGACAGTCGATGGTTCAATAATAAATGTGGGTATAACGATGGAAAAAAAGATTTACGGCACAAATACCAGAGTAATTCAGATGTCAATACAAAAGGTAAGGATAATGAATTGACGGGTAATGGGTAATGGGTAACGGGTAACGGGTAATGAGTAACGAGAAGATAAAAAATTTTACAGATTTAGAGAGTTGGAGAAAAGGGCATGAGTTTGTTCTTAAGATCTATCAGATAAGTGCAGAATTTCCTAAGGAAGAGATTTATGGACTAACCAGTCAAATAAAAAGAGCAGCAGTTTCTATTACGGCAAATATTGCTGAAGGGTTTAGTCGGTATCATTATAAAGAAAAAATCCATTTTTATTATAATTCGCGGGGTTCAACAACCGAAGTTCAAGATTTATTGTTAATTGCTCGTGATGTCGGATATATTCATTATGAAAAATGTAAGATTTTATTTGAAGAAGCAGATATTTTGCGCCGATTATTAAACGGCTTAATACGATCGGCGGAAAGGCAGGTAAAAAAATGAAATTTCGTTACCCGTTACCCGCTACTCGTTACTCTCAAGCAGGGCAACTGATAATTGCCTTGCTTATAATCACTATGATTATCGGAATAGTCGTTCCGGCTCTGATTATGCTTGTTCAGAATGAAGCCAAACAAACAACAAAAGAAATAAAACAGACACGCGCTTTCCATCTAGCCGAGGCAGCTGCCGACAGAGGCATGTATAAATTGAATGAATCGCAGGATATATGGTATAAGGCGACGCACGGTATTCCGATTGAAGGATATTGCGGCGACGTCAAATATACGGATATTGACGTTGGAGTTTATAAAATAAAGTTCAGTTCCGGCCCCGGCGAACAACAGGTAACGATTTTGGGCTACGGCAAGGATAAAACTACCGATGAGTCAAGAATTGTAAAAATCGTCTGCTACAGGGAACTCCCTTTCGGAGGGAAAAGCGTGCTCAATATCTGGGGCGCACTTGCTACAGGAACAGCGAATGTTCAATGGGGGGCAATAATGTCGCTCACTTCTTATACTATTGCCGGCTCCGTAAAGGGTGAGCTATGGCCGAGAAAGTTTGCGCGGGGCTATATTGACCCGAGATATACATCAGGTCCTTTACCTAAATACGGTTCTATCGTCGATGAAGAGTTAGCAGAATGGCACTGCGGTTATCCGGTCCCGGATTTCCCGGATATTGATTTTGATGCGTATGCAACAGAAGCGCAAAAGGTAATCAGCACCAACACTGCCCCCTCCGGCGGAACGCCAGCCGGCAGTTCATATTATGTCGGTGATAAAACATTTAACGGCGTTATTGATTATACTAAGAGGACCTATTATATCACAGGGAATTGCACACTTAAAGACTGTCATATGGAAGGAGTACTCATTTGTAGGGGTAATTTTTCAAACGGCGGAACTGATAAGGGCAACGATGTAATAGCTCAAGTTCCAAAGAATGCCTGGAGGGAATATCAGGAAGGAACACCAAAAATAAGCCCGTCGGATGGGACAGGTCCTGATACTTCTGCTCCCAACGAATATCCCGGGGATTTGGGTTACCGGGATTCCGGTGATGGAACTGCTACATATAATGTTGGTAAAACAATGTTTTCCGGTTTCATTTATATTGGTAGCACATGGGATGTTAATGGAAATCCCCAGATTTACGGGCTTACGATGGTTCCGAAATTAAACGGATTCAGCGGCAGCGGGACACCCACGCTCTGGTATAACTACGGCATCAATGAAACAGTCCAAGTAACTACTATGAACCCGCTGACAAAGGTCTCCTGGGGCGAGGCAAGGGGCAGTTTTTGATTGAAACAAACTGAATTTCTAAATTGTACCGGTTAAAAACAAATTAAAGCCGTCATCCTGAACACATCCGTGGAGCTTGTACTGAACACATTCGCTTGGCTCAGTGTAAATTCCATGAAGGACTCAGTGCCTACGGCTCCGGAAGTCCCGAGAGAAATCGAGGGGCAACGCAAATACTCTCAAATCTGTGAATAATTTTAAACTTGTATCAAAATTCAAGCCCGCCGGCGACCAGCCGGAGGCGATAGAGCAACTTGTTAAAGGGATCAGAGCACATCACCTGCCCGACCTGCCTGCCGGCAAGCAGACTGGCTCTGGTCAGTCGGGCTCCCCACTTCCCACTTCCCGCTTACCGCTTCCCGCTTCTCATCAGGTTTTGTTGGGCGTAACCGGTTCGGGCAAGACATTCACTATCGCGAATGTAATCGAAAAGATACAGAAACCAACGCTTGTGATTTCCCACAATAAAACGCTCGCAGCACAACTCTACTCTGAATTCAAAAATTTTTTTCCGCAAAACGCAGTTGAATATTTTATTTCGTATTACGATTATTACCAGCCCGAAGCGTACATCCCGCAGACGGACACATACATAGAAAAAGATGCCTCTATCAACGACCACATAGACCGCCTGCGCCTGAAAGCCACTTCCTCAATTCTGACCAGACGCGATGTAATTGTCGTTGCGTCTGTTTCCTCAATTTACAACCTCGGCTCGCCCGATGATTTTAAGTCAATGATTGTTTTTGTCGAGACCGGCAGGCATATTTCCAGGGATTTTCTCCTTTCGTCGCTTGCTGGCATTCATTATGAGAGGAACGATGTCGAATTCATAAGAGGAAAATTCCGCGTGCGCGGCGATACCGTTGATGTGTTCCCTGCCGACTCCGATACAGCCGTGCGTATTGAATTCTTCGGCAACAATATCGAGAAAATGACGGAAATTGACCCGCTAACAGGGATGCCACTTCCCACTTCCCACTTCCCACTTCCTGCCTTTGTTTTCTATCCGGCAAAACATTTTGTCACGCCCCGCCTCCGTCTTGAAAAAGCTATGGAAGAGATAAAAAGAGAACTTGCAGACCGCATAAAATATTTTAAGAACAATAACCGCCTGCTTGAAGCCCAGCGCATAGAGCAGAGGACCAATTTCGACATAGAGATGATGCTGTCTATGGGTTACTGCCACGGCATAGAAAATTATTCAAGGCATCTTTCCGGACGGCCCGCGGGCTCAAGACCGCCCTGCCTGATAGATTACTTCGGCAGCGATTTCCTAACCATAATAGACGAATCCCATGTGACAATACCCCAGATTAACGGTATGTACAAAGGCGACAGGGCGAGAAAGGAAACACTGATTGATTTCGGCTTCCGTCTGCCGTCCGCACTTGACAACAGACCGCAGAAATTCGCCGAGTTCGAATCGCTCGTCAATAATGTCGTATATATGTCTGCTACACCCCGCGAGTATGAACTTAAAAAATCAAACGGGGTCATCGTCGAGCAGATAGTAAGGCCGACGGGACTTGTAGACCCTGGGGTCATCATCAAACCCATTGAGGGGCAGATAGACGACCTGATTTCAGAGATAAAAAAATGTGTTGCCAGAAAAGAGCGGGTGCTTGTGACTACGCTTACGAAAAAGATGGCGGAAGACCTTGCCGAGTACCTGTTTGAACGGAAAATGCGGGTGAAATACCTTCACAGCGGGATAGAGGCGCTTGACAGGATAAAGATACTCAACGACCTTAGAAAAGGCGATTTCGATGTTCTTGTCGGGGTAAATTTATTGAGGGAAGGGCTTGATCTGCCAGAGGTTTCGCTTGTCGCAATTCTTGACGCTGATAAGGAAGGTTTTTTAAGGAGCGATACATCCATAATCCAGACAAGCGGCAGGGCTTCGCGTAACATCAACAGCGTTGTGATACTTTATGCGGACAAAATTACCGGTTCAATGCGACGCGCTCTTTCCGAAATGGCCCGCCGGCGCAAAAAACAGGTCGCCTATAATAGGAAGCATAACATTACGCCGAAGTCCATCGTCAAGGCAGTCTCCGAGCATGAGGAGTTCCGGTATAAGGTTAAGACCGATGCGTTGGCTCTGATAAAAGATGATGAAGTACGGTATGCCTCGATTAAAAATATTCCGATGCTGATATCGCAACTTACAAAAGATATGGAAGAAGCAGCAGATAACCTCAATTTTGAACTTGCTGCAGCGTTGAGAGACAAAATTTTCGAACTTAAGGATATGTCGGTTGAAAAAAAGCGGAAAATCTGATAAAATAAAAATGTTGCCGAAGCGAAAAGATTCTTTGCGGTTGAAGAATTGGGACTATAAATTGCCTGGTCCGTATTTTATTACCATTTGTTCATTCAAAAGGTATAATACATTTAATTCAAATTCCATAAGGGATAAAATAGCATATATAATAAAAACTTTGGAAGCAGATTTATCAGTCCGTGTCCATTGTTTTGTAATATCTGAAAATCATATTCATATTTTGCTTACCCTTTCGGAAGGAAGAATTATTTCATTATCCGAGTCGGTAGCGATAATAAAAGTGCGTATAACTCAGTTTTTTATGCGGGCAGGTGAACCTGCCCCTACGCGTAGGGGCGAATTTATTCGCCCTTTGTGGCAGAGAAGTTTTTATGACCATATTATCAGAAATAAAGCAGATTTTTTAGAAAAGGCAAGATATATTGAAAAGCATCCTATAAAGGAAGTTGGTTATGAATATGACGAGTGGCATTAACTTATCCAATATCAGAAATCTTATTAAACTTGCGTTAAAGGAAGATATGCCGTATGGCGATGTGACTACAAATACCCTCGTGCCGTCGTCCGCCATAACCTCCGCTGTATTTATTACCAAGGAAAAAGGAATCATCTGCGGTCTTTGTGCGGCAAAAGAGGTCTTTAAATCGCTCGATAAGAAAATTGTTTTCAAACAGTTTGTTAAAGACGGTCAAAAAGTCAATAAACGGCAGAAAATCGCTTCGGTGAATGGCCGCGCCCGCGCTATTTTATCCGGTGAAAGAACCGCTCTTAATATTTTGCAGCATCTTTCCGGCATTGCCACACTTACCAATGAATTTGTAAAAGCGGTCGGCGGCAAGACAAAAATATTTGACACCCGCAAAACCACTCCGCTTATGAGAGAACTTGAAAAACATGCAGTTCGCTGTGGCGGCGGATATAATCACAGGCAAAATCTTTCCGACATGGCGCTGATAAAGGACAATCATCTAAAAATAGTTGACGGTTCACAGTTGATAGTTGACAGATTTAGACAAAGGCACAAAAAAATAACTATAGAAATTGAGGCGCAAAATTTAAAACAGGTAAAACAATTTTTAGAGCTAAACCCCGATATTATTATGCTGGATAATATGAATTATGGGCATATGCGCCTGGCGATAAAATATATACGCGAAAATTCCGGCTGCGAAATTGAAATATCTGGAAATATAAACCTGAAAACAGCCGCAAAATACGCCGAATTGCGCCCGGACAGGATTTCCGTAGGTAAAATAACTCACTCCGCTCCCAATCTCGATATTAGTTTGGAGTTTTAAAAAAGTCGCCTGGGAGCAATTTTGCCGGACACACTCGGTAGAACTCGCTCTACAATTTTTTCCCGAATGTTTTAAGTCGAAAATTGAGGTTCCTTGCAAAATTCTCCCTTCGCTCCCTATTAAATAGGAACTTTAAGCTGAATAGTCGCTCATGCGTGATTAGAAAAGGAAAAAAAATTAAAAAAATCATTCATTTCAAAAAAATCGGTTCCACTCATGAATACTTAAAACAAAATCCGGAAAAATATCCTGATTTGACAATTATACTCGCTGACATTCAGGCGACAGGCCGGGGACAGTTCGGCAAAAAATGGCATTCGCCGTCGGGCGGGCTGTATTTTTCAATTGTACTGAAGCCCAAAAAAATAAAACCCGGCGACATTCCCCTTTTTACATTTGCTATGGCATTGTCTATTACGGATACCTTGGAGAAACTTACGGGCCTCAAGCCGGAGCTTAAATGGCCAAATGATGTGGTAATAAGGGAAAAGAGGGACGAGGGAAGAGAAAAGAGAGAAGAGAGAAGTGAAAAGTGGAAAAAAGTGGCCGGTATTTTGACAGATGTATCAATCAAAAAAAGCGGGATTGAATGGGTGGTGATAAGCGCAGGGGTAAATGTCAATAATAGGATTCCGGAATCGTTGTGCCGGATTGCCGCTTCGATATTAGGGCTTACGGGAAAAAGATGCGATAAAAAGAAACTTCTTAAAGAAATTTTTAAAAATTTTAGGAAATATTACCCTTCTTTTCCACGCTCGAAGATTCTCAATAAGTATACACAGAAATCAATGCTGGTAGGCAAAGAAATTACCCTGACTTATACCGGAGAAAAATATACCGGTATGGTTACAGGTTTTAATCAAAACGGAGCGATAGAAATGTCGCTTCACGGTAACATCAAAAAAATATTCTACAGTGGCGAAATAATATTATGAATTATTTTGTCGGAAGCGCGCCGTCATTGTGAATGAAATGAAGCAATCTCGGCTTTCACTTCTTCCCTGTCAATTTTTTGTGTTTTTTGAAGGTGAGTTCAACCATATCTATAACATACTGCTTTTCGTTGTCTGTTTTGTCCTTCACCATATCTACGATTTTTTCAATTAATTTATCGCTGTAAGTTACTGCTGATTTATCTTCCGGCTTTAAAAGTTCCGTTACAGGCACATTTAATGCCGAAGCAATGATTTGTAGCGTCTCTATACTGCAATTCCTATTACCTCTCTCGATACGGGCAATGAAAGTCGGGTGAATATTGGCTTTTTCCGCCAATTCTTCCTGTGTAAACCCCCGTTTTCTCCGAAATTCTTTTATTCTTGAACCGATTGTTTTTCCAAGTTTCATTATGTCCTCGTAGCTAATACCTAAATTTTCGTTAGTTATTATATAAACTATTTCCGAAATAATACAGAGCCCATCAGTCATATTTAACTTGACAAACAGGCAGGAATAAATATAATATATATAAATATGGTAATTACTAACTTTCATAAATACCATAGAGTTAGCAACGTGAAGCATTTTTTAACTTTCCTTATTATTATCAATTTTACCATATACTGTACGGCGGAAGTGCCGGATAAAATAACAATATTCCAAAAACAAGGTATTAAACTCATAAAAATCTATCAAAAGAACATTTCCTCGTTACGTTTAAATAATGGTTCTTGCAGATTTAACCCAACTTGCTCTAATTACGCATTGCAATCAATTGAGAATTATGGTTTTACAACAGGTTATCTTATGACCTTTGACAGATGGCAGCGTTGTAACCCTTTTGGCGAGTATGGTGATGACTTACCTGAACAGCATTATATTTATGCTTCAAGTAAAGTTGCAGAGAAAGGTTCATCAGATAATAAAGGGAAAAACCTAAGGACCAAATCGCCGACATTAGCAGGGTTTCTTTCAATTGTTCCTGGTTTAGGCAAAATATACTGTGGAAAAACAAGCGATGGTATATTCTCATTCTTTTTTATATCCGGGATTGGATATTTAACATATGACACATATGTTAAAAAAGCATATTCTTCAACTGTCATCTGGGGTTCATTTTTTGTCTCATTTTATGCGGGCAATATTTATGGCAGTGCAGACGCAGCAGAAAATTATAATCGACGTTTAAATGAATAAATTTTTTATTTTTTTCTTTTTAGTTCTTTTTTTCAGTATTTCTTTCGCCGGCGATACCGATAGAGAAAAAATAATTACTTTGGCAAATTCTTATGATGATAGTAAAGAATATGATAAAGCATTGGAAAAATATTTTGAAGCATTGAAAATCGGCGGCTCGGAAGCAAGAATTTATAACGGTATTGGTTATGTATATTTGAAGACCGGAGATATCGAAGGAGCGATAAAATTTCTTAAAAAGGCGATAGAAATAAATCCTAATAATGCGGTTGCTCATAACAATTTAGGTGTCGCATATCAGCGTAAAGGAGAATACGCCGAAGCGATTAGCGAATATAAAAACGCATTAAAAATCGAAAAGAATTATGTCAAACCGCTTGCTAATTTAGCAGTCGCGTACTATCGCAAAGGAAATATCCCAAAAGCAATAAAATATTTTCTGAAAGCAAAATCAGCCGATGAAAAATATATTGATGAAAGATTTGATAAACAAAAAGTAACTGAAACATTAGAATGGGAAGCAAAGAAGGATCCAAATAACAAAGAATTAAAAAAATTAATTACAAAACTCAGACAGGTTCAATAGTCTAAAAAATGCGGGTGAATTTTTATGAATGGGTACACTACGGAAAAGATAGTCGGAAAACGAAATTGCATAAAAAGAATAGCCAAAATAATTTCTAAAGTAGGCAGGGAGGTGATTGTTATGAGGTATGGTGACGGCTTTCGGATATTGGTAAAAAAATTAAAGAAAAAAAGGATGAAAAAAACATAAAATCTCTAACCGCTTTATCAAAAAACTAATTTTGGGAGGGGGGATAGTGAAAAAATATTGCGTAGTTTTATTTTTAGTATTGGTAATATGCGCTTTTAAATTGAATGCCCAATCTTCAGCAGCAGAAGGATTTAGAAAAAAAGGCGTTGAATATATTGAATTAGGTTTAAACGAAAAAGCAATTGAGCAGTTTAAAAAAGCAATTGAGATAAATCCTAATGATGCCTGGGCATATTACCAAATGGGTTTTGCCTATGAAGATTTGGAGAATACCGACGAAGCATTAGGATCTTACATAAAAGCGTTGGAGATTAAATCCAATTTTGCTCCTGCCCATTGTAGTATCGGTTGGCTTTTTCGGGTAAAAGGGAAATACGAAAGAGCGGAAAAATCATTGGGAGAAGCTATCAGATTAAGTCCCGACTTAAGTTCCGCTTATTTGGGGTTAGCTTTGACTGCGGCCGATCAGATGAAGTATGACGAGGGAATAAAGAATGCCGGTTATGTTCTCGGACAAAAGATTATTTATACTATTGATGCCTCCGGGTTAATAAAAGCAGATGCGGCAAAGTCCACCGCAATAAAGGGTTTATCTCACTATGTGCTTGGTCTGTGTTATGAAGGCAAAAAGATGGCTAAAGAATCGAAAAAAGAGTTTGAGGAATTTATTAAACTCTGTCCGAACAGCGAATATGCTTCAATAGCTGAAAGTAAAATTGCAGAATCAAAGGAAAAAGGACGGCGCCCCTACTCGGGATTCCTTTTAGATACCGGAGTGATAACGCCGGGGAAATATGATGCCGTTAGTAGCTACAACATAGGTTATATTTATCGTATTCCACTCAGCGACAAATGCTCGTTAGGGTTAGGTAGTAAATATGGGCAGCCACTCCTGGATTGTTATTTTCAATTCATCGGGAATACAAACCAAGCATTAAATTACAACATAGGGCTGGGTGGTATTTTTACTATTGATGGATCAGGATGGTATCTCGGAGGAGGTGTGGAATATTATCTTGCTAAATGGTTTTCATTATATGGTAAGTTGAATTACTATCCCTCATTTCCAGTAGAAGTAACGCGTGCTCAGGGGACATCTTGGTGGACTTACTATGATACCGAAATAATAGATACAACTGCGGTAGGATTACAGTTCGGAATAAGTTTCAATACAGATTTTGTCCTGTGGTAAAGAAGCACAGGATTATTAGTTTCGGGAGAAGGCAAGATCGGAAATATGGGGCGTGCCAAAATATTTTATGGAGGTGGGGTTATGGTCAAACATAAAGCCATATGTCTGTTGTTGGTTGGATTGGCAATTGTTCTGAATGGATGCGCAACTCCTAAAGCGTTCACTTTCAGAGTATCAAAGGAAATGTTTTTTCAGCAAGTGAAGAAAGTCGCTTTTAAAGGAGTAGTTTTCGGGTACGAGGAAACAGACCCAGTAGCGATTGAAAAATCGTTAATGGCTGAAAATATGGTGGTCGAAGAATTAAAATCTGTGCCCGGCATTCAACTAATTCCGCAGAAATACTGTCAAGAAATTTGGGACAAGTCAATGAAAGAACTTAACATAGAAGGTTTTTTTGATTCAAAAACCGGGAAAATAGACGAAAAAAAATTATCCGGATTTATTAAATATTGGCTGAAAAAGGTAGACGCCGATTCTGGCCTAACCGTTAGTTTAGAGATGACAGAGGTAAAGGAACAATATTCCTATAGCAGCGGATACGCTCAAACGACTGTTACTCGAATGGTACCGGCGTTGGCCATTTCTGCCGAGATATTTGATACAGCAGGAGCGACACTCTGGGCAGATAATCGTGTTATAGGTCAACTATTGGCCAGAAAATCGTTAGTTGTTCAATATGACAAAACTTATACTGTCGCCGAGGTTTTGAGCGAACAGAAAAAACTTAAAAATGCAATACAGGGGGCATTCAGTAGTTTAACAGGTAAGAAAGATCCGACTGTGCCGAAGACATGCAGTTGCTGTGGCATTGGATTATTTTAGGTTCTCCCTAAATTTAGGTTGTCGCCGCTTCGCTAAAAGTATCTGTAGCTGCCTGCCTCCTGTTGGCAACCGTTAGTATTAAATCACGCCAAGGGCGTGAAACTACATAAAATTGGGGTTTTTTCCTACGGGATCCCGAGCGAAAGCGAGGGACAACAAGCTCATAATATATAAAAATACCCACCAGTTAATTTTTTGTCATATCCCCGTATGTAAAAATATATAGGGGGGGCCGCATGCAGCGAATATTTTTTGATTACAGTAATTTGTCAGAAGATGCTTGGAAAATAATGAAAGGGTGGATTCATTCGAAATATTCCGATAAAAGCCCTGAAAATAAATCTCCGCTGAAATTTGCTCAAAAAATGCAACTTGAAGAAGTCCCTGCTCAACAATTAATTTTAGATTACAGCAATTTGGCGGCAGATAGTTGGAATATATTGAAAGAATGGCTTAATACGCAATATATTGATAAAAGTACCGAAAATAACTCTCCGTTGAAATTTGCTAAAAAAATGGAACTTGAAATAACTACAAAATTTTAATTGTTTTTGCCTCAAATTCTTCCGGAGTCATATAACCGGGCGATGAATACGGATAATCCGTGCTGTATTAGTGTATCCGATTTGATAAACCGCCTTTGAGCGCTGGAACATCCATCCATTCACACGATGCCACCCGTTAAATCCTCTTTCGTTCGTATCACAGTTTATGAATTCGTAATTGATATTATTGAAAAAGTCATTAAACCACAGAGAAATTCTTTGTGCTCTCTCTGTGTCTTTGTGTCTCTGCGGTGAGGTTTTTCAACGGTCTCTAATTGTTATGTAATTTGTAAAATTCGATTTTAAGGTTGCTTTTCGCTAAAAAAATTATTATAATTATAAAATAAATATGAGACTTCTTGCCATTGATATAGGTAATACCACCGTCAATTTCGGTCTGTTTGAAGATAAAAAACTGAAAAAAAGTGTAAAAGTATTTTCGAGACGGTTGCCGGACAAAGATATCCCGTTCGGGGATTTCGACATAGCCGTGATTTCATCCGTTGTCCCGGAACTGACCGCTAACATTGTCAAAAAAATAAAAAAACTTTCCAATGTGCAGCGGGTCATCGTTGTCAATTCAAAAAATGTTCCGATAAAGTTGAAAGTCGACATCCCTGAGCAGGTCGGCGCCGATCGTGTCGTTAATGCTCTTGCTGCGCGGGAAATTTACGGCTGTCCGGCAGTCGTGATAGACCTCGGAACCGCTACAACTTTTGATATCGTTTCAAAAAAAGGCGAATACATCGGCGGAGTAATCGCACCCGGCATACAGATGTCAATAGACGCTCTCTATGAAAAAACGGCAAAACTTCCCCGTGTCAATTTAAAATCGCCTGAAGATATAATCGGGAAAAACACGAATGATGCTATAACTTCGGGTGTAATATTCGGAAATGTAGGAATGATAAAGGAGGTGATGAGTAGGTTAAAAAGTGAAAGGTTAAAGGTGAAAAAGTTGAAAGTAATCCTGACGGGGGGATATGCGGAAATGATGTCGAAATATTTCCATGATTTTGAAGTGGATTGTGATTTGACCCTGAAAGGATTGAATATAATTTGTGAAAAAATGATTTCAAAATATGTCAGAGGGAGGTAGTGATGAAAAGACTTTTTGCGGTAGTTGTTTTGTGCTTTACTGTCTCGGGATTTGGTTTTTCGACAGGGCTTGATTTTGATCAGTTGATACACCAACTGACCGATTCGCCGATGAAAGCGTTGACCAAGGACATCGGCTCTGTGCTTGCCGGAAATATGTTTCATTCAGGAAGAAATATCGGCACTTTTGTGGTCGGGATACCGAAATTTGAAATAGGAGTTGCAGTTGCGGGAGCGCTGAAACCCAACAAGGACAACATAATACTCAAACAGGGTTTTGGCTCAGCAGGCAATCCGAAAGACCAGATGTTCGGCATACCGTTTGCCCAGGTCGGGCTCGGGCTCCCGTATAGCATAGATGTCATATTAAGAGGAGCGCCGAAATATCAGGGGATATCGCTTTTCGGCGGTGCGATAAGATATTGTATATTAAAAAAGAGTTTTGCAGTTACCAGTTTGGGATTGTCTGCGATGTATTCCTATAATTCACTTAAATTTGATACTTTCAAGGCAAATGTGAGTTCGCTGGCTGGCATTTTTTCTGTAAAAGTTCCTTTTGTTGAGCCGTATATCGGACTCGCGATGGACAGCACAACACTTGAAACCCAGTTCACACCGGCGGCTTTGCAGGGTTTAGTGTCCCCTAAACTCAAAGCGACGACGTCGGAGCCGCGGATTGTTGCCGGGCTGACATTTTCTACAATACCGTTAACTTATGTGAATGTGGCTGGCACGAAACTTAACGACCACTTAGGCGTGGATGTCGGTCTCGGGTTGAAGTTTTAACTTGACTTTCACTGGATAATAAGGTAAAATTAATACTTTGTGGATTTGTGCAAATCCTTTTTCGGGTTTGCGCATCTAAACATTCAAGAGAAAAAAATTGAAAGGAGGTGTTTTTTTTATGAAGATAAGGCCGCTCGGAGACAGAGTACTCGTAAAACCGGCTGAAGAAAAGGAAGTAAAGAAAGGTGGAATTATTATTCCCGATACCGCAAAAGAGAAACCGCAGGAAGGCAAGGTCATAGCGGCGGGTCCCGGCAAGTTCGATGATTCCGGCAAAAAAATCCCGATGGATGTAAAAGCGGGAGATAAAATTCTTTACGGAAAATATTCAGGTACGGAAGTTAAAATTGACGGCGCTGAACTCCTGATAATGCATCAGGACGATATACTGGGCATAATAATTGAATGAAAGAATGGAACCACGAATGAACACTAATTATCATGAATAATTTTAATTATTAGCGCCTGCCTGCCGGTATGCAGGTTTATTCGTGTGTATTCGTGGCTAAATTACAGAATTCGGAGGTTAAGAAAAATGGCAAAACAGTTAAAATTTGGTGATGATGCGAGGCATGCAATAAAGGCGGGTGTGGATAAACTTGCTAATGCCGTTAAGGTAACATTGGGACCCAAGGGTAGATATGTCGTACTGGATAAGAAATTCGGTTCTCCGACAGTAACGAATGACGGCGTAACGATAGCGAAAGAGATAGATCTTGAAGACCCGTTTGAAAATATGGGCGCGGAACTTGTGAAAGAAGTCGCTTCAAAAACAAACGATGTGGCAGGCGACGGTACGACCACCGCAACCCTCTTGGCACAATCCATAATTACGGAAGGATTAAGAAACATCACCGCGGGTGCGAATGCAATTCATGTAAAAAGAGGTATTGACAAAGCGGTTGAGGCGACTGTAAATTACATCAAAAAAGTCGCAAAAAAAATTCCACCAGATGATCTTGAGAAAGCGAAAGAGGAAATCCTTCAAATTGCTACTATTTCCGCTAATGATAAAGAAATAGGAGAAAAAATTACTTCAGCGATATTGAAAGTCGGGAAGGATGGCGTAATTACAATTGAGGAAGGTAAAACGGCAGAAACCACCGTCGAGACCGTGGAAGGAATGCAGTTTGACAGGGGCTACATCTCGCCATATTTCGTCACTGATGCGGAAAGAATGGAAGCAATTTTAGAAGATGCCTACATCATCATCACTGACAAAAAACTTTCATCAATGCAGGACCTCCTTCCGCTTTTGGAAAAAATCGCGCAGACCGGCAAACAGTTTCTGATTATTGCCGAAGATATAGACGGCGAGGCATTGGCAACATTAGTCGTCAACAAACTGCGCGGCACTCTTAAATGCGCGGCTGTAAAAGCACCGGGATTCGGCGACAGAAGAAAGGAAATGCTTGAGGATATAGCGTGTCTCACAAAAGGTCAGGTTATTTCCGAAGAACTCGGTCTGAAACTTGAAAAAATCGGACTTGAAATGCTGGGCTCGGCGAAACGGATTGTGATTGACAAGGAAAATACGACCATCGTCGGAGGAGCCGGTAACAAGGAAGACATCAAAAAACGGGTCAACCAAATAAGGAAACAGATTGATGACTCAACATCCGATTATGATAAAGAAAAACTTCAGGAACGGCTCGCAAAACTTGTCGGCGGAGTTGCGATTATAAATGTCGGTGCGTCAACCGAAACCGAAATGAAATCCAGAAAGTTCAAGGTTGAGGATGCGATGCACGCTACCCGCGCCGCAATTGAGGAAGGAGCCATACCCGGCGGCGGCGTCGTACTTTTGAGGGCGATTGCCGAGGTTGAAAAATTAAAGGGCGGCGATATTGACGAGCAGGCCGGAATCAATATTGTAAAGCGCTCGCTTGAAGATCCGCTCAGGCAGATTGCAGAAAATGCCGGCATGGAAGGTTCCGTCGTGGTTGACAGGATTAGAAAAGAGTCAAATGTCAACTTCGGGCTGAATGCCGAAACGGGCGAGTATGTGGATATGATTAAGGCGGGAATTATTGACCCGGCAAAAGTTACCCGTTACGCAATACAGAACGCGGCTTCAATAGCCGGACTGCTTTTGACTACGGAATGCCTGGTTACAGATATTCCTGAAAAAGATAAAACGCCTATGATGCCTCCAGGCGGCGGAATGGGCGGGATGTATTAGAGGGTCGCTCGGGCATTTCTTACGGAAAACGCCTCAACCCA
>Ga0315268_10004327_pt1 | contig 15423 bp, 21 predicted proteins | sample C1_top_MG_FD_204535 | JGI IMG/M metagenome (GOLD analysis project Ga0315268, IMG submission 204535) | Sediment microbial communities from Yellowstone Lake, YNP, Wyoming, USA - C1_top | ecosystem: Environmental > Aquatic > Freshwater > Lake > Sediment | place: USA: Wyoming | collected 2017-08-01
AAAATTCGCAAACGTAAATCTGAAAGATTTAACAGATACGGCAAATGCAATGGGTCAGACAGATGTCACCACGGCGCTGAAATATGTCAAACGAGAATAATTAAGTTTTTTTTTGTTTTTCAATAAGTTTGGCTACGCATTTACCACTGCATACAGGTTTTAATGCATTTTTTGTTACGAATAAATTGGAGTTCATATTAAAACATATTTGACAATGTGGTTGTATTTCGTCGTCGCTATGCTCCTCATAATCATCACGTTCCGACACTGCCTTTGGCGATAATTCTTTTTTTGACATTTTATTTTTAGTTATTGTTTTAGTTTTATGCTTTATTATTTTTGCAAAAATAAAGTTCAATTTTATGTAAAAATCATATTTTAAAAAAATTAAAATATGATGGCAACCCAAAACACCCAATTCATAAATTTCGCATAACCGAATTTCGAAAGAATCATTTGGATCACAGACCAACCGGAGAGATTTGCAACGGCGTTTATAGCACTTATAATTCTTAATGGAACACCCACACGTTTCATAAACTGGTTCATTAAGTAATCTAAAACCCAATCATAGATGCTGTCAATTAGTTTAAAATCTTCCTCTCGAACCAATTGCAAATGGAATGTTTACAGATATTCCAAAACGATTTTTTGTAAATCTGCCCGTTCTCCCAGAGATACTGGATATTGGCTTCTAAATCTTTTAGGTGTTCAGGTTTTAAACCAGAAAAAAGGCGTTGCCAAACCTGAAAGACAATGTCTTTCTTATCGATTTTGACCCCCTTATTCTTCTTATTATCGATTCCGGCGTTTTCAACCATCAAACAAACCATTTTTAAAAATTCCATGTTGTTTCTGTAGTCCGTATGGTTCGGAATATCAGAGGCTTTCTCAATAATCTGACCGACGAGGCGTTGAATGCGAACGTCTTTGGCTAAAGAGTTTTTTGGGTTAATGAAACAGAAATTTGAACTCATGTATACCATTATATAACATTTTTTTATGGAGGAGTCAAAGTAGGGAACTCATCGTTCTATTATAATCCAATTCTTGTTATAGTCAAATCAAATATAACCGTATTAATGCCTCCGGCTGCACTATTATTGATACGGCAATGCGGATAAATAGCAGTTGATGCAGATAAATAAAATGAACCGCTCATTTGTTCCACAACTATATCATTTATTGATGGCGTTATGGTTGTGACATAATGTTTATAACACGTGCGATTTCCTCCTGGCAAATTAGCAATAACAGTTGTGTCGGTTGATGCCGCGGTTAAAGCACCACTCGTGGAAATACCTACCCGTAAATCACTTATATTATATCCCGCCGCATTGTCTTCAAAGGAAAACGCAAAATTAAAAGAATAAGTCCCATTTGGTAATGTAATAAACCCACCTGGCCAAGTCCAACCTGGAACTCCCGGAACGAATTGATTCATAATGTAATTAAAAGTTCCGGTTGTCCAATTAGTCCATGTCACTGTGCTCCTGAATGTTCCGTTTAATTGTGTTAAGACGGTTGCTGCTGTTGATTCGCTGTGAGAAGATACTGCGTAATTTAAAACTACAGGCGACCCTGTTATTGTTGTATTTCCACTTAGATAAGTTATATTTGATGCACTGCCGATATTCGTATTCGCAGTTCCAGTAATGTTTAAATTTACTGTATTCGTGAATGTGTTCGTCCCGCTAAATGTGTTATTTGTTGTTAATAATCCACTTCCTCCGGCGACACCATCAACATAGGTTTTATTACATAAATCATTTGCGGTTGTGGGTGCAACCGCACATGATGGGATTTTTGAGAATGTAGTGATTGCGTTATGGGTTGCCGTTTGAGTTGTTGATGCAGAACTTCCAATCGTGATCGGGGCGTTCCCAGTGGTTAAATGCCCAATATTGATCGTTCCACTTCGTGACGATCCTGAAGCGATATTTAAGTTCCCAGACGTTTGGGTGTCGCCAAAATTTATATCAAATGTAGGCCCCGACCGCAAATACATCAACCCACTTCCAAAAAAATTAAAAGTTCCACCCCTGAAAGTCAAATTACCTCCGTTTGATGATGAACCCCAATTTAAAGCGACACCTGTTGAAACGCTTGTCCCCATAAATATATCGCCCGTTGTGAGATTTTGACCTATGGACAGATCTGATGATGCAGATGAAGACTGAATACTATTTGTAACAGTGTTTCCAGTAATAAAAGTATTAGCATTTGAAAAAGTCTTTTGACCCGGTGCTGTTTGTGTAGTTGAAAGTGTCATATAATTTGTTACTGCGTGATTAGTAACCCACGCAGTCGTTGCTATATTCGTATCATTTGACAATGCCGAAACAGTAGGTGCAGTGCCGCTTGTGTTGATTTGAATCGTATCGCATATAATATTCGTCGTCGTGCTTGAATCTGCGTCAATATTATTTAATCCATCGAGTGTCGGTTCGAACCCGTAATTAGTTGACATTAGTTTATATATAAATATATTTTTATATAAATTATTTGGTTAAAGTTAAGGGAACTCGTCGTTCCCTTATAATCCCATACTCTAAAGGGAGGAGTGAAAGAGGAACCGTAGGTTCCTTTTAAAGTGCTTCAAAATGAACATAAATAATATATTTGGTTACGTTATTGATAGTTGCACCGTCTGCAGCATTAAACACTGCTCCAGTCGAGTTTATGATTGTCGCCGCTTGAATTTCGGTTAAATTCGTTAAGTTGTCTAAATAAATGGGGTGGTTGATTGTTTCATCAGCATATAAACGTCCCTGCGTGGGTGTGGCGGCGTTCTGGATAAGTTCAAAATCTAAATTACCTACATACGGTTGAGGGGCATTTAATTGGTGAATGTAATTATTTCGTCTAAAATCGAGATGCAATGCGTATAAAGCGGTTTGTGTCAAAGTGCTGGTTGCAATAAGTCCTCCTTGCATAATATAAGAGAATGTCACTGCATAAGGTCTGGCTAAATCTGCAGGATTTGGAACAATGCGTTTTAAGTCGATAGAAAAGGTTGCATCGAACTGTCTGCCTTTCCATGCGGCAGTGTTGTAAATATCTAAAACAACATTGAATTTTCGTTTTGGTGGTTGTGCTTGAATTTCCATTATATTATTAGACTACAAAATAATATAATACATTTCTAAATTAAGCGAAACTCATACTTAATCCTTGGGCTTGAGGTTTTCCGGCCTCAATACCACTCTTAATAGCTTCAGTTATGTTTTGTGCCTTCTCTACAATATTACCGCCTCGCCTTGCACCACTGCGAACATCTTTCGCAGTCTTGCCGACAGTTCGCGCCAAAGCTCCCCCCGCCAATAACGGAAGGCCAATTTCAGGAGCTACAACAGATAAAATCGGAGCCACAGATTGTGCAAAGCCTCCAGCCTTGGTTAAGGTATTACCAAATTTACGGAGTCCTACATCAGCGGCACCCCCTTTACTGAAAAACTTCTTAGTATCATCACCTAATTTGTTGAAGAATCGTTTCACTGACATTATATATATATAAAACCATAATATTTCTAAACTTCATTCAATTAAAATTTCGTCCCAATTTAAAAAAATCCGTTGAGAGTTTGTATCAATGAAAATAAACTGGTGGGGTTCTTTGTATGCAATCGAAACGATTTCCTTAAATACATCATCGTTGACCTCCACCATTTCGTCGAAAATATTCTTCATTTCCTGCTTATTGACTTTAAAAATAAAAAGCGAACTAAGACCCATACGAACCTGCATGGGAATGGATTTATAAGTTTGACACGCCAACCAAATTGAGAGTCCTGCGTGTCTACGATTATTTACCATGTGAAGTAATAGCTTCTCAGACTCCCCCTTGAGATATTTTTGAACATCGTCTAAAACAATGAGCGTTTTAAAACCCTGAGATGCGTTCTCTTCAGCCAATGCATAAGCCTCCGATAAATTTTCATAGTTGAGTTCGTCATAAATCTGTTCTTCGGGCAAAACAGCCCAGAAATCATTTTTAATCGAAGCACGAGAATTTGGAGGGCAGAATAAAATAATGTTGTGATAAACCTTCTTAAATAGGCTCGGACTCTGCAAAAGTGAAATAAGGAGAGTGGACTTTCCCGATCCGGCTTTCCCGAGAAAAAGTGCGAAGTTCGAGCGGTTCATTAGCTTTGTGATTTCGTATTCGTCCAGTTTGTCGTGCAATTTCCCGTCAACAACAAAGGACGGTTTTTTTAATGGTGGGCTTATATTTTCTTTAATGCGAATTTGGCTCATTTATATATGCGAAGATTGTTTTAACATTTCCCTAAAATTATTCGCTTTGGCTTCATTCTCTTCCAATGACTTTGCGATTTTCTCTCTTTTGACCACGAGAGATGGTGTGGCGGTTTTACGGAAAAATATATTTCCTTCCGTATGCTTTGCAAACTTTCGTTTCAAATAATATGCTTTATTGTATTTTTGATGATATGCTTTTTTTTCGTCAATATCCATTTTATATAACTTTATATTTTATTTTTAACCAAATAATGAGAGTTTAACAATAAAATTTATATAAAATGTATTGTTAAAGGAGTTAAAGTATCAATAAAATTAATTTTATTGATAAACTTAACAATTAACCAGGCAATAATTATGTTAAAAACGGCTAAATAGTTAAAAATAGTTCCTTATTGGTTAAAAAATTAAAAAAATGTTAGGTTTTTTGGTTAAAGGTTCTATCCCTTTTTTCTTTTAGTTTCGCATTTCGTGCATCTTTTTGTTCTCGAGTTTGTAATGCATAACGCTCACGTTGTTTTACATTTCTTTGTGTTTTTTGTGCTTCAGTTAAATTTTTGCAATACTCAGCATTATATTTATGATGCGATTCGCTATCTCGTTTCCACGCATTTGCTAAAATACGTTTTTCTTCTGGTGTCGTATGGGCTTCCCAAACATTTAAGCTTGGATTTAATTTTGCAATCCATTCTTGTTCTCGGATTGTTGCCTCGACTAATGTTTTGCATTGTGGGTAATGGTCTATTATTTGCATCGTCCAATTTTCCCACCCACCATTTTCACGAATGCATTTATAAATTTTATAATGACTATTTTTATTTTCTTCATTGCATCTTGCTTTATGGGTTATTTCACGTTGGTGAATATCTGTCGTATGTCCTATGTAAAAGTCCGCTACGGTTGCGTCTTTGCATACGATTTTGTAAATCAATGTTTTTGAATAGTCGGGCATTGTATGTGTTATATATGGGATTTGTTTCTATATCGTTTTTTAGTTCAATTTTATGACTTTTATATAAAAGCCTGTATCGATTTTGACACGGCATCGATTACAAGCACAAGGTCGCTAATCCCCCACGCGTTGCAGACAACAGCAGTGGTGGTTGCAGATTGTAAAAACAAATTGAGGAATGGGGGCGCAGCACGAGAGTTAATTCCTGAGAACAGAACTCCAGCGGATTTCTCCAAATCGTAGCCGTAAAATGCACTGGAAGGGTATTTCAAAACAGAAACGGCACCACCGTCTGAGCCGGTGGGTGCGGCACGGGAAACGGTGGCAGGGAGAACAAGGGTGTTGTCAGAACCAGAAGGGACGGCGGCAATACCAGCAACCGAGTTATACATTTCACGGGTGACCACTGTTCCGAGTGATTTGGCGATTCCACCACCGAGAGATTGTATGAGGTAGGGATAACCTTCCGCAGGTCTTTGACAATCATTTATTGTTAAGTTAGGATAGAAGGCGCCGCCGCACTGTAACTGTCGTTGAGATAGACCGGGGTTAATGGCGTCATAAAATCCGTTTGGTGTCACCAATGATTGAGCCGTTGCCGCATTCGAGCAACCGAACTGATGTATCACACTGCGAACACTGGAATTCCTGATTTGCAGAAGGAGTTGCTGGGTTCCCGAACTACCTGAGGGGATATTGACAGCGGAGTTAGTGTAGGTCTGAGATTTCAAATACCATTTTCCGTCCTGAAGGGTCTGGCGCAACATTCTGGCGGCATCGTCCCCAACGTCGATATACTTCATGTTGAGGCGGAATTCGCTGAGGGAAAATGCAGACAAAACAATGTTGGTGGTAACAGCCGTGGCGTAAGAAACAATGGGGGTGAGTGCGGCGGTTGTCATTTGGAGCTGAAGGTTATTTACCGAACCAACGGGGAACATTTTGGAATCAGTATTGACACCAATGATAGACATCAAAGGAATGCAGAAATTGTATCTGTAAGTGGTAGTTCCGGTGTGAGCGAGGTCAATTCCTGAGGCACTGTTCGAATCTGATCCCATTGCAATGCTGACGCCGCCGTTTCTCTCAGACTGATTGACGGTATTTTGCAACATGAAATTTTGGAGCAGACCATAGTTATTCACCGTTTCGATCGGAGTGTTGTTACTAACGAGTACGAGCTGGTCAAAAAATGAGGCACCCGAAGAAATCAACTGAGTAACACCACCAGTAACCGAGGCGGCAGTGGTAATTGTATATAACAAAGTGAAAGAGAGGGTCGTTGCTACAGGGTCTAAAAAGACACTGTCGGACATTCCGGAGGGAATGGTAAAACTAACCATCTGGGAAGTAAAAGCCTGTTGCACGGCGGCGTTTGCAGTGAAAGAAATCGCATTAACGGGACCATCGACTTTGGTTATGCCGTCTGGGGCTACGTTTACGGAGTAAGAACGAGCAGTTTCGGACATAGAAGGGGGCAAATCATATTTGAGGGAAGCGGGAAGACCCATGGCGGACGAAGGGAACATAGTAGAACTCATTTTATAAAGATTGCGTATATTATTTTTATAAAATTTCAAAATCAAATTTCCTAAACATTCTGGGACACAATCGACGAAAAAGAGGAGATTCTCGCAGTTTCTAAGTATTCAACGTCGATTTGAATCGTCATCAGCCAATCCACGCCGTTGAAATTGACGAATCGTCCCTGGTCATCGGTGACATTGATTACAAATGAGGTTATGTTTCTGTCCTGTATTAAGAATTTCTGCTGTGTCTGGTTGACATAGTTAATTATGCTATTTTGCCCCGCATTGTTTTGCAACGGAAGAAATATATCTGACGAACCATCAACCGTGTTAAAACAACCAAAATTGAAACTGGTGCTTCGAAAGTTGATTCTCTGCAGTGGAATGAAATTCACACAATGAGGAAACGAAACCGTTTGAACACCTAAAACCAAACTGCTGGTCAATGCTGAAGTGCCTAAACCCATAATGTTATTGACTGTTGAAGCGGTGGAATCTGCATTGACCGTAAATGACCCCGTCGATTTCGTCATTGTAAATTTCGTGGTTATGCTCGAATATGTCACTGCAAAATTTGCTGGGATTAGTGATATTAACATTGTTATAAAAGTGTTGACGTTGTAATTGCCTCGTGTCAGTGTGTATGTGACACCGTCCAAGACAAACTGGTTATTGGTGTAATTTAGAATGTAAAATGAATTTGGGACTTCTGCGTGAACCACCGATAAATAAGCATTTTGGATATTATCATGATGAAATGCTAAATCGGGCAACTGAACCCTAATTGACGAACAAAAACTGTTATTTAATCGATTTATGGCTGACGATATATTGAACTGACGACTGCGTGTTTTAATCATTTATAATAAGCAAATAAAATGTTTATTATAAATAAAAGTCCCTTAAGTCTTTCCCACGGGAAGTCTGTAGGGCGGATCTTCCGGTTTTATTATCTCCATTGTGATGGTGGGTTCTTCAATATCGTGGTGTATAACCGTGATTGTGTTTTCGGGTTCTACTGCAGGTTCTTCTTTTTTCAGGGACTCCTCGAATGGAATCATATATTTAATAAGCGTTTGAATCTCCTCATGTTCCTCTACAATTTCCTGCAAGTATTCCTCAGCTATTTCGGGTTTGTTTTGGTTCGCACAGGCAGTAATGATTGCTAAATTTTCGGGAAAGCCCTTTTTGATTAAGTTTTTAACTTCATTTCTCAACTCTCTATCCATCTTTTTATAAAATTATGGAACAAATTTATTTTGAATTTTCAAATTTATTTTATTAAGATTGTTTATAGATGGACGAAGTTAAATTAATAAAAGGAAGGGGGAAATCTCTAAAAGTTGCCGTCAATGAACCTATCAATGAACCGATTGAAGCCACGGTCGACGAACCGATTGAAGCCTCTAAAAAACCACCACTGACTAAAGCCTTAAAAGTAGATACACGGGGCAAATCAGAGATTGCAAAAGCCAATTTAGAGAAAGGTCGTGCTAAACTGGCGGAAACGTGGGCTGAGAAACGGCGTATTAAGGAGGAATTGTCTGCCGCCGCATTACAGAAGAAAATCAATCAACAACTTAAACAGCAACGCTTAATTAATGCCGCATACGGTGTCAGTGATAATGAAGAGGAAGAGGAGGAAGTTGCTCCTCCGGTTTTGAAAAAGGTGGTTAAGGCGGTGGCTCCGGCTCCGGCTCCAGCACCTAAAAAGAAGGTAATTAAATATGTCGAACAGGACTCTTCATCAGAGGAGGAGGAAATCGTTTATGTCAAAAAGCCGAAGAAGGCGGTTGTTGAAGCACCACCTCAGCGCCAAATTGTGTTTTTTTAAGGCGGGAGAATAATAAAATACTATATTATATGTCTGCACCAAACGATAAGCAACTCTACGAACAAGCCAAACGAATTGCCGATAAAAAATACTCGAAACCTTCCGCTTACAAATCCGGGTTTATAGTGCAAGAATACAAACGACTCGGCGGAACTTATGACGGAGAAAAAACAAAACTCGGATTAAGCCGATGGTTTAAGGAGAAATGGACTGACGTCGGTTCTGGTGCTTATCCCGTCTACAGACCCACCAAAAGAATCAGCGCAAAAACACCTTTAACCGTAGGAGAGATTAATAAAAAAAATTTGAAGAAACAGATTGAGTTGAAACAAAAGATTCGAGGAGAATCCAATCTTCCGCCGTTCTTAAAAAAATGAATTCATTATTTTATTTTATCCCAGTAAAATATAATGCCTCCAAAGCCAAAAGATAAGAAACGAAAACTTAAACAAAAACAGAAACAGAAACAGGTTGTGAAACAGTCTGTGCGCGTAAACGTGCAATCCAGCGGGGGTTCGGGAGGAGGTGGTTCTGTTCCACCATTTGTTCCCTCCGCTTTTAATGAGGCTCGTTTAGCCACTCTTTTAGAAACTGTTGCCAAAAAAGTCCCCGTTCAACAACCGGTTTATGTTCCCACTGGAGAAGCCATTCCTGCCAGAAATATAGAGGCAGTTCCTGCAAATCCTTTGAATGATACTGAAACGCTGGGAGCGGTTTTTAATAAACCCATCAATTTTGATAGACCCATTGAACTCGGAGGCATTGGTCAGGAAAGACCCAAAAGGAGTTATACAAGACCGCCTCTCTACACTCGAATGACAGAAAGAGAAGCCGGTTATTTTACTGCCTCCAGTAGTGAAGGGGAAAAACTGACCCGTGAAGAAGCAAAACGTCAAATGCGTGAGCAATATAAAGGCGGTGGTTCTGCTTTTGGATTCGAAGAATAATTTATAAGTTAATTTTTAATTTAGCGCCTTTTAATATTAAGTTATTGTATATGCCCTATAAAGTGCAAAAAGTCAAAGGTGGTTATAAAGTAACCGACGGTAAGCGTTTCTTTTCAAATGATCCTTTAAGTAAGGAAATGGCTACTAAGCAACGACTCGCAATAACCATTCCTTTAGCTAAGAAAATGGGTAAAGAACCCGCTTTTTATTTTGCTTAAAATAATTTAAGCGCTTTGATTATTTCAAAATTTGTTTTGATATAATTTATTATATCCGCTTACCATATATGAGTGCGGTTTTATTTTATAGAAGGTTGCAGAGGGTCATGATGGAGCGGAAAAAACAGCGTTTGTGGATTCGGTGAGGAAAGTTCCGCGGAATGTTCCTGAGAACCGTGCAAAAGTGGACTTTGAATCATATCAAAAATGAAATTTTGGTATAATTAGAGAATTGGAAAACCCTGTTTGGAACGTTGGAACGCTTGGAACGCTGTTTTACAACTCTTTCTCTAAAACCCCTTCTCGTGAGAATACTTTTGAAAACAGCGTTCCAAGCGTTCCAATGTTCCAACTATACAACCCCTAATAATAAAAAACAATGTATACTTTTTATTATTTATTTATGTTCGCAGTCGTTGAAACCGTCGTCTTCGTTGTTGTTATTACAAATCATTTCATTCTCTCTGAACGAACAACCCAAAAAACCGCCTGTAATATAACCACCTTTTGAATCTTTACCCAATCCTTTTAATAACCGATTATATTTAAATCCCAACCGGCTCATTCCTTCAATGATAAATTCTCTTTTGAATTTTGTCAAATCTTCTATTTCTTGAATACTAACACGTCCCTTTTCAGAACGTTCGCAACAATCCTCAAACCACAAACCGAACTCGTCATTTTTAAGCTGTGCCTCCTTTGCGTCGCCTAAAAACTTCGCTGGGATTTTAATGCTTCCGTTGTATTTTTTGGCGTATTCTATAATCAACCCAAACACCTCATTACGATATTCGGTTTTTATTCTATCACCCAATGTAGTATCTGCAATGAACTTTAAAAGTTCTGGCTTTGCCTCCTTTAATGTGCCTGTGCGGTCAAAATTGGAACAAAAGGAGGCCTGTTTATAACGATTATATACCGCCGATTGTGTAGGGTCTATTTTAATCATAAAATTAGACAAAATAAACATTTTAAACTGGATATTAATTTTATCACTCGTTCCGAACATAATTTCATTCTCTATGGTTTTGCCGTCGGCTAATTCCTTCATTAGTTCTGGGTTCATTTTCTTTGTTCGACTGAACTCGTCAGTCCATACCAACCGTTTACCTTTGGTCATTACAAGCTGTTTATGCACCTTTGAATTGCCGTCCTCCAACAATGTCCCCTTTGACTTATAGACATAATGGGGCATTAATGAATCCAAAATGTCAAAATAAAAGGTTTTGCCGTTGTCGCCCTTACCTCCCTCTGTGCCGTCTATCATAAAATATAACGATTTTTCCAATTGTGGTGTCCCCAAGAATGTAAAGCCCAAAATCTGCAGAAAATACTCCAAATGTGAATCGTCGTTATTTAAAATTTGTTTCAAATAATCTCTCAATTTGCCGGTCTTTTGAGGATTCGGTGCTACATAGTCATAGCGTATCGTATCGGTTAAATAATCGTCCCATTGAATGCCTCCGGGTCGCAATTCGCCAGTTTTCAAATCAACCATACCATTTTGGAATGCCAACATGTTTGGATTAACGTTCAACTTATCCTCAAAATCGTTGTCGCATAAATGCACCTTCAAATATGATTTACATAATGATATGTAGGAGGGCGTGTTGATTTTCTCGTAGTGTTTTAAATATTCTAAACGTTCTTTATGCAGTTTCTCGGCCTCCTCGCCCTCGGTCGCCATTTTCATTATGGTTTTCTTATTTTCGGAGTAATCAATGTATTTGCGGATTTCCAAAATGATATAATAAGCTGGGTCTTTTATGGGTTTCCATAGCTGGTTTTCACCCAAAACCCACCACGCCTCCTTACACAATTTCAAGGTCTTTTTAAGCGTGGGGGCGATTTTATCTGCACATTTGAAAATGTCGGTTAATTCCTCCAAACTAATATCCAATGGCGGAGCATACTTTGCACATATTTCCTTAAATTTGGCTTCGTTGCTGATTTTGGCGTAATGATAAAATGTTCCAATATTAAGTTTTCCTTCTTTTGTATCGTCCCACAACTTATCCAATACGTGGCGGTCGTAATTAGCACCTTTGCGGTTAGATAATTTATGGGCTATTTCGCGGTATTGTTCACCCATAGAATGTAAAGCCCATATTATCTTTCGCCATTCGGGATATGAACCTTTCACGACATATTTGTCGGCGATAATGTCGGCCATTTCGGTTATTTTTTGGTATTCCATGGAAACTCCCGATTCGGTTGACTTTTGGGCAGGAGTTTTCGATCGGTTAAGTTGTGGGGTTGTCCGGTTAAGTTGTTGATTTAACTCCTCCAAATCCCACGCATTAATACCGCGGTCAGCATTGCTAATTTCAAAAGGAGCAAATGAACCACCGCCACATAACAACTCAACGCCGGGGACGTCGTTATTTTTAAACTGCATTCGGTCGCTTTCAGGTATAAAATCGGGGCATTTAAACAAAATATGCATTCCGTATGGTTTGGTCATTGATTTAAAATGAGCGGTAAATCCACTCATTCTGTCAAAATTATCGTCATAATCCTCTACGTCAATATCAACGTGCATAACCTCCGAAGTATCAATGCATAAACGGTTAAACAACTGGGGGCATTTATAATATAACTGTTGGCGTTCCTCCAGTCTGTCGTTAAAATCGTGGAGGTTCGGTTTGTATGTCCTACGAAATGAAGGGACGGCACATTCGCATTTGCCTTTATATTTTTTACAATTTTCGCCTGACGGTAGTTTGTTATAACATTTGAAGGATTCGTAGTGTTTATGTTGGATTTCATTAATAATCTTGTTTTTGTCTGCGTCAATGGTAAGGTTTATGGGAAACCATTTAATTCCGTGGGCGTTGCAAAAGTCAATCGTGGGGGTCGTTTTTTCGCTAAACATTTCTTATACAGTATGTATATATTTTATTTTAAATTGTTTTATAAAAAGTTCAATTTTTAGATTTTTTATAAAAGGATATTCGCCAATCTTCGAAATTCGCTTAAAAATGCATACCTTCGTTTTTGATAATTTCTTACATAGAAAGCTTGTTTTGCTAAATTCTCGGGTTTTTTTCGCCATTCGTAAACAGTATTTAAATATTTTTCGTGATTCGCTTCGTTCCATTTCTTCGAGGCTCTTAATTGAGCGGGGCTTGTAGGCATCTTATGATAGTATATATATGATTAACAAAAAATCCTAAATACTTTTCAATTTTATAATAAAATGCACTTTCAACATCGCCCTGCGCCAGTCCCTTAAATACATCTCTCGAGCCATTTCTTCGATAAATAAATCCATTTCTCTCTCTTTACTTAGTATCCACGGCTTCTGCATTATATACTTTCTCATTGCACAATAATTTTTTATACGCTTCAGCTTTAAGCCGGTTTACCTCTAAACGTCTTTCTATTATATGCCTTTTATGCATTGTGTCGCCGAGGGTTATAAGGCGTTTCTGTGTCCTTCTCTCAATGCCGGAAGCGTCTATTTTTTTCGCAGTCGGAACAACAATTCTACCAATTTCCTCTAAAACCTGCTCTCTGTATGTTTCCCTTTTTTTCTCTGCGATTTCGTCACGGTGTTCTTCTCTCCACCTTTTTTTTGAGGCTTTTACAGCTTCCATATTTTTTGCAAAATAATTTTGTTGATATTCTAAGACCTTCTTTCTGTGCTCAGTGTTTTTCCTCAGTTCTCTCGATTTCTGCAGTATCATTTCCCTGTTTCTCTGATAATACGATTGACTGTGTGATTGTATCTCCATCTTCGGATTCGTCTATATCATTATGGCAGACCAAACTTCGATAAATTAAATGAAATGGATAAGAAAGCCAATAAGTGATAGTTCTAAACATCTATATACTACCACAACAAATTATCAGCCAATTTTCCAGCAACTCCCTGATTTTTGGCGTGGCGGATTTTATAAAGGCGTCGGCGCTCGTCTGCAAATGCTTTGCCCTTTTCTCTCAAATAGGTCGGATAATCACCCATGCCAGAGGCACCGATAGAGGCGATTTTCTCTCCCCCCTTGAAAACATCGAGTTTTTTTCCTGCTTTGGTTGAAGGTGCAACTTTGACACCTAATTTCTCGGCTTTGGCTAAAGTGTATGGCAAAATTTTGTAAACCATATACTTTATCATTTTATATTTTTATCAGAAAGTTTGATTTTTTAGCTTTAAATCATTTTCAATTATTAATTTCAGGTGGCGACAACTGAGCCTTTTTTTCTGCGACTATCCGACGGCATCGTTCTCTTTGATATGTGCGGTTTCTCTCTCGATTATCCTCGACCCATTTTTTCGTATGAGCCTTGCTTTTTTCCTTGTTTTCTTGATAATAAACCGCTGTTTTTTCTGCTATTTTTTCCTTGTTTTCGGCTCGGTATTTTTCAGCGTAAATCTTACGGTATTCCATATTTTTGTCAGCCCACACTTTACACGATTCCTTTTTACATCTTCCGGGAACATTGTTATTCAGAGTTGCATTCAGTTCATTAAACCAAAACCCCTCTTTTTCAGCAGGTGTGGTTTTATCGGCGTCTTCATGTTCTATGGTTTCAACCTCCACAATATTCCAGTTTTCAAACCCTCCATTCTCTCGGATAGTTTTGTATAAGCGATAATTAAATGACACCTTATTCTCGTTATAACATACAGTTTTATGTTGCTGAAAGCGTTTCGTGCAGTCCTTTGTGCGTCCTACGTAGCAATCCGTAATCTCCTCGTTTTTGCAAACAATTTTATAAATCGTTGTCTTAACCATTTTATATATTATATATATTTTTATTTAAGCCATTAAAATACGAATTATATAAAACGCCTAAAGAATCTCAATCATTTAGTTAAACTTTGAAAAATCTAAAAACAAAAATAGTTAAAATATATAATGGATTTATCAGAAATCATTTTACAAAAACGCCCGAATCTCTCCGATGGTTCTCTGCGAACTTACAAAAGCATTCTAACAAATATTTATAAAAAATGCCACCCTGATGATAAAGCTATTGATTTGAAGAAATTCGATGATGTTGAACACATAATGGAGCATTTAAAAGACGTTCCATTTAGTAAACGAAAAACGACTCTTGCCGCCTTAGTGGTCATTACAGGAAATAAGGACTATAACAAACAGATGATGCACGATATTGGTCAATATAATGACGAGCAATTGTTGCAAAAGAAAGACGGCAAATTTGCAGAGAATATGATTCCGACAGAAGAAGTTGACGCAATCCTTAAAAAGCTGGATTTAGAAGCCAAACTAATTTATAAAAAACAGAAACTCGAAATGGCGGATTTGCAAAAAATCCAAAACTTTGTCTTATTGGCGTTGACGGGTGGAATCTATCAACCGCCCCGCCGTTCTCTCGATTTTTTAATGAAACACAAAGGCTGGGACGCAGAGAAAGACAATTTTGTGGATATAAAAAAGAAGGTCTTTGTGTTCAACAATTTTAAAACCAAAAAATATAAGGGACAGCAGATTTTAGAAATCCCAAAACCATTGTTGACCATTCTCAAAAAATGGATTTCAGTGATTCCGCAAAATGTCGATTATCTTTTATTTGACAACAAAGAGAACCCGCTGACACCGAGCCAAATAACGCACAGACTCAATCTCATTTTTGATAAGAAAATCTCCACGTCGATGTTAAGACATATTTATTTAAGTTCAAAATTCGCAAACGTTAATCTGAAAGATTTGAC
>Ga0315268_10004328_pt1 | contig 15423 bp, 11 predicted proteins | sample C1_top_MG_FD_204535 | JGI IMG/M metagenome (GOLD analysis project Ga0315268, IMG submission 204535) | Sediment microbial communities from Yellowstone Lake, YNP, Wyoming, USA - C1_top | ecosystem: Environmental > Aquatic > Freshwater > Lake > Sediment | place: USA: Wyoming | collected 2017-08-01
ACTCAATGTGAGTGCCTCGATGGGCGGCCAAGTTGTCAAAGTCGGGCACAAGGACTACGCTGCTGCCATACCCATCCAGATCAGCGTCTATCACGACAAGCTGATGATCTGGAATGCAGGCCAGCTGCCCCAAGATTGGACGATTGTGCGTCTCACGGCTAAACACGCTTCGGCTCCGTTCAACCCCGATATCGCCAATGCCTTTTTCCGCGTGGCCTTCATGGAATCTTGGGGGCGCGGCATCGACCTCATTCGCAACGCCTGTCGCGCTGCTGCAACACCAGACCCCGTCTTCCGTTGCGACAATGGCCTTTGGGTGGAGTTTCCCATGCGGACGGAGCTGAAGGAAAAATCGGGTGGGGTAATGGCCCAGGACAGGTTGGGTGAAAAGTTGGGTGAAGAGTTGGGTGAAACTCGGGCCGCCATTGTCAGGGCGATGTTCGCCAACCCCAAAGTAACGGTGGTTCAGCTTGCCCGGACGCTGCAGATCAGTACAACGGCGGTGGAGAAAAATCTAAAGCTACTAAAAACGCAGGGCTATGTTGAGCGCGTTGGACCGGCCAAGGGCGGCACTTGGAAAGTGAAAGGGACATGATTGTGACCGCCATCGGCGACCCCGAGCGCAAGACCCAGCAGCGCGTGGTCCGCCTGTTTTGCGACCACCTGGGCTACGCCTACCTGGGCGACCTGACCGAGACCGACAACCGCAACATCATCGAGCCCGAGCTCGAACGCTTCTTGTTCGCATACCAGGGCTACGCCGAACGCGCCGACGGCGACGTCCTGGTCAGGCGGGCCATTGCCGAGCTAACCAAGACCGCGGCCAACACCAGCCTCAGCCTGTACGACCGCAACCGCGATGTGTACGCGCTGCTGCGCTACGGCAGCAAGGTCCAGTCCGAGGTGGGCGAGCAAAAGGAGACGGTCCAGTTCATCGATTGGGCCAACCCCGAGCGCAACCAGTTCGCCATTGCCGAGGAGGTGACGGTCCACGCGGCCGACGCCAAGGCCAACACCAAGCGGCCGGACATCGTCATCTACGTCAACGGCATCGCGCTGGCCGTGCTGGAGCTCAAGCGGTCGACCGTGTCGGTGGCCGAGGGCATCCGGCAAAACCTGGACAATCAGAAAAAGGAATTCATCCAGCCCTTTTTCTCGACCATGCAGTACGTCATGGCCGGCAACGACACCGAGGGGCTGCGCTACGGCGCCATCCAGACGCCCGAGAAATTCTACCTGACCTGGAGAGAGCCGGGCGACGTCGTCAATGAACTCGATCGCGCGCTGCTGCAGCTCTTCGACAAGAAGCGGTTTCTGGAACTGGTGCACGACTTTGTGCTGTTCGACGCCGGCATCAAGAAGCTGTGCCGCCACAACCAGTACTTTGCCGTGCGCGCATCGCAGACCTATGTCGGCAAGCGCGAGGGCGGCATCATCTGGAACACCCAGGGCTCGGGCAAGAGCCTGATCATGGTCTGGCTGGCCAAGTGGATACGCGAGCACGTCAAGGACGCGCGCGTGCTGGTCATCACCGACCGTGACGAGCTCGATGACCAGATCGAAAAGGTATTTCTGGGCGTGGACGAGAAAATCTATCGCACGACAAGCTGCGCCGACCTGGTCGCCGTGCTCAACGCGACCGCGCCGTGGCTGGTCTGCTCGTTGATCCACAAGTTCGGCCGCAAGGAAGACGGCGAGTACGTCGGCGACGTGGCCGGCTACGTCGAGGAGCTAAAAAAGGCGCTGCCGCCCGGCTTCGAGGCCAAGGGCGAGATCTTCGTCTTTGTCGACGAGTGCCACCGTACCCAGTCGGGCGACCTGCACCGCGCCATGAAGGCCATTTTGCCACGCGCCACCTTCTTCGGCTTCACCGGCACGCCGCTGCTCAAGGCCGACAAGAAAAAGAGCGTCGAGATCTTTGGCCCCTACATCCACACCTACAAGTTCGACGAGGCGGTCCGCGACGGCGTGGTGGTCGACCTGCGCTATGAGGCGCGCGACATCGAGCAGAGCATCACCTCGCCCGACAAGGTCGACCAGTGGTTCGAGGCCAAGACCAAGGGGCTGACCGACCTGGCCAAGGCGCAGCTCAAGCAACGCTGGGGCACCATGCAGCAGGTGCTCTCCAGCCAGTCGCGGCTGGAAAAGATCGTCTCGGACATCATGATGGACATGGCCACCCGCGACCGGCTCAAGAGCGGCCGCGGCAATGCGTTGCTGGTCGCCGGCAGCATCTACCAGGCGTGCAAGTTCTACGAGCTGTTCGCCAAGACCGAGCTCAAGGGCAAGTGCGCGGTCGTCACCTCGTACATCCCGTCGGCAGCCGACCTCAAGGGCGAGGAGAGCGGCGAGGGCGAGACCGAGATGATCCACCAGTACGCCATCTACCGGAACATGCTCGCCGAGTACTTCGATGAAGCGCCCGAAAAGGCGATCCACCGCATCGAGGAGTTCGAAAAAGATGTAAAAAAGAAGTTCGTCAAAGAGCCCGGCCAGATGAAGCTGCTGATCGTGGTCGACAAGCTGCTCACCGGGTTCGACGCGCCGCCCGCCACCTACCTCTACATCGACAAGCAGATGCAAGACCATGGCCTGTTCCAGGCCATCTGCCGCATCAACCGCATCGACACCGACGACAAGGAGTACGGCTACGTCGTCGACTACAAGGATCTGTTCAAGTGCCTGGAGGGCGCGGTCAAGGAGTACACCTCGGGCGCGCTCGACGGCTACGACCAGGACGATGTGGCCGGCCTGCTGGAAGACCGGCTGGTCAAGGCGCGCGAGCGGCTCGAAGAGACGCTGGACCAGGTGCGCGCGCTGTGCGAGCCGGTCGAGCCACCCAAGGATCAGCAGGCTTTTTTCAGGTACTTCTCGTCGCAGGAGCACGGCAACGCCGAGCAGCTCAAGGCCAACGAGCCGCGGCGGGTTGCGCTGTACAAGCATGTGGCGTCGCTGGTACGTGCCTATGCCAACCTGGCCAGCGAGATGATCGAGGCGGGCTATAACGCGGCAAAGGCCGAGGCGATCAAGAAAGAGGTCGTCTTCTACGAGAACCTGCGCAACGACGTCAAGCTGCACAGCGGCGACGCCATCGACCTCAAGCGGTACGAGCCGGCCATGCGCCACCTGATCGACGCCTACATCCGCGCCGAGGAGAGCAAGCAGGTCACCGCGTTTGACGACCTGTCGCTGGTGCAGCTCATCGTCGAGCGCGGCCCGGCTGCCCTCGATGCGTTACCGGCCAGCATCCGTAATAACAAGAACGCCGAGTCCGAGGTGATCGAGAACAACGTCCGCCGCCTGATCATCGACGAGTCGCCGATCAACCCCAAGTACTACGACAAGATGTCGCAGCTCCTCGACGCCCTGATCAAGCAGCGCGAGCAAAAGGCGCTGGCTTACAAGGAGTACCTCGACAAGATCGTCGCGCTGACCCGGCAGGTGAAGAGCGGGCCGGCCGGCGCGGACTACCCCAAGGCGCTGGACACCAAGGCCAGGCGCGCGCTGTACGACAACCTGGGCAAGGACGAGGCGCTTGCGCTCAAGATCGACAACGCCGTGCGCGACAGCATCCAGGACGACTGGCGCAACAACACCATGAAGACCAAGAAGGTGCGGCTCGCGATCCAGGCCGTTCTCGGCGACGACGAACCGCGCATCGACCAGACCCTGCAGCTGGTGAAAAGCCAGAATGACTACTGAGACCAGCCAGATCACGATCAGCGGTATGCCCGTCTCGATCGTGCGCAAGTCGATCAAGAACTTGCACCTGGGCGTCTACCCGCCCAATGGTCGCGTTCGGGTGGCCGCGCCCCTGGCCGTATCGGACGACGCTGTGCGCCGGGCCGTGATCAGCAGGCTCGGCTGGATTAAACGCCAGCTCGCCCGATTTTCCGCCCAGCTGCGCGAGCCCGTGCGCGAGATGGTCAATGGTGAGAGCCACTACTTTCTCGGCCACCGCTACCGGCTTCGTGTTGTCGCTGACCAGGGGCCAGGCCGCGTGGTGCTGCGCGGCCGCACCGTGGTCGAGCTGCACGTCCGGCCCGACGCCGACACCGAGGCGCGCCGCCAGCTTTTGCACGCCTGGTACCGCGAGCGGCTACGCGAGCTGATCCCGAAGCTTGTCGACAAGTGGCAGACCCGGCTCGGCGTGCGCGCGGCCGACTGGCGCATCAGGCAGATGAAGACCAAGTGGGGCTCGTGCAATCCCGATGCGCGGCGCATCTGGCTCAACCTTGAGCTGGCCAAGAAGCCCGTGCGCTGCCTGGAGTACATAGTCGTGCACGAGTTGCTGCACCTGCGCGCGCGACGACATGACGCGCGTTTTCTCGCGCTGATGGACAAGCACCTGCCTGGCTGGCAGCAGCGAAGGCGCGAGCTCAATGCGGCGCCGCTGGCGCATGAGAGATGGAGTTATTGATCGACCGAAGGTGTCTTGATGACCCCGGGCCTGATGATCGAGCAGGGCGTGGGCGTGACGTCGGAGACGCTCAAGGTGCCCAAGATCGATCACGACTACTTCGAGGAAGATTGACGTACACCTTTTGCTGCGATGCCGCTGACCCGGTGGCGGGACGATCAGATCTGCAGGTAGACTATTCTTGCTCTTGTCGTCCAGGGGGACTCGATGCGCGGATTATTTATCGCTGTTTCTCTTGTTTCGACAGTGCTGTTGAACGCCTGTCCGCCGACGGAAACCGCTGACAGCGGGCCAGGCCAGGCGTGTGTTCCGGGCGCCACGCAGACCTGTGTCTGCGCCGGCGGGGCCGGCGGCGGTCAGAAGTGCAACAGTTCGGGGACGGCCTGGGAGAATTGCCAGTGCTCGGCACTACCCGACGCCGCGTTGCCCGACACTCGGGTGCTGACCGACGCCAGCAGACCCGACGGTGGGCATGACGGCGCAGTGCCCGACGCGGCAGCACCCGACGCGCGCGCGAGCGATGTTGTACGAGCAGATAATGCGACTGCGGACACCACTTCAACGGACGTTGGCCATATCGATATTTTGGCCGACACGCGCTCAAACGACGCTGGGCTGTCCGATACTGCGACTGGGGACGCGGCGTCGGGCGACGGGGCACAGTCAGACGCGACCGGCGTCGACCAGCGAGTCGGCGATGCGGGCAACGGCTTGGCGCCGATCTCCAACTTTGCCGCGGTGCCCAGTGTGATCGCGAACGACCATGCGATCCAACTCACCTGGCACAATTCTGGCGGTGCGTTTGCCGGCGTCATCATCTTGCGCCGCGCCGACGGCACTACTCCTACCAATCCTGCCGACACCTTTGCCACAGTGGTCTACGACGGCGCCGGCGAGGCGCAGCGCGACGGCAGCGGCATTGACGACGGCGTCGAGTACCGGTATCGCGCCTGGGCCTACGACTTGATCGGCAACTACGCGCTGCCGGTGCTGGCGACTGCGAGGCGTATGGTCGATGACGATACTGATAGTTTCAGTGAGGACCAGAATGACTGCGATGACAATAACCAGGCAATGAGTCCCTTGGCGTTCGAAACGGTTGGTGACGAAATTGACTCGAATTGCGATGGCCAAGAAGACTGTTTCCTGGACAACGATGACGACGGGTATCGTCCAATTGTCGATAACATAATCCACTCCGCCGACGTAGATTGTCGGGACCCACGAGAAGCCCGAGCCTCAGATCCATCCACCGATTGTAGCGATGACGACGGCAACTCTCATCCCGGTGCAACCGAGGTCGCGGATGACGGCATAGACCAGAACTGCGATGGCAAGGAGCTTTGCTATCTTGACAATGACAATGATGGCTATCGGCCAGATTTATCAGCCACCATCATTTCGGATGATATTGACTGTACTGATACACGGGAGGCGCGGGCCACAGACCTCCCCGGCGACTGCAACGACAACGACGCCGGCGTGCATCCTGGTGCGGCGTCGTTCGACTGCTCGGCCACCGACTGGGACTGCGATACCGACCTGTACGAGGATGACTGGTGCCTGGCCAACGTGCCGCCGACGCTCGACGAGACCAACTGCGTGGTCAACACCAACTACACCTGCGACCAGGGTCGAGGCTGCAACTGGAACATGGTGCCCGACTACGACCCGTGTCTGGTTTCTGGTGGATCTTGTCTTGCCGGCGTCTGCTACGCCGTGGGCTCGTGCGAGCAGGCCATCTGCAACGTCGCCGGCCCACACTTCACCCTGGCCGACACCAACCAGCGGCAGTGTTTCGACAACGCGACGATCATGACCTGTCCCTCGACGGGCCAGGACTTTTTTGGCCAAGATGCGCAGTATGGCTGGGACACATCGCACGCAGCCGCTGACCGGTTCACGCGCAATACGACGGTCGCTGCCGAACCCGTGGTGCAGGACAACGTGACCGGCTTGATCTGGCAGGGCTGTACCGCTGGTTTACATGGCGCCGGCTGCGCCACCGGTACGGTCGAGACAAAGACCTGGCAAGAGGCGCGCAATTACTGCACGGGTCTGACCTGGGGTGGCCACGACGATTGGTACCTGCCCGACGAGTACGAGCTACAGTCGATCGTCGATTTTGGCCGGTACTCGCCTGCCATCGACGACACGGCGTTTCCGGCGACTGCGTCGTATTGGTTCTGGTCGTCGTCGTCGTCCTACACCGGCAGCGGGTGGTTCGTGGGTTTTGGCAGCGGTGCCGTCGCCAGCTTCGGCAAGGACAACGCCAGTCATGTGCGTTGTGTGCGGCCTGGACCGGGGTCGGCAAGGGTTCTTGTGCGCTCGACGCCGGTGGCCGACGAGCCCGTGGTACAGGACAGCGCAACCGGGCTGCTGTGGCAGGGTTGCACGGCCGGGCTCGGCGGCAGCGACTGCGCGACCGGCAGCGCCGAGACCAGGACCTGGCAGCAGGCGTTGGCTTACTGCGCGGGGTTGGCCTGGGGCGGTCGGGGCGATTGGCGACTGCCCGACATCAAGGAACTGCGCAGCATTGTCGACAACCGCAGATTGAGTCCGACGATCGACGCCACGGCGTTTCCGGCGACTCCGTCGGATTGGTTCTGGTCGTCGTCGTCCTTCGCCCTCAGCAGCGACGTAGCGTGGGGCGTGGGCTTTGGCGGCGGCAACGCCTTCAACGACGTCGGCAAGGACTACGCCGGTCATGTGCGTTGTGTGCGGCCTGGACCGTGAATCGGTGCGAAACCGGGGCCATTAGGGGGCTATGCAACTACGGAACGGACGGATCTATTCGGGTGTCGACGGAGATGTGCTGAACAGATTTGACCTCGACGATGCGGTCAACGCTGAGCCCTAGAATGTAATCGACGTTGATCGTGGGCAGGTCTTGCCCAGACCGATGACCGCCGCGTTCCGCTGCCGCGCCTGCGACCAGCCCCCAGTGCTGAGCGAGCGGTGGACGAGCCCCGGCGCGCCTTACGTCGAGACGCCCATCGGCGACGCAGCGGTGCTCTACGTCCGGTCGGACGTGCCGGACTGGGCTCGGGAGCACGCGGTGCAGGGGCTGTAGCAGGTCAGCATCTACGCCTACCTGAAGTGCGGGCGCCTCTTGGCCTTGGTCGGTTCAGTCCTTACGACCAGCGACGAGCAGGTCGGCGAGGATCGCCCGCGCGCCCACAACGTCCCCGCTGTCCAGGGCGCGGATCGCCTGCTCGATGCAGGACACGAGCCTGTTGCATTCGTTACAGTTCGAGCACGTTTGGGGCGTCTTGACGCTTATCGAGTCGCGAATGCCGTTGCTGGAACTGCCGGGGAATGCGCACGAAACACCATCTTGAGCCACGTCGACGTCGTCATTCTCGCCCGCGTCCCCCCTCCGGCACCTCTCGCCGCTGACTTGAGGCTGGCGGGCGATGGCTGCAGCGACGAGTTCGCGGTATGGTCGAAGCGCATTGCTGCTGGTGAACAACCTGCCTCGGGGGACAACATGAAAACGGTCAGACCGATCGGTGCGCTCGGGCTCGTGCTCGCGGTTACGACGGCGAGCGGTTGTTTTGGCGGAAAGGATCAGCCGTGCCATCCCATCCTCGGCTGCCAGCAGGGGCTGACCTGCTATCAGGACACCTGCCGCACCACGGAATCGATCGAGCAGGATCGCTGCCTGGGTGTGACTTGCAACGTGACCGGCACCAGCTGCGCGCTGGTCAATGATCAGGCGCGCTGCGCCCTTCACCGCGACATCGACGTCAACCGCGCTGCCGATATCTTGTTCGTGATCGACAACTCGGGGTCGATGGCCGAGGAGCAGGAAAATCTGGCGCGCAATGCCTCGTCGATCGGCGCCAATGCGCCGTTCTGCAACCAGGTCGGCTTTGACACGCTCAGGCCGTTTGTCGCAGCCAACCGCGAGACTCCGCAGGAGGAGTGGCCGGCCAACATGCAGCAGATCTACAACGACTGCGGCTTCATCGAGCGCCTGCTGCTGTTTGACAACAAGTTTCACATCGGCGTCGTCACCACCGACTCGGGCGACTGCGACCGGCCCTACAACAACCCGTCGCGCGGCTCCGAGCCGCAGCGCGGCTGCCTGCACACCAGCCCGACGGACCCCAGCTTGAGCGTGTTGACCTGGAGCACGCCCAATCTGCCGCAGAAATTTTACAACATCGTCCACAACCTGCTGACCTACGGCAACGCGTACGAGAAGGGTCTGTGGGCGGTCGAGAACTTCCTGACGCCGGGCCACAGCGTTCCCGCGGCCAGCGCCTGCGACATTCAGCGCGACTGCTCGGGCGACTACGCAGCCTTCTGGCGCGACCAGGAGGCCAATGCGCGCGGCGACCTGGTCGAGACCAAGCTGGTCATCGTGACCATGACCGACGAGGAGGACTGCTCGCACGGCCCGGAGCTGGACGAGAACGTCAGCGGCAACACCGACCTCTGTTACACCCGGCCCGAGCTGTTGACGCCGACCGACCACTTCGTGCAGTTCATCAACGGGCTCAAGCCCCGGGCTGACCTGGTGGCATTTGGTCTGATCGCTGGTCTGCATGACCCGGGCAACGGTCTGCAGCCCGGCCGCTGCCAGTACAACGGCGGCACCATCACCGGCGACTGCACCGCGCCGCGCGGCAACAGCGTGGCGACCTGCACCAATTGCGTCAACGACCAGCCCATCTGCATGTGCCACCCGGTCGCGGTCACCTGTGGCAGCCAGACCTTCGAGGCCGCCAACTGTTGCACCGCCGACTCGGCCGCGCGCTACTACGCCGTGGCGACCCAGATGAACTCATTCAAGGTCGATAGCATCTGCTCACCCAACTACAAGGAGACGATGATCGCCATCGCCAATCTGGTCAACGAGCCGACCAGCATCGTGTTGCCGGTGCAGCCGGCCGGCCCGACCTCGCTGCTCGTGCAGATCAAGGGCGCGCGCTGGAACGACCAATGGGTCGACATGCCCTACTGCGGCGCGGACTGCGGCGACGGCTGGAACCTGGTCGATGCCATCGGCAACGTCGTCGTGGACAACACCGGCGAGCGCATCAAGTTCCACGGCAGCTGGTTGCCCGAGCCCGGCGACGAGATCCGCGTCGCACTCTGACCCGTCGTCACGGCACCTTTGGCAGCGTCGCCGGCGCACTTGCCGGCTTGGGCGGCAGCGGCAGCGGCAGCACGCCCTGGTAGAGCGCGACCGGGTCCACGTCGCGGCCAAACATCTTTATCGCGAAGTGCAGATGCGGTCCGGTCGAGCGACCGGTGTTGCCCGACTGCGCGACCGACTCGCCCCGGATCACGGCCGCCGCGCTGGCCGCAGTGACGTAGCTCAGATGGCAGAACACGCTCTCGAGGCCATAGCCGTGGCTGACGCGAATGTAGTTGCCCGAAACCGCGTCATAGCCGACGCGCGCCACCGCACCGCCCAGGATCGCGCGCAGCAAGGTGCCGACCGGCATCGCCACATCGACGCCATTGTGAAATTGCTGCTGACCGGTCACCGGATTGATGCGCTCGCCAAAGTTGCTGGTGATGCGGGTGAAGCCCTCGGCTGGCCACAGCAGGCGACCTAGGCTCATGCGCGCCAGCACCCAGAGCGCGCGGTCGGCGCGGTTGGAGGTACCGGCCGGCAACAGCGAGCGGTGGACCTCGAGGCTCTCGGGTCGGCGCAGCCCGGCAGCGGATGCCGCGGCGACCGCGCTCTGCACCGCAGCGCGCCCGACCAGCAGCGACTCGACCGCCAGCTCGACGCTCAGATCGCTGTGGGCAAACTGCTTGTGCTCGACGCCGAGCAGCCGCGCCAGGCCGCGCGCGGCCAGCTGCGGGTCGCTGCGCACCGCCTCGCGCGTGGTGCCGGCCGGCAACACCTCGACCGTGCGCGCCAGCAACTCGGCTGGCAGCTCCAGCACACAGGCGGTGTTGTTCATCTGGGCGTGGGCGCCGATCAGCGCCTCGAGGCCGACCGCGTCGACCTCGCTGGCGCGCGCGATCTCCTGCAGCTGCGCCAGCGGTAGGCAACTGACCGTGGCCTCGATCGCCTGCACCGCCTTCTCGTCGACCGGCAGCAAAAAGCCGTAGGTGCGGCCGCTGGCGTCGGTAAACGCGGCCAGCGGCGACGGCCCCTGGTAGCGCGTGCCCGCGGCCCAGTTGTAGGCCATGCGGCCGAGCGGGCCGAGCGGCGTCTGCTCGTACAGCGCCAGCCCGGCGCCGGTGACGACCAGCACGGCGATCAGCCCGCGCACGCGCGCCGCCTGTCGTTGCCACCAGCTCATCGGCGATCCCCCGCGCCGCCGTCCCTCGTCAGGGACTTCCCAGGGTCGTCCCTCGTCAGGGACGTCCCAGGGACACCGTGAGCAGGCAACGTCGCTGGCATCGACTTCGGCTGCGTCGACGATTGGGTCGCTGGTTGAGTCGTTGCTTGGGTCGAAGGCTCCGGTTCAGCCGCCACCTCCTCGGCCCAGAGCGCGCGCACGGCCTGGCCCGGACCGCCGCTGGCGACGGCGGCGCCCAGTACCGCGGCCGCAATCAGCGGCAGGATCAGGGCCCGCGCCGGACGATGCAGCGTCATCGCGCGCGCCCTCGCCACCGCGCGCCGCACACCGACCGGTAGCACGGCGAACAGCGCCAGCCCGGCCGCGACCACACCGCACGCCGGTGCCAGGCCGGGCGCATTGGGACCGAGAAATGGCGCGGCCAGCAACAGGGCGGCCTGGCCGGCGGCCCAGCGCCCGATGGCAACGGCGCCCAGCACAAACGCGAATGCCACCGCCAGCGCACGCAGCGCATCGGGCGCGTGGCGCAGCAGACCCAACCACAACCGGTGCAGCCGACCGTGGGCGGTCTGCGCGCTGGCCGCGCCGGTCGACGGCGCGGGCTCGGCTGGCGCAAGCGGCGGCAGGCACCACAGCACCAGGGCCAGGTCGAGCAGCAGCTCGACCACCAGCGCCAGCCCGACCGCCAGCACCTCCTTGCGATCGATGTCGACGAAGAGCGCGATGCTGTCGCTCCAGGCGGCCGCGTTGCTCGCGGTCAACCAGCCGCGCTCGCCGAACCAGCCGAGCACGGCTGCTGCCGTGGCATCGATCGCGCGATCGCTGTAATCGACCGCGCCAAACACCACGTCGTCGAGGACGTTGGTGGCGCCGTGCGTGCCCAGCAGCAGGATGCCGACCAGAGCGATCGGTTCGGCCACCTGGCGCAGGGCGGCGATGCCGTCGGCAATGGCCGCGGGAAGCCGCACGAACAACGCGTAGAATAATCGGCCCACAACGTTACCTGCGTCGTTCCATTACCAACGCGCCCGGCGCCCCGTCGATCTGGGCGCCCGGGCCGAAACAACCGGTCAGAACCTTCTGCTCGAGTTCGAGCACGATGCCGGTCTGCTGTTCGACCGTGCGTCGCACCTGCTGCGCCAACGTCACGATGTCGGCAGCCGTGGCGTGGCCCAGGTTGACGATGAAGCCGGCGTGCTTGGGCGAGACCTGGGCATCGCCGACGCGCTGGCCTTTGAGCCCGCAGCGCTCGATCAGCTGGCCGGCAAAGTGGCCGGGCGGCCGTTTGAAGACGCTGCCGGCGTTGGGATACTCGAGCGGAAATTTCTCGCGGCGCGTCTGCCGGATGCGCTGCATGGCCGCCTCGATCGCCGCGGCTGGCGCCGGTGGTCCAAGGCGAATCAGCCCGCCGAGCACGATCTCGCGACCGTCCGCGAACCGGCTGTGGCGGTAGCGCAGATCGAGCTCGCCCGCAGGCCGCTCGGCCAGCGCACCGCTGGCATCGAGAAAGCGCGCCCGCGCCACGATCTGGTCCATGGCGCCGTCGTTGTTGCCGGCGTTCATCACCAGCGCGCCGCCGACCGAGCCCGGGATGTCGAACATCCATTCGCAGCCACTGCGGCCACGCGCCAGCGCCGCCAGCGCCAGCGACTCCAGCAGCGCGCCCGCTGCGACCCACAGGTGGTCAGCATCGACGTCGACGATGCCGCTGCAGCCCGCGCCCAGGTGCAGCACGATGCCGTCGAGACCAGCGTCGGGTGCAATGGTGTTGCTGCCGTTGCCCAGCACTGCCAGCGGCAGACCACGCGCCTGGCAGCGCTGCCAGACCAGCGCGACGTCGTCATCGCCAGCAGCCTCGATCCAGAGAGCCGCCGGTCCGCCGACCTGGTAACTGGTGTGGGCGCGCAGCGGCTCGTCGAGCACGACGCTGCCGGCCAGCCGACCGCGCAGCTCGTCCACCAGCTCCGCGCGCCAGTCGACCATGTCAGCGTCGCCCGCGACCCTGGGAAGTCCCTGACGAGGGACGGCGTGCCTGCTGATCGCGCTGCCGCTCGCTCTGCCGCTCACGCTGCATGCGCGTCCATTTGGCCTGCTTGCGCTCGGCGGTGTCGATCGGCGGTGGCACGTCGATCTCGATCCGTCCCTCGGCCACCAGCCTCGACTGGCAGGCCAGGCGCCAGCCCTGCTGCACCAGCAGGTTGCCCAGCTGCATCGTCTCCTTGTGGTTGACCGGCACCAGCGCCTCGTTGCCGCTGACCACACGCAACCTGCACATGCCGCAGGCGGCGATGCCGCCACACGACGTCGCGATCGGTTCGTGGTTGTCGAGCAACACATCGAGCAGGGAGCGACCAAGTTCGATGGTGAGATCGCGGTTGGTCGAGAGCACGTGTACCATTGCCATGGCGAATCTGTACCACGGCTGTGGCGTTTGGTGGAGCGCGACGCTGGCGTGTTACACTGGAGTCGACGAGGGGCGACCATGAGGCACTGGGTTCCCACGGTCCATGCCGGCATCGACCTGACGCGCCTCTCGCTGACCGAGGAAGAGACGACCTTGCTCGGCCGCATCGACGGCCGGCGATCCAACGTCGATCTCAGCGCCGAGACCGGCCTGAGCGTGCAGCGCGTGCAGCGGCTGCTGTTGCGTCTCTTTGTCCAGGGTGTGATCGGCCGCAACGACATCCATGCTGCGGGCGGCGACCTGGTGCAGCTGTTCATGGAGCAGACCGCTGCGCCCGAGCGCGCCAGCGACCGGTTCAGCGACGACGCTGTCGAAACCATTCAGGTCAAGCCTGGCCAGCGGATGGCGACCGCGCCAGTCGTCGCTAGCCGTGAGCAACCCCGGTCGGGTAACGAATCGTCAGGATTCGGACACCACGACGTCGCGCGCACGCTGCCGCTGGCAAACTACCTGGCGATCGACACGACGGTGCGCCGCAGCAGTGCCGAGGATGCCGAGTACGAGGACGCTGCGCCAACGGTCCGGACCTCGATCGCAAAGCCGGCAGTGACCGCCGTGCAACCGGTCGACCCGGCGCTGCTGGCCGCCTGCACCGACTGGGGTGCCGCATTCGTGAGCACCGAACCCCGCGTCTCGAGCAGCGTCGCAAGCGAGGCCAGGGCGAACGCGCCCGACCTCGGCGAGCCGGCAAGTACGGTGGTGTTGCTGACCGAGGCCATCGAACAGCCGGAGCGAGCGCCGCCGGTCACCGATGGCGGCTTCGCCGCGGCCACGACGACGCAGGTGGCACCGGGCACGGCGTCCATGCCCAGCGACGCCTCGGCCCCGGTGACCCTCCCCGAGATCAAGCCCGAGTCTTGACGCATATCCGTCCCCGAGGCTTGAAAGTGCTTCTACCTGTGCCTCCCATCAAGGCCGTCGCCAAATGCACAGCTGCAAGGCGACGACGACCCTTGGAAGTCCCTGCAGAGGGACGAGCGAGGGAGTGAGTGGCCTGAGACGGCCACGATACGACCGAGCGAGGAGGCGACGCAGCAGATGGGCGTTTGCCGGCGGCCGGAGTTACCCCCCAATCGGGATGCAGGCGCACAGACTTTCATTGCAGGTCATGGCGCCACCGCAGGTGTCGCCGCAGTTGGGTTTGCAGGTGCAGGCGCACAGCTGCGCGTTCGGCTCGTAGGCCGGGTCGCAGGCCAGGCTCGCGGTGTCGCAGACGCAGTCGCACGCGCCCGTATCCCAGCGGTAGCCAGCACCGCATGAGAGCGCCTGCGTGCACTCGCACGCGCACGTCGTCGGGCTGCAATGGCCAACGCCCGGACAATTGCCACACGTTGGGCAGTTCCAGGTGCAGGTCGAGTGGTTGCATTGCATCAGGTCGTTGGGCCTGGGCAACGGGCAGTCGGCGCAGGTCCATTCGCAATAGGTCGGACTGCCCGGCGTGCGATCGCAGGTGAAGTTGGCAGAGGGCGGTGCGCCGCCGCAGTCACTCGGGCATTCGCAGGCGCAGACGCCCGGCGTCGTGTTGCAGACCGAGTAGCCGGTGCAGGTGGCGCCGCAATCGGGCCGGCACTCGAGCTGACAGGTGCCGGTGTTGCACATCTGGGTCGGCGGGATGTTGGACACGCCGCAGTCCGCCGGGCACGCGCACTCGCAGGTGCTGCGGTTGCAGGCGCGGTTGCCGCAGACGCCGCCGCAGTCGGCCGGACAGACGCAGGCGCACACATCGGCGTCGGCGACGTACGGCGCAGCGCAGCCGAGCATGGCCGTGTTGCAGACGCAGTCGCAGGCCGTGGCGTCCCAGCGGTAGCCGACGCCGCAGGACAGGGTCTGCGTGCACTCGCAGGCGCAGGTGGTGCCGCTGCAGGTCGACAGACCCGGACAGGCCGCGCAGTCGGGGCAGGTCCAGCGGCAGCTCAGCGGATCGCACGTCATGTTCGGGTTGCTCGGTGTCCCCGGGCAAGCCGAGCAGACGTACTGGCAGAAGTTCGCGCTCGCCGGATTGCGATCGCACACGAAGCTGCCGCTCGGCGGCGTGCCACCGCAATCGGACGGACACTCGCACGCGCACACTCCGGAAGCGCTGTTGCAGGCCGAGTTACCGGCGCAGCCGGCGCCGCAGTCGGGACGGCAGACCAGCATGCAGGTTGCGGTGTCGCAGACCTGCTCCGGCGGCACTGCGCCCTGGCCGCAATCGGGCGGGCAGTAGCACTCCTGGGTCAGCTCGTCGCACACCTGGGGCGGCGTGCAGTTGCATGCGGTCGAGCCGC
>Ga0315268_10004329_pt1 | contig 15422 bp, 19 predicted proteins | sample C1_top_MG_FD_204535 | JGI IMG/M metagenome (GOLD analysis project Ga0315268, IMG submission 204535) | Sediment microbial communities from Yellowstone Lake, YNP, Wyoming, USA - C1_top | ecosystem: Environmental > Aquatic > Freshwater > Lake > Sediment | place: USA: Wyoming | collected 2017-08-01
AGGCCGACGAAGTAAGTTGAGAACTGCCGAATGATAAACTATAAAAGGAAATTGGAATAAATAGGGCTTCCTGCCGAAAAAAATACGCTCCTGCCGACAGTTCACTGTCTTGGCGAGTGTAGTATTATTCCGGCGAAGGGGTTCCGTGTTTATGCCGAGAAAACTTTTGTAGTTTTTCTTTCCTGGCGCTGCGAGTTGAAGGCGGCGCAAAATGTTTAAAAATAACATCTTAGAGGAAAAATAGATATAAAAAAAAGCGGCGACTTAGATATTGAAGGATTTACGGATGGTGAGATGAACATCCTAAGGATTAGTTTTATTTACTGTAAATGGCAATGTGATTTAAGACCGGTGTGGCAGATGACGAAAAAGATGGTGCCAAAAGTTCAGTTTTGGTTTGTGTAGAAGAGTCGTTTTGTATTTAAGTGTCAGGGAATGGGATGTTTTATGAATACTGTAGGTGGTGAAATTGCAACATATTTTGGCGAGATAAGTAACAGAGACAAGCATTTTTTACCATACACCCATAAACTTCAGCTGTAATAATTCATTGTTAAGTTCTTCATTACCGTATAATGATTGGTATTCATGACAATATGCTGTGAAGTCATCTTGTAACTTTTGAATTTTCCCTCTGCTTTCATATCCGCCAAAACCAGATTGAAGTACATACATTTCTGCTTGTATGGCTAACTCCTGTGTCAAGTGACCTGACCAAGCTGTTTTTAACCATTCCTTTTAGCTTAAATTTCTTCTGGGGCATAACAGTTTGCGACCTCCAATTTTTTCGGTTCTGTTAACATCTTCCTCCGGAGCTTAAGGTTTCAAAGCTATACCGGGGAAAGAGGGATTCTTCACTACGCCCAGAATGACAGCTTTAATAGCAGCGCAAGGCGCTGCGGCTATAATTTAGATTTTTAATACCTATAGCAATGCAGAAGCGAGGGGTTTGTTGAAGAAGCCCTAACGGAAGTCGGCTTAATACATTCAGCCGACTGAGTTTGGTGCGCGGCTTCTAAGCCGACGCAGAGCTGATGAGACAAACCCCGAGCGACCTTTACTGCTGCGACCGGTTATAATTTTCTCTGTCCATTGCGGTTGCTGCGTTTGCCCTTCCGTTGACTGCTTCCGAGCAGTTTTCATCCAGTGTAATTGCCCTATCATAATCGCCTATAGCCACATCATAATGCCCTTTTTCGGCAAAAGCGTTTCCCCGCTTAGTGTAAACTTTCGCCTTCTCTGGTATTCCGTCCTTTTCCGTCCAGCAGTCCAGCGCTTTGGTGAAACATTCTACTTTTTCTTCGGGTGTATCTACCTTCAAACCCTTTTCTTTCCACTGCTTGAACTCGCTTTTACCGCATCCAGCAAATAAAATGCACAGCCCTAAAAATGAAACGATGAAAACCCCGAGAAAAAATCTGTTTTTTCCCATCATCCCTCCCGGTTTATATATTTCTGTCAAGCGAGCGGTATTGGATCGCCTCCGCTATGTGCTGTGTTTCAATGCCCTGTTTACCGTCCAGATCCGCTATCGTCCTTGCGACCTTTAAAATTCTGTCGTGCGCACGGGCGGAAAATCCCAGTTTTTCCATTGCATGTCTTAAAAGTTTCCTGCTCTCCTCGCCTATCTCGCAGTATTTCTTTATGTGTTTTGAGCCCATGTGCGCATTCGCATAAATGTGCTTTTCGCTGCCGAACCTTTCCTTCTGTAAATGTCTTGCCTTCATAACCCTTTTCCTTATATCGAAAGAAGATTCTACCGCGGTGCCGTCTGTCAGGTCGTCGAACTTTACTGCCGGAACATCTATATGAAGATCAATCCTGTCCATAAGAGGACCTGAAATTTTCGCAATGTATTTTTGTATCACAAAAGGTGTGCAGGTGCATTCCCTGGTCGGATGACCGTAATATCCGCACGGGCAGGGATTCATTGCCGCAACAAGCATAAACCTTGCTGGATATGTCAGCGAAATCGCCGCCCTTGAAATCGTGACCACTCCGTCTTCAAGCGGCTGCCTTAAAACCTCAAGCACGTTTCTGTGGAACTCCGGCAGTTCATCAAGAAAAAGAACGCCGTTATGCGAAAGCGACACCTCTCCGGGGCGGGGATAACTTCCGCCTCCTATTAAAGCCACGTCCGAAATAGTGTGGTGCGGATTTCTGAAAGGCCTTGTGGCAATCAGCGACATATGCGAACCGGTCAGCCCGGCGATAGAATGAATTTTTGTGGTCTCAATCGCCTCTTCTATCGACATATGAGGAAGGATAGTCGGTATCCTTTTTGAAAGCATAGTTTTCCCGCTGCCGGGGGAACCGATTAAAAGAATATTGTGAGAGCCGGAACATGCCACCTCTATCGCCCTTTTTACGAACGCCTGCCCTTTGACATCCTTGAAATCAATATCATAGTTCGCCGCATCGTTAAAAAGTTTCAGCAGGTCGATTTTAAAACTTTCGCCGGTAGAATCTGAGGAATATATTTCTATTGCCTTTTTGAGGTCCCTTGCAGGATAGACATTAAGATTTTCGACTATCGCCGCCTCGCTTTTATTAGATTCGGGAAGAATTATTCCGTCGAACTCCTCTTCCCGGAGTTTTATTGATATCGGAAGGATTCCGTTCACCCTTTTTATCGTGCCGTCAAGAGAAAGTTCGCCGACGAGAGAATATTTTTTTGAATCGTTTGCCTTGACCTGCTCGGTTGCCACAAGTATCCCTATCGCTATCGGCAAATCGAAAATGGCGCCCTCTTTTTTTATGCCGGCAGGGGCAAGGTTGACTGTAACCTTTTTTGTAGGAAAATCAAAGCCGGAATTTTTTATTGCCGAGACCACCCTGTCGCGGGACTCTTTTATGGCTGTGTCAGGCAGACCGACGATTGAAAATGAAGGGAACCCGCTCGACACATCCACTTCCACCGTTACGGTATATCCGTTTATCCCGTAGACCAGCGACGAAAAAACCTTTGAAAGCATCTGTATCCTCCGATATAATGTTCATTATATCTGATTACGCAGATTTTTAATAGATTACACAGATTAAAACATAAATCTTTTAATCAAATCTACAAAAATATTCCCCACTCTGCCATAATCTGTGTAATCTGCCTTTTAATCTGTGTCATCAGGTATCCTGGCTTTTATAGGATGCCTATACCGTATAACCTTCAGGTGAAAATGCATTTTTTATGTGCTCAATTCTATCTTTGCAAATTGCGATGATATCAAATCTGTAATCGGAACGCAGGGATTCTTTTTTTATGTATGTCAGCGCGGCGAGGGTAAGGTGCTGCTGTTTGTATTTATTTACGGCGAGTTGTGGTACTCCGAATCCGTCTTTGTCTTTCCTTGTCTTTACTTCTACAAAAATGTAGGTGTTTTTTTCTTTTGCTACTATGTCTATCTCTCCGAATCTGGTCCTGAAATTTCTCTCCAGAATCTTGTAGCCTATTTTCTTTAGGAATTCTTCCGCTTTGTCTTCACCTGTCTTTCCGATTTCAGACGAATTTGTCATAAGCCTTTACCGGTTTAAAACTCCTTCTGTGAATTTCACAGGGGCCATAAACAGAAAGCGCGGTTATATGCCTTGCCGTCCCGTAGCCCTTATGGGACGAGAAACCATATTGCGGATATTTCCCGTCAAACTCCTCCATTATCAGGTCCCTAGTCACTTTGGCAAGTACCGAGGCGGCAGCGATCGATGCGCTTTTTGCATCACCCGAGATAATTGTCTGCTGTCTGTAATTGATGTTTATTTTTGCATTACCGTCAATTAAAACGATATCCGGTACTGCGTTCAATCCTTCCACGGCGTTCTTCATAGACAACTTTGTCGCTTCAAGGATGTTCAGCAGGTCTATAGTTAAATTGTCAATGATGCCGATCTTATAATCAACGCAATTTTGAATAATCTTTTCATATACGGATTTGCGGGCTTTCGGCGAAAGTTTTTTTGAATCGTCAAGGTATGGTATTCTTAAACCCTTTCTCAGTATGACCGCTGCCGAGACCACCGGTCCAGCAAGAGGACCCCTGCCCGCTTCGTCAACACCTGCAACAATTCCTGCGGGACACATTTTTTCGTCAAATTCAAAAAGGTATTCTTTTATTGACGACATATTGTTTTTAAACTTATCCTGAAACCGATGGAAAACCCTTTTTCTACTGCCTCAAGCTGCCGGTTCCGCAGCCGAAGGCTCCGCCGTTTTAGGGTTCTCTGTCATTATCTTGTTGCTGTCTTCTTCAATTCTCGCAGATTTTCCAGACAATCCCCTCAGGTAATAAAGCCGGCTTCTTCTAACTTTGCCTTTTTTCAATAATTCAATTTTTTCAATGCGCGGGGAGTTCAGCAAAAATATCCTCTCAACGCCTATACCGAAGGAAATTTTTCTTACGGTTATTGTTTTACCGAGCCCTGCGCCCTTTTTTCTTAAGACAGTCCCTTCAAATGCCTGCACTCTCTCGGAATCGCCTTCAATAATTTTAAAATAAACCCTCACCAGGTCGCCCGGCCTGAAATCCGGTATATTTGCCCTGTAATACTTGCTTTCAACCAAATCAATAAGGTTTGCCATTTTTTCTCCTTTCAACCAAATCAGGTCTTTTACTTACAGTATTTTCCAACGCTTTTTCGGCACGCCATTTTTCTATTGCGCTGTGATTGCCCGACATCAAAACATCAGGGACTTTTAAACCCCGGAAATTATAAGGCCTCGTATAAGCCGGCGGAGCCAGTTTTTTGTCCCATAATGAATCCTTTGTGACCGAGGCGGTTTTACCTACGACACCCGGCAATATGCGGACAACCGTATCTATAATAGCCATCGCAGGGATTTCTCCGCCGGTCAAAACATAATCGCCTATCGAGATTTCCTCGTCTATAAATTTCAGGATACGCTCGTCCACGCCGCCGTAATGGCCGCAGACAAGAATCAGATGTTTGTATTTTGAAAGATCCCTCGCTTTCTCCTGGGTCAATACCTTCCCCTGCGGAGAAAGCAGAATCACACGCTCATTCTTCTTTCTAAATTTTTTCTTTCTTGCCGCTGCGATCGCTTTCACAATCGGCGGAGTCATCATAATCATTCCGGCACCGCCGCCGTAGGGTTTATCGTCGGTTGTTTTATGCCTGCCCTCGGCATATCGCCGGATATCGTCTGTTCTAATCCTAACAATTTTTTTGTCTGCTGCCTTCTTTATGATGCTTTCAGAAAATACGGATTCAAAGAGTGATGGAAAAATCGTTAAAATGCTTATTTCCATTTTATTCCGACACTTCCACGCGGCATTTCCCGCCTTGTTTTGCCGCGGCGGCAGATGCAATCTGCCTTATTGCCTTTATTATTCTTCCCTGTTTTCCTATGACTCTTCCTTTATCGTCAATGTCAACACTTATTTTTACTATTTTTCCGAAATCGGAATTATCCTCGGTAACAGCGACTTTTTCCGGCTTTTCAACAAGCGATTTGACCAGATATTCAACAATCTCTTTCATAACACCACCAAAGTTCCGGAATTTTATATTTTATTTTCCGGCTGAGCGTTTTTCTTCATTAGACCCTTTACAGTAGCCGAAACGATTGCGCCGGTTTTTACCCAGTAATTTAACCGTTCTGTATTCAGAAAAATATCTTTTTTATTGCGCGGGTTATAAAAACCGAGCTCTTCTATCGGCTTGCCCTGGCACCTTCTTTTTGAATCAATTGCCACAACCCTGTAAACCGGCTTAAGTTTCTTGCCTATTCTTTTTAACCTTATTGCTACCGCCATTATTCAATCCTCCTTTGCTGTGTCCGACAGTTCTTTTAGTTTTTTGATATTTCTTCCGATATCATTCCCGGTACGGAAAACAGAATATCCCGCCACAGCGATATCCGCACCTGCGCGGGCAACATCTCTTATTGTATCAAAATTTATTCCGCCGTCAACACTTATTTTCAATTTATTTTTTTCTTTTTTCAGTTCCCGGACTTTCGACAGCACTTCCGGCATAAACTTCTGCCCTCCGAAACCGGGATTTACCGACATAACAAGAACCAGGTCGACATAATCCAGATATCTCCTGATTTTTGAAACCGGTGTCGCGGGATTCAGAGAAATTCCAGCTTTTAAGCCGAGGGCTTTAACTTTTTTTATGACCCTGACCGGCTCTTTGACCGCCTCTATGTGGAAAGTCAGCCAGTCGCTCCCTGCCCGGGCGAACGGCTCAATATATTTTTCCGGCTCGCTTATCATAAGATGAGTGTCAAAAATCATCCTGGATTTTTTTCTCAACGACGAGATGACCACCGGACCTATCGTTATGTTCGGGACGAAATGCCCGTCCATAACATCAATGTGAAGGACCTTCGCGCCGGACGACTCGCATATTTTTATGTCTTTCACCAAATTCGAAAAATCCGCAGACAATAGTGAGGGAGCAATTTCCATTATTTCACTCCGTGGGCGATGAGACCCACAACTCTAAGTTTGCATTTTTGTCTATCGCAGCGCCGCTTTCCGGCATCTGTTTTATGACGGTGTTGATGGAATATTTCAAATCGTTAACCTTATTTATGTTATTTATGGTTATGCCGTTCAATTTAGCCCAGGCATCAGCGTCAACAACGCTTTTTCCCATAAAATCCGGAACGAGCAGCATTCCTTCCGGAGGAGCACCGACCGATACCACAATATTCACGAGACCGTTTTTCTGGAATGGCATATTGGCAGCAGGTGACTGGGAAATTATTCTGCCCTTTTCAACTTCAAGAGAATATTTTTCCGACTGCTCGCCCAGGTCCAGCCCGCTTTTTCTCAATTTTAATTGAGCAGAGCGCACCGTCTCGCTTTCAAGTTTCGGGACATAGACCACCTCGCCTCCTGCAGACACAACGACTTTGATGACCTTGCCTTCCCTTACGATACTGCCAGGGAGCGGCGTCTGCGAAATTATCAGTCCTGCCGGAATCCGCGAGTTGAAATCGTACCCCACTTTTTGCAGGTAGATATTAATGGAAGATGTCATATTGAGACCATCAACGATGTTTTTTCCTATGAGGTTCGGCACTACCCGCTCCGCCTTGCTGTGGACCAATGCGTTTATAAGGCGGTTGGCGCCCCAGAGCCCGAATACAGCCAGTATCAAAAACCAGATGAACCACTCAAATATTCTTTTCACACGGCCCTCCGACCGTTTAAGGCATTTTGTAATTTTTAATAAACAACATTCGGAAATTTCACATTCGCCATAGCTTCCAGCCGCTTTACCCTTTCCTCAATCGGCGGGTGGGTTGAAAACAGTTTCAAAATGGCAGAACCGCTCAGCGGATTCACTATGAACATATGTGCAGTAGACGGCTCGACATTGGAAGGAATTCTTTTTGAATAACTTCCCAGTTTTTTGAGAGCAGAAGCAAGGGCAAGCGGGTTGCCGCATAGTATGGCGCCGCCTTCATCAGCTGAATATTCGCGTGAACGGGAGATGGCTAACTGTATCAGAAACGCAGCAATAGGTGCGATTATTGCCATAAAAAGTAAACCGAGAGCGCCGCCGCGGTTGTCATCATCACGGGAACCGCCGCCGAAAATAGCAGCCCACTGTGCCATCCTGGCGAGCATCGAGATAGCTCCTGCCATAGTTGCAACAACTGTCGCAATAAGTATGTCCCGATGTTTTATATGGGCGAGTTCATGGGCAATAACGCCTTCGAGTTCTTTTTCGTTCAGTATCTGAAGTATACCGCCGGTTACCGCTATGGCGGCATTTTCCGGATTCCTTCCGGTTGCGAAAGCGTTCGGCGTCTCCATCGGCATGATATATACCTTCGGCATAGGCATGAGGTTGTTCGCTGTAAGCCGCCTGACTATCCTGTAAATATCAGGGGCATCCTGCTCGGATACCGGTTTAGCCCTGTACATCGCAAGCACGATTTTATCGGAAAACCAGTACATAACAAAATTCATTACAGCGGCAAAGAAAAATGCGTAGACCATTCCCCGCTGTCCGCCGATGGCATTTCCGACCAGTAGAAAAAGTGCCATCATAGCAAGCATCAATATAAATGTTTTAAAAGCATTCATAAAAATCACCTCTTTCTTATGTAATTGAAGATGTTATTTTAGCATTTTTTCAGGGTTTGTCAAGGGATGGAACATTGAAGGCAGTTGGAAGTAATTTACTTCTAATTGTTTTTCCGGGCACCCGTCAAAAATTAAAAATACCAGTGTGGTGTCTGACATTTGCTGAACACAACAGATTACTCTTATTTAACCTTGAAAAAATTATCTCCATCTATGACAATCGTTGTGTCGTCCTTCATCTCTCCACTAATTTCGGAAATACCTTTTTTTATAGTGACTGCCTTACCTGTTATTTTATAAGTACCCTTGACTCCATCAACATAAATTTTGCCATTATCGTGAAATTCTAAGACAGCAAAATCAGAATACGAACGGGAAGAATTAATAAATGTGCCCGAAATTGAGGGCCCGCCGCAACTTGTGAACAAAAGAATTACTGCGATGATGCTTGTTACCTTTATTACTAAATTTTTGAAAAATGGGTTAGTTGTTCCTATTTTCATAATAATTATCCCCTTTTTGCTTGAAATAAACGGCTAACTTTTTCAGCATAAAACAAAATCCTTTTTGAATTTCTCAGTTATAATCCGGCATTTTTAATCATAGCAATATTATAAGACCGTTGTCCCTCGCTTTCGGCTCGGGATCCCGTTAGGGGAAAAACCCATAATCCTGTGTAGTTGCCCGACTTGTCGTGCTATCCTACTGACGGAAGCGACCGAAGGAAGTCCCGAGAGAAATCAAGGAGCGACCCAAGCAAACTGCCAACCTCTTCCTGCTTCCTGTCCAGGCCCCGCCACACAGCACGGCTGGCAGGCGACTACTTTATTTCGTTGAGAAGTTTTTCCGTGGCTTCCGGGTGATTCATAGTGAAAAAATGCAGGCCTGGTACTTCGGCGGCAATAAGTTCTTTCACCATTGATAAATCATGTTCGAAACACACTTTTTTGACCGCATCAGCATCCTTCTGGTTGGCGTCAAGTTTTTTCCTGAAGTCGTTCGGTATGCTTATTCCCATCTGCCTCAGCAGGAAATTCACCTGATTGTATCTTTGAACAGGCATAATTCCTGGGATTATCGGAACATTGACTCCGATTTTCACCGCTCTCTCACGGAACTCCAAAAACTTTTCAGCATCAAAAAACATCTGTGTCATTATATAATCGGCGCCCGCGTCAACCTTCATCTTAAGATAGTCAAAACAGTTGCCCGAAGGATTGCACTCAGGATGACCTTCGGGATAACCGGCAACGCTTACGCAAAAGCCGGCGGGAAGTCCTTCAAAAAAAGTCCCTTCTTTATCGCCGAAATATTTTCCCTCGTTCATCCCTTTTATATGTGCAACAAGTTCATACGCATATCCATATCCCTGCGGGTGAGGAATGAATTTTCTGCTGTCTCTGGGAGGATCTCCTCTTAATGCGAGGACATTTTCAATATCGTTGTATTTTATTTCCATCAGCATATTTTCAAGGTCCTGTTTTGATTTGTTGGCGCAGGTGAGATGGACCACGCCCTCAATTTTGTATTTCCGCTTTAATGAGCCGACAATTGCGATGGTGCCGCCCCTCTGGCTTCCGAGAGCCCCGCCGGTAACCGTTATAAACGCCGGCTTGAATTTTTTCAGCCGATCAAATGTGCTGTAAATGCCGTCCAGTGATTCGCCGTTCCTCGGCGGAAAAAACTCAAACGAAATTACTGGTTTACTTCTGTTCTTGTAAATCTCTATTGTTTTCATTTTTTTAACCTTTACTACCGGGAGTGAGATAATTGACATAATCCTCAATACCTTTTTCGATATCGTACTCCGTCCTGAATCCGAGAACTTTGTTTGAAAGCGACATATCTGCTTCTGTCACATTCTGATAGAATCCGTAAGGATTTTCGAAATAGTCCGGCTCGTAATTCGTGCCGAGATTTTTGTTCAGTTCCAGAATAAGTTTATTGAATGAAGCGGATTTGCCTGTGCCGACATTAAAAATATCGCTTTCGCCTTTAAGCGTTTTCTCCATAGCTCTGATGTTGGCAGAGACGACATCCTTGACATAAATAAAGTCCCTCTTCTGCTCGCCGTATTTAAAAATCCTCGGTCTCTTGCCAGCCTTCATCTGGAGATATAACTGGTAAATCATGCTTGCGGATTTACCTTTGAACGGTTCGCGCGGACCGTAGACATTGAAATATCTCAACCCGATAATCGAAAGTGTGCCTTTTTTTATTTCCTCTTTTGTGATGTCGTCCATCATCTTTTTTGATACGGCGTAAGCGTTCAGGGGCTCCGGTTTCTGGTCTTCCTTCATCGGGCTTTTACCCCGTCCGTAAGTGGCGGCCGATGAAGCATAAACAACTGCAGTCCTAAATTTATTCGCATGTTCCAGAATATTTCTATATCCGTCGACATTCGCCCTTATCATTTCCTCGTCATCTTTAAAGGTTGTGTCCGTAATCGCCGCTTCGTGAAAAATCACATCGAAACTTTCGTTTTTAAACTTATTGAAAACAGCAGGTTTTGAAACATCACCCTCTATGAAATTGCCTTTGAAACCCTTGAGATTTTTTATATTTCCGGAGGACAGGTTGTCTACTACCGTAACATCATGCCCTTTTTCAACGAGCTTAAAAGTAAGATTTGAACCGATAAACCCAGCCCCTCCTGTAACCAATATACATTTTTTTTCAGACATTAAAAACTCCTGTTTATGAGGAGCTGGGTAAACCCCGCTCCGCCGGTTACAAGCATTTTCATTATTTTTCTCCTTAATTTTCAGAAAGCATCCCGGCGACATATTCAGCTATAGCCAGAGAAGAGGTAAGCCCCGGCGAGTCAATCCCGACAAGGTGGACAGCATTCGGATACTTATCGTCCTTCTTAATCACAAAATCATTGCCGACTTTCAATTTTGCGCGGCTTCCGGCATAATCCATTTCAAGGTCATCGAGTTTCAGGTTCGGAAAAAATTTCGCCACCCTTTCAAGAAAATATTCCGGACCCTGCCGGGCTGTCTCATAATCGTTCTTGCTTTTTACAACAATCGAAGTGGGACCGACCAGCACATTTTTCCCTATCGCCCTTTTCCCGTCGGCAGACAGGTCAAATGTCGGGGTTAAATGGATCCCGATGCCGAGGTATTCCACACCGTCTATATAAAACGGTTCCTGGACCTGGTAGACATTGGTCCCGCTCATATTTAGCCCGGCACGCTTTGCCGAATTGAACCTGTAATATTCGCCCCTCAAAGGAAGAATTTCATAATCATTTTGAGGGTTGACCATTTTTGCTATTTCATCGGAATAAAGTCCGGCTGCATTTATAAGGAACTCCGTCTCAAATGTCTCGCTGCCGCCGCGTTTGTATTCCACTTCGATGACAAAAGAACTGTTCCGTGGTTCCACATTGACAACTTTTGTTTCTTTCAATATTTCCACGCCCTGACTGCCGGCGAGTTTCGCGAGCGACTGCAAATAGGCGGGCACATCGAAAATACCGGTATCGGGGCTGTAAAGTGCGCTAACCGCTTCGACATTCGGCTCAATCTTTTTTATCTCGTCTTTATAAATTTTTTTAACGCCTTCAAGACCCCAAGAAGTAGTGTTCTTTATATATCTGTCGATAATTTTATCTTCTTTTTCATTCGCAGCAACTATTATTTTTGCGGTTTTTATGACCGGGATATTGTTTTTTTGACAGAATTCATAGATCAGTTTTTTGCCCTGAAGGCAAAGTGCGCGTTTTATCGGCTCTTTATCGTAATAAATTCCGGCGTGTATCACACCGGAATTTCTACCGGATTGTTCATCGCCAAGATAGGAATTCTTTTCAAATAAAAATATGCCCTCTTTTGATTTCGAAAGTTCATAAGAGATGGCACAGCCGAGAACGCCGCCGCCGATAATAGTAACCGGTATTTTTTCCATTTTTATTACATAAATCTGCTCGCAATACGTGAGCGAGGGGTTTGAAACAAAATTACAAATTGGAGAAGGAAAATAGTAAAACCAATTACAAATTACAAAAGGAAAATTATAAATTGACGACTTTAATCTTCCTTTTTTCTTTTTCCTTCTTCCTTTGTCTCAATTTTTCTTATTCCTTCTTCCTTTTGTAATAGTATTCGCCGACGCTGTGCTGATGAGATAAACCCCGAGCGAATATTAAATTATACATATACCGGCGGGAAAAATCAAGCGAATTATCGGGCGGATGGTCGGAAATTTGAGATTTTAAAGTCAACGGGAAGATTTTTTTCAGACATTGATGAATTGGGACAGGATTATGGACTCTAATCCCACAGTGCTTTTATTATCAAACGTGCGAGAGAAATGAAAATCGCAAATTTTTATTTCCGAGCGAGCGCCGATAACACAGGGTTAATACCCTTTATTATTTTCTGCTTTTTCAATTTTTCAAGAAACAAATAATCCGTCTGGTCAACTTTAAGCGGTGTTACCGAAATATAAGAATTTTTTATGGCATTCATATCCGTCCCGGAATCAAGGTGCCCTGAAAGCCGCTCGCCTGCTATCCAGTAATATTTATACCCTCTTGGGTCGGTCCGTTCTTCAATATCCTCGTCATAAATTCTCTTTCCCATTCTGGTTATTTCAATACCCCTAATTGCGTCTGTATCCGGAACATTTACATTGAGGAACGAGTATTTCGGCATATTTATTTTTTTTATTATTTTGATGATTCTTGCTGCATAGTCAGCGGCAAGTTTGAAGTTGCCGACGCCGTTCGGGACAAGAGAAACCGCAATTGCCGGCAGTCCGAGCATAGCGCCCTCGCGGGCGGCGGCGACAGTACCTGAATAAATACAATCATCACCGAGATTCGGGCCGTCGTTAATCCCGGATACAACAAGGTCAACCTTATTTTTCATAATGCCAATGACGCCGAATCTGACGCAGTCGGAAGGAGTGCCTGTAACGGTATAGACATTTTTTCTTTTTTCAACAAGCCGTATCGGACTGTGAAGCGTGATGGAATGGCTGGATGCGCTTTTTTCGGTATCCGGCACAATAACAAACACCTCTCCCATTTTTTTCAGTTTCGAAATCATAGGTTCGAGTCCCCGTCCGGAAAGCCCGTCGTCATTTGATAGTAAAATTCTCATATTATTTTATTAAACTTAATTTTTGGTTTTTGTCAATAATTTACTGTCATCACAAACCGGGTATTGTATAACCCAAAAGCAAAGCCCGTGGTTTTCTGCTTAACCGGTCCGGGTGCCAGCACTATTTACTTATCTATTACGATGATTTTGTGCTTGGAATGTAAACCGGATTTGATTAAGATCCCGCTTTTTTTTACATCAAAATGTTCGGCAAGAAAGTCTATCAGTTTTTTATTGGCTTTCCCGTCGACAGCAGGTGCGGTGATATACACTTTATATCTGCCGTTTTCCTCTTTTATTCTGTTTTTTGGGGCATTGGCAACAACTTTTATCTCGAGAATCATAATTTTGATTTTTACAAGCTCAAATAACCCTTTCCATTTTTGCTGGAATTTTTTTTCACTATACTATAAAGCGCTTTATTGACAGGGACTTTAATGCCAAATTCTTCCGCTTTTTTTACAACCGCCCCGTTAAGGGAATCAATCTCTGTTTTCCGGCCGGCTTTAATATCTGCCAGCATAGAATTGATATTACCGGATGTATTTTTACATACCTCATCAATCTTTTCAGACACATCATTAAAAAGCAGTTTTATCCCGGCCAAGCCGGCAACTGCTACTGCCTCCTTACCTGCGGCAACGGATATTTCCCTGAGACCGGGGTACCGTATTATTTCGCCGTTTGTAACCCCTGAAACGGCGCCGACAGGATTGATTGCACAATTTATTGCAAGTTTGGACCATATAGCCGACTGTATATTTTTTGCCGTGCTGGTATTTATGCCGCAACCTTTAAAGTTATCTGCGATTTTCTCGATGCCAGAGACATACCCCATCACAGTATCACCGCTGCCGGTATGCCTGACAACCCCGTAATCCTTTAAAATCGCTCCGTGTGATGTCGTACCGCAAATAACCCTATTTTTTTCAACATATTTTAAAATATTTTCATAGTTACCGAGACCGTTCTGGAGAGTCATCACAAATGTTTTTTTGCCGATAAACCTGCGTATTTTTTTTAAAACATCGGTTGTATCGTATGACTTGACGAAAATCACTACGATGTCGCTGTTCTCGATATTCTTGATATTCGTAATAATTTTTATTTCTGAAGGAGGTACAACCAATGCCGTACTACCCGTAATTTTTATCCCGCTTCTTGCAATTTTCTCTCTGGCATTGATATTTTTTTCGAGAATAAAAATACTGTTTTTTTTCGAAAGCAATCCGGAAAAAAGTATACCCATCGCACCGGCACCGATAACAGTTATGTTCATATCCTCAATCAGGCGTTTCCAAAACCTATCTTTTTTTCCGCCTCTGATGATATTTTTATCTCGCCGAATTGTTTTTCATACTTATTTACGCTTGCGGCAAGCGCCTGTAAAAGTTTCTTCGTATGAACCGGGCTTGATATCACCCTTGCTCTCACCTTTGCTTTCGGTTGCTGCGGCTGGGCATAAATAAAATCCATAACGAATTCCGTCTCGGTATGGGTAATAAAAGCTATATTGGCATATACCCCCTGCGCTGTATTGTCGTCCAGTTCAACCTGCAACTGGGCGTTTTTTTTCTCTCCTTCTGTTTCAGACATTGTTTTTACCTCCTTGATGTCTTTTCCCCATCTTGTATAAATGTGTTTTCCTTTTTTAAATTGTTTAGGTTCTGACATTGTTTATCCCTCGAAAACATTGAAAAACCGTGAAAGCACCCCGATGTTCTCGGGGTACCGGCGTGGTCAGCTGCTTTTTTAACGTCTCTCCTTACTCTCTTTGCTAGAAAAATATTTTTTACATGCTGTAATGTCTTTTTTTATCTGTTTTGCAAGTTCTGTCGGCGAAGAAAATTTTTTGTCGTTCCGTATCTTGGAAAGCAGTTCAACAGTCATCTTAAAGTTTCCGGGTATTTTTTTATATTCAAGGATGTGCGTCTCCACGGCTGTTGCACCCTTACCGAATGTGGGCCTTTTGCCTATATAAGTTACGCTTCTGTATTTCCTTCCTCTTATCACTTCAAACGATGCGAAAATACCTTCCGGCAGTATTTTGCCCGCAGGCACACGCATATTTATAGTCGGATATCCGAGTATTCTTCCCATCCCGAAGCCCTTTACAACGGCGCCGGAAAACCCGTAATTCCTTTTTAAATATTTATTTGCATTTTTGATGTCGCCGGAAACCAGAAGTTTCTTTATCAATGTTGAAGATATTACCTGATTTTTATATTTCACCGGTTTGACTATCACT
>Ga0315268_10004330_pt1 | contig 15421 bp, 14 predicted proteins | sample C1_top_MG_FD_204535 | JGI IMG/M metagenome (GOLD analysis project Ga0315268, IMG submission 204535) | Sediment microbial communities from Yellowstone Lake, YNP, Wyoming, USA - C1_top | ecosystem: Environmental > Aquatic > Freshwater > Lake > Sediment | place: USA: Wyoming | collected 2017-08-01
CGCGGCGACGGCCCTCCTGCCCGAAGATCGCACTTTGGCCATCGCGGTTTGGCCAATGCCGCCTGAGAAGATTCAGAACGTCGTCGCTGTCGCGTTGCACGACCCCCAGGTGCGCGCGGCGCTCGACAAGGAGACCGGCGCAGTGTTCACGGCGCACGTGCTGCCGGCGGACTACGGCATGGTGAACATGTTCGCCGACGTGGGAACCGACCACCGCATGTTCAGCCGCATCCGCCTGAGCCGCTTCCGCTACCTGGTAAGTTTCATTTTTCCCTTCCTGGCCCCCAGGCTGAAGTACCAGATCATGGGGCGCCCCCAGGACGATTACAAGGTTGTATTCTCCCGCGTCGATGAGCCGGGCCGCCCGGCGATGGCTGCCATCAATGTTATCGACCTCACGGCGAAGATGACCCCGGTGGTTATCGCCGATATCCAGGGTGATTCGACTTCAACGAAAAGCGTTGTGCTCCCACCTCGCCGCAGTTTCTGGGGCGACATCACCATGCCCATGTTCTGATTTTCGATTTGGGATTTTGGATTGAAGATCACCCGCGGCGGTCAATATTCGCCGTGCGCCGTCGCAACCAGAAGTTCGTGGCGTCAATCCAAAATCAAAAATCCTAAATTACGGCTCCGGGATTCCCAAGTCCTTGCTTCCCAGCGGCGACATCCTGGCGTGCGGCGCGTACTCGGCCAGCAAGTCGAGCGCGATGCGGGCGCGGCGCACCCGCTCGCGCGCCAGGCTGATGGCGGTGCTCTCCAGGTGCAGCCCGGAGGGATAGATGTCCGGCGCATTGCGCAGCCCACACTTGAAATAAACGGGCGAAGCCACCTGAAGAATCTGAGGCATCTCGTAGTAGCGCACAAACCCGCCGAAATTGTCGGGGACTTCGATGTAGAGGTCGATGGGGATCTCCACCGCCTGGCGCAGCGCGCCGATCTGGGCGGGGCTGAGGTCCGTCGGGATATTCAGCGTCGAGACGCCGCAGCGCTCGAAGAGGCGCGCGGTGGCCGGGTTCGCGGCGGGGAGCGTCACGGAACTCTTCAGAACCAGGTTCTTGGGCAGCACCCCTTTCTGTTTCATCTCGTGGAGCACCCAGATGAGGCCGAGGTCGGCGGGCAGGACGCTGCGGATGCCTAGCGCGCAGGCGCGGCGAACGTCTTCGATCGCGTACACAAGCTGGTCGGCGCCGCGATGTTGCCACCCGATGACCTTGCCCGCCGGGGCGAGCGCCTGCCCGCCGGTTTCGAACGGGGCGCGGGGGCCGACGAACAGACACACCTCGATGCCTTCCTCGCGGCCCATGCGGGCCATCTCCGTGATCTCGTCCCGCGTGAGCAGCAGGATGCCGCTGCCCTGGCTGACGCGATGAATGGGGACTTTATAGTTCTTCGCGGTTTCCAGGACTTCGCGGAAGACCCGCGGGCCTTCCACGCTCGGAATCTCGATGCGGTAGTCGCCGCCATCCTTGAAGTGCTTGCCGCTGGGTTTGAGCGCGTGATTGTCTTCCGCGGGCAGCTTGAGTTTGGCGAGAAACTGTTGAGTCTTTTTCATCTCGGTCTCCATCCTGGCGAGTGACTCCCCGAACCTTTCAACGGACCACTGACAACTGACGACTAGCTATTGCGTGTATTTCATATACACCGTCCGCGTCTCCGTGTAGAAATCCAGCGCCAGCGGACCCTGCTCGCGCATGCCGAAGCTCGATTCTTTTGTGCCGCCGAAGGGGAGTTGATATTCCACGCCTGCTGTCGGCAAATTCACGGTGATCAGGCCCGCTTCAATCCGATTGATGAACTGGTGGACGCGTGTCAAATCGCGCGAGACGATGGCCGCCGAGAGGCCGAAGCGCACGCCATTGGCCAGGCGCAGGGCGTCGTCAAAGTCGTTCGCCGTCATCAGCGCCAGGACAGGGCCAAAAACTTCCTCCTGGGCAATGCGCATCTCCGGCGTCACGCCCGCGAAAAGGGTCGGCTCCACGAAATAACCCTTGTCGTAGATCCCGCCGGTCAGCCGATTTCCTCCGCAAAGTAGTTGCGCGCCTTCCTTCCTGGCGATCTCGATATATTTCAGATCCGTGTCGAGCTGGCTTTGGTCCACCGCCGGTCCCATATCGATCCCAGGCTCGAGCGGGTTGCCGACCTTGAACTTGCGCGTTTTGGCCACCAACCTTTCGACGAGGGGTTCGTAAACCGCTTTCTCGATGATGGCGCGGCTGCAGGCCGTACACTTCTGGCCAGTGGAGAAAAAGGCCCCGTTGATGAGGATGTCCGCGGCGGAGTCGAGGTCGGCGTCCTTCAAAACGATGGTGGGGTTCTTCCCGCCCATCTCGAGCTGAACGCGGATGCGCCGCCGCGCGACCTTGTCGTAGAGCGCGTTGCCCACTTCGCACGAGCCGGTAAAGGAGACCGCGCGCACTGCCGCGTGCTCCACCATCGGGTTGCCCACCGAGCCTCCGCTTCCGGTGATGTAGTTGATGGCCCCCGCAGGAATCCCGGCTTCGGAGAGCGCCTCGACGAGGCGATAGGCGCTGAGCGGCGCGAGCGACGCCGGCTTGACGACCACGGTGTTACCCGCCACGAGCGCCGGAGCCATCTTCCACGCCGGGATGGCGCTGGGAAAATTCCAAGGTGTAATGAGCGCCACCACGCCCAGCGGTTTCCGCAGGGTGTAGCAGAAAACGTTGTCGCGCTCGGAGGGAATCTGGTAGCAGAACTGGCGCGCGCCTTCGCCGCCAAAATAGCGGAAGATATTGATGGCGCGTTTGACCTCGCCCTTGGCCTCGGGCAGCGTCTTGCCTTCTTCGCGGGTCATATCCTCGCCGAGCTTGGCCAGCCGGCTCTCCAGGATTTCGGCCGCTTTGAACAGGTATTCTCCCCGGCGGGGCGCGGGAAGGGCGGCCCACGCCGGTTGCGCCTTGGCTGCCGCATCGCACGCGGCCAAGGCGTCCTCGGCCGCGGAGGCCTGAAATTGTCCAACGACCTCGTCCGTGTTGGCAGGGTTGATGTTGGGAAACGTCTTCTTCGATTTGCACTCGATCCACTGCCCACCGATATAATTGCGAAAAACTTCCGCCATAAAGCCTCCTCGAAAAATCACGCGGCGCACAACGCCGCCGGGTCAAGGATGCAAGCCGCGCGGTGAATCACTCCAGCCTGTGTTTCAGAATCTCGCGCATCCGAGCCTCGGCCTCGTTCAAGGGATGTGCTTCCGCCTCGGCCCGGAGCTTCGAAAACGAGGGGTAGCCCGACGCCTGCTCGCGCCGCCACTCTTCCGCGAAGCGCCCCGCGCGAAGGGTCTCCAGCGCCTCCTGCATCGCCTGGCGGATTTGCGGAGCATAGGGCAAGGCCTTGGCACGCGAAAGCGTCCCGTACTGGCTGGTCTGCGAATGCAGTTTCATTTGCTGAAAAAAACCCACGCGCCCCATCTCGCGAAAGATTTCCGCGCTCTCGCCGGAACCGTACATCTCCAGGGCGACCATTTCCGGAGGAAAGCCTGCCTCGACCAGGCATTCGTAGGCGGTCAGCAGGCTCCGGATGAGGGAGGGCCACAGGCCCTGCTCCTGGAAAAGATCGAGCTCGGTTTCCTGGGCAAAAGTGGTCTTGAGGACTCCGGCCCGCGTTGCGCCGATCCCGCGCGCCCAGGCGAGCGCCGTCGCCAGGGCGTGGCCGGAGGCGTCCTGCGCCACGGCGATGAAGGCGGGAGCGCCGCTCCCTTGCTCGAACGCCTCGCGCACCTTCACGCCGATCATGCGTGGGGCCACCATGATCACGTCCACGTCCGGCGGTGGGGTGATGAGCCCGTAGTGGATATTGTAGCCATGGGCGAAGGTGAGGGTCTGCCCGCTGCGGAGCCGCAGGCTGACCACTTGCTCGTACACGTGCCGCTGCACTTCGTCGGGAATGAGCAAGGCCAGGACGTCCGCCCGCTCGGTGGCCTCGGCAACGGAGAGCACCTGGAACCCATCGGCCTGCGCGCGACGGGCGGTTTCGTCCTGAAGCCCGCCGACGATGACCTTCAGACCCGAATCGCGCAGGTTGAGCGCCTGGGCCCGGCCCTGATTGCCGTAGCCGATAATCGCCAGCGTTTTGTTACGATGAATGTCGAGGCTTGCGTCTTCGTCGAAGTATGCATCCATGGCGGGATCCCGGCTCGAGCGTTGACTTCCGGCCCTCCAGAGGAAGCGCCCATTATGGGCGCGCGCCGGAACGGGTGTCAACGAAAGGCCCGCACGTCAGGCGCCGGTGATCAGCTCCCGGTAGAGCGTAGGGGCGGGTCTCAGACCCGCCTCTACAAGGAGCGCAGCCGCTGCTCGCGTTGTTCCGCGGAGGACATCAGGGCCACCGCGTATTGGAATCCCGCGAGGCAGCCCCGCATGACCGCCAGGCTGCGATAGTAGTCGATGTAGCGAAAGCCCGTCTCACCGCGCCACATGGGGAACTGGTTGCACGCTTCCAGCCACTTGTCGTACACCGCGCTCACTTCCAGGTAGGTGTCGGGCAGGAAATTCGTCATGTCTTCCCAGTTTTCGGCAAAGAAGAGCCTGCTCACGCAATGCGCGGGGTTCTGGCGAGCCAGCGCACCGAGGCCCGCATAAAAGATCGCGTCGCGGACCAGCGCGTGGCAGTTCTGATGGTCCTTGTGCCAACTGCCACTCCAGTGCGTCACGACAATGTCCGGGCGGTACCTGCGGATGACGTCGCAGACGGCGAAGCCGGCTTCATCACTCAGCGGGATCTCGGCGTCGGGATAAGAGAGGAACGCAGCCTCCGCGCCCAGGATTCTGGCCGCCGCTTCCGTCGCTCGGCGCTGCATCTCCCCGTATTCCCCGGGCGGGGTTTTCCTCGAACCGCGCTCGCCGAGCGAGAGGCTGAGGAATACGCCACGCCCTCCGCCGTGGATCTGCTGGGCCACACTTGCGCCCATCGTGAAGAGCGCGTCGCCAGGATGCGCGGCGATGGCGAGAATCGTTCCAGGCATGGGCTGACTCCCAATTCCTAGCGCGGCACCACGGGCACCACCAGAGCCGACGGATGTTCCGCATCGTGGGAGATGGTGTTGGTGGTCTTCACGAAGCGAGTCGAGTGGCCCAGATCCTCGCCCGTGTTCAGGTTGCGATCGAATCGCGGGAAGTTGCTGCTGGAAATCTCCAGGCGCAATCTGTGTCCCCTGAGGAAAACGTTGGAAGTGGCCCAGAGGTCGAGGGTGAATTTATAGGTCTGGCCGGGATTCATAGATTCCGGCTTCTCCGCTGAATTGCGGTAGCGCGCCCGCACAATGCCCTCCGTGAGGTTCTGGGCGAAGCCGTCGGGCCAGACGTCCAAAAGTTTGGCGGTGAAGTCCGTGTCCACCGCCGAAGAACTCACGTAAAGCTCGACGCTGACGGGGCCGGTGATTTCGACATCCTCCTTGAATTCGGGCGTGGTGTAAGCGAGCACGTCGCCGCGCGCCTCAACGGGCCGCTGATCACGCGGGCCCGGGGGCAGATGCGTGGCGTCACAGCAGAGCGGTCCGCCGACGGTCGGCACCGGTTCAGCGGGATTGTAAACGAAATGATCGGCAGGCTCGTTGCCGGGTAGCGTCGTAGCGAGTTGACCGTCGCCGATCAGAGAATTCGCCTGGCCCGCCGAGTGGAGATAGTAGCGTGTGACCTTCGCGCGGGCGAGCGGCCATTCGTCCTCCAGACGCCAAACGTTCTTGCCCATCACGAAAATCTTCACGGGCTTTTCTGTCTCCACACCGTTGGGGATCCCCTTCAAGAGGTAGTCGTACCAGCGCAGCATGATTGCATCGAGGTCGAGCTCGGCCGCGGGGCCGAAATCCACATCGCCGATTTTCCGCCCTCCGCCCGCGTGGCCTCCAATCATCACCAGCAGTCGCTGCCCTCGACGCGCGTCTTCGCTCCCGCCCTGCGCCTTGATGCCCAGGTAGTTCCGCAGCGAGCCGCCCTGAAAGATGTCGTACCACGCCGCCACATGAAAGGCCGGAACCCTCACCTGCGCGAAGTGCTCTTCGATCGACCACTGTTTCCAGTAGCTATCGTAGTCCGGGTGGGCGAGCCAGTCGGTGAAATACGGCGCCAGGCCCTCCGTGGCGCCCATTTCGAACAAGGGGTAGCTGGTCAAAGGGAGTTTCAAGACCCACTGCATGGCGTTGGCCGTGGGTCGGATGCGGCGGTCGAGCGTGTCCTGCGCGAGCCCGGACGTCCACGACTCGTTGAACCATTGCTCGAACGCGCCGCCCTGGTACGTCCAGCCCTCGTGGTAGTTGGACGCGGTCACGACGGGAAAAATCCCCGCGAGGTGCGGCGGGGAAGCGATGGCGGCCAGCATCTGTGTGGCGCCGACGTAGGATCCTCCGAACATGCCGACCTTGCCGGTGGAAGAGGGCAAGGCGGCGGCCCACTCGACGGTGTCATAGCCGTCGTCGGATTCGTGCTTGAAGGGGTACCACTCACCCTCCGACGTGTAGCGGCCCCGCACGTCCTGGACGATGACCACGTAGCCTTGCGCGGCGGCGCGCAGGCCGAAGTCGACGGCGCCGCGCTTGTCGTAGGGTGTTCGCTGGAGAAGGACCGGGAACTTGCCGTCGGCTTTCGGCCGGTAGATGTCGGCGCGCAGCACCACGCCATCGCGCATCTTGACGGCCACGCCGTGCTCGACGACGACTTCGTAGTGCTCGGCGGCAAAACCCCCCGCCGCGAAGAAGAGGATCGACATCGCATGCAGGACAATTCTGGAATGTTTCACAAGCACCCCCGGAGGCAACTTGGCCCTGGGCGGAATTCGAGCCGCATTGGGAATGGCGATTATCAACGCTGGGACACGCCTTGGCAAGCGCCTAACCCATGCGGCGTCCCACGGGCCGAAGGGCCAAGGCTTCGCCCGCCCGCGGAAGGACCGTGGAGGCCCTTCTCTCCCCGCGGGGTGTTTCCTTGACGCTCCCTGGGGGGTGCATTAGACTCATCGAGGAGAGGCAAAGCAGAGATCTTCGATGCGAAAAGAGACCATCATCACGGCCGCGGTGTTTTTCGCCGTAGGGTTCCTGGCAGGTTACATCACGGATGCGCAAATGAACTGGAGCGCGCGGCAGAAGGCGCCGGCGACGGCCGTGGCGCCCTCGGACATGCCGGGCGGCGGAGGAACGCCGGGAGCGGCGGCGGGAGGCGGGACGCAGGGCCTGCCCGAAGGCCATCCGTCGATCGACTCGGCCGCCATCGTGAAGCAAATGGAAGACCTGGCCGCGCAGAACCCGAAAGACTCGGAAGTCCGCCTGAAACTCGCCAACTTCCTTTACGACCAGAAGCAATACCAGCAATCCCTCGAGTGGTATCAGAAGGCGCTCGAACTCGATCCCAACAACGTCAATGCGCGCACCGATCTGGGAACGGCGCTGTTCTATTCCGGGCGGCCGCAGGACGCGCTTCGCGAGTATCGCAAGACGCTGGAAATTGACCCGAAGCACGGCCCCACGCTGTTCAACATGATCGTGGTAAACCTGGAAGGGACGCACGACCTCAAGGCCGCGCAGGACGCCTGGGAGCGCCTGAACAAGATCAACCCGAACTATCCCGGCCTCGACACCATGAAGCAACGCCTGAGCGCGGCGCAAACCTCCGGGGGTTCTTCCTCACCCCGATGACGAGGCGGGGCATCCCTTGGGCTTTCCTTACCGTCACACCTGCTATGGGACGATTCCTGGGTGCCCTCTTTGAATTCGTGGTTGTCGTCATCGTTGCCAAGCTTCTGGGACGAGTGTGGCAACTTCTCTTCGGCCCCCGCCAAGCCCGTTTTTCGGCCCGTACGGGCGGCCCCGGGACGAGGCAGAAAGCTGAGGCCTACGACGGGAAGACGGTCCGCGACCCGGTCTGCGGAATGTTCGTTTCCACCGAACTTTCGCAGCGGCTGGAAGAAGGGGGCGAAACGCTTCACTTCTGTTCGCGTGAGTGCCTGGAACGCTACCAAAAGGACCCTGCGCATGTTCAGAACTAAACCCGGTTGGAACTTTTCGCGTGCCCGGACACTCTTCGCGCGCGTGCTCCTACTGGCGCTGGTCTCGTGGGGCGGGGCTTTGCCGGCCCAGGCCTGGGGGCGGAAGGTGAACCTGGTCCGGAAGTATCGCCCCGGGCAGAAGATGGTCTACCAGACCACGATTCAGACCCGCGCCACGATCCAGTCCGACCCTCCCGGTTTGAAGGCGTTTCTGCCGCCCGTTCCCACCGACCTCAAGACCCGCCAGCAAAACACGGTGACGATCCAGACGGTCCAATCCGACGGCACGGCGGTGATTCAGAATCGGTTTGACCAGTTCGAGTTCCAGTCGAACCTCGTGGATCTGCTCCCGGAAAATCTCCGCGACTCGGCCAAGGAGGACCAGCAGGACTTCAGCCAGCACGTTGCCGGACAGGTCCTGACCGCCCGCTACGACCGCCACGGCAAGTTGCTCGGTTTTGAAGGCGCGGACGACATGCTGGGGGAAGTCGAAGGGCCCTTGCGCGAGCCGCTGCGACAGGTCCTGCGGCTCTTCCTGGAGCAGATGGGCGGCCACGCGCTCTATCCCGGCCACCCCGTCAAACAGGGCGAGGAATGGAAACAGAGCCTGGACGAGGCCGCGAGGCAGGACTACCCCTTCGCCGTCAAGGGGGAAAGCGTTCTGCACTACTCCGGCAAGACGAAGTATCGCGGCGTCAAGGCGGCCCTGGTGGATTTTACCTTCACGAACGTCATGGTCCCGGAAGTCCAGAAGCTCCGGCAGGGCGGCCCGCTGGCGCAGCTCAACGCCAGCGGCCTGGACCTGGAGATGCACATTGACGGTCAGGGGAAAGGGCGAGTGCTGCTGGCGCTCGACGACGGCCGGGTGCTCCAGAACCACGCGACGATCCACGAGACGCTCACCGCGAACCTCAAGAGCGCCCGGGGCCTGCCCATTACCATCAACAAGCCCGTGCGGCTTCAGATCGAATCCCAGACCGAACTGGCGGTGGAAGGTGCGGGGAAATAGAAAGGGAGGGAATCTTCGTCTTCGGGAAATTTCCCGCAAATCTTTGTTGACAACTGGAGGCGTGATTTTATAATCGTCCTCAAGTTCGGTGGAACGTCCCGAGACGAAGCGAAATCGATGAATCACCAGCCCAACACGCCGTGGCCGGTGGTCCTGAGCATTGCGGGGTTTGATCCCTCGGCAGGTGCGGGCGTCGCCGCGGACCTGAAGACCTTCGCCGCCCACAACTGCTACGGCGTGGCCGCCATTACCGCCCTGACCATCCAGAACAGCCAGGGCGCGCGCTCCCTGCACCCCAGCGATGCCGCCATCTTGAAGGACACCATCGAGGCACTTCTGGCCGAGGGCCGCGTCAAAGCCATCAAGATCGGCATGCTGGCAAACCGGCCCAACGGGGAGGTCGTCCGCGAGGTTCTGGACTCGAACGCCGCGTTGCCCGCGGTGCTCGACCCCGTGCTGCGGTCGTCCAGTGGGTTGGAGCTGATCGATGCGGCGGGATTGAAGTATTTGCGCGAGAACCTTCTGTCGCGCGCGGCCATCCTGACGCCGAATCTTGCCGAGGCCGAGGCCCTCACGGGGCTTCCGGTCCATAACGTCGAAACCATGAAGAGTGCGGCGAACAAGCTGGTGGAGATGGGCGCCCGGGCCGTGGTCGTCACCGGCGGCCATCTGGAAAAGGCCATCGACGTCTTCTTCGACGGGACCGAAGTTCAGACGTTCGCCGGAGACCGCGTCAAGCCTGACAATACCCACGGGACCGGCTGCACGTTCTCTTCTGCTATCGCGGCGAACCTGGCCCAGGGCCGCCAACTCCGCGACGCCGTCATGCTCGCCAAAGCCTACGTTACCGAGGCGATCCGGAAAGCCTACGACGTCGGTCCCGGCCGCGTCCCTCTCAATCACCTTTACCGCATGCAAGAAGCCCAGCGCTCGATCGACCACGCTCCCCCCGTCCCCGAACCCGTGCACTGAGCTTCCCACCACCGCAACACGAAGGTACCATGACGCCCAAAGCAGCCCGGCGAAGGCTGCTCTGCGGAACGGGAGAATCCCGCAGCACGACATCAGGTTGCGATGCGGGGCGCCCTTGCGGCCGAGCTAGCGCGCGATGGTGAAGGTGGTCCAAGGGTGCGAGTTCATATCGCGGAGCAGGTCTTTTTCCCAGGAGAATTCCGGGTGCTTTTGGAGGTGCTCGGCGGCCTTGAAGTGGAGGCCGCAGGCGTGGCCGGCGGAGGTCGCCAGCGACATGTGCGCGGCCAGGGTGGCATCGGCGACCTTATTCTGCACGGCGCCCGCCGTGCCGTAAGGAGGCTGCCAGGGCAGGGAGCCGCGAGGCGAAAGGTCGATGTGGCCGCAGAGGGTCCGCTCGTCGGGGTCGTTCTTCTTCTCGAAGGTATCGTAGTGATCGCCGAGGAAGCGCTCGGCGGCGGCGACATCAATCTTGCCCTTGTATTCCGCCATGAGCTGCTCCCAACGGACGTGACGGGCGTTGGCGCTTTCGCCCATATCTTTCACGTTGAAGTTTGTTTCCTCCTGGGCCAGCTTCGGGTTGATGGGGAAATTCGAGCCCACGAAGTAGCCGTCTTTCTTTCGTTCGAGCGTCACGTTCCTGAGCCCTAACTCGAGACTGGCAATCTCGTTGGTCTTGCGGTCGGCCACCAGCCAGTCGTTGGCGTACCCGCCGTTGTTGCCTTCCTTCATCAGGCGCGCGAAGTCGTCGATGGAGGCCGCATACTGCATGGCCTTCCGGGCGCGGGCGAATTCCGGAATGCCGTTCGAGTCATACCCCGAGAAATGCGAGATCGTCGTTTCGGTGATCATGATCCCCGAGGAGTTAACGCCAAAATCGTCGGCGCTGTGGATGAAGCCCGGGAAGCCATCCATGAGGATGCGATAACCCCGGGTGGGCTTGATGTCGAAGATCATTGTCCAGCGCGCGCCATCGAGGTAACTGGTCCAGTTGTTGTGGGCGATGATCACCTTGCCGTCCCGGGTGTAGCTGCCCGTGGCGACAAAGGCGCTGCAGTGCTCCGGCGCCGCCAGGGCGGCGGAAGAGGCGATGCCATGCTCCTGATCGTAGACCTTGACGTAATAGCCCCATTCGAGCGACGCGTTCATGGCGACCACATCCCAGAGATCCAGGTTGACGCCGCGCGCCTTCAAGCCGTCGGCAATGCCCTGGAGCTCCTCCCGGTATTCCTGCTCGATGTGCGGCCACATCATGTTTTTTGCAGCATCGCGGAAGAATGGCCAGTCCTTCTTGCTGTCATGCGTCTGCTCGAGAGCGGTCACTTTCTGGGCATCGAGGATTTCCCTGGCCAGCAGGTATCCATGCTGGAAGCCGATCTGGGAAGGCGTTCCCTCAAGGTGCACGAAGGTCCAGCCGTTCTTTGCCGGACGACGGAAGGCCCCTTTCAGTCGCGAGTCCGTGCGTGGCGGCCGGGAGATCAGGGAGACCGAAAGCCCCATCAGTATGAGAAGCAGGAGCACGGCAGCAGTGCGACGCATCATTGGTTTTTCTCCCCTTTTGCGGTTGTCCCCTGGGCGTTCGCAACGCAGGGCCCGACGCTCTTGGGAAACTGGGAGATTCCTCCCGGGCAGTCCCAGGTGGGATCAGGTATCGCGTTGCTCTTTGCAGTCGCGGCAGAGGCGCGTCCAGGGTACAGCGTCCAGCCGCGCCGTGGAAATCGGCTGCCCGCAGGCGCTACAGACCCCGAAGGTTCCTCGCTCGATCCTGGCCAGGGCTTCGTCCACCGCGCGCAGCAGGCGGCTGTCAGTCTGACGCAATCTGACCTGGACGTCCGCCTCGGTCGCGGCAGCGGCTTGATCCGCGACGTCGCCCCGCTCCACGCTGGCGGCGGGCACGGGAGCTTCTGTTCCCGTTTTGCCCGCCAACAGTTCACGTTTCTTGGCGTGCAGTAATTCTCTGTACCGGGCTAATGCTTTCCGCTCCATGCACAGCTCTCCACCGCAAGGGAACGAGGGGGCCAAGCCGTTCAGAGCATTTTACACCAAAGCGAAGCGCCCCTTGCCTTGATTCGCGGCGCCATGAATCTCAAGGGCCACGACATCGTCCACTGACGTGATGGGGGTGGACGCAGGAGTGCGCCTTCCGGCGCCGGGTGTCCGTGGGTGATTCCCGGAACGAATCCACCGCAGCGGCCGTTCAAACGATCTTCAGCTTCTTCGCGACTTTTTCCAGAATGTCCAGCGCGTGTTTCAATTCGTCTTCGGTGTGCGTGGCGGTGACGATGGTGCGGATGCGGGCCTTGCCATGGGGGACGGTGGGAAAACCGATGCCCTGGGCGAAGACGCCTTCCTGGAAAAGCTGGCGCGAGAACTCGTGGGCCAGCGCGGCATCGCCGACGATTACAGGCGTAATGGGCGTTTCGCTGACGCCGGTATTAAAGCCCAGCCTCTTCAGGCTTTCCTTGAAGAACTTGGTATTGGCCCAGAGCTTGTCGATGAGCTGCGGCTCCTCTTCGAGCACTTCGAACGCTGCGAGGCACGTCGCCGCCACCGAGGGTGGATGCGAGGTCGAGAACAAGAAGGGTCGGGCGCGGTGGTAGAGGAATTCGATGGCGTCGCGAGTGGAACAAACATAGCCGCCCAGCGCGCCGATGGCCTTCGAGAGCGTGCCGACCTGGATATCCACGCGGCCGTGCAGGTTGTAATGGTCCACGGTGCCGCGGCCGCTGCGCCCCAGCACGCCCGAGGCGTGCGCGTCATCGATCATCATCAGGCAGCCGTACTTCTCGGCCAGCTCGACAAGCTGCGGCAGCGGCGCGATATCGCCCTCCATGGAAAAGACGCCGTCGGTGATGAGCAGCTTGCGGCCCTTGTGGGTTTCGATTTCCCTCAAGACTTTCTCGCAGGCCTCCATGTCCTTGTGCGGGAAGATCTTGATTTCGGCGCGCGAGAGCCGGCAGCCGTCGATGAGGGACGCGTGGTTGAGTTCGTCGGAGATAATGACGTCCTCACGGCCCAGGATGGCCTGCACCGTTCCCGCATTGGCCGTGAAGCCCGACTGGAAGACCACCGAAGCCTCGACGCGCTTGAACTTGGCGATCTTCTCTTCGAGCGCCATGTGGATCGACATCGTGCCGGCGATGGTGCGCACCGCGCCGGAGCCGACACCCCACTTCTCGATGGCCTCCTGGGCGCGCCGGCGCAACTTGGGGTGTGTGGTGAGCCCCAGATAGTTGTTCGACGAGAGGTTGATGACCTCGCGGCCGTCGAAGCGCGCCACCGGAAGCTGCTCGGTCTCGAGCACGCGCAGCCGCTGGTAAAGCTTCTGCTCGCGCAACTTATTCAGTTCGTCGGTCAAATATTGCAGTTGGGCCTTAGGCATGGAAGAAACCCTGAATTCTGAATTATGAATGCTGAATTATGAATTCGGAACACGCCTGATTGAGAGCTTGCAGGCGCTGGATTTCTCAGTTTCTTCATTCATAATTCAGATTTCATAATTCATAATTGGTTAAGGTACACCGTTCGGGTAAAGCAACACTTTGGAGGCGTTGCCCGACAGCAGCAATTCCATTCCTCGCTCGAATTCGGCCATGGGCATGCGGTCGGTGATCAAGGGGTCGAGGTTCAACGCGCCGGACTTCAAGAGGGTTTGCATCTTGTACCACGTCTCGAACATGCGCCGCCCGTTGATGCCCTGGACGACCGCGCCTTTGAAGATGATGTCGTTGGCGAGGTCGAGTTCGAGCGGCTTGGAAGGAATACCCAGCAGCGAAATGCGGCCGCCGCGGCGCAGCATCTGGAATGCCTGGCGCACGGCGTTGGGATGGCCGGACATTTCCAGGACCACGTCGGTGCCCTCGCCGCCGGTCTGCTTCAAGAGTTCGGCGACGGGGTCGGTCTCCCGCGGATTGATGACGAGCGTGGCGCCCATTTTCTGGGCGAGTTTCCGGCGGAAGGGTTCAGGCTCCGTCGCGAAAATCGGATGGGCGCCGCACGCCTTGGCGATGGCGATGGCGAACAGGCCGATGGGGCCGCAGCCGGTGATGGCGACGCTCAGGCCCGCGATCTCGCCCGCCAGCACGGTGTGTACGGCGTTCCCCAGCGGGTCCAGGATGGCCGCGTAATCCACCGGAATCCCGGCATCGATCTTCCAGACGTTGGACTCGGGGACCTTGACGAATTCCGCGAAGCAGCCGTTGGCATCGATCCCGATAATCCGCACGTTCTGGCAAATGTGACTCTGGCCCGTGCGGCACTGATGGCATTGGCCGCAAGCCACGTGCATTTCCGCAGAAACAAAATCTCCGGGGCGGACCGCGGTGACTTCGCCGCCGATCTTTTCGACCAGGCCGCAGAATTCGTGCCCAAAAACCAGGGGAGGATGGATCCGGCGCGCCGACCAGCGGTCCCAGCGATAGATGTGCAGGTCCGTGCCGCAAATCGATGCCGCCCGCACCCGGATCAACACGTCTCTCAAACCGATTTCCGGTATGGGAACTTGCTGAAGTTGCGCTCCCGGTTTCGGCTCAGCCTTGACGATCGCGTGCATGGTGCCTACGGCCATGATGGTGCGAGAAGGGCGCGGCTCCCCCCAGGGAGGAGGCCCGCCGCGTGCAATGACCGCGCCATAATATCACAAGGCTCTTTTTCAGAGCGTGAAAAGGCCGGCGCGGTGGCGTGAAAACAGGCGATGCGGGCTCGTGGCGGGAAAGTCCTGAACGAAGGGACGACGGTTATTGCAGCCTTCTGCGGACTTTTTCCAGAGCCTCTTTGGCCAGCGCGTAGTCGGGGGAGAGCTTCAACGCCTGTTCGAAGTGGGCGCGCGCCTTCGCGTACATCTCTTTCGCCATGTAGGCACGCCCGAGGTTGTAATGCGGATAATGGTAGGAGTCGTAGCGCTTCGATTGCAGCGCCCGCTCGAGCCAGGGGATGGACTCGTCGTATTCTCCCTTTTCGATCAGGTAGGCGCCGATGTCGTTGTAAGGGTTGCCGAATTCCGGGTCGAGCTGGATGGCCTTCTTGCACTCGGCGATGGCGTCTTCGATCTTGCCCTGGAAGCGGTAGGTCCAGCCCAGGTAGGTATAAGCCTCGGCGGTCGGGTGGAGGTCCAGCGACCGCTTGTAAAGTTCGACGGCCATATCGTAATCGCCGCCCATCTGGTATTGATAGGCTTCCTTCAGCAACTCCCAGGCGGATTGCAGCTCTTCGGCGCCCATGGCCGTCCGTTAACCCCGTGATTTTCTTCGTAACATAGTCGGGTGGGGTTGTCAATTCGATGAAAGTCGGACCTTCGAAGGATGATCCCTCGGCCGGAAATGATGTCAAGAGGTTTCAAGGAGGGCGAGCGTTGCAGAAGCGTTGCGGCGCGGGAAGGGCTGCTGGTATTCTTGCCACGCCCATCTGGAGGAAAACGAGTTTGGACGCAGAGATTCTGAAGAAACGCCTGAG
>Ga0315268_10004332_pt1 | contig 15417 bp, 14 predicted proteins | sample C1_top_MG_FD_204535 | JGI IMG/M metagenome (GOLD analysis project Ga0315268, IMG submission 204535) | Sediment microbial communities from Yellowstone Lake, YNP, Wyoming, USA - C1_top | ecosystem: Environmental > Aquatic > Freshwater > Lake > Sediment | place: USA: Wyoming | collected 2017-08-01
AGCGACGGGCCAATCTGGAACGCCTGCGCGCCCGCGGCTTCGATCCCTATCCCGCCCGCTATCAGCGCACCCACACTGCCCAGCAGGCGGCCGACCTCCTGGCCCGGCAGGAGAAGGAGGACGGCGCTCCAGGTCAACAGGTGAGCGTGGCCGGCCGGGTGACCGCTCTGCGGGCCATGGGCAAGCGCACGTTCATCGACCTGCGCGATGGCTCCGGCAAGATACAGGCCGACCTCCGCCAGGACATCCTGGGGGACGAGGACTACAACTCCTTCGTCGACCTCGTCGACCTGGGTGACTTCGTCGGCGTTGCCGGCACGCTCTTCCGCACTCGCACCGGTGAGCCCACCATCGAGGCCCGCGGCTACACCATCCTCACCAAGGCCCTGCGGGCGCCGCCCGAGAAGTGGCACGGCCTCCAGGACGTCGAAGTGCGCTATCGCCAGCGCTACCTGGATCTCATCGCCAACGCCCAGGTGCGCGACATCTTCCAGCTGCGCAGCCGCGTGATCGCCGGCATACGCCGCTTTCTAGACGAGCGCGGCTTCCTGGAAGTCGAGACGCCCGTCCTCCAGCCGGCGGCGGGCGGCGCCGCGGCCAAGCCCTTCGTCACCTATCACAACGCCTTGGATCGCTCCCTCTTCCTGCGGATAGCAATCGAGCTCCACCTCAAGCGCCTCCTCGTCGGCGGCTTCGAGCGCGTCTACGAGATCGGCCGCGTCTTCCGCAACGAGGGCATCTCCACCAAGCACAACCCGGAGTACACCATGCTGGAGGCCTACCAGGCCTACGCCGACTATGAGGACATCATGCGCCTGGTGGAAGAGATGGTGGCCCACGTGGCCCAACAGGTGCTGGGCAGCCGGCACCTGACCTATGGCGACGCGCAGATCGACCTCACGCCCCCTTGGCGCCGCCTCACCCTGCGCGAAGCCATCCTGGAGCACAGCGGCATCGACTTCGAGGTCCACGCCGACGCTGCATCGCTGCGCCAGGCGATGGCCGGCCTGGGCATCGAAGTGCCCTCCACGGCGGGCCGCGGCAAGCTGATCGATGAGCTGCTGTCTACTTTCGTGGAGTCCAAGCTCATCCAGCCCACCTTCCTCCTGGACTACCCGGTCGAGCTCTCGCCGCTGGCCAAGCGCAAGCCCGACAACCCGAACCTGGTGGAGCGCTTCGAGGGCTTCTTGGCCGGTCGCGAGATCGCCAACGCCTTCTCCGAGCTCAACGACCCGCTCGACCAGCGCGAGCGCTTCGTCGAACAGGCCCGCCTGCGCGCCGCCGGCGACGAGGAGGCGGAGACCGTGGACGAGGACTTCCTGGTGGCCCTGGAGCACGGGATGCCCCCTACCGGCGGCCTGGGTCTCGGCATCGACCGGCTGGTCATGGCCTTCGCCGGCCAGCAGTCCATCCGCGAGGTCATCCTCTTCCCGCAACTGCGGAGTAGAGAATAGCAATGGCTGGTTACCAGCGATCCGGCCTATCCGACTGCTACCCGAACCCCGCCGCGTGGCGCCGGCGTCTCACGCCGCCCCGTTTACGGGGCGGTGTGGCAAGGAACCCCGAGCTGCGGGAACGGGGCCAGCCGTGACCAGCCGCACCTTCCGGGCCGTCGTCTTCGACCTGGACGGCGTCCTCTGGGACGGCGAGCCCCTCTACCACGAGGCCTTCAACCTGATCCTCGAGCCCTACGGCGTCCGCGTCAGCGAAGACGACTACAACCACATCATCGGCCTCTCCGTGGACGGCGCCTGGGACTGGGTCCGCCGCCGCTTCGACCTGACCGTCCCGCCCGCAGACTTCCTGCGCGCCTACAACGAGGCCGTCCTGCGCCTGCTCCAGCGGCCCGTCGAGCCCCTCCCGGGCGTGCGCGCCCTCATAGGCGAGCTACGCCACAGCGGTGTCCCCATCGCTGTCGCCTCCACCTCGCTTCGAGCCTGGGTGGACGCCACCCTGCGCGGCCTCAACCTCGAAGGCGCCTTCAACGCCGTCGTCTCCGCCAGTGAGGTGGCCAACGGCAAGCCGGCCCCGGACCTGTTCCTGGCCGCCGCCGCGCGCCTCGGCGTGCCGCCCGACCGCTGTCTGGCCGTAGAGGACACCGGCCCCGGCATCGCCGCCGCCAAGGCTGCCGGGATGTTCGCCGTCCAGCTCCGCGCCGCCTCGACCGCCCTGCCACCCCTCCCCGACGCCGACCTTGTGCTCGACGCTCTCTCTGAGTTCGACCTTTCGCTGTTGGAAGGGGTGCAGCCGTGAACCGCCATTTCACCTGCACCGGCTTCCTCGTCCAGGGCGATAGTACCCTCCTCCTCTGGCACCCCCGTCTGCGCATGTGGGTGCCGCCCGGCGGCCACCTGGAGCCCGACGAGGACCCGGTGACCGCCGTCCTGCGCGAGATCCGCGAGGAGACGGGCCTGGTGGCGGAGGTCTTGCCCCTGAATCAGACCTTCGCCTTCGCCTACCCGGGGCAGGTGGCGCCGCCCTTCACCATCCTCGTGGAGGACAGCGCCGAGTCCGGCCAGCGCCACCAGCACATCGACCTCATCTACTTCTGCCGGCCTCAGCCAGAGGCTGATCCGCCTCCGGCGGAGGCCGACAGCGCCTCCCTCCGCCCACCGCCGGACGCCATCGTTGCCTGGGTGGACGAAGAGACGCTGCGGGCCAACCAGCCCGTCGAGCTCGTCGGCTGCGGCGTGTCAGCGCCGGTGAGCGAGGACGTGCGGCTGCTGGCCTTGACGGCCATCCAATCGGCCCGTGGTGGAGCTTCGCGGTAGGCACAAGATGGGCAGCAGGCGGATCGCCAACTCGATGGAGACACTGAAGTGGCTGTATACCGTGGTCGCGGCCTTTGCTCTGACCGAGGGGGGCAGAACCTTCATCCTGAACGAGCGGAACGAAGCAGATTTCCGGTTCGGATGGCGGCTCGCCGTTTTCCTGATCTTCTCGACCACCGTTGTCCGGTTTGTGCATGGCGCTATTCGACACTTTGACACAACCTACAAAGAGGCAATAACTACCACCGGCCGTGAAGAGCGGCTACCGCCCCATCAGCCCTTTCTGGACTTCGTTGGCCTATTTACTGAAGCCTTTCTCTTCATTCTCATGGCATTCTCACAAGATGATCACCCCCAATTCGTGGTCTACTACCTGCTGCTGATCCTCACCGATACCCTATGGCTTAGCGTCTCGGGAGTCCCACCGAAGGCGCCGGGGCCAACCCCCTACGCCAACTGGCTCATCTCGAATCTCTTTTTGGTCGGCATGATACCGGTGCTTGTCTTGTGGCGGCGCGACGAGGTGCTCGTCCCTACCTTCATCGGCCTCGTTGCCATTCACTCCGTCCTGGACTATATCGCGCCTGGGAACTGGCAATACTACTTCCCAGGCGTTCGACGCCCGTGGCCCGTGGAACGCATAGCCTGCATCTTGGACAAACCGTTCAGAGATACCGAGGAGCATCGGGTGAAGCTGCTCATCCTGGTAGAGCGCGCCACGTTACGCGGCGTGGCTTTCACGGTCCTGGCCCTTGGCTTCGCAGCCCTTGGGCCAGTGTTGCTGGTAAACTGGCTGATAGGCGTCGTCGGTCGCGTGACACCTATTCGAGCGAAGTGGAGCGACCGAAAGTAAGTCAGCCCAAGTAACGAGGGCATCCACACATGCTAAACCTCTCCCTCATCCGCGATAACCCCGGCATCGTGCGCCAGGCCCTGGCCGCCCGCCAGACGGAGGCGCCCCTGGACGACGTCCTCGCCCTCGACGGACAGCGACGCGGCCTCCTCCAACAGGTGGAGGCCCTCCGCGCCGAGCGCAACGCCGCCGGCAAGGAGATCGGCCGCCTGGGCCAGGCCGTCGAGCGCGCCGGACGCCGGGTCTTGCCTCGCGAGAAGGACTACTCCTCCGTCGAAGAGCAGGACCAGTCCGCCGGCGCCGCCCGCGAGCACGCCGATTCTATCGCCCGACGCGACGAGCTCCTGGAGCGGATGCGCGGCGTCAGCCAGCAGATCGAGGCGCTGGAGGACGAGCTGCGGGCCGTGGACGAGCGCCTCAACGATCTCCTGCTCCAGCTACCCAACATCCCTGACCCCAAGGTCCCGCTGGGCGCCAGCGAGGAGGATAACGTCCTGCTGCGCAAGGAGGGCGAGCCCCGCGCCTTCGATTTCGAGCCGCTCCCGCATTGGGAGCTGGGCGAACGCCTGGGCATCATCGACTTCGAGCGGGGGGCCAAGCTCTCCGGCTCGCGCTTCTACGTGCTCCAGGGCGGGGGCGCCCACCTCCAGCGCGCCCTCATCGCCTGGATGCTCGACCTCCACGTCCAGAAGCACGGCTACACCGAGATCTACCCGCCCTTCATGGTGCGCGAGGCCTGCATGTGGGGCGCCGGCCAGCTCCCCAAGCTGCGCGAGAACATGTACCACGACGCTGAGGAGGACTTCTGGTTCGTCCCCACGGCGGAGGTGCCCCTAACCAACCTCCACCGCGACGAGATCCTGGAGCCGGGCTCGCTCCCCCGCCGCTACGTGGCCTACACCCCCTGCTTCCGGCGCGAGAAGATGAGCGCCGGCCGCGACGTGCGCGGCATCAAGCGGGGCCACCAGTTCGACAAGGTGGAGATGTACAAGTTCACGGAGCCCGAGCGCTCGGAGGAAGAGCTGCTCTCCCTGCTCGACAACGCAGAGGAGGTGTGCCGCGCCCTGGCCATCCCCTATCGTGTCGTGCAGCTCTGCACCGCCGACCTGGGCTTCGCCTCGCTCATGTCCTTCGACGTCGAGATGTGGGCGCCCGGCTGCGGCGAGTGGCTGGAGGTGAGCTCCTGCTCCAACTGCGGCGACTTCCAGGCGCGCCGGGCCAACGTCCGCTTCCGCCGCGAGAAGGGCGCGCGGCCGGAGTACGTCCACACCCTGAACGGCTCCGGCCTGGCCCTGCCACGAGTGCTCATCGCCGTGCTGGAGAACTACCAGCAGGCCGACGGCTCCGTCGTCGTACCGGACGTTCTGCGGCCGTACATGGGGGGGGCGGAGGCTATCGAAGGCTAACGGGCATGACTGGCAGATTCGACGAGGGGGCAAAGCAACGCATCAAGGAACTCATCAAGTTGGGGGAGGACGTGAACGCCACTGTCCGCGACCTCGGCGGCCCTCGCCCCCTCGGGCCAGATCTCGGTTTGTACCATCAGTGGACCACGAGCAGTCTGACGTTTCTCGCAGCCGCACTCGGCGAGGACGGTGAGCACTACAAGGCGTTTGCCGAAATCGTCCGGACGCCCGGGCACCCTATCGTCAAGGTCAAGCCATGCGCTGGCGTTCTCCAGGCGACAAGGAACGACATAGAGTCGGGCTGGGTCGGCCGCAGGGATCTCATGCTGACCGCCGACGCGTTCGGATCCTTGCTCGAACAGGCCGACCACCTCTTGGAGCAGGGCTACAAGGACCCCGCGGCGATGCTGGCGGGCGCCGTTCTGGAGTCGACCTTGCGCAAGATGTGCGAGGTCCGAGGCATCCCGACTGACACGCAGGACAAGATCGGCACGCTAAACGACAAGCTGGCCAAGCACCACAAGCCGCCGACGTACAGCAGCGCGTACCATAAGCAGATCATCACGTGGGCTGATCACCGGAACAATGCTGACCACGGGCACTTCGACGAGTACGACCGCCCGCAGGTGGCGGCCATGATCGCGGGGGTGCACGAATTCGCCGCCCGCCATCTGGCCTAAGACCGGCGCCTTGCCACCGACCGTAGGGGCGCCCCTCGCGGGCGCCCGCCCGACGCGGGCAGGGGCGAGCCCTGCCCCTAGCCTCTTGCGCCAGAAGCTCAAGCGGGAGAGCCCGAGAGGGCTCCGCCCTCTCGGAAGGACGTTTGGGGCGGGCGGGCGGGACGTACACACGCCCGCCACCGGCAGCAGAAGCGCAGCGCCTGCCGCCCACCGTGGGGGCGCCCCTCGCGGGCGCCCGCCCGACGCGGGCAGGGGCAAGCCCTGCCTCTACGCATCGCCAAACTCAAGCGGGAGAGCTCGAGAGGGCGGAGCCCTCTCGGAAGGGCGATCGGGGCGGGCGGGCGGGACGTACACACGCCCGCCATCAGAGCCCAGTCGCGGCGACAGCCGATCCCGCACAGACCCCAGTAGAAGCCCCAAGGACAAAGAACAGCTACAATATTTGAGGGGCGCACTGCGTCCCACAGGAATTTGCCATGCGCATCCTAGCCATCGATATGGGCACCGGCACCCAGGACATCCTCCTCTTCGACTCGTCCGGGCCGGTCGAGAACTGCCTCAAGATGATCATGCCCTCCGCCACCGAGATCGCCGCCCGCCGCATCCGCCAGGCCACCCACGACGGCCGCGACGTCGTCCTCACCGGCGTCACCATGGGCGGCGGCCCCTGCGCCTGGGCCCTGGAGGCCCACCTTAAGGCCGGCCTCCGCGCCTCCGCCACGCCTGAGGCCGCCCAGACCTTCGACGACGACCTGAGCGTCGTGCAGGCCATGGGCGTCACCGTCGTCTCGGACGACGAGGCCCGCCACTTCGACGACGCCCGCCACATCGAGATGACCGACCTCGACCTGCCCGCCATCCGCCGCGCCCTCGCCGCCTTCGAGGTGGAGGACACCTTCGACGGCCTGGCCCTGGCCTGCCTCGATCACGGCGCCGCGCCACCGGGCTACTCCGACCGCCTGTTCCGCTTCGACCACCTGCGCCGCGTGGTGGAGGCGCGCAACGACCTGCGGGCCTTCGCCTATTTGCCCGAAGACGTGCCCGACTACCTGACCCGCGCCCGCGCCATGCTGGCCTGCGCCGACACGGACTTGCCCACCGTCTTCCTGGACACCGGGCCCGCCGCCGCTCTGGGCGCCCTTCAGGACCCCCTAGTGGCCGGCCAGGAGGAGCAGCTCGTGCTCAATCTGGGCAACATGCACGCCCTGGCCTTCCACCTCCGCGACACCCGCATCCTCTCGCTATACGAGCACCACACGGGCCTGCTGACCAGCGACGAGATCGAGGGCCTGACGGAAGGTCTCCTGGCCGGCACCCTCCGCCATGAGGACGTCTTCGGCCACCACGGCCACGGCGTCTTCTACGCCGTGCCGTCGGAGGGCCGGTCGCTCGGCGAGCGGCCGCTGGTCGCTGTCACCGGGCCGCAGCGGGGCAAGCTGCGCCACAGCGGCCTGCGCCCCTACTACGCCGTGCCCCACGGCGACATGATGATCAGCGGTTGCTTCGGGCTGGTGTGGGCCTTCGCCGAGAAGTACCCCCAGCACTGGGAGGAGATCGAGGCGGCCCTGCGCCCATGATCAAGACGAAGCGCATCTACGAACCGGCAGACCCCGCCGACGGCCACCGCCTGCTCATCATGCGGCGCTGGCCGCGGGGCATCAGGAAGACCGCCGTCGATAGCTGGGAACCGGACCTGGGCCCCAGCCTGCCCCTCCTGACCGACTACCGCCAGGGGAAGATCGACTGGCCCGCCCTGGTCCAGCGCTATCGCGAAGAGATGGCTGGCCGGCCGGAAGTGCTGGCCAAGGCGGCGGCCCTGGCGAAGGCGGGCGACGTGACGCTCCTTTGCGGCTGCCAGGACGAAACGCGCTGCCACCGCACGCTGCTGAAGGAGATCCTGGAGTCGTAGGGAGCCTGTCATTCTGAGCGCAGCGAAGAATCCGGGCATGGAATGGCGCAGTACTACGTCTGGAACGCCCCGACCCCAGACCCCTACGGGCGTCTGCCTTCGCCTTGCTCAGGGTGACAAGGCTGTGGGCGGGTCTACCCGCGGCGGTCGCCCCGCGCCAGGAGTCGAGCCAGGAAGCCCGGCAGGAGGGCCTCCAGCCCCTCGGGGGCAGTCTCGATGTCGGTGATCTCCAGGTCCCGATAGCCCACCATGTACCGCCACGTCCGCAGGCCCACAATGTGGATGCGAAATCGGCGGCAGAGTCGCTTCGCCTCCCGGCCGTAGCCCACCGGCACGAATAGGTACAAGGGCCCGGCCAGCGAATAGGGAAGCCACGCGTCCAGCGCCTGCTGCTCGGTGACGGTACCCCTCCCTTCCACCTGGGCCACCATCTGTGTGATCTTCTCCGGCCACTGCAGCACCACGATGTCGGGGTAGAGGACCTCCCTGTCCACCGCCACGCCCATGGTTCGCTCGGGGTCGTTGACGAAGGTCTTGAGGTAGGGATACCGCTCGTTGGGGAAGGCGAAGCGCTCGCGGGCGATCTCCTGCAGTGCTCGCAGGCGGAGTCGCTCTCGCCTGTCGCGCGGGGACACGGTGGGTTCTGTAGCCAACGTCACAATTGCTCCCGATCATGATAGCGGTTGGCCGCTGTCGCGTCCAGAGCAGAGGTGGCGCTCGCGCCGCCCAACCCGGGGGCGGCTCGCGAGCCGCCCCCTACGCCTCTCGCGGTCAGCCGCCGGTCGACCGACGGCGTGCGAGGGCCAGGCTGGCAGCCCCCAGCGCCATTAGCATCGCACCACCGAGGGCAGCCCAGACCCCCGGAGGCAGACCCCCTTCACCGGAGGTGCCTCCACCTCCTCACTGCCCCTTGACAGCGTTCTGGCTCTGTGGTACTGACGAACTGTCCGTCCAGTATGTTACCTCACTTTAGAGCGAGGATCCCCAGTTCTGACGTCGCGGCGGACGGCCAACAGAAAGGAGCATATCTATCGTGCGACTTATCGTTCTCGGCGGAGCAGGTGACATAGGCTCCATCGTGACCACCGACCTGACCGCGGTTGCCGGCGCCAGCGAGGTCTGCATCGGGGATATAGACCTGGAGAAGGCCCGCGAAATGGCGGGTAAGCTGGGCTCCAGCGTCACGGCTCGTGCTGTCGACATCAACGACGCACGCGGGCTCTCGGCTGCGCTGAACGACTATGACGTTGTCATCAACTGCGTCGGCCCGTTTTACAAACGCGGCTCGAAAGTGCTGGAAGCTTGCATTCGAACCAAGACACACTACGTGGACGTCTGCGACGACTACGACGCTGCCGAGCTAATGCTCGGCTTCGACGGCCAATGCCGGGAGGCGGGCATCACGGCGATCATATGCCAGGGAGCGAGCCCGGGCGTAACCAACATGATGGGCCTCTTGGGGTCGCGCAAGATGGAGGCCGAAGCGATCCACACTGCCTGGGTGGAGAGCATGATGGACGTGGGCGGCTTCGTCGTCTTGTGGCACGGCGTGCACATGGCCGTGGACGAGGTCCCGCAGTATCTCAACGGTCAGTGGGTGCGGGTCCCCGCCTTGAGCGGGGCTGAGGAACTGGAGTTCCTTCCGCCTCTGGGCAAGTACCCGGTCTACTACCTGGGACACTCCGAGCCGGTGACGATGCCGCGCTTCATCAAGGGGCTCAAGACGGTCACCAACAAGGGCAACATGTGGCCAAAGGAGACGGACCTCACGGCGCTGGTCAAACCATTCTCCGAGATAGGTCTGACAACCACGGAGCCGCTCACCGTGAACGGTGTAGAGATCTCCAGACGGGACTTCATCTGCCACCACATGGCCGGCTTCCTGGCCACAGCTATGCCCAACGTCGAGGGGGTCGAAGGGCTGCCGCATTTCCTGGCCCGGGTCGATGTGCTCGGCACCGTCGACGGCATAAGCGCCCGTTACGTCTACAGATCCGCCTTCAACACCAGCGAAGGGACGGGGTGGTCTGCCTCCTACGCCGCCCAAGCCATCGCCCGGGGCAAGATAGAGGCCAGAGGCCTCTTTGCGCCTGAAGGCTGCGTCGACGCCGAAGACTTCTTCAAGTACCTCAAGACCAAAGGTATTGAGGTTCAGGAAACGAGATCCCTGACCGAGTTGGTTGTGTAGCCCTGAGCGACGGCAAGCGCCCCAAGCCACTAACCTAGAGAGACAACAATGCCTAGGAGCGACGCCCTGAAGGGGATGGGGAGAGAGGAGAAACTGGAATATCTCCTGGATACGGCCTTCCGCTGTCTCTCTCGCTACGGGTTCAGCGGCACCACCATGGAGCGGATGGCCGAGGAAGCCGGGGTCAGCAAAGGCACCCTGACCTACTACTTCAAAAACAAAGAAGACATTACCTGCAGGATTGCGTCCCACGTCGCGGCCGGGTTCTTCACTGAGGTGAGGCAGGCCCTGCAAGAGCTGGATGACCCCAGAGAGCGCCTGGTCCGGGCCATCGAGCTGCTCTGGACGGGCTACATGGCTCAGCCTGAGCTGATCACGGGATACTACGACTTGTGGGCCCAGAGCTTCTTCTACCCCGCCTTGAAGCAACAAGTGATCGCCATCTACACCGAGTTTCGTCGCATCTTCCTAGATGAGCTTGTCCGGCTCTCTGCGGAGGCGGGCCCCGACGGCAAGAGGCTGTTGAACGACGCCATACTCATCGCCGGCGTCGTTGACGGCGTGGCCATCCAGTTCTTCCTCGAGCCGGAGCTTACGGATTGGGACAGAGTCCTCGCCAGACTGAAGAAGATCGTCTCCACCATGCTGGATTCGGCGTGAGCGGCGTCGTTCCTGAGGACGAGGCCTTCTAGGAAGGGTTTTGACAGGAGTACAATCGCGGCGGCCAGATTGACACGGTCGCAGCGGGTTGAAAGGAGGTCTTACCATGGCCGCGATGACTGGCGGCGAGCTTCTCGTTAAGTGCCTGGCCCAGGAGAAGGTGCGCACTATCTTCGCCGTGCCCGATGTCGCCTACAACCCCATTCTGGGCAAGCTGAAGGAACACGGCATTCGCCTGGTGCCTCCCCGCCACGAGGCGGCCGCCGCCCACATGGCCGACGCCTGGTCGCGGGCTACCGGCGAGCCGGGAGTGTGCATGGCCGGCGCCGGTCCGGGCACGGCCAACCTGCTCTCGGGCATCATCACCGCCAACGCCGAAGGCAGCCCGGTGGTGGCCATCACCGCCGGCCGCGACAGTCGTGCCATCTACCCTAACCGCAGCGGCGTCATGCAGTACGCCGACCAGCCGCGCCTGTTCGAGGGTGCCACCAAGTGGAACGCCTACGTCTCCAACTGGAAGCGCATCCCGGAGATGGTGCAGAAGGCCTTCCGCATGGCCACCAGCGGCAAGCCGGGCCCGGTGCAGCTGGACATCCCTGAGGACGTGCTCTACGCGGAGGTGGACGAGGAGCAGCCAGCGCTTCCAACGCCGGAACACTACCGGGTTACCCATCCCCTTACGGCCGACCCGGCGCTGGTGAAGGAGGCGGCTGCCCTGCTGACCGCCGCCGAGCTGCCTGCCATCTTCGTTGGCGGCGGCGTTCGCCACTCGGGGGCCTGGGCCGAGGTACGGCGCCTGGCCGAGCACCTGGCCTGCCCCGTCCTGCCGGGCCCCTCGGCGCGAGGGCTCATGCCGGAAGACCATCCTCTTTGCTTCATCCCCATCTCGCGGGGAGCTACGGCCCTCCGTCAGCAAGCGGACCTTGTCCTGCTAGTGGGAACGCAACTGGGACAACTGGAGGGCTACGGCCAGCCGCCCATGTGGGCCTCGCCAGAGCAGCAGAGGCTCATTCAGATCGATGTGAGCCCTGAGATGATCGGCTGCAACCGGCCGGTAGAGCTGGGGCTGGTCGGCGACGCCCGTACCACCGTCGCCGCTTTGCTGGAGGAGGTCGAGGCCCTCACTCCCCCCCGCGCGCCTTCGGAGCGGCTGGATGAGTTCCGCCGCCTGACCGACGAGTGGGAGAAGGGGCTGGCGGCTCTGGCCCGCGACGGCGCCCCGATCCACCCGGCACGGCTAATGACCGAGGTGGCCCGCTTCTTCCCCCGCGACGGCATCCTGGTGATGGACGGCGGCATGACCGCTCTCTTCTGCTTCCAGTACCTGCGGGTTTTCGAGCCGCGCAGCTTCCTCTGGACCTCCAAGTTCGGCCACCTGGGCACCGGCGTGCCCTACGCCATGGGCGCCAAGCTGGCGCAGCCGCAGCGACCGGTGGTGCTGGTGACGGGCGACTCCGCCTTCGGCTTCAACATTCAGGAGTTGGAGACAGCCTTCCGCGAGAAGGTTCCCTTCGTCTGTGTCGTCTCCTGCGACTATCGCTGGGGAATGGAGGCGCCGGGCCAGATCATGGCGTTCGGGCGCGACAACCTGGTGGGCCTCGACCACTCGCGGGGGCGCTACGACAAGGTCGCCGAGGCGTTCGGCTGCTTCGGCGCCTTCGTGGACGATCCGGCCCAGATCCGGCCCACCCTGGACGCGGCCGTCGAATCGGGGCTGCCGGCGGTGATCCAGGTGGAGGTAGATCAGGAAGCCAACGTCTGGCCGCCGGGCCTTATGGAGTTCGTAGCCATGTTCGGAGCGCTTTGATTAGTTACGGCGCCTGATGGATTCGTCGCCATCGGCCAGGAGGGATAGAGCGGCAGACCGCAAGGAACCGGAAGATCTCAGCGTCAAGCGTGGCCCGGCGCCCGATCGGGTAGCCGGGCCATGGTGCGCCCCGCTCTCACCTCCCTGTTGCTTCAGCAGGCAGGTACACCCTAAAATCACCTAGCGCAGGCGGAGGGGTGGCCGAGCGGCTTATGGCGGCGGTCTTGAAAACCGCAATCCTGCTTGTCGGGATCGGGGGTTCGAATCCCTCCCCCTCCGCCACCGCTAAGGGTCAGGGGTCACGGGTTAGGGGTCAGGAGTGAACGCGGACGACCGCTGACCTTGACCCGTCGAGGAGCGTCATGAAGATCCACGAATACCAGGCCAAGCAGATCATGTCCCAGTTCGGCGTGCCCGTGCCCAAAGGGCGCGTGGTCGCCACGCCCCAGGAGGCCCGCCTAGTCGCCCAGGAGCTGGGCGTGCCGGTGGTGGTCAAGGCCCAGATCCACGCCGGCGGCCGCGGCAAGGGCGGCGGCATCAAGCTGGCCGATACGCCCGCTCAGGCCGAGGACGCCGCCCGCCAGATCATCGGCATGCGACTGGTCACCCACCAGACCGGCCCCGAGGGGCGTATAGTCAAGCGGGTGCTGGTGGAGGAACAGGTGCAGGCCCAGCGCGAGCTCTACCTGGGCATCGTCGTCGACAGCGGCAGCGGGCGCGTGGTCGTGATGGCCAGCGAGGCCGGCGGCGTCGACATCGAGGAGGTGGCCGCCGCCGCGCCGGAGAAGATCCATAAGGCCTTCGTCGAGCCCTTCGTGGGCTTCCAGCCCTACCTGGGCCGCCAGCTCGCCTTCGCTACCAGCCTCACCGGCGACCTCCTCCGTCCCGCCGTCCAGCTCATGACCGGCCTGTACCGCGCCTTCGCTGCCAAGGATGCCTCCCTGGCCGAGATCAACCCGCTCGTCGTCACCGTCGACAACCGCCTCCTCGCCCTCGACGCCAAGATGAGCTTCGACGACAACGCTCTCTTCCGCCACCCCGAGATCACCGACCTCCGCGACCGCGACGAGGAGGACCCCCTCGAGGTGCAGGCCCAGGAGCTCGGTATCAACAATTATGTCAAGCTTACCGGCAACATCGGCTGTGTCGTGAACGGGGCCGGCCTGGCCATGGCCACCATGGACGCCATCAAGCAGGCCGGCGGCGACCCGGCCAACTTCCTCGACATCGGCACCGTCAACGACGTAACGCGGGTGGTCAACGCCTTCAAGCTCCTCACCGCCGACGCCAGCGTCAAGGCCATCCTCATCAACATCTTCGGCGGCATGGCCCGCGTGGACGTCATCGCCCAGGGGATCGTCGACGCCCACAAGGAGATGAGGGTCGGCGTGCCGGTGGTCGTGCGCCTGGCGGGGACGAACGTGGCGGAGGGCGAGCGCATCCTGGAGGACGCCGGCCTACCCCTGATCCGCGCCATCGGCCTGGGCGAAGCAGCCCAGAAAGCGGTGCGAGCGGCCGCATGAGCGAGGGACGAGACACGAAACACGAGACACGAGACACGGAGGGCGTGGCTGAGCTGGCCAGACTGGACGCCTGGAGAGTATCTGACGACCTGGCCCTGGAGGTCTTCAAGCTCAGTCGTCATCTCCCCGTCGACCTTCGCTGGCTCGGCGCTCAAGCTCTCCGTGCGGCAACCTCTGTTCCTGCGAACATCGCGGAAGGATACAGCAGATCCTCCAGGCGAGAGTTCCTCCAGTTCCTTTCCATTGCCCGCGGATCTTTGACAGAGCTTGAATACTATCTTCACTTCCTCAGGCGCTCGGAGCTTATTGACCAGCAGGCCTATGACAGCCTCACGCTACTCCGGAGACGCGCTGGCCAGACGCTCTTCGGCCTCATGAGGTCGGTCCGGGCCAGCCTGCCAGCGAAGAAGGCAGGCTCGAGAACGCAACTCCGTGAACACAAGGAGGAATACTTTGCCGAGACCGATTGACTATCCGCGTCCCCCTGTCCCGTGTCCCGTGTCCCGTGTCGCGGCCTAGCCATGTCCATTCTCGTTGATTCCAACACCCGCCTCGTGGTCCAGGGCATCACCGGCCGCGAGGGCAGCTTCCAGACCCGTCGCTGCGTCGAGTACGGGACGAAGGTGGTGGCCGGCGTCACGCCCGGCCGCGGCGGCGAGACCGCCGAGGGCGTGCCCGTGTTCAACACCGTCCATGAGGCCGTGGACCAGACGGGCGCCAACTGCTCGCTGATCTTCGTGCCCGCGCCCGCAGCCGCCGACGCCATCCTGGAGGCGGCCGACGCCGGCATCGCCGTCATCATCTGCATCACCGAGGGCATCCCCACTCAGGACATGCTCACCGTCCGTCCCTACCTCCAGCCCCAGGGCGTGCGACTGGTGGGGCCCAACTGCCCCGGCGTCATAAGCCCCGGCCAGGCGCGGGTGGGCATTATGCCCGGCGACGTGTTCACACCCGGCAACGTGGGCGTCGTCTCCCGTAGCGGCACCCTGGTGTACGAGGCGGTCGCCCAGCTCACGGAGTTGGGCATCGGTCAGAGCACCTGCGTGGGCGTGGGCGGCGACCCCATCGTCGGCACCACGCCGGTGGAGGCCATCCGCCTGTTCGACGCCGACTCGGACACCAGCGCCGTGGTCTTCGTGGGCGAGATCGGCGGCGTCTTCGAGCAGGAGACCGCCGACTACATCGCCAACCACATGAGCAAGCCGGTCATCGCCTTCATAGCGGGCAGCACCGCCCCGCCGGGGCGGCGCATGGGCCACGCCGGCGCCATCATTGCCGGCGCCTCGGGTACCGCCCAGGCCAAGAAAGAGGCGCTGGCCGCCGCCGGCGCCGCCATCGTCGACAGCCCCGCCGATATCGGCGCCGTCACCCAGCGGGTCCTGCGCGAGCGCGGCCTGTTGTAGGTCTGACAGCGGATTGGGAAACGGATTAACGGATGCACCCCTCGACCCATCCGTTAATCCGTTCGGTATCCGTTGACAGAAAAGCGCCGCTGGTATGTCCAGAAAAGACAGCGTAAACTATTAGGGAGACGCCATGTCCTACAAGATCGTCGATACCTGCATCGGCTGCACCGCCTGCACCAAGCGCTGCCCCACCAACGCCATCTCCGGCGAG
>Ga0315268_10004333_pt1 | contig 15415 bp, 15 predicted proteins | sample C1_top_MG_FD_204535 | JGI IMG/M metagenome (GOLD analysis project Ga0315268, IMG submission 204535) | Sediment microbial communities from Yellowstone Lake, YNP, Wyoming, USA - C1_top | ecosystem: Environmental > Aquatic > Freshwater > Lake > Sediment | place: USA: Wyoming | collected 2017-08-01
ATGCGGGCAGCTCCTCATCCTTCAACATCACGCTCGCAGCGAACAGGCAGGTACCGAACGGGAACGTTTCAATCGCGGTGCTGGTCGTTTCGGACTCGTCTCCCTCGACCTCGACGCTAGCTCTCGTGACACCGATACTGCCAGAGCTGGAATTCTCTTCGGAGGGGATGTCGGTCACCGGGGACAACATCCAGTTCGAGGACATATTCTCGCAGAGGGACCTGGAGAACACCGTACTCCTGCTAGCGATGATATTCATGACCGCGGCGATTTTCATCGTGAGGAAGCTGAAGTTTGGGAGGTTCTTCAGATGATTCCGCGAAGGATGCTTTCGATCGGCATCATCATGGTGCTCCTCCTGTGCGCGCTGGTGTTTCCTCTCACGGCGATCGATGCCCGCGCGGCAGACGCTTCGGAATCGATGTACCTCACGGTCAAGCTCGAAGGACCAAGTCTCCTCGGCGCCGGTGTCGAAGGGCAGTATGTTCTCAGGGTTTGGTACTTCTTCAAGGAGAGAATCGACAACTACAGTTTCACGGCCAGCATTGTCGGGGACGACGTCTCCGGAGGAGCGGTATCGCCGAACAACGGCACGTCCGGCAAGGGCGTGTTCAACCTGACGATAACCGGGGCGAGCAAGCCCGGCACGATGACGGTGCGAATCAACGCCTCGGCGGACGAGTTCGGAAAGACCTGGTACAAGGTCGAGGAGTTCGACATCGAGATCGTCAACTCGATAGTCATCAAGGCTGCGATCGAGAACAAGGGATACGCGCCGGTGACCAATGTATCCGTGAAGATGCTCGTCGACGGCACCCTGATAGATGAGAGACGGGTCTCGATCAACCCCATCAGCAGGGTGGACTTGACCTTCAACTGGACCTTCAGCTCGATACCCGAGGGAAGACACGTGATAACCATCATCATAGACGACCCCTCGGGAGTGGCGGAGTTCGAAGAAGGGAACAACGTCCTGACGAAGGAGGTCTATTACGTGACCTCGGGCAATTGGCTGAGGGGCGTCCTAGCCATAGGCATCATGTTCATCGCCTTCGTACTGATCATGACCCTGCTGCAGAGATCGGCGAAAAAACCGAAAAGCTGATTATCGGACGACCGCTCACGCCGCCGGGAGCTTGACCTTGAACACCGAACCCTTGGTATGATCCCCCGGCACCCTGTCTTCGACCCAGATCCTGCCTCCATAAAGGTTCACGAGCGATCTCACGATCGAGAGCCCGAGCCCCATTCCCTTGCCCGGCTCCGATGTCGCCAGCCTCTGCGACCCGAGGAATATCTGCTGCTTTCTGTCGTCCGAGATCCCCGGGCCCCGGTCCGCGACCGATACCTGCCAGTATGCGCTCCTCGGGTTCGAAGGGTCGTCCACGAGCTTCTTCAAAGACACGTCTATCTTGACGTCCTCGTGCGCATCGAATTTTATGGCGTTCATGAATATGTTGTGGAAAAGGTCCGGGAGGAGATCGTTCGCCATCACGTACGCCTCCTTGCTCTCGATGTCGAAATCATAGGATACCTTCTTCATCGGGAACAGCCCGGCGGTCCTGTGCGCCTGGCTGATGATGGTCGCGGCAAGATCTATCCTCATCAGGTTGCGCTTGTCCGCGCTCTTGATGATAGAAAGCTTCCGGACCTTCGATATGAGTTCGGATATCTGATCCAGCTGCCTCATCGCGCGGTCGATGTATCTGTCGATCATTGCTTCCGATGACTGGCTCAGAGACAGATCGAGGTATCCGCGGATCGCCATGCTGTAGTTCATGAGGTCGTGGAACATCAGCCTGTTCAGGATTCTGACCTCATCCCTCGCATCGGAGGCCTCCTGATATATCGCGACGTTCTCGAAGGCTATCGCGACCATCGAGACGAACACCTCTATGAGCTCGAGAGAATCGCGGCCGGGTATGCGATTATCGATCGGCATGTCCGGAGAGATGAGTCCTATTATCTGCCCGTTCCTGTCATAGATCGGGAACGTGAGGTCGTCCAAAGGATGCCAGGCGCCCGGATCGCTCCGGGGAGTGCCCATCGATTTCTCGACCTCCTCGATGCTGTCGAACGTGAAATGATATGGGAGATCCTCCGGCAGTGTCTTCTCCGCGGGCCTGAAATGCGCGAGGTATCCGATCCTGAATTCCGGCTTGATGTCGTGATAGGCGATGTCCTTCGGCACGCGCAGCAGCATCGCCCTTTCCACCGCTTCCTTAGGATACCCCTCGAAGGCCTGCCAGCGGAAGCATTCCTCGGATGGATCGTACAGCGCAATGCTGCTCGCCTTGAACCCGAACAGCTCCTTTATTATTCCCAGGACGCGGGCGGCCAGTTCCTTCGGCTCGGAAATTGCCATTATCGAGTTCGTCACCGAAAATATCTGCGATATCTGCATTGCCCTTTTCTCGAGCGAGGAAAGCATCCGCTCCTCCCTTTCCCTCAGTCCGATGAACCCTATAGCGATTGAGGCGAACGATGCGAGAAGCTCCAGACCCATGATGGTCTCGTCATCCAGCTTCTTCCCGGTCGTCGTCGCGCAAATGAACAGCGAGCCGATCTCCTTGCTCGACCTATCCAGGAACCTTATGACGACCGCGTCCAGCGGATGGAATTCGTCTTCCGATTTCCTGGGTTCGGAAATCCTCCCCAGATCCAAGGTTGTGAGCAACTCGCGGTCATCATTCAGATCGACAAGTTCTGCGGGATAGAACTTGGAGAATCTTCCGATAGGCCTTGCGGTCGTCTGCTCCATCTCTTCGACTTCGGCCCTGCTGTATGCCGCGCCGTTCATGATCGAATTTACCCTGTCCTCCGGGAATCCGTGCACGAATTTTGGAAGGAAGGTACCGGCATCATCCATCAGATACACAATCATTGCTCTGATGGGAAAATAAGATATCGTGACATCCACAAGCCGTCTTATGAAGTCATCGATGTGCTCCAACACCAGGAGATCCGATGACAGTGAGACGATTTCGTCGATGAGTCCGCTCCCGAAGGAAGAGGCCTTGCTACCGTCGATCGGATCTTTCTGCTCAGAGTCCGGCCTTCCCGTGTTGGTCATGCCTCGATCCTTCCTTCACAAGGTTCGCATCGAAATCGATTGACCGAATTTTAACTTATCTCACGCGCATGGAAGAATCTCGATCATTTCTTCAGCCCGTGCTTCAGTTCGCGCATATGCGATGACATGACGAGCTCGCTCCTGGATTTCTCCAACAACGAGCGCGCGACGTCCTGCTTCCTCTTCGATGCCAATAACGTGTCCGGATAGTCGAACATCATGAGCATCCTGAAGAGCAGCTCCATCGTTTCCAATTCCATCCTTGCGCCCTTTATATCGTCCTCCATGAGCCGATTGAGGAGCAGCCTGCGCAATTCCCCTATGGCGTCCCCTAGGCCGAGGACGAACGCCTCATCCGACACCTCGATGCCCTCGGGCGATGGGAACGAGCGCTTCTCGATGTGTGCGGCGAGTATCTCCGCCTCGGCGAGCTCCTGCTGTGCGTCCAGGACATAACCGGCGTGAAGGATATCGGGAAATCCGGCAAGCGCCTTAGCGAGCTCACACGAGAGCCTCCGGGCAGTCCTCAGATGTCCGACGTAGCTCTTGCCCGATTGCATCGCGGAAATCGCGCTGCGACATTCCCTGACAATATCCCGCGATCTGGCAATCGCCGATTCCCTCGCATTATTCTTCTTATCCAGCCGCTTCTGGATGGATTTGACGACTCTGTCAGGACCGCGCAATTTAGGCACCCCGTATCTTTTCCATGTGCTCGATTCGCTTCGATATCAGCTCGCGCTTCCCAATGTCGTGTCTGGCGAACACCCGCCCCTTGACGAACGACAATGCGGACTCGCAAATCGCTTCCGCGGAATCGATGTTACTTCCGAGTCCCACGATTCCCACCGACCTCGAAGTCGTAGTGAATATCCCCTCTTCCGTCTCGTTCACGGCGGCGTAGTACAAGGTCGCCCCGGTCCTGCGTATCTTCTCCTCGTCGATCTCTATCCTCTGGCCCGCCAGCGGCTTCGTTCCGTATCCCTCAGGAACGATATACTTGCAAACTGTTGCCAGCGGCGCGAACGAGCAATTCCTTGATAGCGAGCCTCCCGCAATCCCTTCTGCCATCTCGAGGAAGGAGTCGGTCATGATGGTGAGGACGTTCATTGCTTCCGGGTCTCCGAACCTTGCATTGAACTCCACGACCTTCGGTCCGTCCTTCGTGCACATGAACTGGCCGTAGAGAATCCCTCGGTATTCCATGCCTTCAGCCCTGAGAGCGTCACACACCTTCTGCATGATGTGAACTCCCGAGTCGTAGTCCTCCCTCGTCAGGAACGGCAGCAGATGGTCCGCATCAGAATACGATCCCATGCCGCCCGTATTCGGACCCATGTCCCCCTCGTACGCGCGCTTATGGTCCTGGACGGCGGGCATCGGTATCACGTTCCTGCCATCCACGAGCGCCTGGATCGTGAACTCCTCGCCCTCGAGCCTCTCCTCGAGTATCACGGTCCCAGAGGAGTCCGTCCTGCCTTCGATTATCTCCTTGCAATATCTTCTCACGTCATCCGCGGACATCAGATGCTCGCCGAATATCTTCGCGCCCTTTCCCCCGGTGAGCCCCGAAGGTTTGACAACGACATCGGGCCCGTACCTGTCGAGCCAATCGTTCACCTCGTCCATGGATTTCGTGGACAGATGCCTGACCCTGCCCGGAAGACCCTTATTCTCCATGAGGCGCCGCATAAACTCCTTGGACGTCTCGATCCTGCCCGCAGCCCTCGATGGCCCGACAACGCCAATCCCTTCGCTCCTGAGCGCATCGGCCAAGCCCACCTCCAGGGGAGCTTCGGGGCCGATGACGGCCAGTTCGATGTTCCTCGCCTTCGCGTACTTGACGACGGAACCCACGTCGGTCTCGTTGACCAGCGCGAACTCCTCCGAGAGGCGCGCGATTCCCGGGTTCCTATTCTTCATGCACGAGAACAACGTCGCGCCCGAACGCCTCAGTGCAGCGGCAATTGCGTGCTCCCGGGCGCCGCCCCCGACCGTGAGAACCTTCATGTCCGCCTGTCTCCCATCTCTCGCCCGTGGAAGCTCGTATCCACAATAAATATCTACTGAGAAAGCGCGCATTGAACGAAAATAAATAGTGTTCCTGATAATGCGGATGACAGCATGTCCGATAGAAAAGGCCTTCAAGAGATGCTCGAGGCGAACGGCATCGCCGCGGGCGATACCGTCGAGGTGACCACCGAGGAAGGGAAGATCGTTCGAGGCGTTCTCATGCCGCACCATGAGTTCAGCGCGGAGGACGTCATCGTCATCAAGCTTCCCAGCGGATACAACATAGGAATCGTCCCGAAGAGCAAGGATTCCGTGAGATTGATGTCTAAATCCGACCAGAAGGGCGAATCAAAGAAGACAAGGATGGTCGAGGGATCCGAGAGGAGACGAAACGGGAAGGGAGTCAGGACGAGCCTGCCGGAGATATCCATCGTCAGCACCGGCGGGACGATCGCCTCCTATGTCGATTACAGGACTGGTGCGGTGAAACCTGCGATATCCCCGGACGAGCTGGCCCGTTCCGTCCCAGAGCTGCTTGAGATTGCGCGCCCGAAGACCGAAGTGCTCTACTCGATCCTCAGCGAGAACATGCGGCCGAAGATTTGGACGCATCTCGCGGAGAAGGTCGCGGATCACCTGAACGAAGGTTCGGTCGGGTGCATCGTGCCGCACGGCACGGACACGATGGGGTTCTCGGCGGCCGCACTATCGTTTTCCCTGGAGAATCTGACGGGCCCGGTAGTTCTTGTCGGCTCCCAGCGATCTTCCGATAGACCCTCATCGGACTCGACGATGAACCTGCTTGCCGCCGCCAGGGTCTGTCTGGAGTCCGATCTGGGCGAGGTCGTCGTGCTCATGCACGCCACTACGGATGATTCGGACTGCGCGGTACACAGGGGCACAAGGGTCAGGAAATGCCACTCCTCCAGGAGAGACGCGTTCAAGAGCATAAACGAGCCGCCGCTCGGCACGGTATCGGGAGGCAAGGTATCTCTCAGGGAGGGATACGAAAGGAAGAAGCACGGGAAGGTGACGGCGAGAGCGAAGTTCCACGAGGACGTCGTGATGATACAATTCTATCCAGGGATGAGCACGGCGAGGTTCGAGAAGGCCGTGGAGGGCGCCAGTGGCGTCGTCATAGGAGGGACGGGGTTGGGGCACGTGCATCAGGAAGCTATCCCTGCAATAAGACGGCTGACAGGACAGGGCATTCCCGTATGCATAACCACCCAGTGCATCTGGGGGGCCACCGACCTCAAGGTCTATTCAACCGGGAGGGACATGCTGCTCGCAGGGGCGATACCGCTCGGGGACATGCTGACCGAGACGGCGTACGTGAAACTCTCCTGGGCTTTAGGACAGGAATCGGAGTACGACAGGGTCAAGGAAATCATGGTTTCAAACCTCAGGCACGAGCTCTCCGACCGGAGGTCCCTTTGATGGCGTCGTTCGATTACGGGTCCCTCGGCCTGAAGGTCGGGATCGAGATACATCAGCAGCTACGCGGGAAGAAGCTGTTCTGCAATTGCCCAGCGGAGCTGTCAGAGACGGTCGTCGGCAAGTTCGAGAGGACCCTGAGACCCTCGGCGAGCGAGATGGGGGAGGTCGACCGGGCGGCGCTGGAGGAGGCTCAGAAATCGTTGAGATTCGTCTACGAGTGCACCCCTTGCGACTGCCTGGTGGAGGCCGACGAGGAGCCACCGCATCGCGCGAGTCAGGAGGCCATAGAGGGCGCGCTCCTGTTCGCAAGGATGGTCGATGCGAGACCCGTCGATGAGATCGAGTTCATGAGGAAGATAGTGATAGACGGGTCGAACACCGCCGGGTTCCAGAGGACAGCCCTGATCGCGATGGACGGGATGCTGAAGATGGATGACGGGACCATCGGAATCGAGACGATATGTCTCGAAGAGGACGCCGCGCGCAGGATCTCCGAGGAGCAGAACAGGGTGGTGTTCAGGCTTGACAGGCTCGGAATACCGCTGATAGAGATAGCGACATCGCCCGAGATCGATTCCCCTGAGCGCGCCCGGATGGTCGCGGAGCGCATAGGCACGCTGCTCAGGGCGACGAAGCGCGTGAGAAGGGGCATCGGGACTATTCGGGAGGACCTGAACATATCCATTTCCGGGGGCGCGAGAGTCGAGATAAAGGGCGTCCAGGAGCTGGACCTCATCCCGAAGTACGTCGAGAACGAGGTGCGAAGGCAGCTCGCGCTCATCGCGGTGAGGGATGAGCTCGCGAGAAGAGGGGTCAAAGAGATACCATCCATCAGGGTCGATGTCACGCCGATATTCAAGGGCACGAAGTGTAAGGTCCTGGCGAAGGGCATCGCGAGAGGGGAGAGGGTGCTCGCCGTCAGGCTCCCCGGGTTCGACGACCTGATGTCCGAGGACGAAGAGGGCACGAAACGGCTCGGCAGGGAGTTCGCGATGCATGCCCGGGTCGCGGGCGCAGGAGGGATATTCCACTCGGACGAGCTGCCTGGCTACGGGATCGAACAGGAAGAGGTGCTCAAGGTCAGGGCGGCGGTGCATGCCGATAAGAAAGATGGGATCGCTCTGGTTGTCGCCAACGAGGAGCAGGCAAGCAGCGCCATGGACAGGGTGATTGAGAGGGCACGTCAGGCGTTGAAGGGAGTCCCTGAGGAGACACGAGATCCACTCCCGGACGGGACGAGCGCATACAGCAGACCGCTGCCCGGCAGGGCGAGGATGTACCCGGAAACGGATGTACCCCCGATCAGGGTGGATAAAAAGCTGCTCGACCTTATAGAAGCTGAAATACCAGAACTGCCCGAGCAGATAACCCACCGACTGCAGAAACTGTACTCGCTGAACGAGGAGCAGGCGAACGCGCTCGTGAAAAACGGATACGATGAAGATTTCGAGGAGCTCGTCCGCACGGGCATTCCTGCGAAGCTTGTCGCAAGGACTTTGATCAACACTCTCTCGGAGCTGAGGAGCGAGGGCCTAGACAGCTCCGTCCTCTCATCCGATATACTGAGCCGCGTGCTTCAAGGAGTAGGCAAAGGCGAGTACGCAAAGGAGGCCGTTCCGGAAATCCTGCGAAGAGTCCTGAGGAACAACGAATCCGTGGAGGTCGCGATAGAGAAACTCGGGTTCGCAGGAGCCTCGACGGCTGAGGTCGACAAAATCATCTATGAGATCCTTACCGAGAAGATGGATCTGATAAATGAAAGAGGCGAGAGAGCGATAGCCCCGCTGATGGGGCTCGCTATGGAGAAATTGCGAGGGAAAGCGGACGGCAAGACGATTAATGAAAGACTGACCGCTAGAGTCAAGGAACTGCTCTCTTCTGAGAGATGAACTCAACCGGGTCTTCTCTTGAGCTCGACGGCATAGAGCTTCTCGAAAAACAGCTTCTTCTCGCGAATCGTTCTGCTCATAAATCCGAGCTCATCGAGAATCGCCTCGAATCCACCCGATGACGTCAATGAGGATATTGCCAGAACTATCCTGCCGTCTGGACTCAAGTGCTCGTTGGCGCTTCTCAGAAATCGTCCGATGATCTCAAGGCCCGTCGGTCCGCCGGACCACCTGGCATCTTCCGGGACGTCCCCTGGGAGATATGGTGGGTTGAAAACAATAAGGTCGAACACACCATCGATATTCTCGAAAAGGTCGCTCCTCAACGCTCTCAGGTTCAACGAGTTGCGCGCCGAGTTCAGCTCCGTAAGTCGGACGGCGGTCTCGGAGATGTCCGCAGCAGTGACTTCCGCCCCCGCTTTCGCGCAGTGCAGAGATATGATGCCGGTGCCAGAGCCGATCTCAAGCACCCTCTCGCCTCTCTCGACCTCCAGAGATTCTATCAGCAGGTATGTGTCCTCTGCAGGCTCGTAGACGTTCTCGCCGCGCTCAATGACGATGTCCGAGTCGACCTTCATATCAGCTCCCGGCCATGCGAGTATCTAATTAATATCGCTGTCGATACCCAGGCAGAACGGAAGGCTAGAAATGATAGATGCGTGGGCCGTAGCGGCAATCTGCGTGATCGCAGGCTCGATCGCGTATACTTTCGTGAGGAGATTGGCCGCCAGCCTTTCGATCACGATCGGTCTCGTCATCATCTTCATGTTCGAGATGATAGCGAGATCGACCGTCGGAAGGCCGATGACGATAGACGACTTCCCGTACAACCTGGCATTCTCGCCCATCTACTTCATCACGGGGGACTCTCTCTACACGCTGATCACATCCGTATTCATCCACGCGGATTTCCTGCACATAATATTCAACGCGCTTTGGCTGGTCTTCCTCGGGCTCATGCTGGAGGAGCGCATCGGGACCCCGAGGTTCATCGCGATATTCCTGATATCGGGGATAGCAGGCAACGTTGCGTACGGTATAGCGAACTTCGGCTCTTTGGGGCTGGCCGTCGGGGCATCGGGAGCTATCTTCGGAATAATGGGCGCGATGCTTGTTCTGTTCCCGCGCGAGAGGATGAGCCTGATAATCTATTTCATCCCGCTCCGGAACATCCCCGTATGGCTCATGGTGCTCGTGTTCCTCGCGATACAGTTCCTGCTCGCCTTTTCCCCGTCGAGCATGATAGCCTGGCAGGCGCACATCGGAGGGCTGGTCGCGGGCATACTCGTCACGCCCCTCATCTCGAAGCCACGAGCAGAGCGCGGGCTAGAACGCGCGGAAAGGATAGATATAGAAAAACTCGCTACGACAAACGAGCAAAGGGAGATCCTCCTGCGGATACAGTCCGAGACGATCCCGGAGGTGCGGAGGGCTTGGCTAGAGGAGCTGGCGAAGACCTTGCTCTGTCCGGTCTGCCAGGCGCGCATGCGGGCGTATCGCGACGGCTTCAGGTGCAGGAACGGTCACAGGTTCAGGATATCGAGGTGAACGGAATGAGGGTGATACCGCTGAAGGCGGGCTCGATATTGCGCGAAGGCACGAAGGTGAAGGACGCGAGGTCGAGCGTCACGCTGATCGATGCGGGCGAGAAGATGATAATAGTGGACACGGGCATGCTCGGCGAGGACGGCATCCTGCTGGATGCCTTGTCCGCCCGGGGCCTCGAACCGGCCGACATCGATTTCGTCGTGAACACGCATCTTCATCTCGACCATTGCGGCTGCAATCTGCTCTTCAGGAACTCGATATTCTACGCCGACAGGAACGAGAGCCCTCCGGCGCATTTCAGGCCGACTCCGGACGGAGGGAAGCTCCTGCCGGGAGTGTCGTTCCTATCGACCCCTGGCCATACGGAAGGCTCCGTGACCGTCCTCGCGGATACCGCCGAGGGGATCTACGCGATGGCCGGAGATGCGATACCCACGAAGGAGAACTACGATACGATGACGCCTCCGGCAATCAACATCGACGAGAGATTGGCGATGGAGAGCATCAGGAGGATAATCTCGAAGGCCGATTTCGTCATACCAGGGCACGGAGCGCTGTTCGAGATATCGCGCTAGGATCTTACGCCTGGGACGCAATTGGATTGATCTGGATGAAACCGCCGAAAGAACTCGTCATTGAATGCCCCGCGTGCGGCGAGGAGACCGAGCACGATATACTCGGAGGGCGAGTAGAGGGAAGAAGGAAGCTCGTGCTTAAGTCCGCCGTCAGATGCCGAGCGTGCGGGCATGTCCATCACGTCGAGATAGCCGAGGAGAGGCCGATAGACGTCCCTGTCATCGTCAGCTGGATGGGCAAATCGGAACGCGGAACTGTCGGGCTCAGGCCGTCCGAGGTCGTATCAGTCGACGACGAGTTCTTCATCGAAGACAAGCGCGTGATAGTTACCGCCATCGACAAGGGCCAGCTCAGGGTGGGCTCCGCAAGGGCTGGCGAGATAACGAGCATCTGGGCAAAGAGGTTCGACAAGGTCTGGGTGAAGATTTCGCTCGATTTCCATGGCAAGGTGTACTCGAAGAAGATACTGGCAATCCCCGAGGAGGAGTTCGAGGTCGGGGAGCTTTTCGAGGTCGAAGGGCACCAGGCCGCGATAACCGCGATAAAGATCGAGGGGAAGACGCTCAAGAAAGGATCGGCAATCGCGAGGGATATCGTGAGATTGTACGCTCGCGGAGTGAGGACGTGATTCGCAAGGCGATCGCATGAATTTCACCAAGAGCGGGAGATTCGAGGAACTGAGGAGGAGGCTGGTCGGAAACCTCGTTTCAGCAGGATATGTGAGGTCAGAGCGCGTGAAGGACGCGATGCTCAAGGTCCCGCGTGAGCTGTTCGTGACGGACGACCTCGTTCCCGAAGCGTACGTCGACACCCCGCTGCCGATAGGCCAGGGGCAGACGATATCCGCGCCCCATATGGTCGCGATAATGCTCGAAGAGCAAGAGCTCAGGCCCGGCCAGAATGTGCTCGAGGTCGGCACGGGCTCCGGTTATCACGCCGCGCTCGCGGCGGAGCTCGTAAAGCCGGATGGACGAGTGTACACCATGGAGAGGATAGGCGAGCTGGTCGCCTTCGCGAAGAGGAACATCTCGAGGGCGGGATATTCGGATCTTGTCGAGGTCATCGAAGGGGACGGGTCGAAAGGTCTGCCTGAAAAGGCGCCTTTCGACAGGATCTTCGTCGCGTGCGGCGCGCCCGACGTCCCAGAACCGCTGGTCAATCAGCTAGCCGAGGACGGGGTGATGCTCGTTCCGGTCGGAGGAAGGTATTGCCAGGACCTCATCAAGGTAAGGAAGAAGAAGGGCAGGATCATCAGGGAAAGCAGGGGCGGATGCATATTCGTCCCGCTGATAGGAGAGTACGGTTATGACTGACGCACCGCCTCGGACTGACAAGGATACAACGCTTGCCGTCAGAGGTGAGCCCTCAGATGAGAAGAAGATGGCCTCGAAGCCGAGGATCGTGCTGATAGGAGTCGCGCACGTGTTCGATATCCGCGACAAGGTGCGGCAGATAATCCTCAGAAAAGCTCCGAAGGTCGTCGCGCTCGAGCTCGACCATGACAGATTCGAGGGGCTGATGAGACGCGACGAGCGCCCGGGCGATACGCCTTTCCTATACCAGCTTCTGGCCAGATTCCAGAAGGACCTCGCGGAGCAGTTCGGAAGCGAGGTGGGAAGCGAGATGATAGCCGCGGCGGATGCGGCGCGGGAGGTCGGGGCGAGGCTCGCCCTGATAGACATGGATGCCGCGGGGCTCTTCCACACCCTAAGGAGGTCCATGAGCCTGAGAGAGAAGGCGATGCTGCTGGTGAGCGTGTTCCTCGCATTCTTCACGAGGAAATCTACGGTTGAGAAGGAGATGAAAAGATATACCGAGGATGAGACGAAGTTCCTCGGAGAGATACAGAGGTCCTATCCGACCGTGATGAGAGTGCTGATAGATGATAGGAACCGATACATGGCTCAGAGGCTCCGGGAGATATCGAACCAATCCGATCCCATCGTCGCAGTTGTGGGAGACGGACATGTGTCCGGCATGAGAGAGCTGCTCTCGGGGTTCTGCGACCTCGAGGTCTTTCGCCTGGAGGATCTCAGGCGCGAGGACGGCCATGCCGGCAACCGCGAGCTCACGATGTCCTTCACGCTGCGCTCCTCCGACAGCAAGATTTAATCGCAATCACCGATTTATGGTGGCCCGATGAAGGTCAAGCTCATCAACCATCCGAAGGATCCTGACAGGATATGCGCCGCCGCTGCGCTCTCGTGCTATTCCGAGAACCCCAGCGCGGCCATCTTCGAGAGCCTCACGGAGGAGAAGGCGAGGAAGGCGATAGCGAAGATAGTGGGCATGGGGCATCTGTCTGTCATCGAGCACGCGGGGTTCACGTTCAGCGTAGAGGGCGTGTCGAGAGCGCTGACGCATCAGCTCGTGAGGCACAGGATCGCATCCTACTCCCAGCAAAGCCAGAGATATGTCTCTATGAGGAAGGCGAAGTACGTCATACCTCCGTCAATCGCCTCGGAGGCGCGAGCGAGGAAGCGGTATGAGGAGCTGATGGAGGATATTTGGAAGAGCTATGCGGAGCTCTCCAAGATCGTCCCGAAAGAGGACGCGCGATACGTGCTGCCCAATGCCTGCCACACCAACATCACCGTCACGATGAACGCGAGGGAGCTCTGGCATTTCTTCTCCCTGAGGTGCTGCCGGAGATCGCAATGGGAGATACGCAAGATGGCTTGGCTGATGCTGCTCGAGGCAAAGAAGGTCTCCCCGATCCTCTTCGAGGATGCCGGACCTGCATGCGTCCGCGGCCCTTGCCCCGAGGGTGAGTATTCCTGCGGAAAACCTCTAGTGAAGGGACAAGTCCCTGACGATCTCGACCAGGAAATCCAGAGCGGCAAGGCAATCATTGAATGATTTGATGTCTCGATGAGTCCTGGGTTGCCGCGCATATCCTTGATGACACGAACGGCTGACAAAATGCCGGGGAATTTTCGCTATCTCTTGACGCTCACGACCGTCTGGCCGAGCTCCCTCTTCGCTCTTGCCAGCTCCTTTTCCTGCTCTTTCAGCTTGATTGACCAGGCGAGCAGCTCGTCCTGAAGTTTCTGAAGCCTCATCGATTCCGATTTGAGCAGCTTCTCCTTCTCGACTAGGGACTTCTCTCTCTTGGATAGCTCGGCGGCCTTCTCCTCTGCAGCTATCCTGTCCTTCTCCAATTGAAAGACGAGCTCCTCCAGCGCGCGGGTCGCACGCGCGACCTCAGAGGCGCGCTCGTTCAGCTCCCGCTCTCGCTCCGCGAGCTCGCGCTCTTTCTCGGAAGGCTTCTCTGAGCCCCCACTTTCATCCTCGGCTTTCCCTGTCATTCAAACGGCCTCGGCGATCCCTTGTTTCGATGCTCTCGGGATTCTCCTCAACTTCTCCGTCCCTGTATGGGACGAATTGACCTTAATATAATGTCGCCTAAATATCGCCTCAGATTATGAGTTCATATGCTTTGCAATGAACCGGGCTTCGCTTGATTCGTCGAATATTACAAGGATACAGTCTGCTCCGTGTAAATCAGTTTTTTCTGCCGCATCCTCCTGAGAAATTCCTCGGAATCGAGCTGCTCCGGAAACACCGCGCCTTTCTTATCTATCGTTCCGTCCAAGAGCATCTCCGCACCGATGGCGCCACCCATGCCGACAAGATACCCGGTGGCATTCGAATGCGCCAGCTGATAGGCCTCCTCATGGGACATCACTAGGGACATCTTGACCATCGTCTTCTTCCCGTTCTTCATGCCGGTCGTTTCGACGACTATCGCCGCGTGCCCATTTATCTTTCCGATGAGGTCGGTCGGTTTGGGCATAAGAGCGGTCAACACGTCTATCGGGCGAACCTTCACGCCATGGACGTCTATTTCGTCCTGCCTGTGCATGCCGACCAGTTGCAATACTCTTGCAATGCTGACGAACTCCTCATCAATCGCTATTCTGAAGTCGACGTCTCTGACACCTTTGATGAGCCTCGACATGAGATATGTTTCCTCGTGCTCTGTGTTGAACACCTTGAGCTTCCCGATCGGCTCGGGGAATTCATAAACGTCGCTGAGGGAGAGCGGCGGGATGGTCGTCATCTTGCCATCCTGGAATATGCCAGCGGGCGTTGCAAGCTCGTCCATTAGGTCCTGAGGGGACCAAAGCGAGAAGAACTTGAGCCCTTCTGCAGAGCCATTATCACCGTCCATGACCCTTACCCTATCTACTCTGTCCAGCTGATTAGCGGAATGCCTGGCGAAGACATCCGATATGCCCGGGTCCTCACCCATACAAGACAGTATTGTCGCTTCCGTGTCACCGATGTATTTCTTGGGATTGTCGATGAAATCATAGGGCAAACCCATCGAGAATTCGACGTAGTTGGTGTTCGTCTTTGCTGCCGTCCGGACGACGTTCTGTCCGAGCATCCAAGAGACAGAGCTGATCAGAACATCTGCGTCTCGTATCAGTCTCTTGAGATTCTTCTCATCCCTTGCATCCGTCTTCATGACGGAAATCTTGTCGCACCCCAATCTGCTTGCCAATGCCTGCGCCGATGCTATGTCGATATCTGCCAAGACGAGTTCCGAGACCTTCTTGTTCTTTGACAGCTCCTCAGCACAAACCAATCCCGTTATCCCGCAGCCGAGCTGCACCGCCTTCATGTCCTCAACCTTCCGTGGGCATATCTCATCAGGGGGGTTTTCAGCATTCTCATGTCACTACCATGGCATCCCGGGATTTAAGGAGTATTTATGCGAAGGAGCATACCTTAAATAGGGCTAATCCCGCCTCGTTACGAAAACCGAAAATTAATTTATTGGAGATATAATAAATATCGCGAATGCTGTAGCCCGGGCAGCAATCGCGAAAGCAATACCTCAAGATGTTTCTGATTGCGCGTCGAACAG
>Ga0315268_10004334_pt1 | contig 15414 bp, 7 predicted proteins | sample C1_top_MG_FD_204535 | JGI IMG/M metagenome (GOLD analysis project Ga0315268, IMG submission 204535) | Sediment microbial communities from Yellowstone Lake, YNP, Wyoming, USA - C1_top | ecosystem: Environmental > Aquatic > Freshwater > Lake > Sediment | place: USA: Wyoming | collected 2017-08-01
AGGATCAGGATCATCTTGGTCGCCCGGTGGTCGGCGTTCGTTCGCTGCCGGTTTCGGCAGTTCGTCGGCACGAAAAGTCTCGCCGGCAATGACTGCTTCAAGCGTTTGCTTCAGTTCGGGGAACATCGCGACAGTCGCTTCAAGAACCCAGAGCAATTCCAGCAATTCCTGACTTATCTCGGCTGTCCAACGCTCCGGCCGAATGTCGTCGAGCGCGGAAGATGAGCGGCCCGCGCCTTCTTTCATGCGGTGGCGGAGCCATGAGTGAACAACCTGCAGGCCGGACACGCTGAAATCCCAAACGGCCTTTGGCACGGGGCCAAACTCACCTTCGCCAACACGAAGCAGTCGGGTGGTGTCGTTGTAAGAGAATTCTTCCGGGTATCGGTCCGGCCGGTCAGGCACGGCGCGACGGCAGCGGGCGCGACCCTGCGGCACTTCGCCGGGCCGGTGGCGGGCTGGCACGAAGCGTTCCCCGTAGGTGTGCAACCAAATCAGCCTGCGGCCAAGCCGCGCGGCTTGCCGAAACAAGTCGCCGTCTTTCGTCACGGGCAGACGCGGCCCAGGCACGGTGAGTTCTTCGGAGAAGGTTTCGACGTAAGCGGGCGTGGCCAGCAGGGCGTAGCAATACGCGAAGAAGTCCTCCGCCGTGACGTTGCCCAAGTGAGGACGCAGCGCATCGAGCAGACCGCCAGTCAGATTCGCCTGGCTCGCTTCCGCGTCGCGCCAAAGCGGAATGACATCTTTCCCGCCGCGACCGCAGAAGTAATGCAGGTCCGGAACGCACGCGCTGATTGTAGCTGCCGGGCCAAGTCCAAGCACCTCGGTTAGCAGACTCGTCAAATAAACCTGAGACTTGCTGTTGACTTTCCAAAGCGGCGGGCGTGGCCTGTCGCAGAGTCTCGCATCGGGCAACACCCATTGTCTGTCGAAGCTGCGGTATGCGTAGCGAATCGGCTCAACAGGCGTCGCATTGGCTGATAATCTGGCGAGAGGCGAGAGGCTTCCGCCTTGCGGCAAGAATGAATCATATTGGTGAGTTGCCACGCGCGCCGTTGTTTCACGCATCAACTCTCCACGTTCATCGGGGGGGGCGGCCAAGAGAGCGCTCCAGCGGCGCCGCAGTAGTGCTGAAGTTTCGCCAATTGGCCATGTGCGCTTGAATTGAACACCGGAATGTTGCCACGGGAACAAGTCGGTCAACAGCGGCCAAGCGAAGTAGTTGCCCTGTCCGCGCGGCAGGAATGGCTCAAACCACCCGTTGAAACAGTCCTGCCATTCCAGGTCGGCGAAGGAGCGGACGGCGGTGAGCCTCGCAAACTTCTCCTCGCGGGTGCCGGTGATGCGGGCGTAGCGGACGCGCGCTGGCGTGTGGGGCTGCGGGTCGGCGTAACGCACGCCGATGGCGATGGCGACGGGCGTCTGGATGTTGAACACGTTTTCGGTCTTGCGCGCGCCGATGTTGTCACCTTCCAAGTCAATTATCCAAAGGTCGTCGAACGCTTCGCGCATTTTGCGCCTCATGCCGACGAAGCCCGGGCCGCGCAAATAGGAGGCAGCGGTGATGAAGCTGATAATGCCCGGGCCGCTGGCTTCAGGGTTCTCAAAGAGTTTCCACAGCGCCCAACGCCAGAAATAGACGTAGTCGTTGTAGAGATTCTTGACGTGGACGCCCGCACCGACCGCCGATGCTGGCTCAATGAAGTCTTGGAGGAACGGGCGTGTCCGCTTGCCAGCATGTGCTGGATCAGGGTCGCCATGCCGCACCCAGCCGCCTTTGCGCATGTGTTCCGGGCGCTCGCCGTCTTCCGTTTGCTCGCGGTCATAAGGCGGATTACCCATGCAGACGAGCACGCGCGTGTGCTTCTTCACGCGTTGCGCGCGGCGGTGTTCTTCTGTGAGACGGCGGGCGAAGACATTCAAGTCGAGCGGTTCGACATTCGGCGACTCCAGCGTGTCGGTAAGATAAACGTGAATGCCTTCGCGTGGCAGCGTGCCGCCGTGACCGGTGATGAGTTGCGTGAGGCGCAAGTGAGCCACAGCATACGGGCCGACCATGTTCTCGAAGGCGTGAATGTTCTCCGCACATTTCGTGGCAGCGCCGGGAACGATGCCCGCGCCGAAACGTTCGCCCGCTTGGCGCAGCGCGTATTGTGCAGCCGCGAGCGGATACGCCGCAGTGCCAGCGGCGGGATCAAGGAAGATTACACCGTCGTCAGCGAACGAACGGCGCTTGTTGAACCGCGTTTCGAGAAGTTCCGCGGCAAGACGAACTTGAACTCCAATGACCGGCTGCGGCGTGTAATAGACGCCTTGGTCTTTGCGAAGCCTGGGGTCATAAGCAGCCAGAAAGTCTTCGTAAAAGTAGAGCCACGGGTCGCCCCCCTGAAGCTGTTCAGGCACGACGGCGGTGATAACCCGTTCGAGCAAGTCAACCGCAAGTTCGATCTCGCCGCGTGCTTCCGGCTGCGCGAGAACCCTCAACGTTTGCGCGAGCAAACCGTGTCCGCTGTCGAGCGCGCGCGCAGCCGAGTCCGTTGTGAGACGCGTTTCGCCGTTGAGGCGGGCGAGCAGCAGCGCGTAGGTGAGCGTCTGGGCGTAGGCGTCCGCAAATTTGAACTCACTTGCATCTGGGAACAAATACTGTCGAAACTCATTGAACAGATGGGCCAGATTGGAATCTCCGCGCGCCACAGCGCGAAGAACGTCTTCGCGGGCCAGGTGGCAAAGCGGCGCGAGCATTTCCGCCAATTGCGCGGGGCTGCGCGGGACGATGGGCTGCCAACTAAAGAACGCGAGCAAAAGCTGGTGGAGCTTCTCGGCTTCAACATCCGAAATGGCATCCGCGCCATCGGTCGTAATGTCGCCGGAGAAGCGGACGATCGCCGGCTCACCTTCCGGCCACGGTTTCCCGCCGCGGTAGATGGCCCACTCGTTGCCGTCCGTATAGATGAGGTTGGGCAGCGCCTTGAATTTCTCCCACTGCTTCTTGTCCGCGCCCGTGAACCGCTCCGGGCGCGCCCCTTTGCCGGGAGCCTTCAATTCAACGAAGCCGCAAAGGAGACGATTGGACGCTACGCCAACATCAGGCCGCGCTTCAACGTCGGTTGCGTGTGCCTCGGTCCGCGTCTGAATGCTCCGAGCGGCCGCCTTCAACACGTCTTGCACACCCGGCTTGAGCTGGTCTTCCGGCTGCGCGGCGATGCGGGACTGAAAGTTCCGCATGATGCCTTGCGCGAACTCGCGGAGGACCTCTTTGAATTCAGGCATATTTGACCTGCGCGACACGTTACCAAGTGCCTTTGTGGACGGCAAGGCGATTTGCCTGGCCTGGAGAGCGAAAGCGAGATTTCCTGGCTGCGGCATCGAGGTGTCCAGGCTGCCCAAGGTCCGGAGCGCCCGCTTCCCGCGGGCTTCCGGCGCGCGGAGTTCAAAAAAACTGAAAAATTTTCACACCGCCTATTGAAATCCGTGACGGCTTTCTTATAGTGCGCGAAGCTGAAGTTGCCATGAGCGAACTTGCGGACGCGGACAAAGCGTGGGACATCCAGGCCGCCCGGAGCCTTTACAACATTGATCGCTGGGGAGCGAACTACTTCGACATCAACGAAGCCGGGCACGTCGTCGCCAGACCGTTGCAGGACAACGGGGCGGTGGTGGACTTGACCGACGTGATCGAGGAAGCCAAAGGGCGCGGGCTGAAGTTCCCGCTGCTGATTCGTTTCCAGGACATCCTGCGCCACCGGGTTGAATCGGTCAACGAGGCCTTCCGCAATTCGATCGCCGAGTACGGCTATCAGGCCGGCTACCGCGGCGTTTTCCCCATCAAGGTCAACCAGTTGCGCGAAGTCGTGGAGGAAATCCTCGACGCCGGCCGGCCTTACCAGTTCGGGCTGGAAGTGGGCAGCAAACCGGAGCTGTTTGCCGGCCTGGCCCTCCAAAGCCAGGTCGGCAGCCTCATTGTCTGCAACGGTTACAAGGACGCCGCCTTCATCAGAATGGCGCTCATGGGCCTGAAGCTCGGCAAGAAGGTCATCCTGGTGGTGGAGAAACTGGAGGAATTGCGGCAAATCCTCGCCGTCTCGCGCCAGGTTGGCGTGGAGCCGCTGCTGGGCATCCGCGCGCGGCTCTTGAGCAAGGGCGGGGGCAAGTGGGCCGAAAGCGCGGGCGAGAACGCCAAGTTCGGCCTCAACACCGCCGAACTGCTGGCGGCGACGGAGTTGTTGCGGGCCGAAAACCTGGTGCACTGTTTCAAGCTGCTGCATTTCCACATCGGTTCGCAGGTGCCCGACATCCTCGCCCACAAAAAGGCGGTCCAGGAAGCCGCCCGCTTCTACGCCAAGCTTTACAAGATGGGCTTTCAACTGGACTATCTCGACGTCGGCGGCGGGCTGGGCGTGGACTACGACGGCAGCCGTTCGGCGTTCGACAGCTCAACCAATTACACCCTCCAGGAATACACCAACGACATCGTCTATTACGTCGCCGACGTGTGCAACGCCGAGAGGGTGCCGCACCCGGAGCTCATCAGCGAGAGCGGCCGCGCCATCGTCGCCCATCACAGCGTGCTCATCGTCGAGGTCTTCGGCGCCATCGGCAAGACGCGCCTCAGCGACACTTTCCAGTACGGGGACGCCGAGCACCCGCTGGTCAGGGAATTGCTGGACATCCGCAAGAACCTGGCCCGGCTCAACAAGCTCGAGGCCTACCACGACGCCCTCGAACGCAAGGAAGACGCCCACAACATGTTCGCCCTGGGCCTGCTTGACTTGCCGGACAAGGCCAAGATCGAAAACCTCTACTGGGAAATCAGCGCGGCAGTCGTCCGCTGCTTTCGCGGCCAGCCCTACGTCCCGGAAGAAATCCGCAAGCTCGAGGACAGCCTGGGCGACCAGTACCTGTGCAACTTCTCCATCTTCCAGTCGTTGCTCGATAATTGGGCGCTGGGCCAACTGTTTCCGATTGTGCCGGTGAGCCGCCTCAACGAGCGGCCCACCCGCGAGACCACACTGGTGGACATCACTTGCGACTCCGACGGCCAGATCAACCAGTTCATTGACCTCTACGACGTCCGCGACACGCTGCTGCTCCACCCCTTGGTGCCCAACGGCAACGGCCCGCCCGAACCTTACTACCTGGGCTTCTTCCTCATGGGCGCCTACCAGGACATCATGGGTGACCTGCACAATCTCTTCGGCCGGGTCAATGAAGTTCACGTGTTCCTCGACCCGGACGAACCGGTCGGCTATTACGTCGAGGAAATCATCGAAGGCACCACCATCGGCCAGGCCCTCGCCTCCGTCCAGTACGATGAAAACGAGCTTAAACGACAGATGAAAAGCCAGGTGGACGCCGCCATCAAGTCCGACAAGCTCAAGCCTTCCGAGGCCATGCGCCTGCTCGACGAGTACGAGCGCGGCCTCAAGGAATACACCTACCTCACTCTCTGACCCGCGCCCGACCTCAAAATGCTGACTGCTCCTCCTAATCCTGGTCTTAATCCTAGTCCTTGGCCCGTCAACGGACGGCGGATGCGCATAGGGATCGGGGCGAGACTGGGATCAGGATTAGACATCATGTGCCCCCAAGCCGGCGCCCCACAAAAGCTGAGAATAAGACCGGCGGTGGCTGCCGCGAAGCGTTTGGAGTGCGGGAGCTTGCTCCCGCTTTCATTCCGCGATGGGTCCAAAAGCGCCGGCAAGCCGCCGCACTCCAAACGCTTCGCGCTGTCGGGGCCGGTGAGCATTCTCGGGTCAGGAGTAAGATCAGGATTAGGAATGGGCAGTGAGGATGGAGCCAGCGTCGAGACAAGGCCTCTCATCCAAGGCTACGACACCTTCGCGTTTCACGCCTCACGTTTCACGCATCACCTCGAAGCTTAGGGACTGATGCAAGGCTACTTGATATTGGTGCGGCGGGAGCTGGGCGGCTACTTCTTGTCACTGACCGGCTACGTGATTACCGCCGCGGTGCTCGTGCTGTTGGGCCTCAGTTTTGTGGTCATGCTGGCGGCCTTCAATGGCGAGGCGACCGATCAGCCGCTGACGGAGATGTTCTACAACACCATGTTCTTCTGGCTCATCGTGCTGGTGGCAACGCCAGTGATTTGCATGCGGCTCTTCGCGCAAGAGAAGTTCTCGGGCACCTTCGAGACCCTCATGACCACCCCGGTGAGCGACGCGCAGGTGGTGCTGGCCAAGTTCACCGCCGCTTGGCTCTTCTACGGGGTGACGTGGCTGCCGCTGGTGGGCGCGTTGCAGATCGTGCACAATTACACCCCCGGCGCCGGGGCTTTTGCTTGGTGGCCGGTGGCCAGCACGTTCGTCGGCATCCTGCTGGTTGGCGCCCTGTTTGTGGCGATGGGCTGCTTTGGCTCGGCCCTGACCCGCAGCCAGATCATCGCCGCAATGATCAGCTTCGCCCTGGGCATTTCGCTCTTTGTCGTGAGCTTCCTCAAGTTCAGCCTGAGCGCCGCGGCGGGCTGGCCCGCCAAAGCCGTCAACTACTTATGCGTGATTGACCACATGGAAGACTTCGCGCGCGGAGTGGTGGACACGCGCCGCGTGGTGTTCTACGTGAGCCTGACGGCGCTGTTTTTGTTTCTGACCCTAAAGGTCGTCGAGAGCCGCCGCTGGAAGTAGCATGGACAACGAGCGCAAACTGCCCGCCAGCTTTTCGGCCCTGCGCCGTTTCGGCATCTTCCTCAACGTGGCGATGGCGGTGGCGGCGGCGGGCGCTTTGGTGCTCATGGCCAACTACCTGGCTGCCCGGCACTATCGGCGGCTCCAGTGGACTGGCGACGCCCGCTACGCCCTCTCCCCACAGACTCACCGCGTGCTGGCGGCCCTCACCAACGAGGCGCGGGTGACGATCCTCTTCGACCGCTCGGCCCCGCTCTTCAGCGCGGTGTCGGGCCTGCTCAAGGAGTACGGCTATGCCTGTCCGCGCGTGTCCGTCGAAGAGGTGGACTACAAGCGCGACCCGGCGCGGGCGCAGTTCATCGTCACCAAATACCAACTGGCCCAAGGCGACGCCGACCAGGTGATCTTCGACCTGAACGGGCGGACCAAAACCGTGCGCGGCAGCGAACTGTCCGAGTATGACTGGACGGGCGTGCTGAGCGGGGACAGGGAAGTGCGGCGGGTAGGGTTCAAGGGGGAGGCGCTCTTCACGGCGGCGCTGGCCAGCTTGTTGGAGGCGCAGGCCCCCAGGGCCTACTTCCTCCAAGGCCACGGCGAGCACGATCCCGGCAGCGATGAGACGGCGAACGGTTACTCGGCCCTGGCCAAGCTGCTGCGGCAAAAAAACATCACCACCGCCCCGCTGAGCCTGGCCGCCAACCGGGAAATCCCCGACGACTGCCAATTGCTCATCGTCGCCGGACCGCAAAACCGGTTTGACAGCGCCGAGTTGGACAAGATCGGCAAATACCTGGCGCAAGGTGGGCGGCTGCTGGCCTTGTTGAGTTACTACCGCTCCCGCTACACGCCCACCGGCATGGAGAAGCTCCTGGCCAACTGGGGCGTGGCCGTGGGCGATAACATGGTGTTTGACCCGAAGAATTCCAGGACCGACAGCGACCTGATCGTCACCAACTTGACAGCTCACCCGGCGGTCAGGCCGTTGCGAGGCAACTCGCTCTACTTATTGTTCGCCCGCTCGGTGGGGCCGCAGCCGGGCGCGGCCCCCAGCCCGGAAGCGGCCCAGGTGCAAGTGCTCGTCTCCACCAGCGATGATGGTTACACGGCCAGTGAAATGACGCCCAGCGGGGCGCCGCGGCTCAACCCGGTGCGGGACCGGCGCGGGGCGATTCCGTTAATGGCGGCGGTCGAAGGGGGCAAGCTCAAGGGGGTGAGCGCCGATCGTGGCAGCACGCGCATCGTCGTGGCGGGCGAATCGCTCTTCCTGGCCAACGGCTTCATCGAGAACCAGGCCAACCTGGACTTCGCCAGCCTGGCGGTGAACTGGCTGCTGGACCGGCCGGCGTTTTTGGTTGGCATTGCCCCGCGGCCGCTCGACCAGTACCGCTTCATGCTCACCCGCGCCGAGATGGCCCAACTGCGTTGGATTCTGGTCGGCGGCCTGCCGGGCGCGGCGCTCCTGCTTGGGTTCCTGGTCTGGCTCCGCCGCCGGGCGTAAACTGCCTGCAAATCGTCCTCATTCTCGTTCTCGTCCTCGATTTTCCGTTACGGAGTCGGACCAGGGGTTTAGATTCTGCGATCAGACAACATGCCGTGGCGCGTGCCGCCGCGGAGAATGAAGATCGAGGAGGAGAACGAGAATGATTTTTAGCCTGGAAAAACATCGCGGCAACACCTCGAATCCCCATCACCTTATGAAAGTCCCCGGTTTGCGAACTTCCTACCATAAGGTCGGCGGCATCGTCTTTTTTGGGCGGATGCTCGACAAAATCCGCCTTCATGCCGCCGGCAAACTGCCGCCTGGCTACAATCTCGGCGCCGCCGACTGGAATTGGTTCGACGCCCGCTGCACGCGCTTCCTGCGCGTGGATTACCAAGCCCTGGCCGCGCGCGTGCTGGCTGGCGGCACCGATGAGGAGATGCTGGAATGGTGTTTCCAGCAGGGACGCCGGCCGAGCGCGGAGGAAATCGAAATCTGGAACGACTTCATGGCCAAGCACGGCTGGCGCGATGAAAGCAGCGAAGCGCTGGCTCGGGCCAAACGCGAGCGCGGCTTCGCCGACCGCGACGACATCCAGACTTGGTTTGATTTCCACAGGGCAGATGAAGAGACCGACGAGACCTGACCAGAGAATGCCGCCGAGGACACCAAGAACACAGAGGCGAAATGCTCACTAGAAAATCGTTCTCGTTCTCGTTCTCGAAGCATTTTCATTGCTTCTGACGCCACGCGGCGTGGCATGGCGCCTCAGCCGAAAATGGGGTCCGCCCACGCATTCGCGCGGCTGCCTCAGTGCCGACGGAGAATGAGGCGGTGGTCAACGCGCCGGGTCTGGTGATACTCCAACGGGGGCAGCTCGGTGAGCGTGGGGGACTGGGTTTCGTGGAGAATGTCGCGGGCGCGGCGCTGAAGCTCCTGCCAGCGGGGCCAGTCCATTTCCGGGGCATGGGCGAGTTGGCGCAGCAGGCTGCGCCACTCGATGATGATGCGGTCAAGGTCGCCCGCGCCGAGCTGTTCGGAGACCCACTCGTGCTTGGCGGCGGGGTTCTTGTGGATGCTGGCGACGATTTGCTCGGCACCCGCGCCGTATTTCGGGGGCACGCCGTTTTCGAGGTAGCCGGGCACGCTTTGCAGCCCGTAGGCTTGCTGACAGGCCATGGCCAAGCGGCCGGCCCAGCGGTTGTCCTCACCGCAAAACCGGAAGCCGGCCTCGAGGTCCGCCAAGTCATAAACCAGCTCGTCGAGGTGATAGCTTTCCTCTTCGAGGGCGGCGGCGATGGCCAGGCCGTCACCCTGGGAGAAATAGCTCACCAGGCGTCCCCGGCGAGTGGGCACGCCCGCGGCATCCACTAGGCCCAGGCGGCGCCAAAGCATAGCCGTGCCGGTGGCGGTGGAAAGCTGGCGGCAGGTCTCAAGCAGTCCGCAGCGGGCGCAGTCGGGCGGCAACACCTCGCGTTCGGGCGGGTTCCAAAGCGCCACGCCGTAAGCGTCCACCGGCACAGACGCAGTCAATTGGGCCAGGCTGAGGTGCACGACGATCTTCTGCGGGTGGTTGGTGAACTTGACGACGGGAGTCTTCTGCTGGGCCATCTGCTTTTCAAGGAGGGGCACGAGCTTCGCCTGCCAGACCGCCCAAGGGGCTTGGCGGCTGCCCCAGTTGGTCAGGCGCCGGACCCATTTGGAGATGACGACCCGGTCCTGGCTCAGCCGCTCCGCCACGGTGAGGGCGCGTCCGTAGAACTTCAGGCCATCCTCTTCGCGCAACACGCACAGGCTGCCCGTGCCGGCTTTCTGGAGCGCGGCTGGCTCCGTCAAGGCCGGGCGCAGAACGGGGGGCAGTGAGGAGTGAGCACCGGCTTCCAGCCGGCTTTGAGCGCTTGGCGGTGGGGCCAGCGCGGCAGCAGAGGCCGCGACGGCAGGTTCCGAGAGGGCGGAGGGATTAAGAGCAGGATTAGGATCTGACTCTGAAAATGCCATGAAATTGTCTCGCAGGTTTGGAAATTTCAAATCTGTTTGGCTGGGATTAAAATTAGGATTAGGAGGGGTCGCAGTGGCAGCTGAGCCGGGGGGGACCATTACAAACACCTCGCCCAGTGGTTTGGCCACCGGCTCCGGGAAGGGCTGCCATTGGCCGCGGCTGTTCAGCATTTCGCGCGCGCGCTTGCGCGTGTGGCGGGCGCGCTCGGCGTCCGTCATCAATCCGCAGGGCGCTTGGGGATGTTTGAGCGATTCTTCCACGCCCAGGCAGATCGGCTTGGCAGTGAAGAGCCGCTCCTGGACTTTCACCGCCTCCAGGAACGGCTCGCGTCCCTGTTGGGCGGCCGCCTCCATCAAGCCCAGCAACGCGCTCCAATCCACCATCCCGTTGCGGGACAGATGACACGCATGAGCGTCGAGCAGCCGGATTTCGTTGGCGGAAACCAGCACGTAGCCGCTCTCGTCAATGCCCCGCCGCCCGGCCCGGCCAAACATCTGGAGGATTTCGTCCGGCTTGAGCGGTTGCTCGATTTCATCGCGGCGATACGAGTCGCCCGCCAGCACGACGCTGCGCAAAGAGAAGTTGATGCCCGCGGCCAGGCCCATCGTCGCCACCACCGCCCGCAGTTGGCCGGCCTTGGCCAGCGGCTCGATCACCCCGGCGCGCGCCCCGTAGCTCAGCCCGCTGTGGTGGTAGGCCACGCGGCACTTCAACATCCGCGCCAGGTGCTCGCCCACGAGCCGCTTTTGCTCCGGGCTGAGCGAAAGCGGATTGGGGTTGGGCAATTGGCGCATGAGTTCCAGCGCCAGGGCCTCGGCGGCTTGGCGGCGCGGGGCGAAAACCAGCACCGGCCCCAAATCCTCGGCCAGGGCCTTGGCGATGAACCTGGGCCAGTAGCCCTGGATTTCGCCCGGCACGTGGTAACCGAGGTTGGCGGGGTGGACTTCATCCAGGGGCACGGGCCGCTGGTCGTGCCGCACCAGCGCGGCGTCGCGGCCCAACCGGCGCAGCCATTTCACGACGTCCTGCGGGTTGCCGACGCTGCCGCTCAACAAGAGCAACTGCGTGGGGGCGGGGGCCAGCGCGAGGGCCAGTTCGTAGTTCAGGCCGCGGTCGGCGTCGCTGAGCATCTGGTATTCATCCACCACCAGCAGGCTGGGGCCGTCGCCGCGGATGAGGCGGTTTTTCTGGGTCTCCAACGTGGCGACCAGCACCGGGGCGTGGAGGTTTTCGGCCAGGTCGCCCGTGGCGATGCCGACGTCCCACCCCCGGGCGCGCCACTCAGCCAGCTTGTCGTTGGCCAGGGCGCGGGTCGGCACCGTATAGATCGCCTGCCCGCGCGGTTTGCCCTGGTTGCTCCACAGCTCGAAGATGAGCGTCTTGCCCGCCCCGGTGGGCGCCTGGACCACCACGTCCTTGCCGGCCCGCAACGCGGCCACTGCTTGCTGCTGCCACACGTCGGGCACCAGCATCTGGGTCAGCGGGCCCAGGCCGGCCAGTTGTTCGGCAAACGTCTGCACCGGCCCCAGGATAATCCGCCGGCGCGGTTCCTGAAACGGCGAATTTTGCCAGAAGGGGCTTGCCATTTGGCCGGGCCGCAGCCAAAACTATCCCGGCCCTAACGCCGATAATTTATGGCTGACATCGCGAACAAATACCCAGAAAACGTCCCCGGCAAATACTACGTGGACAGCGGCTGCATTGACTGCGACCTCTGCCGCGTGACCGCGCCCAACAACTTCAAGCGCAACGAAGAGGGCGGCTACTCTTACGTCTATAAGCAACCGCAGACTCCCGAAGAGGAGGCCCAGGCCCAGGACGCCAAGAAGGACTGCCCGGTCGAAGCCATCGGCGACAACGGGTAAGCCGTCTGGCCGGGCGCGCGCCGGGGCCTTCGTGAACTGCCTCCGTTTGTAGTGCCGCCTTTAGGCGGTCGTGGCGCTCCGGGCCGACTAAAGCCGGGATTACAGACGCGGCGCCCTGTCATTCCCCGCCAGGGGAAAACGTGAATAGCCGTTGCTGAAACCGACGGATCGCGCGAGACAACCGCGCCCCGGCCCCAACGGGGCCGCACAACAACGAGCGCTGCCATCCTACCACCCCGTCGGGGTTGATGCCCCTTTGACGCATTTCCGTGGGCTGACGCTCACGGCTATTCACGTCAACTGCCGTCGGGAGTAGCCATCACGCATGGCCCCTTGGGGCAAATAGAGGCCCCACCGCCGGTCGTGATTGACTACCAGCCGCCGGCGTGCCTAAAACTGCGCCGTGGCGAAGCGAGCACAGCCCGGTGATCATCCCGAACTCTTCGGCACGCCCGAGGTTCGCAAGCTCTGGGAGACGGCGGGGCTTTTTTCCGACCACTACCTGAGGTCCCGGCTTAAGCAGAACGACTGGTGGCCCACTGACGCCCAGGCGCAGCCGGTCTGGCAGTTCTGCAAGGACCTTTACGAGAAACGCGCGTTCGCCCTGCGCCGCTTTGATAACGAAATGGGCGTCCGCCAGGAGTTCATTGACAAAATCCTGGAGTCTCTTCGCTTTGCGTGGTCGGACAACCTGCGTCTGCCGGAGACCCAGCAGGACCTGGAGCCGGATTACATCCTCTACGCCAGTCCGGAGGTCAAGGACTCGGTCATGGACAAAAGCGTGGCGGAGCGCTACCGCGCGAGCGTGGCCATTCTCGAAGCCAAGCGGTTTGGGCATCCGCTCTCGCGCATCAGCCGCCACCAGCAGCGCTATCCGCACCAGCAGATCCGCGACTACCTCCAAGAGGCCCAGACCATTTCCTGGGGCATTCTCACCAACGGCGAAGTCTGGCGCCTCTACTGCCGCGACGCCCGGCCCAGCGAGTTTTTCGCCCTCAACTTCGAAGCCGCCATCAATTCAGCGGAGGATTTCAAGGTCTTCCTGGCGCTGTTCAGCCCCGCGGCCTTCGTGCGCAACGGCGCCGGGAAATGCAGGCTCGACTACGTGCGCGAAAGCGCCGTGGCCGCCCAGGCGCAACTGGAAGCGGACCTGCGCCACCGCGTCTTTAGCTTAGTCGAGCTTTTGGCCAACGGTTTCGCCGAAAGGCCGGAAAACCAGGTCAGCGACGCCGAGTTGCCCCGCCTTTACGAGAACTGCCTGATCTTCCTCTATCGCCTTTTGTTCATCCTCTACGCTGAGGGCCGCCAACTGCTGCCAGTGGAGCCCAAGTCGCGCAAGTACTACAAGGAGTTCTCGCTCCAGCGGCTCATCCCCAACCTCAAGAACTTCTCGGGCTACGACAGCCGCACCCGCACGCGCCTCTACGAAGACGTCCTTGAGCTCTGCCACTTGATCAATGGCGCCGACGAGCGCAAGAACGCCGAGTACTCCGTGCCGCGCTACAACGGCGGCCTGTTCGATCCCGGACACTGCCGCGACTTGGAAAACTGGCGCGTGTGCGACGCCGTCCTCGCCGAGGTCTTGCGCGGGTTGATGTTCAATCCCATCCCACAGCCTGGCCAGCCGGCGCTGCCTGTGGAGACCGTTGACTTCGCGGACTTGCGCGTTCAGCAACTCGGTTCCATCTACGAAGGCTTGCTGGAACACCATTTCGCGCGCGAAAACGGCCGCCTCACGCTTCAGACGGACCGAGCCGAACGCAAGGCCACCGGCACCTACTACACGCCGGACTACATCGTCAAATTCATTGTTGAGCAGACGCTCGCCCCCCTGCTGCGCGAGATCGAAGAGCGAGAGCCGGTCAAGAGCGCCCGCGCGGCGGGGCGCCAGGACAACTCCTTTGCGGAGGAGGTCCTCAGACTGAACGTCTGCGACCCGGCGATGGGTTCGGGCCATTTTCTGGTCGAGGCGACCACGTTCCTAGCCGAGCACGTCGTCTATCACCCGACCACGAAGTTCCAGGCCGAGCTGGTGCGCGGGCAGTCGCAGGAGGACGCCGAGATCGCGTATTGGCGGCGGCGCGTCGTCGAGGCCTGCGTCTATGGCGTGGACCTGAATCCGCTGGCGGTGGAACTGGCCAAACTCTCGCTGTGGCTCACGACCGTTGCGACCGATCAACCGCTGAACTTCCTCGACCATCATTTGCGCGTCGGCAATTCGCTCATCGGCGCGCGGCTCGACCAATTGGGCGGCCTGCCGCAAAAGGACGGCAGAGGCGGCCCGCAGCAACTCCAGTTCTCCTTCGGTCCGGATTTCAAGCGCGCGGTGGCCGAGGCGATCCAGGAGATTCAAGCCATCGAAGGCGAATCCAGCCGCGACGTGGCCGCGGTGAAAGGCAAGGAAATGCGCTGGCTAATCGAGGTCCTGCCCCGCTTGGCGCCCTACAAGAAAGTTGCGGACCTGTGGACGAATACTTTCTTCGGGCAACCGCTGAGCGAAGAGCAGTATCTCGCCCACGCCAATGCGCTCCTGGACGCCGCCCGTGCTGGCGCGCTGCAAGAGCCCGGGGCACGCTTCCACATCAAGGAATTCGAGCGGCCTTACTTCCACTGGGAACTCGAATTCCCAGACGTGTTTTTCAACGGTGATGGCTCCCCCAAGGCCAACCCTGGATTTGACGCGGTGGTGGGTAATCCTCCTTGGTGGATGCTCCAGCCGCACAACACGGAACCGCCAGTGCTGAGCTACCTGCGCTCGCAGTTTCAATGTTCGGAATTCAAGGTGGACATGTTCCAACTCTTCCTTGAACAGAGCCTTCATCTGCTCGGGCACGACCGCCATGTAGGAATGATTGTCCCAAACACGCTCTTGACCAATACCTACTGCAAGCATGTGCGGGAGATTTTCACGTGCCAGACCACCATACGTTTTCTTGCTGCCACGGCAGAGAGAGTGTTTCCAGAAGCTGATGTCCACCCGGCAATAATCACTGCAGGAAAGGCTCAGCCGGCGCCGACGAACAAGGTGGCGGTTTTGGTTCACGAAACCGGCGAGCCGTTCGTGCAGGTGTTAGCACGGGGTTCATTCGTTGGGCTCCGGCAGGCGGATTTGGCTGCCTTCGACGGCAATTCGTGGAACATCCGCTTGGACTCCGACTTTGCGCTGGTGGTTCGGAGTCTGGCGGCCCGCTCCAAGCGCCTGGGCGAACTGGCCATCATCAAACGTGGGCTGATTTCCGGCAACCGCCAGAAGTTCTTTGCGGCTCAGAAAATGGGGCCGAAATGGCGTCCGATCGTCACGGGCTCGGATGTCCAGCGATATGACATCGAACCACCCGCCGAGTACGTCCTGTTCGAGAAACCTGGGCGCAGTGCCGGCGGGTGCTGGGACCCAGAGGTTCACTTGAAGCGCGGCAAGATTCTCCTCAA
>Ga0315268_10004335_pt1 | contig 15411 bp, 16 predicted proteins | sample C1_top_MG_FD_204535 | JGI IMG/M metagenome (GOLD analysis project Ga0315268, IMG submission 204535) | Sediment microbial communities from Yellowstone Lake, YNP, Wyoming, USA - C1_top | ecosystem: Environmental > Aquatic > Freshwater > Lake > Sediment | place: USA: Wyoming | collected 2017-08-01
ATCCATGTAATACCCCGTGGAAAGGTCGATCCCCTTCGTGACCGTCCTCCGGAGCAGGCTCTCCCGGACGATCTCCCGGAGGTTCAGCGGATCCCCGGAAATCCACTCCGCGTCGAGGGGGGAGGCCAACGGGGAGAGCAAACCTTCCCGGTTCCTCCGGATCTGACGTCGGATCCCTTCCGGAGACAGGCGCTCCGAAAGACGGCCCACCCCTCCCGAATCGAGGTACGCCGGGAAATGTTCCCCGACGAACCGTCCCCCGGATCGCACGAGATTGTAGTCGACCGAAGCCACCCTCGGGGAAGCGGCCAGTTCCTCTCCGATCGTCTCCACCGCCTGGATCAGCCGGTCCGGCGATCTCTCGCCCGACGAGACCACCAGGACCAGGCTGTCCATCATGCCGAAATCCTCGAGGAACCCCCGGAATGCGAGGATCGTGGGATTCCCTTCCGGCAGAACATCCAGCAGGTCCGTCCGGACCGGGATGCGCGCCACGATCCCGCCGGAAACGGCGGCGGCGAGCAGAAAGACGGCGGCGATCTTCCCCGGTCGGGCGTCGATCATGCGAGCCAGGCGTAGAAGGAACCGGGTCGTCATTCAGGAAGGCTTTCGCGCGATGGTGGTTTTGCTCGCCCCGGGGAGGAGGATCCTCCCGCCGCTTCCTGCGAACAGGCCCCGGGCGAGCGCACCGAACAGCATGGTGGCCAATCGCGGCCCGATGCGGGGGGGGATCGTGTTGCGGCCCGGGAACGTCCGTATCTTCCCGAAGCCGGCCTCGGCGAGCATCATCGTGAGCACGCGGGGCGGAAAGTCGAAGAGATGAAAGGGGGGATCGTACAACCCGTCTCCCAATCCGAATGGGGAAAGCAGCCGGACGATCGGCGTGGTGTCGGGAACCCGCACCAGGAGGACCCCGCCCGGTTCGAGGAGTGCGAACACCTTTCTCAACGCGGACATCGGATCGAAGAGGTGTTCCAACACATAAAACATGGTGATCGCGCGGTATGCCGCGCCCGAACGGGAAAACTCATCGAGGGTTCCCAAGCGGACGGGAACGCCTTTCGCCGAGGCGGCGGCAACCGTCATCGGGGACGGGTCGACCCCTTCCGCATCCCACCCCCGATCCCGCATCAGCGAGAGGAATCCACCGTACCCGCACCCCACATCCAGGAGGCGGGGTGGACCGGACCCGTTCCTCGATGCATCGAGATGGTCGGCCGCTTCCCGAAAGATCTTCCCCATGAGGCGATCCCAGCCCGCCTCGTTCCCGCCGTCCCGGGCATGATACCCCCCGTAGAGCCCGGGGAGATCCTCCTCCGGAGGCTTCGGATGAACGTAGACCAGCCCGCATCCACCGCAACGGACGATGGGGTACCCCTTCTGGACCGTGACGGGTTGCGGCGCATCCCGGCCGCAGAGGATGCATGGGGTGAAGCACGTCTTCGGCACCTTAATGAACCCGCATCACCGGGAGCTACGCGTTGATTCCGCCCGCCGCTTCGGGGCTCCCTGCCGATAGGGACTTCAGGTATTCCGCGATGGTATCGATGGATACCAGCACCTTCACCGCCAGCGAGCGATCCTCGATCGCGACGCCGAACTCCTTCTGGAGGCCGAGCACCAGTTCCAGCGCGTCGATCGAGTCGAGTCCGATGCTGCCGGGCCCGAACAGCGGCGCATCATCGTCGATCTTCTCGACCGCCGTGGAGAGATTCAGACGAACGGACAGGATTTCCCGGATCTTCTTTTTTGTTTCATCCATTTCCAGAGCGTTTCCTCCTTCTTTCCCGTCGATGAACCCCGCGGGATTGCACCTGCCGGGAATCTTGTCATCTTAAGGCGCGGTGCCGTCCCGGGCAACGGAAATGTCTTTTCGAAAAATGCCTTTTCGTAAATGTCTTTTCAGACGGGCATCGGGGCACGATTCGTCTTCCCGTACTCGCGGAGGTAGGCCCCGGCTTTCATCATCCTCTGGGTGCGCCATAGAACGCGCGCAAGGTACGGTATCTCGGCCGGCCGGATCTGCCGCATCCAGTCGACCCACCGTTTCTCGCCCGCCGTGTTGAGGATCGACTTGCGCCAGGTCTCCGCGTAGAGTTCGAAAAACCGTCTCGCCCCGAGGCGAGGCTCCCAGAGGACGTGGTGCATGTCGTAGTTGGACCAGGGCTGCCCCGCGAGTCGGGGCGCGATCTTGCGGAAATAATCGGTTCCGGGCAACGGAGTGAGGATGGTGTACCCCGCCCGCTGCAACCCGTGGCAGGCGACGAACTCCCAGAGCCGACGGAAATCCTCCTCTTCCCAGTCGGGATCGACCAGGAAATTGCCGTTCACGCCGTATCGCAGGGATCGTGCGATCCGCACCGCCTCGACGCTCTCCGAAACCGGAACGTCCTTGTCCACCCGGGACAGGCCCGCGTCGGTCGCGGCCTCCAGTCCGAGGAAGATGTCGAAGTCCCTCGCGAGGGGCCGCCACGCTTCCAGCAGCCGTTGCTGCCGGCTGATCATGTCGGTGCGGGTCTGCACGAGGATCCAGCGTTTTTTCACTCCGCGCTTCCGGAGGGCCCCCGCGAGTTCGAGGCTCCGCTCCGCGTGGTTCCAGAAGAGATCGTCGGCGACGAAGATGGAATCCCCCGCCGTGGCGAAATCTTCGACGACGGCCCCGATGGACCGTTCCCGGAAAGATCGGCCGTACAGTTGCCACACGGAACAGAAACTGCAACGGTGCGGGCATCCGCGGGCCGTCTCCACGAGTCCCACCGGCTTGAAGAGGAGGCAGTGGTATCCGTTGCGGTGGCGGCTCACCAGGTCGCGCGCCGGCAAGGGGACGGCGTCAAGGGACGTCCGCCCTGGAGAGGGCGGCGTGGACACCCAACCGTCCCGTGTCCGAAGGCGGAGCATGGGCACCGTTTCCAGGGGGGTACCGTCCCCGACGGCATCGACCAGCGCCGGAACGATCTCCTCCCCGTCGTCGAGGCAGACCGCGTCGATCTCATCGACCTCGAGCGGGGACGGATGGCAAGCCGCCGCGTGCCCGCCGACGACCACGAAAACCCCCGGCGACGCCCTCCGGACCTCCCTCGCGGTCTCCCGCACCCTGTCATACTCCAGGGCGTGCGTGCAGGAGATGCCGACGACCCGCGGCCGCGTCCGCCGCACCCAGGAGGACGCGCCGGGGCGAAAGCGGAGATCGGCCACCGTCGGAGCGTGGCCGTGGGCGCGCAACGCCGCCCCGATGTACTCGAGGCCCAGCGGTTCGATGCGAAAGAAAGGGCCGAGACCGAACCGCTCGTTTCCCGGGTTCGGCCTCAGGAGCAGAACCTTCATACCGCACCATCGGAGGGCAAGAGATGCCGAAAAGACCACCGTTCCCTCCGCCTCAAGAAGGTCGCTGGGAACGGAGAATGCCGCTTCCAATAATAAAACAGGCTCTTCGTGGAAACGAGTGTGTATTTTCTCACTTTAATGCCGGGGATGGGATTGAAAGAAATCCCAGATGATTTCGGCGGCGTCGAAATCCCTTAGCGGGTTGCCTTCTGACAAGGCGGCGGTGAAATGTTTCCCCGGCCAGGCATGGCCCCAATCCTTGATCAGGTAAAGAGCCACATCGGCATTGTCATTGCAACCCGCCCACGACTTCATCAGGACGCTTCCATCCTTCAAGGAGTGACTGGCGCCCTGGGGGTTGCAACCGTTACGGGTGACCCAGAATTTCACGGATTCCTCAACCGACCAGTATGTGCGGCTTCGTCCCTTGACGGGGTTGACTCCCCCCGCATAAGGGACGTGGTCGTCGGATAGTCCGTGAAACACGATGATCGGGATTCGCCGCACCGGATCGGGAATCCTCCACTCCGGGACCTCCTCGGAAGGCTTTCCGCCGATCGATGCGGCCAGTGGAGCGACGGCTGCCAATAGATCTCCTCTCTCCGCCGCAAAACGGAACGCCAGCATACCGCCATTCGAGAACCCCACCATGTATACACGGTCACGATCCACCTTGAACCGGGCGGACACATCCTCGATGGTTGCGGCGACGAAGCCGACATCATCCAGTTGGTCGCTGGCCGCTTTTCCACAGCAGTGTCCGGCGTTCCAATGCTGCAGAAACCCGAGGATGCCCATCCCGTTGGGATACAGAACGATGAACCGTTCCCGGTCCGCCAATAGACTGAACCCGGAAGATTTCTCCATCCCTTCCGCCGTGTCGAACGCCCCGTGAAGGACGACCACCAGGGGAACCGGAGTTTCCGGGCGATCGCCGGAGGGGACATGCACAAGGTAGGTGCGACGAAAGCCGTTGATGCGAATGTCCACGGTGCCTTCATAGGTTTTCGGTCCCATGATGTGGTCCTTGGGCAAAGCGGCGGTACAACCGGCAGGGAACTGGCTCAGGATGAACAGAAAAAGAAGGTTCCGCCAAAGGCTCGCCGGCGGATATATTTTCATGTACGCAATGAGCCATAAAACATGGTACGCATTCGCTCCACACCATCCTTCCGTTCGGTTGATTTCGTCACCTCCAAGGGTACACGGCTTTCCCGATTTTGCACCGGAAAACCATTTTCTTCTTGACGGGGGGAGGCCAAATGGAGGTTAAATATTCCGGTCATGACCCAAAATGATATCGCCTTGATCACCGGCGGCAGCAAGGGGATCGGGGCCGCCATCGCCCGTGCCCTGGCGCGGGATGGTTTCGACATCTGGCTCAACTATCGATCGGACCACGAAGCGGCGAAGGAAGTCGCGAGGCAGGTCGGCGAGTTGGGGAGATTATGCAAGATCCTCCCCTTCGATGTGGCCGATTCCGGCTCGGTCAAAAGCGCCCTCGCCCCTCTGCTCGAAACGGATAGTCCCATGGTCCTCGTCAATAACGCCGGCTTCAGCAGGGACGGCCTGTTGGTCTGGATGGAAGAACCGGAATGGAAGGAAACCCTTTCCGTCCACCTGGACGGTTTTTTCTTCGTCACGAAGATGGTTCTGTTCGGAATGCTGAAGAGAAGATCCGGACGGATCATCAACATCGTCTCCACGTCGGGACAAAGCGGCGTAGCGGGCCAGACGAACTACTCGGCGGCCAAGGCGGGGCTGATCGGCGCAACGAAGTCGCTGGCCCTGGAGGTCGCCAAAAGAAATATCCTGGTCAATGCCGTTTCCCCCGGATTCATCGAAACGGACATGACCGCAGGTTTTCCCCTCGACCGGATCCTGCCCTTGATCCCGTTGGGGCGAATAGGGAAACCGGAAGAAGTGGCGGAGATCGTCGGCTTTCTCGCATCGGGAAAGGCCTCCTATATCACCGGGCAGGTGTTCTCCGTAAACGGCGGCGTCTATCTGTAGCCCATCCTGCCGCCAGGACATCGCCGGCATACCTTGAAACCCATCGGGTCCTCCAGGGAGTTTTATGCATCGCGTCGCGATCACCGGAATCGGCATTATCTCTTCCCTCGGCAATGACATCGAACGTGTCGGGAAAGCGTTACGGCGGGGAGAGTCGGGAGTCGTTTCCGATCCGGAACGGGAAAAGGTCGGGTTTCGCAGCCCCCTGACGGGCGCCATCCGCGATTTCGACCCGAGGAATTTCCTCTCCAAAAAACAGTGCAAGACCATGCCCGATTTCGCGGTCCAGGCGTATGCGGCCGCGGCCGATGCGATCCGGATGTCCCGCCTCTCCCCGGAGGAGGTCCGCAACGATGAAACCGGACTGGTGTTCGGTTGCGATTCGAGCTGCGTCGCCGCCGTGGAGCAGGTCGACCTGCTGCGCCAGCGGGGGGAAACGAAGCTGATCGGCAGCGGCCAGGTTTTCCGCTCGATGACTTCCTGCATCACGATGAACCTGAACACCCTCCTGCAAACCCGGGGAGCCTGCTGGACCATCAGTTCCGCCTGTTCGAGCGGCGGGCATGCCGTGGGGCAGGCCGCCGACCTCATCGCTCTCGGACGCCAGGAGCGGGTCATCTGCGGCGGAGCCCAGGAGATCAACTGGGAATCGATGTGCAGTTTCGACGCCCTTGGAGCGTTCTCGATCCGGCTCCGGGACCCGAAGGGCGCTTCCAGACCCTTCGATGCGCATCGGGACGGACTGGTCCCGGGCGGAGGCGCGGCCGCGCTCGTCCTGGAGCGACTCGACAAGGCGAAAGAGCGCGGAGCCCGCGTCCTGGGGGAAATCCGGGGGTACGCGTTTTCTTCCGACGGGAGCCACATCTCGATCCCGAGCGAGAACGGGCTCCAAAGGGCGATGCGGAAAGCGATCGCCCTTGCGGGGCTGCAACCCGGGGACATCGACTATATCTGCGCACATGCGACCTCCACCCCGGCCGGAGACGCCGCGGAGGCCCGCAATATCATCGCCGTGTTCGGAGCCGGCACCCCGTGGGTTTCGTCCCTCAAGTCGATGACGGGCCATGAGCTCTGGATGTCCGGCGCCTCGCAGGTCGTCTACTCCACCATCATGGCCATGGAAGGGTTCATCGCTCCCAACATCAATTTTTCCGAACCCGACGAGGACTCGGCGAAGCTGAAGATCGCCGTCGAGACGATCCCCCATCCCCCGGAGCACGTCCTGTGCAATTCGGCGGGATTCGGTGGAACCAACGCCTGCCTCGTTCTTTCCTTCGGACAATGATGCATGATTTCGTAGTCGTCGGGGCAGGCGTCTCCGGCCTGACATCGGCGCTGCTCCTCGCGCTGAACGGTTATTCCGTGGCACTCGTCGAAAAAGCCGGTCATACCGCTCCGCTGCTGCGGGGGTTTTCCCGCGGTGGCGTCCATTTCGACACCGGCTTCCACTACGCGGGAGGGATGGGGAAAGGGGAGCCGCTCGACGTTTTTTTCCGTTACCTCGGGCTTTCGGACCGCCTGGCCTGCTTCCCGTTCGACGCGCGCGGGTTCGACATGTTCCGCAGCATCCGGGACGGCTTCGAGTTCCGTTTCCCGGCCGGATACGACCCCCTTCGGGAGAAACTGGTGGAAGCGTTTCCCTCCGAGCGGTCCGCGATCGAAGGCTATCTCCGCGCCGTCCGGTCCGCCTTCGATTCGGTCCCGTACCTGAATCTCGGCGTTCCCCTCAATCCGGAAGGGGCACTCAGGAGGGTCTTCGGCCCCACGCTGAGGGAAACGCTGGATTCCCTGACCGGCAACGAGATCATGAAAAGCGTGCTCTCGATGCACTGTCTGCTGCACGGCGTCCCCCCCGAGGAGGTATCGTTCCTGCAGCACGCCTGCATCGTCGGAAGCTACTACCTGTCCGCCAACGGCATCGTGGGGGGCGGCAGGAGCCTGGCGACGGCGTTTGACGCCCGGCTCCTGGAACTGGGGGTCGAGATCCACCGCGGCCGCGAAGTCGCCTCCCTCTCCGTCGCCCCGGAGGGCGTGCTCCGCGGAGTCCGGCTGGACGACGGGAAGGAATTGCGCTGCGGCGGCGCCGTCGTGACGGTCCATCCGCGCACGATGCTCGAAATGGTGCCGGAGGGTTCCTTTCGTCCGGCGTATAAAACCCGGATCATGGGACTGGAGGATACCGTCTCGGCGTTCACGCTGTATTCGGTTTCCGACCTCCCCCTCCCTGCCCTATCGGGCCGCAACCTCTTCGTGCTGCCATCCGCCGACAGCTTCCGCAACCTCGGGAACCGGCCGCTGGAGGAAAGCCCGCTCTACGTCACCGCCGCCTGCACGTCTCCGGGCGACGTCCCCCGGGGGTTCATCGGAATCTTTCCCGCGTTGTCGGAGACGACCCGCGCATGGGAAGATTCCGTGACGGGGAAGCGCCCCGAGAGCTACAGAAGGTTCAAGGAAGGGATCACCGGGCGGATGGAATATCTGGTGAAACGGTACTGCCCCGAACTCGGGAGAGCGACGGCATGCGCGGAGTCCTCGACTCCCCTGACCGTCCGGGATTTCGGCAATGGCCCATCGGGGGGGCTTTACGGGGTAAAACACAAGGTAGGCCAGTACAACCCGGTTCCCTTGACCCGGGTGAAAGGCCTTTACCTGGCGGGGCAGGCCGTCACGTCCCCCGGGATCCTCGGAGCGGTCCTGTCCGGGTTCATGGCCTGCGGGTACATCCTCGGACACGACCGCCTCATCAAGGGACTCAAGGCATGCCGTTGAAAAGGGTCGTCATCACGGGAATGGGCGCGATTTCCCCTTTCGGCCGGGGCGTCGACACCCTGATGAACGCGCTGCTGCTGGGCGAGAGCGGGGTGAGAATTCTTCCCGAATTGGCGGACATCCGGGGAATCCGAACCCGGGTGGCGGCCCTGGTGCCCGGGGTCGACCCGGGGGAAATTCCGCGAAAGTACCGCCGGTCGATGTCCGCCATGTCGGTCTTCGCCGCCCTGGCCGCCGGGGATGCCATCGCACAGGCCGGGCTGTCCGGGGAACAGGTCCGCGGTGGAAGGCTGGGCGTGTCCATCGGCTCGACGATCGGCAGTCCCCGAACGACCCAGGCGTTTTTCGACGACTTCCGGACCGACAACAGCGTCGAGCGGATGAAATCGGGGGTCTTCTTCCAGATCATGAACCACAGTTGCGCGGCCAACGTGGCGCAAATGTTCGGCATCACCGGGCGCACCGTGGCCCCCGCGGCGGCATGCTCCACCGGGTCCCTGGCCGTGGGGTACGGCGCAGAGATGATCTCGATGGGCAAACAGGATTTCATGCTGTGCGGTGGCGCCGACGAATTCCACCCGTTGACCGCCGCCACGTTCGACATCATGAACGCGGCCTCCACCCGCTTCAACGAATCTCCGGGAAGGACCCCGCGCCCCTTCGACCGCGACCGCGACGGCGTGGTCTGCGCCGAGGGGAGTGGTATACTTCTTCTCGAGTCGCTGGATTCGGCGCTCCGGCGGGATGCGGAAATCCTCGCCGAGATCGTCGGTTTCGCCTCGACTTCCGATCCGGAGAGCATCGCGAATCCGAATGCCGCGAACATCGCGCATTGCATGCGCCAGGCGTTGCTCGACGCAGGCATCGGCCCGGCGGACATCGATTACGTGAACGCGCACGCCACCGGAACGGAGCTGGGGGACATCGCGGAAAGCGAGGCGATCCGTTCCGTTTTCGGAGACCGGGTTCCCACCAGCAGCCTCAAGGGGAACCTCGGGCACGCGATGGCGGCCAGCGGCACGCTCGAACTGGAGGCATCCGTCGAAATGCTGCGGCGGGAAATCCTGTTGCCGACGCACAATCTCGATCACGTCGATCCGTTGTGCGCGTCCGTGACGCATGTGCGGGGGGTCACCCGCCGACGGGTCGACACCGTGATGAAGAACAACTTCGCGCTGGGGGGAGTGAACTCCTCCCTGATCATCAGGAGGTTTCGGCAGTGACGAACCAGGAAATCATCGAACGGATCGATCGAACGATCGCGGAGGAATTCGAGATCGACCCGGAAGAGATGAAGCCGGAGAAGACCTTGTTCCAGGACCTGGGGCTGGACAGCCTGGACATCGTCGACCTGGTCATCGTTCTCGAGAAGGCATTCCGGTTCAAGATCCGCGAGGAAGAGGGAATCCGGAACATCCGGACCCTGGGCGACGTCCACGCATTCGTCCTCCAGAAGAAGAACGAGCTCGAAAGCATTCCCCGGTAGCGAGACCCGGGTCCGGCAGTCCCATTGGACACATCCATTGAGCGGAAACCGGGTCTCCGGGCGTTCCTTCTGACCGCGATGTTCTATCCGCTGATGATCGCCTGGACCGTCGTCGGCATCGTCTGCTCTCCGGCCCTGATCGCGATCCTGCAGATCGCCACCGGGTGGGAGATCGCCCGCGTCGTCCGCTACTGGATCAAGGTTCACGGCCGGGGACTGATCGTCATCGTCTCCCCCTTCGTCCGTTTCCGGAAGGAAGATCTGGAGACGATCCCGCTCCCCTCGATCCTGGTCGTCAACCATCTTTCGTTCGTCGACGGGTATTACATGGCCTCGCTTCCGTTCCACGACCTGACCTTCGCGGTCGGCGCGTGGCCGTTCAAAATGTACTGGTATACGGCGTTCATGCGCCTCGCCCGCTACATCGACATGGAAAACGTCGCATGGAACGACGCCGTGGCGATCTGCCGGCGTGCCGCTTCGAAGAACGGCTGCGTCCTGTTCTTCCCCGAGGGACACCGCAGCCGGGACCGCCGGTTGCAGCCGTTCTACTCCGGGGCGTTCCGCATGGCGATCGAGACCGGACTTCCCCTGGTGCCGCTTTGCATCACCGGCACCGACATTCTCCTGCCCCCGGGGGAGCATTGGCTCCACCCCGCGGACGTACGACTCCGGGCGCTTCCGGCCGTCGACCCCGCCGGGTTCCAGGGACCGTCGGGCCCGACGCGATTCTCCAACTTCGTGCGGGAGCGGATGGCGACCGCGTTGGAAGAGATGCAGGGAACGGCCGGCGGACCCCGCAAGGGAGGAACGGATCCATGATCGCCGGAATCACGCTTCCGATGGCCGCTTCGCTGCTCATCCCGCACCGGACGCCGATGCGGCTCGTGGATACGCTGCTCTCCGTAAACAACGGTTGCGCGGTGGCCGAATCCGTCCTTCCGCGATCCACCATGATGGCGGACGGGGAGGGAAGGCTCGACGAGTTGGCGTTCATGGAATTGATCGCGCAGAGTTACGCCGCGTTCAAGGGATATTTGGACCTGTTGGAAGGCAAACCCGTGGGTGAGGGGTTCCTGGTCGGAGTGCGCCACCTCGAGATCACCGGCAGGGCGTATGCCGGCGACCGACTCCTGACGTCGATCCGGACCGTCGGCACGTTCGGCGGTTTCGCCGTCGTCGAGGGCGCCGTCACCCGCGGTGACGAGACCCTCGCCGCGGGGACCCTGAAGCTGTGGCTCGTCGATCCCGACGCGGACGGGGGATGATCGATGAACGAGCTGCGGAAAGGGATCGACGCCTCGGCGACGGAGGCCCTCCCGGGGACCGGGACGGAAACGGGCGCCCGCCGATACCGCTTCGCCCCCGGGTTCATCGGCTTCTCGGGGCATTTCCCGGGAAACCCCATCCTCCCGGCGATCGTCCAGGTGCGCGCCGTGGTCTCCCTCGCGGAGGAGGAAGGCGGGAAGGCCCTGCGCCTTGCGGCCGTGCGGTCCGCCAAATTCCTCGCACCGATCCGTCCGGGCGAAGACGTATGGATCCGGTATCGTCGGCGCGTCGATTCCGGGATGAACCTCTGCGACGCCACGCTCTCGGTCGCGGGGAAAACGGTCGCCTCCTTCCAACTCGAACTGGCGGAGGAAGAGACTCCCCGATGATCACGCCGTATTTCCCCGCCGAGGAAGGAGTGCCCGCCCCGCTGCGCGCGGCGTTGTCCAGACGCGTGCGATTCGAGGAGGTCGACCCGCTCGGGATCGTCTGGCACGGACGGTACGCGAGCTATTTCGAGGATGCCCGCGTGGCGCTCACCGACCGGTACGGCATCGGCTACCTCGATTTTTACGAAAAAGGGGTCGTCGCCCCGATCCGGAAGCTCCACATCGACTACTTCCGCTCCCTCCGTTTCCAGGAAACCTTCACCGTCGAGGCCGTGCTCCACTGGGCGGAAGCCACCCGACTGAACATGGAGTTCATCCTCCGGAACGAAGCGCGGGAGGTGACCACGACCGGATACACGGTCCAGTTGATGCTCGACGCCGACAGGAATCTCCTCATGCTGCCCCCACCCTTCTACCGCGAATTCCTCGACCGGTGGCGGAAAGGAGGGCTCGCTTGAACGAAGTCCTGATCACCGCAACGTCCTCGGTCACCGGGCTCGGGCCCGACCTGGATACGACCTGGCGGAGACTCCTTGCCGGGGAGACCGCGGTCCGGCCGATCCGGCGGTTCGACGCCAGTCTCTATCCCGCGCGGAACGCCTCCTGGATCGAGGGACTGGAATCCCGTGGGAACCGGTCCCTTCTCTTCCCGATCCTCGAACGGGTGCTGGACGGGTTCGATCCCCTGCCGCGGGGATGCCGCCTCGTGACGGCAACGACCAAGGGTTGCATCGACACCTTCGAGCGGGTGCGGAAGGGCCTGCCCGGCGATGTTGCCGACATTCCGGTCTCCGGGCCGCTGACGTGGCTTGCGTCGAGACTGGGGTTGAACGATCCGGGCGTCAACATCAACGGCGCATGCGCCTCCTCGACGATGGCCGTCGCCCGGGCCGCCGCCATGATCGAGTCCGGCCGCGCCGATGCGGTGCTCGTCGTCTGCATGGACCTGGTGAGCGAATTCGTCTTTTCCGGCTTCAGTTCGCTTCAGGCGCTGGATCCCGCCGGTTGCCGCCCCTTCGACCGGAACCGGAACGGCCTTTCCCTCGGGGAAGGGGGAGCGGCCCTGCTGATGATGAGCGCGGAAACGGCACGAAGGAAGGGAATCCCCGGAATCGGTTCGGTCGTGGGCTGGGGCGCGGCCAACGACGCCACCCACCCCACCGCACCCGCCCGCGACGGTTGCGGCCTGATCCAGGCCGTCCGCCGGGCGATGGCGAAGGCGTCGATCGGACCGGACGACATCGCGGCGATCAACGCCCACGGGACGGGAACGGTGTACAATGATTTGATGGAGTCAACGGCCTTCGAAGCCGTCTTCGGTTCCCGACCCATTCCGTTGAATGCGATCAAGGGGGCGATCGGGCACACCCTCGGCGCTGCGGGCGGAATCGAAGTGGCCGTGGGCCTGCGGTCGCTGGCCGATCGCACGCTTCCGCCCACCGCCGGGTTCCGTGAGCCCATGGAGAAATGCGTCTTTTCCGTCAGCCCCTTCCCGCAGCCAATCGGCGGCAACTACCTTCTGAGCACCAATTCCGGCTTCGGCGGGATCAACGCCGCCCTCATCCTGAAGGGGATCCCCGGGTGACCGGTTCCGTCGTCGCGGGCATCGGCTGGGTAACGTCGCAGGGGCCGGGCCGGGGCCGGGAGGCGCGGGAGTTTTCGATGACCTCCGGCCCGATCCCCCCCGTGACCAGGGAAGATGTATTCCCCGAACCGAACCTCCGGTTCGGGCGACTTCCGCAATATTCGAGGGTGGGCCTCGCCGCGGTCGCGTTCGCCCTGCGGGACGCCGGGATGGAACATTGGGAAACGAAACGTTCCGCGGGCATCGTGGCCTCGACCCGGACAGGGTGCCTCGCCACGGATATCGAGTATTACGATACCGTCCTCCCTGAAGGCGGCGGACTCCCGAGCCCCATTCTGTTCTCCTGCACCCTCCCTACCTGCTTCCTCGGGGAAGCGGCGATCCAGTTCGGCCTGACGGGCCCGACCCTCATCGTCAACGATCCCGCCGAAGACGCCCTGAGCGGAGTGCGGATGGCGCTCGAAAGCCTTTCGTGGGGAGAGTCCGACACGATGTTGGCGGGCCACATCGACCTCCCGGCCGGACCGGCGTTTCCCGGGATCCGCACCCCGCTCGCCGGCGGGCTCTTCATGGTCCTTACGAATGCCCGGGGCCCCTCCGCCCCCGGCTACGGGACGCTCGACCTGTCCGAAGGAGGCGCCGTTCGGCACGACGGAATCGAGATCGCCGGCCTGAACGAGCTCGTTCGCGCATGCATCGCGTTTCCGAGACCCTCATGAAAATGACGCTTGTCTACCCGTCCTGGCGCAAGCTGGACCGGCAGACGGAATTCCACCTTCCCCCGCACGGCCCCGTCGTCTTCGCCGCCACCGTGCCGCCCGAGGTGTCGCTGACGTTCGTCGACGAGAACCTCCAGGAGATCGATTTCGCCGCCCCCTGCGACCTGGTCGGGATCTCCGTCATGCTGACCTGCCAGCTTCCGCGGGCCTTCGAAATCGCGAGACGATATCGGGAACGGGGTGTCCCGGTCCTCTTCGGCGGCATCGCCACCATGCTCCATGCCGGGGAGGTCGCCGCGCACGCCGATTCGGTCTTCCTCGGGGAAGCGGAGGGCCGCTTCGCCGGCGTTCTGGACGACTTCTCGGCGGGCCGTCTGGAAAAAACCTATGACTTCATGAACTCCCCCCCGGACATGGCGTTGATCGGAACCGCCCGACGGGAGATCCTCTCGCACGACCTGTACAACTACCGGGGCGTCCAGATGCTCGACCTGATCCACGCCTCCCGCGGATGCCGCTTCAACTGCTACCCCTGCTGCAGCGCCTTCCTGGGAGGGAAAACGTTCCGCCCACGCCCGATCGATCACGTGATCGAGGAGATGGAAAAGATCCGGAACAACCGCCTGTTCATCGTCGACAACTCCCTGGCCCAGGACCGCCAGTGGCTGATCGACCTGTTCACGGCCATGGCGCCGTTGAAGAAGAAATGGGTCTCCCACCCGATCCTCGACGACGACCGGATCCTCAAGCTGGCGGCCGACGCCGGCGCCTGGTACGTCTACCAGGCGGTGTTCGACACCTCCGACCTGATCCGCAACCGGATCCGGAGGTTGAAAGACCACGGGATCGCCGTCGAAGGCACGATCCTCCTCGGCACCGACGAACAGGACGAGGATTCGATCCGGCGGCTCGTGGACTTCCTGCTCGAGGTCGGACTGGACGTGGCGGAGTTCACCATCATGACGCCGTTTCCGGAATCCCCCCTCCGGACGCGGATCGCCGCGGAAAACCGGCTGTTGAGCAGCGACTGGGGAGAGTACACCGCCGACCGGGTGGTGTTCCGCCCCCGCCGGATGTCCCCGGAGAAACTCCAGGAGATGTACCACTACGCCTGGGACACGTTCTATGCCGGCGGCGGTCACCAGATCAAGATGGCCGAGCTTTTCGCGAAGGTGGTCCGGCGGGAGATGGAAGACGGCATCTATCACCGCTACAATCCCCGTCGGGAAAGGTCCTTCCCGAAATCGGCGGATCGCCCGTGAAGCGGATTTTCCTCATATCGTCCAACGTCAGCAGGGAGCCCCTCCAGGTCTACCCGCTCGGCCTCGCCGTCGTGGCCGCGGGGCTCGCCGAATCCGGCCACCAGGTCGAACAGTTCGACTTTCTGGCCTCGGGCGAGTCGGAGGCGCTCTTCCGCGAGAAGATCTCCTCCTTCGATCCCGACTACGTCTGCATCTCCCTGCGGAACCTGGACGACTGCGACTCCTTGTCCCGGGCCGGATACCCGGAGATCACGAAGCGCCTTGTCGGATGGGTCCGGGAAACCGTCGGCGTGCCGGTCATCATCGGCGGCCCCGGGTTTTCCATCCTTCCGGAAGAACTGCTCGCCTTCACCGGCGCCGACCACGGGATCGTCGGCGAGGGGGAACGGATCGTCGGCGAGTTGATCCGGGACCTGGCCGAGGGAAGGACCCCTCCCCCCATCCTGCGCGGCGGGCGTCTTCTCTACGACGGGGAGATGGCGTCGCCGCTATACAACGGCGAGATGATCGCCTATTACCTCGAACAGAGCGGCATGGTCAACCTCCAGACGAAGCGGGGCTGCCCCCACGGCTGCATCTACTGCGTCTACCCTTT
>Ga0315268_10004336_pt1 | contig 15410 bp, 8 predicted proteins | sample C1_top_MG_FD_204535 | JGI IMG/M metagenome (GOLD analysis project Ga0315268, IMG submission 204535) | Sediment microbial communities from Yellowstone Lake, YNP, Wyoming, USA - C1_top | ecosystem: Environmental > Aquatic > Freshwater > Lake > Sediment | place: USA: Wyoming | collected 2017-08-01
CGCCTGCGCCTTTCGGCCAGCGCCTGCATCGAGAGTGTCCTTGCGTCTTGTTTTTCCATGAGCAATCTGACAAAACTTCATCAAATAAGTTCAATATTTAATTGCCGAGTCAATAGCTATGGAAGGCTGAAAGCATATAATTTCTTGTTCGGCGTGCCGGATCCAAAGTTGGAGTAGCCCGAACCCCAGTAAACAGATCCGCCTGAAATCGCAGGAGCTGCATTACAGGAGCCGCCGCTGGCGAAACTCCACAGGATGTTGCCGTTGGAAGAATCCATCGCGTACATGTGGCCTTGCACATCCTGCGAGCAAGCGAAGAGCACGCCATTGATCGAGGAAACTGCACCAGAGTCAGTTGCGGTAGAAACCGGATCAGCGGTCTGCCAGACGACAGCGCCGGTGCCAGCGTCCAGAGCGCCCCAGTTGCCCGAAGTAACGGTGTTGCCATTGACGACCCAAGTTTTATGCTGGGTGTTGGCCGAGGCAAAATAGATCTGCTTGCCGTCGGTCGAGGAACCCCATTCCAACCCACCACCAACGCCACCCGGGGCGGCTTGAGTTTTCCAGATCACCGCACCCGTATCAGGACTGAGGGCCCAGAACTGGCCGCTCTTCTGACCGGCAGCAATAAAATCGGTGCCTTTGTTGTTGTACAGCATCGCGCCCTGAGCAAAGTCATAGTCGGGGCCAGCAGGCGCGGGGCAGTTCTGCGGATTCACAACATAGCCTGGGGGCAGCAAATCGGGGAAACAGTCGATATTGAACGAATCAAACGGGATGCCGGACGTAGCCCACTTGACAACACCTGTGGTCAGATCGAGAGACACGATCGCGTCAGTATGGTTGTCTGGTGACATGGTCGCGACGCAAGCCTGTATGGCATTCTGGTCAGTCCCTGCAGCTGCAAAACAATTCTGAACCGCTGCGGGTACGGAATAGTTATTGCCGGTGGTGATATACAGGCTGTTGCGCTTGTGATCGACAACCGGGGTGCTGCCCCAGACGGAGTTTCCGCTGTAACCTTCAGGTGCCATATAGGTCTGCCATTTGATTTGACCAGTCTGGAGATCCAGTGCGTATATTGCGCCACGGAACGAACAGCAGGGATAACCGGGGATCAACCCCTCATAGGCTTCCTCAGACGAAGCAGTGCCGATATAGACGGTGTTGCCGTCCACTACCGGCGATTGAGTGACGATGGTGAACACCGACCCGATCGCGGTCTTCCACACCAATGCACCGGTATTCTTGTTAACCGCCATCACATAGCCTGCCTGCCCGCCATGATAACCAGCCTGGTCGCCGAAAATGAGGAGATCCCCGGCAATGGTGGGAGTGTCGCGGGCGATATCAGGGGTGATATGTTGGGCGGCATTTCCGGTAAGGCCGGTATAGTCTGAGATATGTGTATTCCAGACGGCCTGTCCGGTGGTACGGTTAACAGCCCACAAATTACCGCCCCAATCCGGGAAGTAAATGTTTTTCTCATCCACACTCGGCGTGGCAGAGACATCGCCGCCAGTGGTGAATGCCCACTGAACTTGCAGCTTGCCTATTTTTGAGCCTTTAGGCTGGTGTTATCCTGGTAATGGGTGTTGCTTAAGTCATGGCCCGCCGAAGGCCAAAGGCTCCCCGTGCCATCAGCCCAAACGGCATCCGTCCTCATCAGGCCTGCCACGGCAACTATCGTTAACGCAAACATAAATCTGTTTGACCTACGCATATGATTCCTCCTGGATATTGGTTTGCGGATTCAAGTCGGAAGTGGATCCGGCGTCGGACAATCGGCTTTTCTTAAAGAAGGCTCTGTACGTTATCGAACATACCTGGCAAGCTTTTCTATGATTACTGCTCGTTACAGATGAGAGAATATGTTTGGGCTACCCGTGGGGATATCTTTCGATTTGCCAAATGGGCAAATGTCAATTCACCGTTGTTCGCGGCAGTAGGGACGTGAGCTGAATTCCGGCTCCGCAAAAAAGCTATTAACAACTCATAAAATTACCGCATACAAAGCAGGCAAACGAATCGATTTACCCCTTGAGTCACTTGCGCGGCACATTCTTGTTCTTTTTCGGACGTCCGACCTTGATCCGTGCAATCTGCGCAATCTCCTTTTTCAACTGTGCTGAACTGAGCTTGCACAATGCATGCAAACCGACGCGTATCAGTTCGCTTTTTTTGACCTGTATGCCCTCCTTGAGGCAGGCCTGTTTGAGTTCGACAATTTTCGCGTAATCGCTTTGCGGCATGGTAAAGCTGGCACGTATCACCTTGTCGCCCGCCTTGCCATCGGCCTTCCCTGATTTCTTGATTTTATTTTCCGGCTTGGCAGCTGCCACAGCCTTGGCCGCGACGGGCTTTGCCACCGCAGGTTTGCGCGCGATGGCTGCCGGTTTTACGGCAGAGGTTTTGCGTTTTGTCGAAGGAATTTTTTTCATCGTTTCGGTCATCTCGTTCTCCTCTGTGATCCGTTGTAGGAAAATCAGTATATCCGGTATATTCTGCATATCGAAATGTAATATTTTGACGCGGGAGAGGATCATGGAACTGATACTGTGGCGTCACGCCGAGGCCGAGGATGGCATACCCGACAGCGCCCGCAGGCTCACCGCCAAGGGCGAGAAGCAGGCCGCCAAAATGGCAGACTTTCTGCATTCCCGCCTGCCGCAGGACACGCGCATCCTGGCCAGCCCGGCCGTGCGCACCCAGCAAACCGCGCACGCGCTCGGCAAACATTTCATCACCGAACCGGGCATCGCACCGGGCGCCTCACCGCGCGCGATACTGAAGGCCGCTGAATGGCCGCAAGGCGAGGGCTGCGTGCTGATCGTGGGCCATCAACCTGCGCTGGGCGAAGTGGCCGCACTGCTGCTGACCGGCGCGACACAATACTGGAGCGTAAAAAAGGGAGCGGTGTGGTGGTTCAGCCGCCGCGAACGTGCCGGCGAGGCAGAAACCCTGCTGCGCCTGGTCATCACGCCGGACTTGCTCTGAGGATATTCCATGTTTGAATCGGCAGAGCTCGGACACAGGATAGACAAGACCACCTACGAAGCCGAGGTGCCCAAGCTGCGCGAAGCGCTGCTGGACGCGCAATTCGAACTGGCGCAGCAAGCCCGATTCCCGGTCGTCATTCTGGTCAGCGGTGTCGATGGCGCGGGGCGCGGCGAGACCGTCAATCTGCTGAACGAATGGATGGACCCACGCTTTATCCAGACGCACGGCATGGGCGATCCGTCCGATGAAGAACATGACAGGCCGATGATGTGGCGCTTCTGGCGCGCGCTGCCGCCCAAGGGTCGCACAGGGGTATTTCTCGGCTCCTGGTACACCGCACCGATACTCAATCGCGTGCATGGAAAAACCGATCTCGCCGATCTCGACCAGAGCCTGGAACGCGCCCGGAATTTTGAAAAAATGCTGACAGACGAAGGTACGCTGATCATCAAATTCTGGCTGCATCTGTCCAAAGAAAAGCAGCAGCACCGCCTCAAGCTGCTGGAGGGCGACCCCAGGACCCGCTGGCGCGTGACCCGCCGCGACTGGGAACACTACAAGCTCTACGATGAGTTTCAGACCACCCACGAAAGCGTCATCCGCCACACCAGCACCGCTGAAGCGCCATGGATCATCGTCGAAGGCGAGGATGAGCGTTACCGCAGCCTGACCGTGGGCAAGGTGATACTCGATGCGATCCGCAAGCGCCTGGGCGACACCGATGCAGCAAACAAGATTCATGCGGCGCCGCTGCTGCCGCCGATCGACAAGCTGCATATTCTGAAGGCGCTCGATCTCGGACAGAAGCTGGAGAAAAAGAAATTCCAGGAGGAACTGGAAAAATACCAGGGCAAGCTCGCGCTGCTGACGCGCAATCCGAAATTCAAAAAAATCACCGTCGTCGCGGTATTCGAGGGCAACGATGCCGCCGGCAAGGGCGGCAGCATCCGCCGCATCACCAGCGCGGTCGATGCGCGGCAATACCAGATCGTCCCGGTTGCCGCGCCGACCGAAGAGGAGCGCGCGCAGCCTTACCTGTGGCGTTTCTGGCGGCACATCCCGCGCCGGGGACGCATGGCCATTTTCGACCGCTCCTGGTACGGGCGCGTGCTGGTGGAACGGGTCGAAGAATTCTGCTCACAGACCGACTGGATGCGCGCCTACCAGGAGATCAACGATTTCGAGCAGCAGCTGGTGCGCCACAACATCGTGCTGGTCAAATTCTGGCTGAGCATCAGCAAGGACGAACAGCTCAAACGCTTCAAGCAGCGTGAAAAAATCGGCTTCAAGCGCTTCAAGATCACCGCAGAGGACTGGCGCAACCGCGACAAATGGGATCAATACGAACAGGCGGTGTGCGACATGGTAGACCGCACCAGCACGGAAATCGCGCCGTGGACGCTGGTGGAAGCCAACGACAAATATTTCGCGCGCATCAAGATCCTGAAGTCGCTGTGTCGCCGGATCGAAGCGGCGATGGAAAAGTAAACGCGCCGAAAGTTTTGTTTTGTACGGCGGCTTCTTACCTATCTGCAGAGCTGAAGCGGTAGGTGTTTTTTCCGGCCGATTTAGCCGCATACATCGCTTGATCGGCTTTGTTCACCAAGTCGTCCTCACTGCTCGCGTCCTCCGCGTAGCGCGCGATGCCTATGCTGACGCCGATGTGTGCTGCGTGCCCTTCCAGAAAGAACGGGGCTGCGATGGCCTCGATAATTTTCTCGGCGACCTTGGCCACATTGCCATACTCATGCGTATCGTTGAGTATCACGGTAAATTCATCACCGCCCAGACGCGCCACCGTATCACTCTCGCGCACACACTGGTGTAAACGGCCTGCCACGCCCGTAAGAACCAGGTCTCCGATGTGATGCCCAAAAATATCGTTCACCTTCTTGAAGCCATCCAGATCGAGGAACAGCAAGGTCATGCCGCCGTTATTGCGCTTGGCCATCACCAGCGCCTGCCGCAGCCGGTCATAAAACAGCGCACGATTCGGCAGGCTGGTAAGCGCATCGAAATTCGCCATGTGATGTATGCGTTCCTGCGCCAGCTTCTGTGCGGTGATGTCCTCGTGAATCGCGATGAAATGCGTGACCACACCCTTGTCGTCGATTATCGGCGTAATGGTCTGCGAGACCGTGTACAGGCTGCCTTCCTTGTTGCGTTCGATGGTCTCGCCGCTCCAGGCCTCACCTTTGCCGATGGTCTCCCACAGGTTTTTGTAATACTCCTGCGTATACTGTCCGGAGTTCAGCAGTCGCGGCGTCTGCCCCACCATCTCCTCCCGGGTGTAACCGGTTAACCTGGAAAAAGCGGGGTTCACCCATTGAATACGCCCATGGCGATCCGTAATCATCACCGCATTGCTCGCCGCGGAAAGCGCAGAACTCAACAGGCGCACTTGCTGTTGATCGATCGCCAATTCCAGCGCGGTGCTGATGCGCGTTGCAATTGCCGTCAGCATATTGAAGGTGAGATGAAAATCGAAGAATGCCGGATCGCTCGAGTACAGCGTGAATGCGCCAAAGATTTCCCCGCGTATCACCAGCGGGATGCCCAGCATCGATTGCAATTCATGCCCCTGCGCAATCTGCGTCCATGACTGCATGCGCGGATCGCCAACCTTGAACAGCTGCGGCTGCCCCAGCCGGATCGCACTGCCTGCCGGCCCTCGTCCCTGCGGTGTATCGTCCCAGCGCACACCAACCTGCTTCAATTGATCGACATAGCCCGACGCCGCACCCGCGCTGGCCAGAATACTGATGACCCCGGCCGGCTCCTTGCGCCCTACCCAAACCACTTCAAACTGGAATAGCTCCGCCACCTTCTGGCAAACAAAATCCAGCACTTCATTCAGCGGCGATCCTTGCAGGACTTGTTGATTTATAGCAGGAAACAACTCTTCAATGGCTTGCAGTCTGCGTTGCTGGGTCACATCCGCCGAATAAGCAGCGAAACGGCTAATCTCGCCAGCGGCATCGCGGATCGGATACACGGAAGTGACCAAACGCCTGCCGGCACGCTCATCCTCGAAGGTCTCCGCAATACCCCGCTCAGCGATCTGCTCGAATCTTGCCCGGCGCGCCTGCGCCACTTCAGGCGGAAGAATCTCGTAGGCATTTTTGCCGATCAACTCCTCCGGCGTAGCCTTCAAACGTTTCGCGCCCACCTCGTTGATAACCAGCAATCGGCCATTTCTCTCCATCAGAAATGCCGATTCCTGAATCGCATTCAGCAAAGCTTGCTGGTTGCGCCGCAACGCCTCCTGCTCGCTTTGTGCACGCTTGCGCTCAGTGATGTCGCGCACCACAGAAAGTATCATGGACTCGTTGCGAAATTTGAATGCACGCGCATGCACCTCCACTGGAATATGCCGCCCATCCTTGGCCATATGCAACGTCTCAAACAACACCTGCTGGTGCTGCCGTATCCGCGCCTCCACCTCATCCATGTTGCGCGGATACCCGGGCACATTGAATCTGGCCACCTCCATGCCCAGCATTTCACTGCGCTGGTAACCCAGGCGCTGACAGGCAACCTCATTTGCATCGGCGACAATCCGCCGACCATCCTCGGCAACCCGGATAAAAATAATGGCATCGCCGCTATAATCAAACAGCGCCCGATAACGCTCTTCACTTTCCTGCAACGCCGCACCGGCGCTTTGGCGTTCAGTTATGTCGCGCACTATCGCGGTGAACAACGTATTGCCCGCAAATTTCAGCTCGCTGAGCGCGATCTCAACCGGAAAGACCGAGCCATCCTTGCGTATACCTTGCGCTTCGCGGACATTTGTATCAGACATTCCCAAATGATGCGTAAACTCGCGCTCCATGCCTTGTTCGCCGGGGGCATCGAACATCGATAGCAACTGCAACACATTCTTGCCTCGCACTTCGTCCTCTGCATAGCCGAAAATTTGCTCCGCCGCACGGTTGAATGTCTGGATGAAGCCGCGCTCATCCAGCGCGATGATGCCTTCTGCTGCCATTTCCATCGCTACCTGTGCTTTAACGCTTTCCAGCTCCAGCGCACTTTGCAGTGGCTTCAGGAAGTAACGCCAGAAAAATGGCACACACCCGGCGGTCAACAGAGTCGCATCCAGCCATGCAGGCAGCCATTGCGGGCGCGACCCGGCAAAAATGCGATCCAGCAAAAACATGATAGACAGCTCGCCGACAAAAATGATGGCGAGCAAACCCAGAAAAAGTCGTAGCGGATGCACCTTGGTGGGCAACGAATTCATGTTTACGCCTTTGGAATAATCGATCTTTTGTGTCCCTTGCCGCAACAGCACCAGACAGCGTATTGTAGCGCAATGATTGGCAGGCAATGACCGCCAGAAAACATGTCTGATTGCCATGCATGACCAGCGGAGATTGATAATGCCGCAAGCACATGACGAACATTACAAGAAGGCTGTCACCGAGTTCGGCGACAGCCAACACGTCGTTTCACATCACGATATATATTCAGAAAGCGATATCAAGCCGGTAGCGCCCGTAGTACGGATAAGCACTGAGGTACTATGAACACCGACCAATTGCATGGCGCTTGCAACCCTGTTGCCCCTTGCTACTTTTTCAATATGCTGCCGACACTGCCCAGGAACGGACATGAATACAACGACGAATTTATACCCAAAACTCACCCAGGCTTTCAATCAGGTCGGCGTGGAATTGCCGGCCATTCTTTCTGAAAAATTCCAGCGCGTCCTGCAAAAAATAGAGCTTTATTGGGGTAGCAAGGACGCCATCAGATACCTTGATTCATTGCTCTTCGACGATTATGAGCAACACGAAGATCGCGAAGATCGCCTGGGTTTCCCGCCGGAAGTCATGCGCGAGCTCGTTCTTGTCAAACAGACGCACGACTTTCTCTTCCCGTTGCTCGACGGCAGCCCTTTCGATCCCTCCAATGTTACGCACCCCATCCTTCGTCCGCAGGAAATACCCGCGTCTGATGCCGCCAACCTGATCGAGTTTGACAGCCGGTCTGCGCAGGGCTCGAATCTTGAACACAATGCGTCTGATCACCCAAAGGCCGATCAGGCCGAGACCGCTTCCCCGGCATTGCCCGCAGATGTCCCGGCCATTGCAATGCCGGTAAAAAATCGTGTCAATTGGCCCAAGGTGCGCACGGAGCATGAGCTGTTCGAGTATGCAGAATTGCTGCACGGAAGCGAAGGCCGCATTTATGCGCACCAGGGGAAAATGCTGGGCGAGATACTCACGCATTACAAGCTTGTTGATGCGCGCAACATGGAACTTGTGGAACACATACAGCGCAGGGCTCAATACCAGAACAAGGCCATCGGCCAGATACTGGTTGAAATCGGCATCATCAACAGCGAAGAACTGGTCTGCGCATTGTGCATTCAGGCCGGAATCATCATGGTCGACGTATTGACGATTCCCATCAGCCCCGCAACCGCAAAGACCGTTCCGCTCGAAACCGCGTACGCCAAACAGGTCCTGCCAGTCGGCATATACAACAATTCCCTGTTTCTTGCGGTCGCCGATCCGTTTGCGTTCAATGACAAATCGTTCTTCACGATGTTGACCGGCCTCAAGGTAGAGCCGGTCTATGCGCCGCGCCATGAAATCATCAACCGCCTCAACGCGCACGGCTCGTCCAAAAGCACAATCGAGGCGCAGGAAGAGTTCCATACCCTGGCCATGAAAACCCTGGATATTGCCCCCGGCAAGCCGGTTGCTAATGCACCACCCCGCGATGATGTTTCAGAAAATGATTCAGCCATCATCAATCTGGTAAATCAGATGATTCTGCATGCCATCGATGAAGGGGCTTCCGATATCCATATTGAACAATTCGAGGGCGATACGATCTCCGGCATCCGTTTCCGCAGGGACGGAAACATGGAGCATTTTTCCGACTTTCCCGGCGCCTACCACAATGCGGTGATCTCCCGTATCAAGATCATGGCCGGCCTGGATATCGCGGAAAAGCGGCATCCGCAGGACGGCAAGATTTCATTCACGTTGCGGGAGGGCAAACGGGTGGATCTGCGCGTGGCAACCGTGCCCACCATAAATGGCCTGGAATTTGTCACCATACGCATTCTGTCTTCCGGCGAACCTTTACCCCTTGCAGCGCTGGGCATGGCCTACCGCGACATGACAGATTTTCGCGAGGTATTCCAGAAGCCGTATGGCCTGATTCTGGTATGCGGCCCAACCGGGAGCGGCAAGACCACCACGCTGCATTCCGTGCTGAGAGAGCTGAACACCGATGACCGCAAAATATGGACTGCGGAAGACCCTGTTGAAATCGTCCAGCCGCACCTGTGCCAGGTGCAGGTCAACAGCAAAATAGACCTGACCTTTGCCAACGTGCTGCGCTCTTTCCTGCGCGCCGACCCGGACATCATCATGATCGGCGAAATGCGCGACCATGAAACCGCAAAGATCGCGCTGGAGGCCTCCATGACCGGGCATCTGGTGCTGTCCACGCTGCACACCAATTCCGCCTCCGAAACAGTGGCGCGGCTGATCGATCTGGATATAGATCCCTACAATCTTTCCGATGCCTTATTGGCCATACTCGCCCAACGCCTCGCGCGAAAATTATGTTCGGTCTGCGCAGTCCGGGAAGAAGCATCCGCGCCCGAACTTGAGGACATAGCCAACGAATACCATCAGTCCGCGCATTCCAGACCCGCATCCATGGCAGAGCGCAAAGCCATCATTAAACAATGGCAGGAAAATTTTGGCGATGATGGCAATCTCTACCTGAAACACCCGGTGGGATGCGATATGTGCAACGGCGGATACAAGGGACGCGTCGGTCTGTACGAGCTGCTGCAGGTCACGCCCGCCTTGCGCCATTTGATACGCCAGCACGCGGCCGCGTCCGAATACATGAAGAGCGGCATTGCCGATGGCATGCGAACACTCAAACAGGACGGTATCGAAAAGGTATTGCGCGGCATCACCGACATGGTGCAAGTGCATAGCGCCTGTATCTGACGGAAAGAATTTTTCCAGCCTCGAACGCTTACTTCGCGCAAGACCAACAGGACTTTTTCCATGCCCGCACTGCCGACAAAATTTCGTATCCCCGGAGATTTCTGGGGCGGGCTGGCCTCGATGCTGGTGGCGTTGCCGGCGGCAGTGGCCTTCGGCGTCACGGTCTATGCGGCCATCAGCCCGCACTATGCGGTTTTCGGCGCGCTGGCCGGCATCATAGGCGCGGCCGCGCTCGGCCTGATCGCCCCCATTTTTGGCGGCACAGATCGCCTGATCAGCGCACCCTGCGCGCCCGCGGCCGCAGTGCTGGGCGCGTTCGCCATCGAGCTGGTGAAACAGGGCATCGCGCCGGCCAGCATCGTGCTGCTGCTGACCGTGCTCGGCATCCTGGCCGGCCTGATCCAGATATTTCTCGGATTCATCCGCGCCGGCCGCATGATCCGCTACATCCCCTACACCGTGGTCAGCGGATACCTGAGCGGCGTCGGCCTGATCATCATCGGCAGCCAGCTGCAACAGTTCTTCGGCGCACCCGCCGGCACCCTGTGGTGGCAGGCCGCGTTCTCGCCCGAACTGTGGGACCCGCGCAGCATCGCCATAGGCCTGGCGACGATGATCGTCGCGCTACTGGCGCCCCGGATAACCCGCGCCATCCCCGGCACCATCCTCGGCATCATCGCGGGCGTGGCAGCCTATCTGCTGCTCGCCAACACCGACGCCTCGATGATGACGCTGACCGACAACAAGCTGGTGCTGGGCTCGCTCGGCGCCAGCGGCGAAGGCTACCTCGGCACGATCACCGGGCGCTGGCAGGAAATCGGCGGCCTGAAACTCTCGCAGATAACCGGGCTGTTCGGTGCCGCGCTCACGCTGGCAGCGCTGCTTTCGATCGACACGCTGAAAACCTGCGTGGTGATGGACCAGATGACGCGCACGCGCCACGACCCCAACCGCGAATTGTTTGCGCAGGGTCTGGCCAACATCGCCTCGACCACGCTGGGCGGACTGCCCGGCGCCGGCACCATGGGCGCCACGATGGTGAACCTGTCCAGCGGCGCGCAGACACGCGTTTCCGGCATCGCGGAAGGCGTGCTGGTGCTGGTCGCCGCGCTGGCGCTGAGCGCCTTCATCGCCTGGATTCCGGTCGCCACGCTGGCCGGCATCCTGATCGTGATCGGCCTGCGCATGATAGACACGAAACCGCTGCGCTTCCTGGAATCGCGCGCCACGGTATTCGATTTTGCGGTGGTGGTTGCGGTCATCGGCGTGGCGCTGACGGTCGGGCTGATCGCCGCGTCTGCAACCGGTGTCGCGCTGTCCATACTGCTGTTCGTGCGCGAGCAGGTCGGCGGCTCGGTGGTGCGGCGCAAGACCTTCGTCAGCCAGCGCTCGTCCACCTGGTATCGTCCCGAAGCCGAGATGCGGCTGATCGCGCAGCAGGGTGACAAGGCCGTCATATTCGAACTGCAGGGCAGCCTCTTCTTCGGCACCACCTACGAGCTTTATTCCGCGCTCGAACCGGAAATCAAGACGCGCGACTACGTCATTCTCGACCTGCGGCGCGTGCAGTCGGTCGACATCACCGCCGCGCAGATGCTGAACCAGGTGCGCGATGTGCTGCGCGAACGCGGCGTGCCGCTGCTGCTGAGCAATGTGCGCGAGCACCTGCCCAGCGGCCGCAATCTGCGCGAGTTTTTCAGGCAGACCGGGCTCACTGATGCCAGCGATGCGGTGCGGATTTTCCCGACCATAGAGGCCGCGATCGAGTGGGTCGAAAACAGGCTGGTCGGAGAAATCGCGCGCCCCGCCAGCGAGGAAGCCCTGTTGCACCTGCAGGAAATGAATTTGTTCCAGGGACGCAAGGACGCAACCATGGCCGACCTGGAAGCGAGCATGGAGCAGCGCTCTCTGAAGGCCGGCGAAGCCATCTACTCGATCGGCGACCAGGGGCGCGAACTGTACCTGATCCGGCGCGGCGAAACGCGCATCATGGCGCCGATCAGCGGCAGCCGCCAACTGCACCATATCGCCACCTTCGGCCGAGGGGATTTCTTCGGCGGCCTGGCCTTCCTCGACGGCCGCCCGCGCAGCGACAACGCGATCGCGCACACCGATATCGACCTGTTCGTGCTCTCGCTCGACCAGTTCAACCTGCTCGCCGAACAGCACAAGAAACTCGCATTCCAGCTGATCACCGCGATCTCGCGCACGCTGGCGCAACGCCTGCGCCACGCGGACGGCGAACGCACATTGCTGCACGAATAATTTCAGGATCAACAGGGGCTATCATGGGCAAGCATCACGACGGATTATCCGAACAACACATCGAGTTCATTTCCGCGCAGAAAATTTTTTTCGTGGGCACGGCAACTGCGGACAGCCGGGTGAACATTTCACCCAAAGGAATGGATTCCTTGCGCATCCTGAGCAACAAGCGCGTGGCGTGGCTGAATGTCACCGGCAGCGGCAACGAAACCGCCGCCCATGTTCAATGCTGCCCGCGCATGACCCTCATGTTCTGCGCCTTCGATGGCCCTCCACTCATCCTCCGCCTGTACGGCAGCGCAAAGGCGATACACAGAAACGATGCCGAGTGGGGCAATCTGCTCCCGATGTTCGAGCTCCCGCCCGGGGCGCGGCAGATTTTTGACCTCTCGGTCGAGCTGGTGCAATCGTCCTGCGGCATGGCCGTCCCCGAGTTTGCGTACACGGGAGAGCGCGAATTGCTGAACGAATGGGCAAGCCAGAAAGGCGATGTCGGGTTGAGGCAATACTGGGAAGAAAAAAACCAGCTCAGCCTGGATGGCATACCCACCCACATCATGGCAAAGAGCGCATGAGGTCATCCCGGCCGCCGTTCGAACAATAATTGACACCTTCCATACCCCACAATCACCGTTCACAACCATCCTGACGAACGGCTGTTCACAAAATTGCCGGACATGCTGCGTGCGCCTTGTGCGGCAAGGATTACGAGGATTTTAGCGCGCTCGAATTCTTATCTTTCACAAACAGGTCAAAATGCATGAGCGGTATGGCAGATGCGGCCGAATTTAGGATAAACTGCTTCGCATTTTCCGCGCCGGAGATCGCCTGACAGGCCATCAGATGAGAGGGATTCAGCCAACCTTCAGAACGGCAAGGACAGGCTGCACAGTCCTCCGGAACAGCGCACAAACAAGTTGAACGACCCATCCGCCAACGGAAGCTTAATCGCAAGGAACTGGTAATGACAACGCAAGCCACAGCAAGCATCAGCCTGAATAATGGAAAAACCTCGCTGCCGATCAAGGCGGGACAGAACACCACATTCAAGGCGCGCGCCGGCGAACACTACCGCATCGTCACGGACAAGGATGGCAAGGAGCACTTGCTCGACGACGTCATTGCGCTGAGATCGGGCGACAATCTTAAACTCCAGTACGCCGACGGCACCCAGGTCACGCTGAAGAATTACTACATCGAATGCAAAGCTGCCTCTGCCTGCGAAGTCACGCTGCCGGGCAAGGATGGCAGCGAATACAAGATTGGCACAAATTCCGCTGTCGCGCAGGGCGACGGCCCTGCGATGGTCTACGCGCATGGCAACCACGAGGTACTGCTGGGTATCGCCGAGGGCACGGACACCCTGCACGCAATGCTGGCCGGCATCAAAGGCACCGAGATCACCTATGTTCCGCATTCCAGCTCCAGCTCCAGTTTCGGCGGCTTCGGTGAAATCAGCAGCACCGGACTGCTGAGCATCGTAGGCGGAGCGATCGGCGTTGCCGCGCTCGCGGGCGGCGGCGGCGGAGGGGGCGGTGCGGCGCCTGCTGCTGCGGTGCACAACATCGTGTCCGGCACGGTCGTTGCGGGGCCGATCATTTCAGGCAATGGCTTGACCGTAAACCTCTACCAGGGCGATGGCATGACTCTGCTGGGGACCGGCACGCTCAGCGCCACGGGCACGTTCAGCATCGACGTCGGCAGCTACACCGGCGCAGTGGTGGCCAAGCTGGTGGACGCCAACGCCAATCCCGATTACATGGACGAGGCCACCGGGCAAACCCGCGACCTGAACGCCAATCTGATGGCGGTCGGCGTGGCCAGCACCGGCACGGTGAGCCTCAACATCAACGCACTGACCACCGTCGCCGCGACCCTTGCGGGCGCGGTATTTGGCGGCGCCAGTACCCCGGCGATCACCGCCGATGTGGCCACCCAGAACAACGCCGCAGTGGCCAGCGCGTTTGGCTTGACCGATCTTGCGGGCACTGCCGTCATCACCACGATCAATACCAGCGGCACCGCCAACTCCGCCTATGATCCGAGCACGCTGAGCGCCGGCGAAAAATACGGCGCCATCCTGGCCGCGCTGTCCGGCGTGGATTCCGCCAATGGCGGCAACATGCAGACCACCATCAACCAGCTGGCAAATCCGGCCACCGGTCTGATTATTAGCGGCAGCAGCGGCACGCTCAGCGCATCCGCACTGAATGCTATCATCGCCGGTGCCAGCATGGCCTCCAGCACTACCAATGGCACGGGCGCCAGCAGCCTGACCAGTGTAGTTTCAGACCTGACCGCGCAAATCAGCACCTCGGTCAGCATCAACCATATCGCCAGCAACGACGTTATCGACGCAGCGGAGCGGGTAGCCACAGTGACCGTGACCGGCACCAACGCCTCCGGCGCAACAGTAACGCTGAACGGCAATGCAGCAACGGCGGTCGATACGACGCACTGGAGTTACAACCTGACTGCAACAGACATTGACGCGCTCGGCCAGAGCGTCCAAACCATTACGGCAACCGCTCACCTGATCGGAGGCGGCACGGCCAGCGCCGCGCGCAGCATATTGGTAGACACAGATATTCCAACACTGGCGATCACCAGCAACGTGAACGCAGTCAAAGCGGGCGACACCGCAACGATCACGTTCACGTTCAGCGAAGATCCGGGCGCAAGTTTTTCTGCGGGCGATATCACGACCACCGGCGGCACGCTGGGCGCGATCAGCGGCAGCGGGCTGACCCGCAGCGCGACCTTCACCCCGACAGCGGGCACGGCTTCGGGCAACGCCAGCATCACCGTGGCTTCCGGCGCATATACCGATGCCGCCGGCAATACCGGCGGCGCGGGCACGACGCCTGCGATCAGCATCGATACGCTGGCGCCGACGCTGGCTATCACCAGCAACGTCAGCGCGGTCAAGGCAGGTGACACCGCAACGATCACGTTCACGTTCAGCGATGACCCGGGTTCGAGTTTTGCTGCGGGCGACGTGGCGATCACCGGCGGCACGCTGGGCGCGATCAGCGGCAGCGGGTTGACGCGCAGCGCGACCTTCACCCCGACAGCGGGCACGGCTTCTGGCAACGCCAGCATTACCGTGGCTTCCGGCGCGTACACCGATGCGGCGGGCAACAGCGGCGGCGCGGG
>Ga0315268_10004337_pt1 | contig 15410 bp, 17 predicted proteins | sample C1_top_MG_FD_204535 | JGI IMG/M metagenome (GOLD analysis project Ga0315268, IMG submission 204535) | Sediment microbial communities from Yellowstone Lake, YNP, Wyoming, USA - C1_top | ecosystem: Environmental > Aquatic > Freshwater > Lake > Sediment | place: USA: Wyoming | collected 2017-08-01
CGACTAACCGCTATCATGTTGGCAAGTCCCGAAAAATCACCAACTATATGTATTTACGTAGATTTATACTTACATATAGGGTACCAGTGTGCACATTCAGTCGACTCTGGTAAATCCTGTAAAAGACTATTTATCATGCACAGGATATGACAGCACGACACAAACGAAGACAGCAGGCCGAGTTACTACAATCCGAAAGTGATTTGGCAAGCCATTTGGAGCGGGATCTTGTGGACCGGTATGGGCCGGTCATTGGTGGCGGGCAGCTATCCGAGGTGCTGGGCTATCCGACCCTCGGTGCGTTCCGCCAGTCCCTGGCCCGCGGCACAGTGCCGGTCCCGGTCTTCGATATTGCCCATCGCCGTGGGCGGTTTGCGCTGACACGCGATATTGCAATCTGGCTGGCGGATCGACGGAATACCGCCATAACCGACAAGACCAAACTAGCCGATCATCTATAACGTGTTCGGCAATCTACGATGACCAATATCATCGTGGTCAAACGTATGCAGGCATTGTGTGACGAGGAGGTGATCCGTATGACCTAGCGTGACAGAACGCGACTACTCAGCACTGAAAATAGGCATGAACTGAAAGCAAAAAGGCCCGAGGGGTGGTGCCCTCAGGCCTTGATACTTGCAACAAAGTCGAATTGGTCCCGACTTGCTCCGCAGTATCGCTTCCGACTCTGCCCCCTGTCAAGTATGGCTGTCCTCGTTATAGGGCACGGGGGACTCTCTTGCCTTCATTTTCCGGCGAGTTTCGATGGGCCGTTTTCCATGCAATGGGTTGCAGTGCGTCGTGTTGCCTGAAATTCGGAAAGTCCAACTCAGAGATTCCTACGGGTGTGTACTCAGCGTACTAACCCGTGGGCGGAGAACAATACACATGACACAAGATCAAATCTCAGTCACCAGTCGACCGGAACCGCTCAAGCGGTCACCCGGATTCAAGATGAGCCGTGCGCACCATCGAGCGTGGTCGCCGAAATTAAAGCGATTCACTAATTCATATAGTCCGGCGGAATGGACGCTTCTGCTGCAACTGGAAGGTGGACCTGCCGTACGTACGTATTGCGAGCATTTTCCCAGTATTGACGAGTTCATCAATGGCAAAAGGTTGCGGTTCGTCTTTACGTTTTGGGTCGAGTATCGCGACGGCAGGGAAGTGCTGATCAGTGTGGTCAAAAAACGTGATCTCGTTCCGAATCTCGCCGGAGATATGGAGCCGTTGCGCTGGCGTGACATTTGTACATGGTGCACGCAACACGGCCTGCAGTGTCGTTTCGTCGTAGAAGGTACGGGCGAACTGAAGAACTCGACTCTGACAATCAATTGGGCACAGATCCTTCCCTATGTGCGAAGCGGCATCGAGAAACCAAACGCGGATCTTGCCGATCGGGTCCACGCCGCTGTACGGGCAAGGGAAATAGGTGTGATTTCCGATCTGTCGAGGGTTTTCCCCGCCGAAGAGCCTGGCGAACTGAATGAGGTGCTTTTTGTGCTATTGCACGCCGGCCGAATAACGATCGATCTCGCGCTCGAAGCCATCCACCAAAATACAAAAGTAGGGGTAACAAATGAGACTCCAATCACTTCTTAGTCAGCGCGCATTACCGCTAACAGTCCTCGATATCACGACTTGGCCTGAGATCGATCCGGATCTGCTGAAACCTGCTGCAAAAGCTCGCTATATCCGAATCCGGAAGGCCGTCACCCACGTTGTGCGTGACCACGCCACAATCAGCGCCGCCGCGCGCGAGGCCGGAATAGACCGCTCTGAGCTCGATCGTGCCTTGGAGCGATGTCTCGAACTCTCCTTCGATGGCCAGATTGAAGGATGGCGAGCATTGGTCCCGTATCGACGGTTGAAGCCGTACAAACGACATGCCGAAACCAAAGGCGGGACGGCAGGTCTCTTACAGGCACTTCTCGATAAATTCCCGACGATCAATGATGCATTGTGGGACGGCTACCAGCAGGGAAAATCGTTCAAGGAACTCCAAGAGATGCTGCTTAATGTGCTGTTGCCGAAAGTAAACTGGCCGAGGCATCTTTACCCGTATAACACGGTGACCAAGGCGCGCGAGGCGCTGCGACAGTATTTACAACGAATCGAGGTCGAAAAAAGAGCAGCCGGATGGGAAGAGCAGGATTTTAGCGAGGAGAGGAGGACTATTCTCCGGCCCTTCGAACGCGTAGAGCTCGATGCCCATCGTTGTGATGCGCATTTCGTAATCCACATCGACGGGCCGGAGGGATTGTCGCGAACGGTCGTGCTGGAACGAATATGGCTGCTCGCGCTCATCGATGTGGGCAGTCGCGCGGTGCTGGGTTACGCTCTCAGCCTCAATCGCCAGTGCAACATCTCGGATGTCCTGGAGGCGATACATACGGCCATCGTCCCACAATCACCCCGAAACCTGACGATTCCCGGCTTGGGATATAAACCCGGAGCGGGTTTTCCGAATCAGCTGATTCCGGCCTGTGCCTGGCAACTCTTCGACCTCATCGCGCTCGACAACGCCATGGCGCACCGATCGCCGCGACTGCACGATATTCTCAATCAGCGGATCCAATGTGCCGTCAAACTCAATCGCGCCGGCACACCAAACGATAACACCTTCGTCGAGCGTTTCTTCGGGACACTTACGGCACACGGGCTGAAGCGATCTCCCTCGACTACCGGTAGTGGGCCGGACGACCCAAGACGCAATGACCCAGAAGGGCAAGCCGAATACTACGAGTTCACAGTGAGCGATGCCGAGGAGCTGCTAGATGTCCTGATTGCCAACTACAACGCCGAGGGGCATCGCGGTATCCACACAACACCGCTGGACTATCTGCGAACATATTATCGCGAAACGCCTGCATTGATCCGTCATGTCCCGCCGTCGCAACGAACCAGCTGGACTCTGCGTGAGCTGTGGGTTGAGGCCACCATACGCGGCAGCGTCAAAGAAGGTGAACGGCCTTATATCCAGTATTTGGATGCCCGCTATCGCAGTGACCTGCTCGGCTGCAGCCCAGAGTTTATTGGGCAAAAACTCCTGTTGTTGATCAATGTCACGGATCTTCGCACGGTGAAGGCCTTTTTGCCTGACGGCAGGGTTTTTGGTGATCTTAAGGCCGACGGACGGTGGTCGTTGACCAAACATTCACTCAAGACCCGGCGACTGGTCATCCAGCTGGTTCGTGAGGGGCAACTGCAGATCGGATATGAAGACCCCGTCAGCGCGGTAATCAATCATCTCGCAACCAGGTCGAAGGAATCCAAGTGGGCACGTAATCAACTTGTGCGAATGCAGCGGGAAATGGAGCAACAACATCCTGCCACCACTCCCGAGGCTGTCACAGCTGCCTGTATGGACTACCAGCCTGACCGAGAGGACTGGGTTGCACTTCGCACCCCGGTCTACGACTGACTGAAAGGTGTTTGCCCAACAAAAGACTCTAAATCACAGGAGGCAACATGAAGCCGAATCCATCCCTGTTCACTGAACTTCGGTTGGCTACTCCCCCGATAGAAGCGTTTGCCAATACGCTCCGCCAATGGTTCGGGGCTGCGATCATCGGCGGACTGATCTATGGACCGTCACGCGCCGGCAAAAGCAACGCCATCGAGTATGTCACGCAACGGCGTGTGGACATCTTCGGATATGACATTCCCATTATCACGATCGAATGGAAGGAAATGTCAATCAATGAAAAGGATTTCCACGTGCGGTTCTTGGTCGCCTGTGGTCATTCTGTATCCAGTGATCGCACTTCAAACCGACTGATTGAAAATCGCCTCATCGAGTATCTCGCTACGACAGTCGCGCGATCCGGTGGCTCCAGTCTCATCATCTTTATCGATGATGCGCAAGACATGCGCTTGAAGGATCTCGGGTTTCTCGCAAACGTATATAACCTCCTGAAAAAAAGGAAAATCCAGCAATACACGTTCTTGGTGGGTGAGGAAATTCTTCCCGATTTGAGAGCCAAGGCCAAGGCGGCTCGCTGCAATCGCTATATTGGACGGTTTATGTGTGCGGACTTTGAATTTCCGTTGATCAAATCAGAGCGTGACCTGGCATTCGTCTTCCATCAGTACGATATATGCGGCTATCCGAAGGAAAATTGCGTCTCTATCATTCAGACCCTCATCCCCAAAGCGTTCAAAAACGGTTGGCGTCTTGAGAAGCAGGCGGGCGCGATCTGGAAAGGGTACAAATCAGGCGCGCGTTCAATTGGAAAGAAAGTTACGCGGATGACTATGCAATCCTGCACCATCCTGGTCGCGCAACTGCTGCAGTCTCTTGCGCGCCGCGATGCTGCAGACCTCCGTTTGTCCGAAGAAGACATTCAGTCTGCAACCAGGATGGTCCAGCACCTGCATACCGCAGAATAGGGCTGCAAGATATGGCCAGCTCAAGCATGATCGTCGCCTGGCGTTCTGGTACGACATCCCGCTACGAGTCGCAATGGGCGCTCGTACACAAATTTGTCCATCTCAACGGCGCTGGCTTTAGTGAAATCAAGGCGACATTCGATGCCACGCCGAAGGCTCCCTGGAATGAAAAAGCGGCGAATCTGGACCGGCTGGAGCGGCTCGATAGTAGGAAATTGGCGCAGGCGTTTGAAATTCCGGAACCGGACATCAGGCTGCTGGTATCTGAAACGTACAACGTTGGCAGCACAACGTGTGCCACCCTTCGCTATTGTCCGGTATGCATGAAGCAGGGGTTCCATACAGCAGTATTTCAGTTGAATAGTGTTGTGAAATGTCCATTGCACAATGTCGATTTGGAGACAAAATGCCCAGCTTGTCACTTTACCATTGCATACCGCCTCGGATCTAAGGAACTCTCAGTGCCGTTTGGCTGCAAATGTGGGGCAGTGCTCTGGTCCGGGATCACAGACCATCTATGGTCGCGTGTGCTGACTACGGAAGAGGAGATCGTATTTGACCGGTTGTTGTCCTGGGTCGATCGCTTCAGAACAAATGATCTCGGCAGAGAATTCGGATGGGGGTCCGGCCATTCCAATTCGAGTAGTCAAATGCGCGGACTTGCAATCATTGAACCAATAGATCGATGGTTACCTCAGTATTTTGGCGTGAACGAAGATGATGTACTTAAAGCGAAATTCGGCGGAAAATGGATCAGCAAATCCAGAAACAACGGACACTCATTTCCGATCAAAGCAACAGCTGGCTCTGTTGACGAACCTAGCTCTATATTGGAGGACTGGTTTAACGCTAATTTCCTGCACATCTATCGACAACATGTTGCGCTCGTTATGCGCAATGCCTGTGAACTTATCGGCAGACATCAAAAATGTGCGGAAGGGGTCGGGCTATATCGGAACGCCACCGTGGTAAAAAAGGGGTATTGCCTCTGGGGTATCGCGTACATGAAGTGGACGGAATCATTGAAGGATTACCAGTGGCATGATTCCGCATACACCTACACGGCTTTTAGCCGGGATCGACTGGACCCTCTATCCAGTATCCGATTCGCTTTGACCGCAATTGATGGTCGAGCGGCCAAAATGGGTGGCCTGATAAAACCTGTCGTGTTGTGGCTCGCTTTACAGATCTTCGAAGCAAGGCTTTTCTGCGACTTTGCGTATTTTATAAATGAAACAATGGACGAGCTGATGTATTGCCATGGTGACGCTCCGTTCAATCGAGGTCTGGACAAGATCCCTGCGATGGATAAACTGAACCCGGTCATTGCATACTACCCAGGGAGAGTGCATCGTCCAAAGGTCAAAGCTTATCTCGGCTTCTCGCTGCAAAGATTGGCGGAGTTCGCGCAGTCAGGTGTTGGTTGTGAATTGTAGATGGGACAATAAGGTTGTGCTTGCAGCCCCACCACTCATGGTCATTTCCAGTCAAGCAGCCCGATCCCGGAACCGAGATACAACGTCCTCGCGAGCAATACCGGCAGCACTGCGTCCACGAGCAGCTTGGCGAGGGTGCTCTTACGCTGAACAGTGCCGTGGCAGCAAGCACGCTCCGGACACCGCTGTTGCAGACGCCGTGGCTTACCGTTTCTCTTTCGCCCGTCATGTCCGGCCGTGTTCCTTCTAAGTGTTACACCCCGGTTCATTGAACACCTTATCAAGCAGACCGCACGCTGACGGTCGGCGATGAGCTGCGCAAACCTGTTCACGATCGTCAGCACGCTTCATAGTACTGATCCTTGCGCAATAGCTTCGGTACGATTCCGGTTACCTCGCTTCCCGAAAACGATTTGAGCACCCAGGCCAGCTTGGTCCCGCCGCACATCCAGAGCTTACCGTCAACGCACCACCCAGTGAAAAGTCGCGTAAATCGGGGCGGCGTGCCGGCTGCGATCCGCGGCATGCTCGAGGCCGCGTCTGCCGAAGCCGAAGTGACGCGCTCGACGGTACGCGCCTTCATGCACCGTGCGGGCGTGCGCTACATGGACATGACGCCGACGCTGGTGCTCGGTCTCATGGCCGTGGTCGCGGGCCGCTACATCGCGAGTGGCACCAATAGCAACGAGCTGTACATCCTCTCCGGCATCGGCATTGCGCTGTTCATCGGTGTGCGGTTGCTGATGTTCAAGCTCAAGTGACGAAAATGGGAAGAGATACCTCGACCTGCGCAGGACATTGAAGAAGGTGTCAGTATTGCCTATACTTGCGGCAATGTAATGGGAGATGGCATTCCTCCCCGAACCGCCCTCGCGGCTGATGATGCCTACGGAGTTCCTCGGACGGGGGACGAAGTGGGGCATCGCGCAAACATCCCCTTCTTCCTTTCCTACCGACCCGCTGTGCGCACCGGCCGACCGACAGCGCGCCAGTCGTGCGAGCGCGGCTGGGTGTCGAGAGGAACGTGGCGAGAACAACGAAGAAGAAGGGGGGTTGGCTATGACCGAAACCTGGGCGCTGGCCGCGCTGTGGCTGGGACTTGCGCTGCTCGCGACATTGGTTTCCATCTGGTTTCGTATCGCCACGGCGCTGTCCGAGATCGTGGTCGGGACGGTGGCACAGCTGGTCATCGGCGTGCTGGTCGGTGCGGCACTGCTGCAAACCGATGCCTCGTGGATCAAGTTCCTGTCCGGCACCGGCGCCATCATGCTCACCTTCCTGGCCGGTGCCGAGCTCGATCCGGCGGTGTTCCGCGCCAAGTGGAAGGAGGCGAGCGCGGTCGGGTTCGTGAGTTTTCTCGCGCCGTTCCTGGGTTGCGCCGCGACCGCGTACTACCTGCTCGACTGGAGCGTGCCGGCCAGCTGGCTCGCGGGCGTGGCGCTGTCCACGACCTCGGTCGCGGTGGTGTATGCGGTGATGCTCGAATTCGGGCTCAATAAAACCGACTACGGCAAGACCGTGCTCGCCGCCTGTTTCATCACTGATCTTGCCACGGTGCTGGCACTCGGATTCATCTTCTCGCCATTCACCTGGAAGACATCGGTGTTCTTCGGTGCCTGCGTGGCGCTGAGCGTGATCCTGCCGTGGATCACACCGCGTTTCTTCCGCCGCTTCGGCAACCGCCCCTCGGAGCTGGAAGCAAAGTTTCTGTTGCTGTGTCTGTTCGGCATGGGCGCGCTCGCCGCCTGGGCGGACAGCGAAGCGGTGCTGCCGGCTTATATCATCGGCATGGTGCTGGCCGGCAGTGTCGGCAAGGACCACGCGCTGATCCGTCGGTTGCGCACGCTCACCTTCGGTCTGCTCACGCCGTTTTATTTTATTCGCGCCGGCTCGCTGGTGTCGGCCTCGGCGCTGGTGGCCGCACCGGCAGCGTTCCTGATCCTGCTCGCCGGCAAAATGGTCACCAAACTGGTTGGCGTGTATCCGGTGACGCGGTTCTACAAGTCGCCGCGCAAAGAGGCAGCGTACACCACGCTGCTCATGTCCACCGGGCTCACCTTCGGCACGATCTCGGCGCTGTTCGGCCTGGCGCATCAGGTCATCGACCAGGCGCAGTACTCGTACCTGGTCGCCGCCGTGGTCGGCAGCGCGGTGGTGCCGACGCTCATCGCCAATGCCTTCTTTTTGCCGCATCATCTGCTGCGGCGCGACGAGGAAACGCCGGCGGTCGCCGTACCGGTGCCCGAGTCCAAACCCTGACGAAGGAGCAACGCCATGACCCAGAAAATTCTGCTCGCCTACGACGGCTCCGAGTCGGCGGACAAGGCGTATCGATTCGCGCTCGATCTCGCCCAGCACTACGGCGCGAAGCTCACGGTGCTGTCGGTCGCACGTCCGTCCGAGCCGGCCGAGGATGTCGAGACCGAGGCCATCTTGGAGAGCGCGGAAGAACATTACAAGGAGCGCTTCGCGGCGATGCGCCGCCAGGCCGAGGGACAGGGCCTGACGCCCGAGTTCCGCATCGTCGCCGGGCATCCGGCCGAGCAGATCATCTATTTCGCGGAACAGGAAGGCGTGGACCACATCGTGCTCGGCCACCGTGGCAAGAGCCTGTTCGAGCGTTGGCGGCTTGGTTCGGTGTCCAAGCAGGTGATTCATTACGCGCATTGCGCGGTAACGGTGGTGCGGGATTGAAGGTTAACACGGGGCGCGATCAGCCCCTCGACGATCGTACTTAACGACACATAAACGGGATTGGATCAATGACTTTTAAAGCGGGGAGCGGCTTGAAACGACTGGCAGTCGTCATCGCCATGGCATTCGGCTTGGTGCTGGTGGCCAGCGCGGGTTTCTATGTCTATCTGAAAGTCAGCGGAAATATCTATCCCGTTGAAGCGGGCGTCGTCTATCGCTCCGGCCAGCTCACGGGCGGTGAACTCGAACAGACCATCGCCGCACACGGCATCCGCACGGTGCTGAACTTGCGCGGCGCCAACCCCGGCCAGTCCTGGTATGACGACGAACTCGCCGCCACCGCGGCGCGCGGCGCGGCGCATTACGATTACCGGTTGTCCGCGCGCCGGCCGGTGACGGCGGCGCAGGCCGAGGAGATTCTGCAACTCATCCGCAACGCACCCAAGCCGATTCTGGTGCACTGCAAGACCGGCGCGGACCGAACCGGTCTGGTGTCGGCGCTCTATCAGTTCTCGCGCGGCGTGCCCGCCAGCGAGGCAGAGCGTGAACTGTCGCTGCGCTTCGGGCATTTTCCGTGGCTGGGGAGCCGCAGCGTCGCCATGGATGACAGCTTCCGTGTTTATGTGGGCCAGGCCGCGTCCCGCAGCGGGGGCGCCGGGCAAGCCCTGTCTGCCACGGACTCCGCGACACTGAATCCCGGGGGTACCCGTTGACCTGTCATCGCCGCTCGGGATGGATGCATGCTTAAGACTCTGCTCGCGCTGCCGCGCACGGTCTGGCTCGTCGGATTCATCAGCCTGTTCAACGATTCGGCCAGCGAGCTTATTTATCCGCTGGTTCCGCTCTACCTGGCCTCGGTATTGATGGCCGGGCCGAAAGCGCTCGGCATCATCGACGGCGTCGCGGAAACCGCCGCGAGCCTGCTCAAGCTGTTCTCGGGCGTGCTTGCCGACAAGTCGCACTCGACCAAGCGCTGGGTCGTGGGCGGTTACACGCTGGCCGCCGTGTCCCGGCCGTTGTTGGCGCTCGCCGGGTCGTGGCCGATGGTGATGGCATTGCGCTTCGCCGACCGTGTCGGCAAGGGCATCCGCGCGGCGCCGCGCGACGCCCTGCTCGCGATGGCCGTGGCGCCCGCGCAGCGCGGACTGGCGTTCGGCTTTCATCGCGCCATGGATAACGCCGGCGCCGTCATCGGGCCATTGGCGGCGGCCGGGCTGCTGGCGCTGCAGGTGCCGATGCGCGACATTTTTCTCTGGGCCGCGATACCAGGCGTGATCGTGGTGGCGCTGGCGTTGCGGATTCAGGAACCGCAGCGCGCCGAAGTCGCGCTCCGCCCGCAGTTCAGTTGGACGCTGGCCGGTTTTCCGCCGGCCTTCAAGCGCTACTTGCTGGTCCTGCTGCTGTTCACCCTCGGCAACTCGTCGAACATGTTTCTGCTGCTGCGCGCAAAAGACATGGGACTGCCCGACTACCAGGTGCCGCTGCTGTGGGCGCTGGTGTCATGCACCGCGATGCTGTTCTCGGTGCCGCTGTCGGCGCTCTCCGACCGCGTCGGCCGCACCCGCCTGATTATTACCGGCTGGGGTGTCTACGGCCTGTTCTATCTGTTCCTCGGGCTGAACGGCGCCAATGTCTGGCTGCTGTGGCCGCTGTTCGCGTTCTACGGTCTGTTCATGGCCGCCACCGAAGGGGCGGAGAAGGCGCTGGTTGCCGACATCGCCCCGACCGGCATGCTTGGCACGGCCTATGGCTGGTTCAACCTCACGACCGGTCTCATGCTGTTGCCGTCCTCGGTGTTGTTCGGCTGGCTGTGGGAGACGTTCAGTCCCGAAATCGCGTTCGGCTTTGCCGCCGGCTGCGCGCTGCTGGCGGCGCTGTTGCTCAAGTTCTGGGTGATGCGTGGCAAATCTTCGATGCAGGAGCAGTAAGCGCCATGCGCCGCCGTCTGGTGAAGTGGAAAACGGTGCGCCGGTAATTCGTCCATGGTCCATGGCATCCGCCAGTTTCAGTCCACCTTGATCGCGCGCTTGCAGCGCGGCGAGCACCTGGTGTTGTACGGGCCGCGCGGCAGCGGCAAGACGACGTTGCTTGCCCGGCTGCACGCGCACTTTGACCGGGCCGGCATTCCGTGCGCGCTGGCGTCCGTCACCGCGTGTCTCGACGACATCACGCGCACGTTCGAGCACGCGTATCCCGAGGTGGACACGTCCGCAATCACCCGGCGCCGCGCGCGCTCACGGTTGCGATTGGCCGCCGATCGCCGCGCCGGTGTATTGCTGCTCGACCACACCACCCGGGTCAGCACGGCGATGCTCGGATTTCTGCGCCGCCTGCGCGGCGGGATTGCGTCCGCGCTGCTGGTCGTGGATGTCGAGGTGGAACGCGATCTCGAACGCGTGCGCGGCTGGCACCTGGGGTCGTTCCGCCTGCGGATGGTACCGGCCACGCCACGGCAGTTGCACAAGTTGTTCCGCAGCCATTGTGCCGAGCACGGCATGCCGCACGTCGCGCCCGGCGAGGAGCGCCAGATCGTGCGCGCGGCGCGCGGCCGGCCGGGATGGATTGTAGAATGCACCCGCCGGATTCCCCGGGCGCGCTATTGGCGCGGCGGGACGCTGCACGTGTCGACGCTGTGTGTCGATACCGAGATCGCGTTGCGGCAGGGCGAACTGAAACTGCTGGCATCCGACGTGGACTCCGGGTGAGCGGCGGCAGCGTAAACGCGGTGCCGGGTTTCAGGCAACGAACATTTTTTCAGGAGACATGAAGTCATGCATATTCGTTCCTTGAAGGCGATGGAGATACTCGACTCGCGCGGCCAGCCGACGCTGCGCGTGCACGTGGTACTCGATAACGGCGTGCGTGCCGCCGCCTCGGTCCCGTCCGGCGCCTCGACCGGCGTCCACGAAGCCGTCGAGCTGCGCGATCACAACCCCAAACGCCATGGCGGCAAGGGTGTGCTCAAGGCCTGCGCGAATGTGAACGACATCCTCGCACCGGCGCTGATCGGCAGCGACGTACACGAGCAGGCGCGCATCGACCGGCTGATGATCGAGCTGGACGGCACGCCGAACAAATCCCGGCTCGGCGCCAACGCCATCCTCGGCGTGTCGCAGGCCGTGGCGCGTGCCGCCGCGCAGGCGAGCGGCTTGCCGCTCTATGCGTCTCTCGGCGGTGCCGATGCAAAGCGTCTGCCGATGCCGATGCTGAACGTGCTGAACGGCGGCAAGCACGCCGACAGCAGCCTCGACTTTCAGGAGTTCATGATCGTGCCGGTCGGCGCGCCGAGTTTCAGTGAGGCATTACGTTACGCCGCCGAAACCTTTCATGCGCTCCAGGGCATTCTCAAGCAGCGCGGCCACTCGACGGCGGTCGGCGACGAAGGCGGCTTCGCACCGCAATTGAAGTCCAACGACGAGGCCTGCGATCTGATCGTCGAAGCCATCGGCAAAGCCGGCTACCGGCCCGGCAAGGACATTGCCATCGCGCTCGACCCGGCGGCCAGCTCGTTTTACGAGAACGGCAAGTACCGCCTCACGCGCAGCGGGCAGGGCGACAAGACCAGCAGCGAAATGACGGCCTTATATAAAGAATGGATCGGCAAGTACCCGATCGTCTCGATCGAAGACGGTCTGGCCGAGGACGACTGGGAAGGCTTCCGTGCCCAGACCGCGGCGCTCGGCGACAAGGTTCAGATCGTCGGCGACGATATCCTCGTCACCAACACGCGCTTCATTGCCCGCGCCATTGAAGAACAGACCTGTAACGCCGCGCTCATCAAGCTCAACCAGATCGGCACCGTGACCGAAACCATCGAGGCCATCGAGCTGTGTCGGAAGGCCGGTTGGGGCTACGTGGTCTCGCACCGCTCCGGCGAGACCGAAGATGCGTTCATCGCCGACTTCGCGGTGGCGATGGGCGGCGGCCAGATCAAGACCGGGTCGGTGTGCCGCGGCGAACGCGTCGCCAAGTACAACCGGCTGCTGGAGATCGAGCAGGAACTGGGCAAGGCCGCCGTGTTCGGCGGGCACGCGCTGGCACCGCTGCGCGAAACCCGATACCGTTAGGCGGCCAATTCAATTCGGGTTGCCATGAACGATTACGTTGCTTTGTTGTTGGGTGTCGTCTGCGCCGGCATTGGCGGCGAGCTTTTCGTTCGCGGTGCCGTCGGTCTCGCTCATTGGGCGCGGGTTACGCCGGGCATTATCGGCGCAACCGTGGCGGCATTTGCCACATCCAGCCCGGAATTGTCGGTCTCCATCAATGCCGCCCTGGCCGGTAAACCTCAAATCGCCCTCGGCGACGCCCTGGGCAGTAACGTGGTGAATGTTGCCCTGATTCTCGCTCTGGCGCTGGTCATTTCTGGAATCCAAAGTCCTCGTGACAGCGTCAAGCGGGATTTTCCTGTGGCACTGCTGATCCCCATCATCACGGGTGTTCTGTTGCTGGATGGTGAGCTTTCCCGAATCGACGGTTTACTGATGTTGGGCATGTTTCTCGCCTGGCTGGTCGCCGCGGTGATCGAGGCACGCAAACAACGCAGTGCCGCGGAGGAAGTTCTTGGGGAACATCGAAGATGGCTGGTCGTTCTTTCGTGCATCGCCGGTCTCGCCTTCCTGGTCGCTGCCGGAAATCTCATTGTGGCGGGAGCCAGAGGCATCGCCATTTCCTTTGGCATTGATGAATTCATCATTGGGGCGACGATTGTGGCGGTGGGTACGTCCGTGCCCGAACTCGCGACCACCGTCATTGCCAAGCTTCGCGGACATGACGAAGTGAGTCTGGGAACCATCCTGGGCAGCAATATCTTCAATGGCATCTTTGTCGTTGCGGTCGCGGCCATTATCCACCCCATCACGGTTGCGTGGCGGGAGGTGGCGATTACCCTGGTGTTTGGTCTCGTGGCCTTGGTGTTCGCATACCCCACGCGCACGGGCTTCATTGAACGAAGGCGGGGTGTATTGCTGCTGGTGCTCTATGCAGCCTATCTCTCCGCCATCCTTCAACAGCAAGCTGCCTGACAATTCTCAACGCGGGGTTTGAAGTGGTGGTGAGTCACACAAAAATCAGGGCGCCGGCGGCGTTGGCTCTGCTGAGCACGAACTATCCGGCGCGAGCAATGCACGCTGCCGCCGCCACGGCGCTGCGTGACGGCGCGTGCTAACGGATATGGCTGTTGCCGCCGGCAACCTGGGCCGGGGCTCGGCTACCTGCTGGCGGCGAGCGGTCGGGCGTGAGTGCGGTGACTGGAACAAAAAGGGAAAGTCCATGAATCAAGTCGTGGCCATCGGTATCGGCGGGGCGCTCGGCAGCATAGCGCGTTTCGGGTTATCGACCTGGGTGTACGTGCTGCTCGGGCGGAACTTCCCCTACGGTACGTTCGTGGTCAATGTACTCGGCTGCCTCGCGATGGGCATCCTGTTCGTGCTGTTCACCGAGCGCTTCGCGGACAGCAGCGTGCTGCGTGCCGGCGTGCTGATCGGGGTGCTCGGGGGGTTCACCACGTTCTCGTCGTTCTCCATTGAGACGTTCAATCTCTTTGAGCAAGGCGAGGCTGCCAAGGCCGGTCTCTATATTCTGGGCAGTCTGGTACTCTGTGTTACATCCACCTGGCTCGGCGTTCTGATCGGGAGGCTAATATGAAACATCACGAAGTCACGATGGTGCGCATCTACTGTACCGAGGGCGAGCATTTGCTGAAGCAACTGCTCGCGCGGCTGCACGACGAGGAAAAGGTCTGGGGTGTCACCGTGTTCCGTGGCATCTCGGGCTTCGGCAAATCCGGACACATGCACTCCTCGGACCTGCTCGATCTGTCGCTCGATCTGCCGCTGGTCATCGAATTCTTCGACGAGCCGGCCAAGGTGCGGCGCATCCTCACGCACCTCAATGACATCCTCAAGCCCGGGCACGTCGTGACCTGGCCGGCGCAGGTGAACGCGGCGGCGGACCGGTGAGGCAGTGCCCGCCTCTGTATGCATCGGTGTGCGGCTGCTGATGTTCAAACTTAAATAGTCAATCAGCCCGCTTGCCATCAACCCCTTGCCGGGTTGGCCTCGGACTGCTCCAACGGTACGCCGCCCTTCGCGGCACACTCCTTGGCCGGAACCGATAACCAGCCCTTGCCTTTGCAGGTATTCTGTCCGGTGCAGGCATTGGCGGCAGTTGAGCACGCGGTCTGGCCCTTGCAGGCGTTGATGCCATAGCAGGCGATGCTGCCAGCCTCGGTAGCGGGTGCGAAGGTCTCGACCGACTTGTACAGGCCGTAGAATATGCCGGCGGCGGCCACTGCGAGCGCCGTGCCGTTGACCGCGCGGCGCGTCACATCCACGGGCGCGGCTGCTACCGGCGTCTGGCAGGCCGTGCTCGCGCCAGCCACCGCGCGCCGTCCGTGGACGAAGTCCCACGCACTGCCGGCCACCAGCACGCCGAGCCCGGTGTAGGTGGACCAGGGCATCGGATAGAGTCCGGTGACCAGCAACCACAGCCCGGCGGTGGCGAACACACCGCCCGCGAGCGCAAGCCAGAAGGGTGCAAGCAATCCGTGTCGGCGTGCCGAACGATGCAGCAGCCACAGACTGAACGCGATGAAGCCGGCGAAGATCGGGAACAGGTAGGCGTCGTGCACGAGGAGCCCAAGCCCCACGACCCCCACAGCCGCGAGCACCGCAGAGATGCCCAGGCAGCAGGCGGCGGCGATGCCGGCGCCGATCAATCCCGAGAGTTGTTTGAAAAGTTCTTTCATGCCGATCTCCTGTTCTCAGCCGGCGCAGCAGGACAACTGCTTCACGTCCTTGGTAAAGGTCTGGGCGCAAAGCTTGAGGCCTTCGACCATGGTGAGATAGGGGAAGAGCTGGTTGGCCAAATCCTTCACGGTCATTTGGGCAC
>Ga0315268_10004338_pt1 | contig 15410 bp, 19 predicted proteins | sample C1_top_MG_FD_204535 | JGI IMG/M metagenome (GOLD analysis project Ga0315268, IMG submission 204535) | Sediment microbial communities from Yellowstone Lake, YNP, Wyoming, USA - C1_top | ecosystem: Environmental > Aquatic > Freshwater > Lake > Sediment | place: USA: Wyoming | collected 2017-08-01
TTTATGACAGGTAAAGGAACTAGTGTTTTTTCCGGGAGGACGATTCTTCTGTTAGGAAAATTTTTCTGGTAGAGCCATTCAAAGAATGCCTTATGTTTTACCTCTTCTGAGGCAAGAAAGGTGAATCGGTCCTTGAGCATGAAATTACCAACACCAGTGGCAAGGGCAGTATAAGCTTTTTCACTCTCCATCTCACTTTTGATGGCGGTCAGAAGCAGATCCTCCATGTTATAGATGGCTATGTCCATGACGCTCCTCAGACCCCAAATTTAAAAGACTTTCGTTTAAGAAAAAAGATAGTTTGATAAGTTCACTCACGCATTCATGACCATGGATGTGCCTCATGAGGACAAAATGTCAGAAGCCATAAGAATAATTGATGCTGCCGCCACAAGGGGCGTGGTGCTGAGGATTCTAGGAGGCATTGCGATTCGAGTGCACTGCGAGATTGTGAATTTCTGCGAGAGGGATTACTCCGACATCGACCTTGTGGGCCTGAGCCGCCAGAGAAATGGGATTGTAGAGGTATTCGAGGAAGTAGGCTATGCACCAGATGTGCGATTCAATGCCCTGTACGGTACCAAGAGGCTCATCTTCGACCATCCCGCAGGCGAACACATTGACGTATTCCTCGACCACTTTGCAATGGAACATGACCTGGATTTTTCAGAAAGGCTTCAAATAGAGAAATACACACTTCCCCTAAGCGACCTCCTCCTCACAAAGCTTCAGATTCACAACATCAATGAGAAGGATATAAGGGATTCCATAACGATACTCAAGGACTGCGACATTGGAGAGGAAGACAAACCCGCAATCATCAATATAGATTATATCGCTGAAAAATGCTCTGAGGAGTGGGGTCTCTTCGAGGCGATTCTGGAGAATTGCGACAGGATTCTTGAACATGTGGGGGATTACATACTCACCGAAGAGGAGAGGGAGAGGATATCCGAGAGAGTAACGGAGTTGAAGAAACGGTTGCTCATTCATCCCAAAACACTCAAATGGAAACTGCGCGCAAAGGTTGGAAAGCACCTGAAGTGGTACGAATTGGTTGAGAGACAAGAGGGCAAGTCTTAAGAATCATGACACAAAAAAGAATCATGATACAATCCCACCATATTCGTCTTGAGACACGGCAGGGCACGGGTATTTTTGATGTGACGCGCGAGGTCGAGAAAGCCGTCTCCGATTCAAGGATTGCAGAGGGGGTTTGCACTATTTTTGCCGTCGGGTCCACATGCGCCATCGCCACCCTTGAGTTTGAGTCTGGTCTCATCGAGGATATGACGCAGGCTCTCGAGAGGCTATTCCCGCAACACATGATATATGAGCATGAGAGGAGATGGCACGATGGCAACGGACATTCACACATTCGCGCCTCATTTCTGGGTCAGAGCCTTGTCGTTCCCATCACGGGTGGAAGACTCGTGCTCGGCACATGGCAGCAGGTGGTGTTCATAGAGCTTGATAACAAGCCCCGCACCCGAGCAGTGGTGGTGCAGGTTATGGGAGAGTGACGGTTTCTTGCCTGTGCAAACCTATAAATATTAAAACCATCCAACGCCTTCCATGTCCTGCCAAAAATATAAGCGTCTCACGGTGATGTGGTACGCCACCCTTTTGTGGATTTTTGGGTTCGTCTGGGGGGCGATCGTATTCATGGTTCCGCAACTGAAGAATGTGCCCTCCATTTCCCATGTCTCAAAGTATCCCCTCATAAGCTTCCCCCTCCTCATATTCTATGTTGTCGCCCTTCATTTCCTCACGAGGCTGTATCTGAAAGACATCGGTCACAGGGCGTGGGAGGGATTGAAATTCGGAGCAACGATACTCCTACTCAACATAATCCTGGATGCAGCGGTCTATGTCATTCTATTCAAGGGACAAGACTACTTTTCTTTCCTCTCAATCTGGGTGGCGTATGTACTATTTATCGTCATCCCCTGGCTCACGGGAAAAAATTTGGAGAGGAGATCTGCATCATGAAAAAGATTGATATGAAAAAGGAACTCAGGCATCTCTACGGTGCCTCGCCAAAAGAGGTTGCCGTGGTAGATGTTCCCGAAATGAATTTCCTAATGGCAGACGGTCGAGGAAACCCAAACACATCTCCTGCTTTCAAGGACGCAGTAGAAGCCCTCTATGCATTATCCTATGCCCTGAAGTTCATGATTAAGAAGGGGAAACAAGCGGTGGATTTCTCAGTCATGCCACTTGAAGGCCTCTGGTGGGCTGATGACATGACAGTTTTTGCCGCAGACAAAAAAGAAGAATGGAAGTGGACGGTGATTATAATGCAGCATGAATATGTGAAAAGAACCCTCGTCAATGAAGCCGTACTGCAGGTAGAGAAAAAGAAAAGACTCCCCGTCCTTGCCAAAGTGAGGTTTGATAGGTTCTGTGAGGGATTGTCTGCCCAGATAATGCACCTCGGTCCATACTCCGCAGAAGGTCCGACAGTGAAGAGGCTGCACGACTTCATAAGGGAAAATCACTACAACTTGAGAGGAAAACACCACGAGATATATTTGGGTGACCCTCGCAGGGGCGCATCAGATAAAATGAAAACTATCATACGACAGCCGATAGGCGCACGATGATGAATCATGAAAAAAAGGATGAACGGACTTCTGGAGAGATTAAAAGGAGGAGACCTGCGCTCGGATGGTAGTGCAGATGAGGTGGCAGACATGGTTTTGAGGAATCCTGCCCTCTTGGGTGAATTGGCAGAAGGGTTCGATGCGTATGATGGCGTGGTGCGCGCCCAGACTGCCCATGCCCTGGAGAAAATATCACGCACCCATTCCGAAATGCTTGCACACCTCAAATCCCGACTCGTAAACCTGGCATTGGAAGACGACATTCCGATGGTGCGATGGCATCTCGCCATGATATTTGGCAATCTCCGGCTTCGAGAGAAAGAAAATAATACAATCACAGAGACACTTTTTACTCTTCTGGGGGATGAGAGTGATTTTGTGAAATGCTGGGCCGTCACGAGTCTCGCCATTATTGGCAAGAGGGTCGAGAAGAAGAGGAATGCAATTGTGAAGGAGTTGAAAAGACTTCGAAAGGGTCAAAGCCGTGCAGTAATGACCAGAGTCAATAAGGCAATAAAGGTTTGTGAAAATGAAGACGAGAAAATACCTGCAGGATGGATGAAGGACAGATGACGCCGTGCACAGATTCAGGGGGGTCTGTGGCAATAACTGTCCACCATCAAAAAATTTATAAGAGGATAATCATTTCATGTACCATGTCGAGGTACATCATCGTGAGCACCGTGAGTGGTATACTCTTCGGTGTGATGGACGGCCTCATAAATGCCAATCCCTATGCCCAGAGAGTATATGCAGTCTACATACCCATAGCGAAATCATCTCTCAATCTGCCTGCAGGAATCGCCATAGACCTTGTATATGGATTCATTCTTGCAGGAATTTTTCTGCTTCTCTACAGGAGCCTTCCCGGAGAATCGGGGACGGCGAAGGGGGTAAGTTATGCCATTCTAGTCTTTTTCTTTCGCGTGGTCATGTCTGTTGCCTCGACATGGATGATGTTCAATGTTCCCACAGAAACGCTCCTCTATTCGCTCGTCACCGGGTTGAGCGAAATGCTCGCACTCGGGGTGCTGTATGGCGCGACATTGAAGCCATGAGGTGAGAGAAATAAAGAATATCATGTTGGGTATCATGTTCGGATTGGCGTTTGGCATCACCGATGTCCTCGTGATGATTCCCATGAAATTCGAGAACACACAGAAGAGATGGGAGGCAATGGGTGCAGCCTTCATAGAGCGATTCATGATAGGGTTCCTCGTTCCCAATGTCGACTTGGGGATACCTCCTGCGCTCACAGGAGGGATGCTCGGGTTGATGCTTTCATTGCCTTCCGCAATAATTACGAGAGCATACGGACCCATTCTCGGAATCGGAGTCGTGGGGGGCATCCTCACGGGATTTCTTTCAAGGGTGTTTGGTTGAGTAATTTTTCACCACGTACTGGATGATATTGCCCGGAAGGAAAGTTATTTCTGAAACCGAGGAAATGAAAGGTATATAAAGTTGTGAAGGTACTCAATTCATGGATGGGAATGTCATTTCCTGGCTCCTCGAAAAAGAGAACCCTTCATCCAGATACCTCACCATGAGGCATCTCCTCGGATACAGAGAGAGGGATTCAAGCCTTCAGGAAGCACACCGCACAATCGCAGACATGAGGCAGGTAAGGCACATTTTCGAGAAGCAGAATAGGGATGGATTTTGGGGAAAAAGAGATTCTCCCTATCATCCCAAATACAAATCCACCTACTGGACGCTCATGCTCCTCGCCCGGCTCGGATGCGGGAGGAATGAAAGAATAGAGAGGGCATGCGAATACATATTTGGCTTCCAGAAGGAGCATGGTGGGTTTGTGGAATCGTGGATAGACAATTCTTTATGGGAAGGCATATCCATCCCCTGCCTCACAGGCAACGTCTGCATTTTTTTGCACCATTTTGGCTATGGAAAAGATAGGCGCACAAAGAAGGCTGTTGATCATCTTTGCGAAACCCAAATGACCAAGATTCCTTCGAATCATAATCCTTCCGATGTATACTTGAAGGAATCTTATGATGGCGGATGGGTCTGCCATGAGTGGAAGTCGCACAGACATGACAGACACGGGTGCTTCCAGGGGACGATAACCCCCCTCGAGGCGCTCGCCCTCTCGGGCAGGAGGAAGGAATGCAGGCGCGGCGCCGAGTTCTTACTCAGACACAGACTCTTTCTTGCCGACCACCATGATTTCTCAGTCATAAAACCCCACTTCCTCATGCTGGGATTCCCCGCCTTTTTCTACAGCATTCTGCGAGGTCTTCGGGTGCTCACAGACATGGGCGTGAGAGACAAGAGGATGAGTGACGCCCTGGATGTGCTCGTTTCGAAAAGGAGGGAGAATGGAAGGTGGGTTGCCGAGTCTGTTCCCAGCCTTCTTGCCACCTTTGACAGGAGGGGGTGCGAGAGCAAGTGGGTGACCCTTGAAGCGATGAACGTGTTGCGGAAGTTCTGAAATGAGAAACCTCATTCTTGTGTAGAAATATGACGGACCTATCCTTTCACGACTTCAATCGAACCGTTGGAGGTTGAGGCTTTTATGAAAATATCGAACTGTGGGGAGGTATAGCCTTTCTTATGCCTTTTTTCTTCCAGTGTGTAGGTAACCTCACCCGCCTTCACTATGACGCTTCCTATATCTGTTTCCATGTCGAACCCGAAGTCTTCTTTTATCAGTATTGTTATTCTGCCATTGGAAGTCCGGGCACTATACCTTCCGCCTTCCCCGCACTCCATGTCAATTTCGCCATTGAAGGTCTGAATACTCACGTCTGCCCCGGAAAAGCGCCCCCGTACCTCACCATTGAGGGTTTCGACCTCAATTACCTCTGCACTCAGGACAGCCTCAATGTTGCCATTGACCGTTTTTAAGATAATATGGGATGCCTCCAAGCCATCTACCCCAATCTCACCATTGAAGGTCTGAAGCATGATGACATTGTATGCTTTCCTTGGAATATATGCGTCTATGTCTGCCCCCGAGTTCACTATGTCCTTTGGCATCTTCCCGTAATCAATACGACATAAAAGCGAGTTTCCCTCTTCCCGCACCGCCACCTCTATATTTTCGGCTTTTTTTTCTGCCTTATCTTTGGAAGGGGCAGACGCCCATTTATGCACCTCGATTCTATAGGATTCCTTCTCCCACGAGTGAATCCCTATCTTTCCGTTGTAGGTCTCAAATTCTACGGCAGTCGTGCCTTCCCCCATTTTGTTCTCAAAGACATCCCTTGTTTCGTGCCTGTACCCGTTACCTTGTCCCAGGCATCCGCAAAAAAGGAGAAGCACCACGAGCGCATATTTCCTCATGGGGACCGAAATGAGGGGTGAGTATAAAAGTCTTACTGTGGGGAAATTCACGATTCACCTCATGAGACAAAAAGGATAACCAAAGCCAAGAGTGCAAGAAGGCTCCACACCACAGTGCTGTACGCCATGACCTTTCTCCCATCGAGAGGTCCGATGGGAAGGAGGTTGAAGAATGCAATGGCTGCATTTATGTTTGCAACCGTCACGAATAATGTGAGGCTCATAAATCTGGAGAGGGAGAAGAAGAGAATGGCAACTGTTATGTTTGCCACAGGACCTGCGAGTGAAATGCGTCCCTGCACCTTTGGATCATACTCATAGGAGGCGATGTAGACGGCGCCCGGTGCAGCGAATATGAATCCCACAAGTGAAGATGCGAGGGCGAGGAGCAGTCCCGTAGGCCACATCCTGTATTCGGCGGGATACCCAAAATGATTCGCAGAAGCCTTGTGCGCCAACTCATGGAGAACGAAGGCTGTGCCCACAACCACAATCATCCCCGGAATCCTTGCATAATCGAAAAATGTCTTGGAGAAGAGCTTTGTGAAGGCAATTGAGAGCACAAGCCAGGATATGAGTATGTCCCGTATCTCAATGTTGCTGAATTTCATCTCGCATCACCATTCGCTCAGTTCATTTTTATACCTATGATTGCTCATCTCTTCCCTCCAGTATCTTTCTGATGCCAGACACATGACCCGCCCCCACCACCACCACTATGTGTCCCACAAGAGGCTTTATCATCTCAGCCATTAACCTGTCTCTCTCGGCGATGAGTATGCGATGACTCGTGGGAGAAATCCTCCTGAATTCTTCTACCAACAAATTCACAAATTCCTCATCCGGAAGATCGATGGAGGTAACATTCATCCCCAAAAAAATCTCTTTTACTATGTTAACCTTTTCCCTGAATGGGATCTCTGAGACGAGCCTGTTGAGTGTGAGCATTATGTCCCGGTCAATGAAACAGACTGTCGCGCCCACCTCCCGGGCACTTCGAACGGCTTCAAGCATCTCTGTCCCGGGGAGAACACCCGTCGTTTTTCCCACCTTGTCCTGGAAGTAGCCAATGAGCGCACCGAGCAGGGCTACCCTTACCCCTGCGCGGATGAGGTCCGTGAAGTGCGGACGCCGGTACTCAGACAGGAGAGCCCGATACCTGTTTGCATCCAGCTCCACACAGACGATGGAGGGTTTCTCGGCAAGTATGGTCTGCCGCACGAGCTCCACATTCTCGGCGAGGACATGGGCGGTACCTACGAGGACGATCTCCTTGTCAGGCAGGGCAATCCTGTATCTCACGAAGGAAGTCAATGAGGGGATTTTTAAAGGTTATGTTATCCGGGGAACTTTACAATGAATTCGCAGGGGGGAGAATGAAAAACAGAGCGGTGGCATGATTCATTGCCAACTCCTCTCTGCGAGATACATATTTCTTTCAAAGAGTTCATATTCCTTTGAGGCATTATCCTATCTTTACCCTCTCTCTGAAAATCAATTTTTATGAAAACGGATGATTCATAGAATATCCCCCAAAGGGAAGAAAACCTTAAAAAAGGAAAAGTACAAATGAAGGCAGTAAGTAATGAGATTATTCGAGCCGCAACGTGTGGTTTGAGAAAACAAGGAGGTAATATTATGATTGCCCGAATATGGCACGGTGTCACAATGGCTGAAAAAGGCGAATCATTCTACGGGTACATCCGCAAGACCGGGGCAAAGACTTATAGTGAAGCAGGGGGAAACAAGGGCATATACATCCTCAGGCGCTATTCTGACAACAAAGCCGAATTCCTTTTGATTTCCCTCTGGGACTCGATTGAATCGATAAAGCAGTTTGCAGGCGAGGATTACCATAAGGCTTACTATCCTTTTCCGGAAGACAGGGAATACCTGATTGAGCTTGAAGATGAGGTGAGACATTTCGAAGTGCTGGAGGTATAGGTTCTTTACATATTATATGATTCTTTGATTGCCAGGTAACCATCACCGCTCATTCTTTCTATCCAGGAGAACCCTCAAATTGCGGGGAAGGACATCCAGATACTCTTTGGAGAAATTTAAAAGGAATTCCATTCTTATGCAAATGAAAAATATACTTGCTTTTCTTAAGGTTTCCTGTGAGTGTCCTGCATTAAAACTTACGAAAAAAATTATATGTATGGAAAGTTTTATAAAGGGGAAGTGTGCATTTTGGGTATGTGGGGTAAAAGAATGGGGATAGGACTGAAGGCTTGGCAGATTGGAGCCATAATATTTGTGGGATTCTATCTATTCTGGTTTGAGGTACTTGGAAAATATTATTTACAGGATCTGATTCTCCACCCAATTGGATGGATTCTAATAATTCCAATTATATGTCTTTCTGCCATTCTTAAACTACCGATAGGACAATCCTCTACATTCATATTGTATGGAATTTTTGTATGGGGGATCATAGGGAGCATAATTGGATATTTTATTGATTATCATTTGATAATCTTTGGACCAAAAAAGGAGATTGTAAAATGAAAATCAAAGAATTTTTAGTAAAGAAATGGGTAATGTGGGGAATAGTAATTGGGATGGTATGGTGGATTAGTAGTTTTATTCCATGGATAAATTGGATGACGTGGGGGGGAGACTTATATGAATCACCTTATTGGAGAATACTTCAGTTTCCTACGTTTTTTTGGTCGATATTAAATGGAGAGCTTAAGGGTAAATTTTTCTATTATTTTTCATTATTATTTTATATTCTACAATTTTATATCATACTTGCTGGCTACATAGTAACTAGCCTATTATTTGTTTACTGTCTTAAAAGGGTGAAGGAGATAATTTAGTGAAGAAATTTGTGATTGTTTCAATATTAACTATAATAATATATCTGTCTTTAAGTTTAGGTAATTCTGTAACGGGTGACATTCAAATCAATCTAGATTTTATCGATGGCATAAGAAATCTATCGAGATATCCTGGTCAAATAGAAATAATTTACAAAGGATCTTCTGAAAATGAAATTGAAATTATTAACATAAAAATGTTATATGATAATAGCATCATCTGGCAAAAGCCAATCTCAAAAACTTTAATCGGAGTTGGAGAAGATCATCTGCAATTCAAGTCAATCTTACAGACCTATGCTGAATTACAAAATATAGAAAATCCAACACAAAGTCAGATCAATATGGCAAAAAAAGCCTATGAAAATGCTATGACTCTTTATCCTAAAGTGAGTAAAGGGATGCACAATGAGATAGTAACTATTGATCCAAATTTGATTTTTGGAAGTGAATTTCTTATTGGAAACAGAAAAACGATTACTTTTATTATTGAATTTGCCAATAATGGTCGAAAATACGAAGTGACAAAAGATCTAACAATAGAGGTGTTACATCCCATACCAACACCAAATATCTCATTTGTGAAGACGCCTTCAGATATTAAACTTGCACCTGCACCTGCTGAAAAGGGCTGGTATTATGGAGATTTGCATGTGCACTCAAACTATACTAATTGTGATTGGATTGGAAGTAGTAATTTTTCAGTTTTGGATAGAAAGGGACAGGCTATCACTGGAGTAGGTTTTTCTTGGTTATCAATAACAGATCACAGTTATTGCTTTGGAAGAGATCTAACATCAGCGCAAAACAAATGGGATAATATGAAAAGAGAATGTCTTGATAATACTGATTCCTCATTCATTATTTTACCTAGTGAAGAACTTTCTGTTTCCGACTCCATTCCTGATTTAGAATATCTATGTGAAGCGGATTCTTGTGTTGGAAATGCAGCACACCTAGGGGCTCATAATTTAAATGAAATTATCCCCAATCTATGGGGACCATGCTTAAATCCAATTGGAGTTATTCATTTTACTGGTAGATGTCCAGCATCACCAACAGCAGAAGAAGGAATCAATGCAGTTTTTGGTCAAAGTAATTTTTCAATTATAAATCATCCTAAAGATAATTTTTGGGATTGGGAAAATATGGATGTTGAAGGATTTACTGGAATTGAAGTCTGGAATGGATTGTGGAATAAACATAAATTTCCCAATCTTGACATTATTTTTGATGATAATTGGGACTCAAATGCATTGAAATGGTGGACAAGTTTATTGCTCCAAGGAAATCATGTATTTGCTTATGGAGGAAGTGATGCCGAGCCAGAATCCATTTCCTCAAATGGTGTCTTCAACGCCGTCTATGTTACTTGCTCAAAAAATGATGAATCTCATAATGTGGTGAATGTCACTCCTGGCCCAGGCGATAATTGTTTTACAGGAGAGAATCTTACTGCTGCACTGAAAGCTGGGCATGTCTATGTTTCCAACGGACCTGCATTAGTGCTTCATGGCGAGACTTCTCAAGGTAGTGGGATGATGGGGGATACTCTCAAAGCCACCAATGATTTAGAACCAAATGCAATAGTAAAATTGAATATAGTCTACAATTTAGATAAGCCAGGGGTTATCATTTTGCATAAAGGAGTAATAGGAGAAAGAGATGAAGACCCTAAAGATGACCCAAAGCAAAAGTGGCCCCTAATTTTTGAAAGATTAGAAAGCGGATATATTTCAATTGGCGATAGACCAACTAAAGACATTTATTATAGAGCTGAATTTATTTCACAAGATTATACCCAACGAGCATTCACCAATCCAATATGGATTATTCCTAGTGTTAGACTATTCGTTGAAAAAATCGGACCGTCTGTCGGAAATCCAGGCAATGTTATAACATATACAATAAATCTCAGGAACGATGGTAAGGAAATAGCACGTGATATCGCTATTATTGATACAATCCCCCCAGCAATGTCATACGTTTCATCTACAATAGAGCCTTCTTTTATAGACGAAATTCAAAGAGAAATATATTGGAACTTTGATGAATTTGGCTCCGGTCAATTAAAAAGTATCGATGTCACATTCAAATTGAGTGATGTCGTACTTCATGGCATAGAAATATGCAATAGTGTGAGTTTGTTCAGCGGAGATCCTCAGATAGTCGTATCAGATTCTCATTGTCTTATGGTGAGCGCAGAGGGTGTAAAAATCTATGTGGCAAAGGGAATGTGGTGGGGACTTCGAGAATGGGTAAATTATCGTTGGACTAGAGACCCTATAGTGGCAGTGATAAGTCTTTTCAATTATGGAAGTATAACAGCACAAGATGTTACTATAACAGACACGATTCCTTTTTATGAATATGTATCTTTTTCACCTACAAATGACGATTTTATATGGAGTTTTGAGGAGTATAACCCTCTAACAAAGATACTTACAAAATATTCTAAAGAAACTGGAACATTCACATGGATCATAAAGGAACTTCCACCTGGCATTGTGAAAAATTTTGGATTTAGACTTTGGCTTAAACATAAGAGATTGACTAATGATACAGAATTATGTAACGAAGTAGAAGTAGAAGCTGAATCAAAAGTACAGGAAAGCAATACAGTATGTATCAATACAATGAATAATCCAGATCTATACGACCCTCCGTCCTTCAAAAAAACCGTGAGTTCTTCGCAGGCTTATAAGGGAGATGTCTTGCAGTTTACACTTGAGATAAACAATCTGGGAGACGGCTCTGCCATCAACGTCACATGGAGTGATCATCAGCCTATGTACATAGATTATGTACCAGGCACAATACGATTTGAGCTCTATGATCTAAACGAAATCCTGAAATCCTCAGGCAATGCCTCCGACCCATTGATCATTCATAACGAAGATAGTTCAACGACCTTGATTTTTGGTAATATCGTTCCTGAAATCGGAGCGGGTGAAACGCTGAAAATATACTATGAGAGCAAAATCTCGGAGAATACGCCTGTCGGCATAAAGCTTATGAATGAGGCAAGGGTAGAAAGCTATTCCGATGTAGAAAATAACATCTATATGGATGGTGCCTCCGCAAGTGCATCGGTAACAATCGTCGAGAAGAATTTTGTGTCCACGGTCAAGAATGCTTTTTCACTTGAGCCCCTCGCCTACAATTCAATTCACAATTGTTGCATCCCAAATAGACAAAAGGCATACGAGTTACTTTCTGAGACAAAGAAGAAAAGTTTTTCCACATATGAAATAGAGAGAAATCTCAGAGAAGCGGATTCATTGGTTGAAACAGCAAAGGAATTCTACTATGGTGGAAACTATATAGCTGCAAACAACTATGCCCAGAAGGCATGTGGAATGTACAAAGAAGTAATAGAAATCTTGAAGAAGATGTTAAGGTTATGACCTGTCAGCGTATCATGTAAATATTTGATATTACAAAACCTACACCGGACTCTTCACCCTACCATCAATGAGGACTGAGAGCTTCTGCTTAAAGGCATTCTTGAGGAATATTGAAAGGGTTTGCTTTACCTGGGTGACTAATCCGAGCGCCTTCTTCTTTGTTTCCTCGATGGTTCCCGCGCTCGCTATGTTGTCGAGGATGTTGCCTTCAAAGAAGTCTTCTCTTAGCTTCTTGTAGGCGCACACGAGCATGTAATTCGGTTTTCTTTTTTGTGCATCGCTTCCAATAGTTTTTTCGAACTTGTCCTGGGTGCCTTCGAAATTGAGGATGTCGTCTTGAATCTGGAAGGCGAGCCCCATGTTCTTTCCGAGGATGCCTAAAGCCTTTAATAAAATGATTCTTGTTTTTGCAAGACAAGCCCAAGCCTATTGTTACCAATGTGAGCAGCTCTGGGCTTAAGAAACTATAATTATCTTTTCTTTCTATCCAGGAGAACCCTCAAATTGCGGGGAAGGACATCCAGATACTCGATCAGGCTGAGCCGCCGGAGCTTCTCTTTCATTGAATGAGGGAGATTCTGTTCTGTGATTCCTGCAAGGAGAAGAGCCGTTTCCTCTTCCGAAAATTCTTCCCTGTCTTCTATCCAATTCCAATGCTTCTTGTTTTGCAGGCACACCCTCTGGCAGTGGAGGCATCCCACGATGCAGTGATGCCATGAAGAGTCAATCCAGGAGGGAAACTCTACTGCCCTCTCGTTATGAAAGGTGAGGCACCTCTCCGCATGGATGAGAAATCGCTCAAGAGTAATTGCGCCACTGGGGCAGGCATGTATGCATGCGCGACATTTCTCACACAACTCAAGCATGTGCTCATCACCCCAGTCATCCATCGCAAATGGATAGTCTGTATAAAAAGCCATCAATCTGTGAAAAACTGCCCATCCCATCGACATAGCATATGTTATTCCTGCCATACCGACCCAATCCGCTACGCACAGCGAGAAGCTTCAATGGGAGTGCCACCGGAGTTATGAAATATCCTTGAGGATTCATTATGTCAGACAATATTTTTTTCACTTCTTCGATGGGATATTCAAGATAGGTAGGAGGCAGTATGAGCCGCTTCCTTTCTCCATGTGCATTGAAAATCAATCCAATTTTCGGCTGGGGAAAGGCGACGACTATGACGAATTTGGCTCCGGGCAAATCAGAAGGAGGTTGAAAGTCAAACCACGAGAGTCTTTCGCGGAAAAAATCCTCATCGAAGAGACCCTGTGCATGGCGGCTCTGGATTTCCTCCTGAATGCCAGAAAGATGCTCAATCGACACAATCTTAGCTCTGCACCCTCTTCTTTCCAGTTGCGTGAGGAGCTCTTCTTTCATTTGTCTCATGATTATTTCTTTCAAGAATCATTTATAATCTTTGTGAAAATGACATATGTATCCCTTTGACACGGTAGAAATTTGAGAAGAAAACAATGTAGGGAAATGGAGATGCCTTTCATGGAAAAGGAATCGGCTATTGCATAATAGATTGCAGCAAATGAACAGTCACACGCTTCTTTCCACCGCGGTATCGAGAAGGACAGAAAGCCTCTGACGGTAGACTGTCTTGGGGAAGAAGGAGAGTGCCGCCTTCGCCTTATTTATGAACTCGTGCGCCTTTCTTGTCGCATCCTCTATAGCTCCTGTGCTCGCAATGTGTTCAAGAATTTTCCCCTCAAACACCGCCTCGCCCATTTTCCTGTAGGCGCACACGAGCACATAGTTGGGTTTCCTTCTCTCTGCGTCACTCAGAATGGGTTTTCCGAACTTGTCCTGGGTGCCTTCGAAATTGAGGATGTCGTCTTGAATCTGGAAGGCGAGCCCCATGTTCTTTCCGAGGATGCCTGCCTTCTCCACCATCGTCTTGCCCTTGTTCGCCGCCATGGCTCCGAGGACTGCGGAGACGTAGAACTGGTAACCAGTCTTTGCCTCGCACAGTCTGAGATAGTCCTTCTCTGACAATTGCGCCTTGCTTTCAAACATCTGCCCCAGACATGTCATCTTTGCGGCAAAGGCAAGTTCCCTGAGCGCCTCAGGATTCACATTCTGGGAGAATACCTCGAATGCCCTGTATGTCAGGTAGTTGGCGGTCATGAGAGCGCCTTCGAGTCCAAAGGCGAGGTAGAGTGGTTTTTTTCCTCTTCTGAGTATGTCCTTATCCAGTATGTCATCGAGGATTAGAGAAAGATTGTGGAGGATTTCAACGGTGAGACCGTAGGGGAGCGCATCCTTGATTTTTCCTCCCAAAGCCTGGCACACGAGGATGCAGAGAGTCGGTCTCAACCTTTTTCCACCTGAGGTGATGTGGTAATGAACAAGGTCTTTTATCTCACCTGGTTCATTCGCGAATATCTCACCCAAGTTCCTATTGACCAGGTCGACATAATTCATTCAGAATAAGAGAGGGAGAGGCATTATAAAGGTTACGGTAATGAAAAAAATGAAAATGGAATCAGTACCTGTTGAGACCCCACTCGTCATCGGTGATTGCCTTGTAGGGTAAATAAATGGAAGCCGCTATGATGATGAGCCCCACAAATGCAAATACTATCTGGAACCAATACATCTAGCCACCTCCTGCAGCGAGTTTGATGAAGTAGATGCACACGGCAAAGAAGATTGAGAGCGCCCCACCCGCAAGCAGTCCCGCAGCAAAAGGAATGCCTTTCTCCTCAAACCATATCTGTCCCTTGAGCCTCGTGAGGAGTATTCGTATGAGACCGCCTATCAGAAACGTGGATGAATACATGGCACCCAGATATGCAGACATTCCGAATGTGATGGGAACGATTGTGAAGGCGGGGACGAAGGCGCGAACAAGAAGAAGCACGGTCGATATGAGAACGCCATAGGCGATGTAGGGAAGAGAGATGAACTGAAACTTATACTGCTGTGTGGCTAACGCAATGATGCTGTAGACGCCTGCCTCCATGGAGGGCATGGGCATGGCTTCTGAACCTATCCCATACATAGCCCAGAGCCCGAACATGACAAAGGTTGAGACTATCAATCCGAACGTCCAGCCGAAGAGGGCTGCGATGTACTGGTGCAGAGGTTTGGCTTTGAGGAGGTATCCCACCCTGAAGGCTTCGGCTTGTGAAGATGCAATCTGTCCGCCATTTTCTATGATGCCTGAGGTCATGTAGTATGCCTCGAATCCCCTGTAACCTGAGGCGAGTAAGACAAATCGGTACAGCCACCCCGATACGATGGGGATGGGG
>Ga0315268_10004339_pt1 | contig 15407 bp, 11 predicted proteins | sample C1_top_MG_FD_204535 | JGI IMG/M metagenome (GOLD analysis project Ga0315268, IMG submission 204535) | Sediment microbial communities from Yellowstone Lake, YNP, Wyoming, USA - C1_top | ecosystem: Environmental > Aquatic > Freshwater > Lake > Sediment | place: USA: Wyoming | collected 2017-08-01
CGTATCGGACGCCGACCAGACGGTGTCGGGTGGTGTCGACCTCGACGCCGTTGAACGGCGGTACGAGCTGATCGGCCGCTCGCCCCGGCTGATCGGCCGCTCGCCCCGGGACGCACCCGGCGTTGGGATCAACGTCGGGCTCGCTGCGCTCGGGCCCGGCGTGACCCTTGAACATGTCATGGCTCGGGCTGCCGCCACCATGTTGGGCGCCCGAAGGGGGAGGAGGGCGGCCATGACCAGCCCCCCGCGTCCTGGAGCGCGACGCGGGAGACGAGCCAGAGACGATGTCCTCGAAACGCCACCAGGACCCACCTCACGCGTGCACCCACGGCCAGCCACCGTGATGCGACGGCCGACAAGCGAGATTGGATCGAGGACGCTCACGACGGGAGAGGTGGTGCGCGAGATGCGTGCCCAGCCGATGGCCAAGAATGCCACGGGGGGTGGGACGTGCTGAGGCAGCCCAAGGGCGAAACGAGCATCGAATCTGAGGCGAGGTACCGCGGGCTGCTGGAAGCGGCCCCGGACGCGATGGTGGTGGTGGACCAGGCCGGGGAGATCGTCCTGCTCAACGTGCAGGCGGAGAAGCAGTTCGGCTACCGCCGCGACGAGCTCCTCGGTCAGCGGGTGACGAACATCATCCCGGAGGGCTTCGCGGAGCGGCTGGTCGCGGACGATCTGCGCTCCGCGGAAGACGCGCTGGCCCAGCAGATCGGTACCGGGATCGAGCTCGTCGCGCGGCGCAAGGACGGCAGCGAGTTCCCGATCGAGATCATGCTGAGCCCGCTCGAAAGCGCCGAGGGGATCCTCGTGACGGCAGCGATCCGCGACATCAGCGTGCGCAAGGCCGCCGAGGGCCAGCTGCTCCAGGCCCAGAAGCTCGAGTCGATCGGAAGACTGGCCGGGGGGATCGCCCACGACTTCAACAACATGCTCTTCGTGATCAACGGGCATGCCGAAATGCTCGATCAGGATCTCGTCCCGGAGAAGCGGGCAGAGCTCGATCTTGACGAAACGCTTCGCAACGTCCGGGCAATCCGAGAAGCGGGCGAGCGAGCAGCGACGCTGACGGCGCAACTCCTTGCCTTCAGCCGCCAACAGGTCATCAGCCCGACGGTGCTCGACCTCAATGCCGCCATCGATGGCCTCGAGCCGATGGTACGGAAGCTGATCGGCGAGAACATGCGGCTCGTCCTCAAGCTCGGCCTCGACGCTGGTCACATCCGTGCTGACGCAGGTCAGCTCGACCAGATTCTCGTCAATCTGGTCGTCAATGCCCGCGACGCGATGCCGGACGGCGGAACCATCACGATCGAGACCCGGAACGAGTTGGTGGACGAGCCATACGCGATCGAGCATTTCGACGTCAGGCCCGGGCCATTTGTCCTGCTCGTCGTCAGTGACACCGGGGTCGGGATGGATCGCGCAATGCAGGAGCGCATCTTCGAGCCCTTCTTCACGACGAAGCAGCTCGGCATGGGGACCGGACTCGGGCTCGCCACTGCATACGCAATCGTCCATCAGGCCGGCGGCCACATCTGGCTAGACTCGAAGCCCGGTGTGGGTTCGACCTTCAAGCTCTACTTTCCGCGGGTCGACGCTCCCGGAAGGGCCGAACGGCCAAGAGTCGTCGTGACCCCTGTGGTCGGAACCGGCACGGTCCTCGTCGTCGAGGATGAGCCCGTCGTTCGCGACATGACCACGCAGATGCTCACGCGGTCCGGCTACCGGGTGATCGCGGTCGCCAATGGCGCCGAGGCCATCGCGCGGCTGGCCCGACTCGAAGAGTCGATCGACGTGCTCGTCACCGACGTCATCATGCCGCACATGTCCGGCATCGAGCTCGCGGAGCTGGTGATGGATCGGTATCCTGACGTCGGAGTCGTGATGCTCTCCGGATACACGGCCCAGACGCTCAACCTTGAACGGGTGGCGACTCGCGGCGCGATGTTCGTGCCGAAGCCCGTCACGTCAGGCCAACTGATCCTTGCGGTTCAGCAGGCCCAGGTGGGGCGGCAGGCCAACCCCGACAGGGAACAGCCATCAATCGGGCTCGGGGGGGTCGATGATCGTGCCGTCAACCGGGCAAGAAGCTCTGATCCTCGTCGTCGATGACGACACCGCGACGCGCGAGCTCGTCGCGACGCACCTTCGCCGCGAGGGCTTCGAGGTCCGCGAGGCATCGAGCGGCGAGGCCGCGCTCGAGCTCATCAAGGGTGAAGCCATCGGCCTTGTCATCCTCGACATGAGCATGCCCGGGATGTCGGGCACCAACGTCATCCTCGCGCTCCGTGAGCAGCCCGAGACGGCAACGCTGCCGATCATGGTGTTGACCGGGAAGGGCGACCAGTACCCCTTGGCCACGAGCCTCGGTGTTGGCGCCGACGACTACCTCACGAAGCCGATCCGGCTCGACGAGCTCGTGGCACGCATTCGGGCGCGCCTGCGGAGCGAGCGCGTCGCTGCCGAGCAGGCCATGCGCGAGAGCGAGGAGCTCTACCGAACGCTCGTCGAGCAGTCCGCAGACGGCATTCTCGTCTCGGATCGCTCCGGTCGCTACGTCGAGGCGAACCAGGCGATCTGCCGGATGCTTGGCTACTCACGCGATGAACTCCTGGCGATGTCCACGCCGAGCCTGCGTGCAGCCGACGACCCACTGAGCCCCGAGGACATGGACGAACGGCTGGCCGAAACCGCGGCCGGGATCGGTCTCCTTGTCGAGCGACGGTACCGACGCAAGGACGGGACGAGCCTGTCGGCGGAAGTCGGCTTCTCCCAACTGCCCGACGGTCGGCTGCAGCGCAACATCCGCGACGTCTCAGCGCGCCTGGCCGCCGAGGCGGCGCTGCGTGAAAGCGAGCGCACCCTTGCCGAAGCCCAGCGGATTGCCCATGTCGGGAGCTGGGATTGGGACATCGCGTCCGACACGGCGCGCAGGTCCGACGAGACGAGCAGGATCTTCGGGGTCGAGCGCGGCGGGCTCGCCGGGACCACCGAGGCGTTCCTCGCGTCCGTGCACCCCGACGACCGTGCTCGTGTGCAGGCGTCCGAGCGAGCGGCGATCAGCCAGGACACCCCGCACGACCTCGACTACCGGATCATCCGGGCCGACAGGAGCGTCCGGATCGTCCACGAGAAGGGCGAGGTCATCCGCGACGGGCAGGGTACTCCGGTCCGGATGGTCGGCACCGTCGAGGACATCACCGAGCGGGTTGCAGCGGAGGAGGAGCGGACGCGGCTCGTCGCCGCGGTTGAACAGACCGCCGACGCGGTCTGGATGCAGGACGTCCACGGCATCGTCACGTACGTCAACCGGTCGTTCAGCCGGGTCTATGGCTACGAGCCCGACGAGATCGTCGGTCGCTTCGCGGGGATCGTCGATGGCGGGCGCCAGGAGCGCGCCTTCTTCGATGCGATCTGGGCTTCGGTGGCGTCCGGCAGGACGTGGACCGGCTCGATCGTCAACCGCCGCAAGGACGGCACGCTGGTCGAACTCGAGGCGGTCATCTCGGGGATCCGCGACGCCTCCGGCCGGCTGCTCAGCTTCATGCAGACGGACCGCGACGTCACCCGGGAGCGCGCTCTCGAGAGTGCCCTCGAGCGACACGCTCGTGAGCGCGAGATGATCGAGGCAGCGCTCAACCGGATGGACTCCGGCTCTGCGCCCGAAGTGATCGCGGCGAACGCCTGCGCCGAGATGATCGGTCTTCCGAACGTCGACTCGGCCTTCGTGTTCGCACTCGACCGCGAGGACCACGGACTCGTCCTCGCCGTCGAGGGGCGGGTCGCGGCCGTGTTTGCTTCGAATCGCGAGATTCCGGGTCCCCGGGCGCACTATCTCCTGGAGCGCGCGTCGGCCGGCGTCTGGACGGAAGAGTGGCATGCCCGCGCCGAAGATGGCACCTATGGCGAGCAGGTCGCCGCCACGGGGCTGCATACCGTCGCGTACGCGCCGCTGCGGGGGCCACGCGGAGTGATCGGCGTCGTCGGATTGGGGATCCACGACCGGGCCCTGGATGCGTTCGTCGAGCAGCTGCCTGTGCTCACGACGCTTGCCTCGATCCTCGGGACGCTGCTTTCGCCTGGGCTCGAGGCGCGCTATCGCGAGGCCACCGCCCGGGCGAGCGTCCAGGCGATCCTCGACGCAGGGGCCTTCACCCCGTTCTTCCAGCCGATCGTCGAGTTTCACACCGGGGCCGTCGTCGGCTATGAGGCCCTCAGCCGCTTCTCGAACGGCACCCCGCCCGACGTCACCTTCGCCCTCGCGGTCCGCGCCGGTCTCGGACTCGAGCTCGAGACGGCCACGCTCGGCGCCGCCCTCGAGGCGGCGACGATCCTCCCGCCCGGCGCGTACCTCAGCCTGAACGCGTCGCCGGCGCTCATCGGATCGGGCAGGCTCCCGGCGCTCCTGGGCGGACACGTGCGACAGATCGTCCTCGAGATCACCGAGCACGTGGTGATTGACGACTACCCGGCGCTGCGCCTCGAGCTCGCGGGCCTCGGGCCGACCGTTCGCCTCGCGGTCGACGATGCCGGCGCTGGCTACGCCAGCCTGCGCCACATCCTCGAGCTCGCTCCTGACTTTGTGAAGCTCGATATCGGGCTCATCCGCGGGATCAACGCCGATCCCGCCCGCCAGGCGCTCATCGCCGGGATGGGCTACTTCGCGGTGAAACGCACGCTTCGGCTGATCGCCGAGGGGGTCGAGACTGCAGCGGAGCTCGAAACCCTCCGCTCACTCGGGATCGGATATGGCCAGGGCTACCTCCTGGGCCGTCCCCAGGACAGTCGGGGGCCCGGGCCATGGCCGACGAAGATCGCCCTCCCGGCATCGTCGTCCCCGCCGGAGCTGGCAGGAGCAACGCTCCTCGCGGGCCGCGGCGTTGCTGGCAAGCCCCCAAGGTCAGGGTAACGGTCGCCGGGCCAACAACCTCGAGCGACGCGACGTCACCGGCCAACGGGGTTGACGCGAGCGTTCGGCGGGTAGGATGTGCGCCGAGCCACGGCGTCAAGGTGCGGAGTTCGCGAGGGAAGTGAGGCGATGACGGGCACGCTGCTCAGCACGGTTGCCTGGGTCGGCGACGGCATCGAGATCATCGACCAGACGAAGCTCCCGGCCTCCTGCGAGATCCTGCGCCTCGCGACCGTCGACGCGGCGATCGACGCGATCCGGAGGCTGGCTGTGCGCGGCGCCCCGGCGATCGGTGTCTGCGGCGCGCTGGCGGTGGTGCTCGGCCTGGACGAGGCGCGTCCCGCCTCCCGCGCCCGGGCCCTCGCGGCGCTGGACGAGCTCGTGACGCGCGTGGGTTCCGCCCGGCCGACCGCGGTCAACCTCTCGTGGGCCGTGCGGCGGGTGCGCGACGCCGCGGCGCGTGGGTCAACCCCGGCCGCGATCCGTGAACGTGCGCTCAGCGAGGCGCAGCGCATCCTCGACGAGGACCGCGAGGCGTGCCGCCGGATCGGGGAGTACGGACGGGCCGAGCTCGCATCCGCGAGCCGCATCCTCACCCACTGCAACGCCGGCCGCCTGGCCACGCTCGGCTGGGGCACGGCACTCGGCGTCGTGTACGCGAAGGCCGCCGCCGGCGAAGCCGTGCAGGTCTTCGCCTGTGAAGCGCGGCCGCTCCTGCAGGGCGCCCGCCTCACGGCGTGGGAGCTGATGGACGCGGGGATCGACGTCACGCTGATCGTCGACAGCGCAGCCGCGCCGCTGCTTCACAGTGGTCGGGTCGACGTGGTCGTCGTGGGCGCGGATCGGATCGCCGCCAACGGCGACACGGCGAACAAGATCGGCACGTTTGCGCTGGCGCTCGCGGCGCACCACGCGGGCGTCCCGTTCTACTTCGCCGCGCCCAGCTCGACGTTCGATCTCGCGACCCCGTCGGGCGACGCCATCGTCATCGAGGAACGGCCGGCCCACGAGGTACGGGGCTGGCAGGGACGGCTCGTCGCGCCGCCCGAGGCTCCCGTCTGGAACCCCGCCTTCGACGTCACGCCGCACGAGCTCGTGACCGGCTACATCACTGACGTTGGGGTGCTCCAGCCTCCGTTTGTCGAGATGTCGGGCGCCGCACGCGGGGCACGGGCGCAATGAGCGGGCCGTCGGCCTGGAGCGAGGCGCGGGAGCGCGTCCTCCTGTTCGCACGGCGCCTGCTGGCTGAACGGCTCGTGTTCTTCACGGCGGGCAACATCAGCATGCGGATCGCGGACGATCCCGAGCTGGTGGCGGTGACGCCCTCGAGCACCCCCTACGACACGATGAGGCCCGCGGACGTCCTCATCGTGCGTCTCGATGGGCTGATCGTGGACGGCTCCCTGAAGCCGACGACCGAGCTGCCGCTGCATACCCTCACCTACCTGCGGCGCTCGGACGTGGGCGGAATCATCCACGCCCACAGCCCCGCGGCGATGGCGGTGGCGGCGATGGGCATCGCGATCCCGCCGATCCTGCACGGCCTGATCTCGGCCTGCGGTGGGGGCATCGTGACGGCGCCGTATGCGCGGGGTGGAACGGCCGAGGTCGCGGACCTCACCGCCGATGCGCTGCGTGGCCGGAGCGCGTGCCTGTTGCGCAACCACGGCGTGCTCGCCATCGGACCGACCGTCGACCACGCCTACAACGCCGCCTCCGTGGTTGAAGGTGTCGCCGACGCGTATCTCCGCGCGCTCGCGTTCGGACCGGTGCCCGAGATCGCACCCGACGAGGTGGACCGGATCCGTCGCGAGCAGTGGACGCCCGCGTGGTCCGCCGCGCCGTCGGCACCGACGCACGGGGGATAGTGCGGCCGCGCCCGACTCAGGAAGGGTGACGTGCGGGAGCCGGAGCGGGGCTCGGCCGCGCCGACGGACCTGGCAACGGGGTTCCGGTCGGGAAGGGCACCGGACCGTCCACCCCGAACATCTGGCCGAGGGTGACGAACTCGAACCCCCGTTCACGGTAGCTGGCGATGATGCGTGGCAGCGCCTGCTGCGTGTACGGCTGGTTGGCGTGCATGAGGATGATGCTGCCGTTGGTGCCCCGCGTGGCATTGCGCACGAGCAGGTCAACGTTGGAACGCCCGGGCAACGCGGCCGAGTCCCCGGTGGTGATGTCCCAGAGCACGACGGCGCGCTCGCCGGCGGCCGCCGCCGCCGCGAGCACCGTGCCGTTCCAGGAGCCACCCAGCGGCCGGACGAAGGGGAGAAGGGGCCGGCCGATGATCGCGCTCACCACGGCGGCGTCGCGCTTGATGTCGGCCACGATCCGGGCGTAGTCATAGCGTGTCAGGAACCCGTGGTCGTAGGTGTGGTTGGCGATCGGGAAGCCCGCGGCGGCCACGGTCCGCCAGGTCGCGGGGGCCGCTTCCACCACGCGGCCGATCGGGAACCAGGTGGCATTGACGCGCTCGCGTTGCAGGATCGCGAGATCGGCCAGCACGGCCGCCGAGGAGAAGCCGTCGTCGATGGTGATGGCGATGACCGGGTAGGCCCGGGAGCCGTGCGAGACCTGGGGCGCCGGGGACCCGAGGGTAGTCGGGGGAAACGCGTTGGACACCGGCAAAGCGGCAATCGGGACCGGAGAGGGCCGGGGGGACGCCGGTGCCGCGGCGGATGGGGCGACGGACGGGCTCGGGGCCGGCGATAGGGCCGGACTCGCGGCCGGCGATGGGGACGGGGACGCCAGCGCGAGGGCCGAAGGGCCGACGGACGCGGGCGAAGGCGGCGCGGCCCCGGAGCACGCGACCAAGGCTACGGCCAGGACCACGGCCGGAACCACGGCCAGGGTCGTCATCAGCGAGCCGGCGCGCGGCGACCGCGAGCGCGGGCGGGGGCGGAGGGGAGAGCGCCGGACCGGCCAGATCGACATGCTCCCGAGTCTCGGCGATTCGCCGCCCGGCGCAAGAGCCGGCTGTCATACCGGCACGGTCGGTTTCCGGGAGATCAGGATCAGTTCGAGCGTTAGACCCGGGAATCGGCCGGAGAGTCCGAGACGGACCACGGACGGCTCGCGACGGTTGGTCGGCGTTGACCGCGAACCCACCTCACACCGGTGGCGGGCCGCTGGCGTCCGTCGCGGCCAAGTCCGTCGCCGCAAGGTCGAAAGGCCGGATCAGCGAGGTCAGCACCAGGACCACCGCGACGATCGCGGCGAGGACCAGGAAGCTGGCCGCGAAGTTGCCGGTCGCGTCAAGCAGGGTCCCGACAAGGGGCGGGCCGAAGATGGCCGTGAGCAGGCCGCCCCAGCCCACCATCGCCTGGGCCGACGCGGGGCTCGTTCGCACGCTGGCGGCGGCCCCGTTGAACACGGCCGCGTATGGGAATCCGACACCGAGGCCCGTCACGACGAGCCCGGCGATGGCGACGGGCAGCGCCGGCGCGAGGGCGATCATCGTGAGGCCGATGACGGCAAGGGCGAGCCCGGCCCGGATGAGCCGGACCGGTGGCATCCCGCCCTCGAGGATGACACCGCCCGAGGCGCGGGCGGCGATGCCGGTGACGAGCGTCAGCGAGCCGATCAGCCCGGCTGCCGCGATGGGCAGCCCGAAGGCGTCGGCCAGGTAGAGGGTGACCCACGTGCTGATGACGATGGCCATCCCGAAGCCGCACATGTGGCAGAGCGCCAGCAGCCACGTGTTGCGCTCACGCAGGGCAATGGCCAGCGCGACGCGCGCTCCGGTCGCGGCCGGGGCCCGGGGTTCGCTCGGGGCAAGCAGCGTCCACACCACCCAGACCGCGACCACGGCGAGGGCGGAGAGCGTGAAGGCAAACCGCCAGTCGCCCGACGGACCGGCCAGGATCGGGATGTAGGCAAGGGTGATGCCCGACCCCAGCAGGAACGACGCGCCGTACAGGCCCTGCGCAAGGTGGCGACCGCGTTCGTCGAAGATCGATCGCGTGTACGACGCGCCCGCGGCGAAGCCGAAGCCCGAACCGAGACCGCCCAGGATGCGCCAGCCAAGCAGGGCCGGGAAGCTCGGTGCCAGCAGGCCGGCCCCGAGGTTGCCGATCGCGACGAGCAGGAACCCGAGGGTGACCGCAGGCCGCGTGCCGATCCGATCGGCGATCGCGCCGCCAGCCAGCATCGTGATCGCGGCACCCGCGAAGAACGCCGTGGCGACCGCGCCCGCATCCGCCGACGACAGCGCGAACTCGGCCCGGATGAGCCCGAGCACCGGGCCCTGGATCGTGTAGTTCGTGGCCACGGCCACGGCGACCGCACAGATCAGCAGGAGTGCCCGGCGGCGCGACGAGACTGGCATCCCGGAACTGTACGACGGAGGCTGGGCCTGCTGACGTCAGTCGCGATGAGCCGGCGGGGCGCCCCCTACGGCGTCAGGTCGATGACGCCCTTCATGCCGGCCTCGTAGTGGCCCGGCTCGTGGCAGGCGAACGCGTACGGACCGACGCCGCCGAACGTGTACGTGAGGTACGCGACGTGAAGCGGCTCGATCTTGTCGGCTTCGACGACGATCTGGCCGTCCGCCTGGTCCAGGGCGACCCGGTCGGCAGGTCCGACCTGGAACTCGTGCGTCAGGGACGAGCCGAGGTTCGGGAGCACGAACAGGATCGTCTCGCCCGGCGTGACGGAGACCTCGCTCGGCACGAATTCGAGCTTGTCATCCATGCGGATGACGACCATCCGCGGGTGCGCGGCGGTCCCGATCCACGGTGTCGTCGGGACGACGTTCACGAAGCCGAACATCCCGTTCTCGAAATGGCCCGGCGCGTGGCAGGCGAAGGCATACGGTCCGGTCCCCGAGAACGTGTAGGTCAGGGTCTTCGTCGAGCCGGGGGTGATATCCGCGACCTCGGGAGTGCTCGGGTTGTCATCGAAGACGTCGGCCATCGGCCCGACCTTGAACTCGTGCGTGGCCTGCCCGGCGTTGCTGATCCGGAAGGTGATCGTCTCGCCCTGCTGGACGGTGACCACATTCGGCGTGAACAGCAGCAGGTCGGTGACCGCGATCTTGATGATGCGCGGGCTCGCCTTCGTTCCGGCCACGAACCCGGGCTCACCCGGATCCGGGGGGCCTGGCGGTGGCGTGGCGCTTGGCGAAGGCACCGCTGCCTGGCTGGCGGCAGGCGCCGCGCTCGGCGAGGCAGCCGGCGAAACCGCCGGCGACGGAGACGCGGACAAGGATGGGGCGGCGCCCTGGCTGGGCGCGGGCGATGCGGACGGGGCGATGGACGCGGCTGCGCTCCCGGTCGGCGCCGGCACGAACGTCCAGGCGGGTGCCGCCCCGCTCGTGCACGCGGCGAGTGTGATAGCCAGCGCGACACCAACGAAGCGGAGGCTCCCAGGCAGCGTGCGACGCCCCATCTTTGCTCTTCCCTCCCGGAGCCCTCGCCGCCGACGCCCAGGATGATCATCTCGCTCGCGTCAGGAGCCGGGGTCGAGGTGTCGGCATGCTATCCGATCTGGCGTCCGTTGGTGATGGCGCTCGACGCGAGGAAAGCAGGGCGCCGACGTTCCCTGGGGGTGGGGACGGCGCGAGCTGCGCGCGATCGCAGTCGGGGCTCTACCCTGACCGCAATGTCCGCTGTTCGCCGGCCCTCGAGCCGAATCGCGCTGAGCGCGCTCCTGGTGGCGGTCGCCGTCGGAGGCGGCCTGGTCACCGGCGGCGTGGTGCGTGGGGCGCAACCGGCCGGAGACGGCGCCGCCGGTGCCGGGACCGTCGCATCCGCGCACCTGGCGCCTCGCGAGGTCCTGCGCGAACCCCTGTGGCAGCTCGCCTCCGCACAGCTCTCGGCGAGCGAGCGACGCCAGCTGATGGCGGGGCTCGTGACGGACGGCGGGTCAGCCGGCCTGTCGATCGCGGTCTCGATCGAGCTGGGGGCTCCGGCGACGGGGCCGGTGGTCGATGTGCTGGCCGCGAACGGCGCCCGCGTCGTGAACGTCGCCGGGAGCATCGTCGAGGCGTACGTGCAGCCTGGGCGGCTGACGACGCTCGCCGCGCTGGACGGGGTGCGGGCGATCCGCCCGATCCGGCGCCCCGTGGTCACTGGATATGTGAGCCCTGCAGTCGCGCTCCAGGGGTCGAGCGCCTGGCAGGCGGCGGGCCTGAACGGCGCCGGCGTGAAGGTCGGGATCATCGACGGCGGCTTTTCGGGCGTCGCGGCGCGCCTCGGGTCCGAGCTACCGGCCACGATCCACGCCCACTGCTACACGGCGGTGGGGTCGTTCACGACGAATGTCGTCGACTGCGCGAACGGCGAGACGCATGGGACGGCGGTGGCGGAGACGATCTTCGACATGGCTCCGGGCGTGGACCTCTACGTGGCCGATCCCGTCTCGCGGCTCGACGAGCAGCGGGCCATCACCTGGATGACGGACAACGGGATCCGTGTCATCAACGCCTCGTTCTACTCCGGGCAGATCTTCGAAGGCCCCGGCGATGGGACCTCGCCCTACTCCAACTCCCTCTACGCGCTCGTGGACCAGGCCGTGGCGGGCGGCGCGCTCTGGGTGAACGCGGCCGGGAACACGGGCGACTCGGGGTGGACGGGCCCCTGGGCTGACGCCGACAACAGCGGCTGGCTCGACTTCGCGCCCGGCGTCAAGGCGGACAGCATGACCCTGGCGGCCGGCGACGACGTGACGGTGGCGATCCGGTGGGCCGATCCCTGGGGCGCGTCGGCGAACAACTACGACCTCGCGCTCTACTCCGGGTCCACCGAGGTGGCGTCGTCCACGGACGTCCAGGCGGGTGCGGGCGACCCGTTCGAATCCATCGAGTACACGGCCCCGGCAGCCGGCAGGTATGACATCAAGATCCGGCGCGTCTCGGGTGCGCCAACCGCCCGGATGCAGCTCATGGTTGGGACGGACGTGGACGTCAAGCTGTCTGTCCAGGTTGCCGAGGGAACCCTACCCACCCCGGCCGACAGCGCAAACCCGGGAATGCTCGCGGTGGGCGCGGTGAACCTGGACCGGCCCACGGAGATCGAGACGTACAGCTCGCGGGGGCCCACGCTGGACGGCCGGGCGAAGCCGGATCTTGTCGCGGCGGACTGCGCCCGGACCACGATCGCTGACCCGTTCTGTGGGACCAGCGAATCCGCGCCGTTCGTGACGGGCGCCGCGGCCCAGGTCCTCCAGGTGCACCCGGCCATGACGCCGGTCCAGCTGGCCTCGTGGCTCCGGTCCCGGGCGCTCCCGCTCGGCAGCCCGATCCCGAACTCGACATTCGGCGCCGGCCGACTGGACCTGGGCGCGCTTCCCTTCGGCCCGGCGGCGAACCTCGCGTATGCCTGGCCACCCACCGGCGCCGTGGCCGGCGCGCCGCTCTCCGGCCAGCCCGTTGTGAAGGTCGTCGATGCGACCGACCTCGTGATCGCAGCCGGCTCCGGCAGCGCCTCGAACGTCTCGATCTCGTTGGCGACGAACGCTGCGGGCGCCACGCTTTCCTGTTCCGGCGGCCTGACCGGCGCCGCCGTCGCCGGCGTGGCGTCGTTCACCGGGTGCGCGATCGACCGGCCCGGAACCGGCTACGTGATCCGGGCGGAGGCGGCCGGGCTGCCACCGCTCCTGTCGCCGCCACTCGACATCCTCGCCGCGGGGTCAGCGCTCCCGCTCACGCTCGCGGCAAGCCCATCCACCGTCACGGTGGGGGCGGCGGCCGGGGTGACGGCGCGCTTCGCGGCAGCGCCGGCGACCGCGGACCGGTCGCTCGAGATCGAGCGCTCGATCGACGGTATCTCCTGGTCATCCGCCGGCAGCGGGGCGACCGACGCGGCCGGGACGCTTCGGGTGAACGTGCAACCGGCGGTGACCGGCTGGTACCGCGTCCGCTTCGCCGGTGGCGTGGACCTGCCGGCGGCCACCAGCTACCCGGTCCGGGTGATCGTCCGGCAATCGATCGTTCTCACGGCGTCGATTCGCCCGTCGCGGACAATCGCGCGCGGGACGACGGTCACGTTCACGTCCACGGTCCGCCCGGCCGGCGTGGGGCTGCCGCGCGCCACCGTCGCCTACGTCCTGTATCGCCGGATCGGAACCGCGTGGGTCGTCTCCCGCCGCTTCTCGGTGAAGGCCGACGCGGGCGGGCGGGCGCGGCTCGCCCTGCGCTTTGGCGTGGCGGGATCCTGGTACGTGCGCTCGTCGGCGGGTGCCACGTCGACCAACGGCGCGAGCGCGTGGAGTGCCGTCGCCCGCTACGACGTGCGATAGCAGGGACGCTCACGGCCGTCGCGGTATGCTCGCGGGAATGGCCGACCGACCCCCTGCCCGCTGGATGCGGAACGCCGAGGCGTCCCTCCTCCTGGAGAGCTTCTTCATCGCCGCGGTCGTCTCGTTCCTTGCGATCCGGGCCTTCCTCGCCCTCACCGGGTACCCGCGGCTGGGCGCGAGCGGGATCCACGTCGCCCACATGCTGTGGGGCGGCCTGCTCATGCTCGCCGCCCTCCTGCTCCTGCTGGCCTTCCTGGACCGATCCGTCCAGCACCTCGCCGCCATCATCGCCGGGCTGGGCTTCGGCACGTTCGTCGACGAGCTCGGGAAGTTCCTGACGGCCGACAACAACTACTTCTTCCGGCCCGCGGTGGCCGGGATCTACGTGCTGTTCGTGGGCACGTTCCTGGTGGCCCGGACGCTGATCGGCCAGCGCCGGCTGCGTCCCAACGAGGCGCTCGCAAACGCGCTCGCCCGGCTCGCAGGGACGCTGGACCGGCCGATCGAACCGACCGATCGGGCGCGGATCCGGCGGCTGCTTCGCGAGGCGGACCCTGACTCGGAGCTGGCCCTCGTGCTTGGGCGCTACGTCGCGCGACTGCCGGGGACCCCCGAGACGACCACGCCGATCGAGCGGATCCGCCGGCGGCTTGGCGACGCCTACGTCGCAGTCATGGCGAACGACTGGTCCGAGCGCGCCCTTGTCGTCGGGGTGATCGCGTACGCCGGCTTGGCGGTCGTGGGGGTGTTCCTGGTCGCGACGACGGCACCGCTCGCGGGCGCCCCGGATACGTCCACGGCAGCGACGGTGGCCCAGGTCACCTCGACGCTCGCGGGCGCCGTCCTGATCGCGCGCGGCATCCTGAGCCTGCACGGCTCGCGGGCGGACGCCTACCGGTGGTTCATGCGCGGCGTGCTGGTGTGGATCCTGATCACCCAGGTGTTCGTGTTCTACAGCTCGCAGCTGGCCGGCCTCGGAGGGCTCGCCATCGACCTCGTCGCCTATGGCAGCCTTCGGTTCGCCCTGGCCCGCGAGCTCGATGACGCCCAGCCCGCACCAGCCTGAGCCTCCCGGCGACGGGCCGGGAGCGGGGCCCGCGCCGTCGCGCCGGACCGGGCAGTCCCGTCAGGCTCCCGCCACTTCCGGCTTCCCCAGGAGCGCCGCCGCGATCCCGCGCGCCCAGGCTCGAACCTCGTCCCACGAGCGGAAGTCGCCCTCGGGCACCCGCGCGGCCGTCAGGATCACCGTCTCGCCGAGGCCGAGCATGGCCCGGTCCACCCTGCCGGCAAACAGGCGGTGCTCGCGGGCGTGCGTCAGCTCCATGATCTCGGCGATGTCGGTCGGGTCCTCCTCCGGCTTCGGCGGGTTGCCGAGCGGCCCACTCGAGAAGAGCCAGACCGGCCGGGAGGCAAGCGCGACAGCGTGGCGCTCAGCCAGGTTCTTCGCCGCCTCCATCCAGTGGCCCACGTAGACGCCGCTGCCCAGGACCGCGGCCTCGTACTCGTCCAGCGTGGTGACCGCATCGGGAGCGAGGACCACGGCCTCCAGGCCGGCCTCCGCCAGGGTGTCGCCGATAGTCCGGGCGATCTCGGCCGTGGCGCCGTGCCTGGAAGCGGCGCTGACGAGCACCTTCATGATCCTGTACCTCGCTGGGTGGTCGTCCGAACCGCCTGGAACGTGCGCGCGGACTGTCTGCACCCCACACCCTACGGGCCCCGATCCGCCGCTGCGGAGGGCCGAACGTCCCGAAGCGGACCGCCGCTCGGGATGGCCAGCAACGACCGCGCGCGCCGGAGGCGGAAACCGCGGGCCGTTGTTTCGTGACCTCGGCCCCTATCGCCCGCGACGCGGCCGGCGCATCCTCCCCGCAGGCGGGACTGCGGCGGACGCGTTCCGCGCCACGAACCGGGAGGTGACGCATGGACGCGCAGGTTGGCGACCTCATCGTCGTCGAGTCCGAGAAGGTCGGGCTGCCCGACCGCCAGGGGGAGATCCTCGAGGTGATCCCGGCGTCATACGGGACCCGCTACCGCGTCCGCTGGGATGACGGGCGCGAGAGCACGATCCGGCCCAGCGCGGGGAGCTCGCGCACGATCCACAAGCCGGCCGGCACGCCAGCCTCGACCTGACCGCGATCGGACCCTGTCCGGATCGAGCGAGGGCGGTCGCTCCGGACGCCGCGAACACGCGCCGGCGCCTGCCCGCCATCGCGCAGACGTCGACGGGCGCCCTATGCTTCGGCGCATGGTCCTGCTC
>Ga0315268_10004340_pt1 | contig 15404 bp, 12 predicted proteins | sample C1_top_MG_FD_204535 | JGI IMG/M metagenome (GOLD analysis project Ga0315268, IMG submission 204535) | Sediment microbial communities from Yellowstone Lake, YNP, Wyoming, USA - C1_top | ecosystem: Environmental > Aquatic > Freshwater > Lake > Sediment | place: USA: Wyoming | collected 2017-08-01
GTGTCTGATGCTGCCGAAAAGATCGCGAAGGACACTGGTATCTTGATCTCGGTACTGTCACACAGCCCGCGTGATAAAGTTCTACAATTGCATGGGAGCGCGCGGGTCTCGATAGGTCTGAGTCTTTCAGATGGGATTAGCACGTCTTTGCTTGAAGCTATGATGATGGGAGCGTTTCCTATCCAGTCGTGTACAGCCTGCGCCGATGAGTGGATTGTTGATGGGGAAACGGGGTTGATAGTGCCGCCTGAGGACCCCGTGGTTATTGCCGCTGCGCTGCGTCGCGCTTTGACGGATGATAGCCTGGTGGACGGTGCTGCTGAACGTAACGCCAGGGTTGCTGCCGAGCGGCTCGATCGTCAAGCGATTCAGCCCCAGGTTATCACGATGTATGAGCAAGTTTTTGCTCACTCGAAGGAGACCGGGAGCACAAAATCTTGACTTGGGTAAGATATGGGGCCAGCGCGACAGGTCATATAGGATGAGGTTGGTCAGGTCTCACAAGCTGAACAAAGGTTGATTCCATGAAGGTTTTGGTTCTAGGCGGCGAAGGCATGTTGGGCCATAAGGTCTATCAAGTCTTGAGCCGGCGATTTGAAACCTATGTTACTTTTAAAGACCCGACGGGTCTGTGGACTAGATTCCCTATGTACGAGTCCTTGGGCCCCGATCGCATTATGGGCGGGGTCAACGCTCTGGACTTGGACAGCCTGGTGCAGGCGCTGGCACGTGTCAGGCCAGAGGTGGTCATTAACTGCATTGGCATCGTCAAGCAACTCAAGGAGGCCCGCGACCCGATCATCAGTTTGACGCTCAATTCGCTCTTTCCACACCGTCTGGCAAATTTGTGCATGGCCTCGGGGGCGCGCCTATTTCACGTGAGCACCGACTGTGTTTTCAGCGGACGCAAAGGCAATTATACTGAAGACGACCTGCCAGATGCCGAGGACTTGTACGGCCGCACTAAACTGCTCGGCGAGGTCAACCGACCGGGCTGTCTAACCATCCGTACCTCCATCTTTGGGCGAGACTTGCTCAAGTCAAACGCTTTTCTGGAATGGTTCCTCAGCAACCGGGGCGGCCGGGTGAAAGGCTACAAGAACGCGATCTATACCGGTTTCCCGACTCTGGTATTGGCGCGCATCATGGGCGATATAATTGTCCAGCACCCAGATTTGTCTGGCTTGTACCAAATCGCCAGCCAGCCGATCAGCAAATATGAACTGCTGGTACGGATTCGGGATGCCATGAAATTGGATGTTGACATCGAACCTTACGATGATCCTCCGTGTGACCGAAGCCTGAATGCGGCAAGGTTCTTGGCGGTTACAGGTTATCAAATTCCAACGTGGGATGGGATGCTCGCAGAATTGGCTGCTGATCCGGCTCCCTACGACGAATGGAGAAAACAATATGCAATTGCTTGAAGACAAGTGCGCCTTGGTTACAGGCGGCACCGGCTCACTCGGTCAGGTCCTGGTACGTCGCCTGTTGGGCGGCGAATTGGGCAAACCGCGCAAGATCATCGTCTTTTCTCGCGACGAGGCTAAACAACATGCCATGCGGGTAGAGTATATGCACCGCCGGTCAGCCACCGACGAAGTGATTTACCGCAATTTTGAGCAGTTGTTAGAGTTTCGGATTGGCGATGTGCGTGATTTTCACAGCCTTGCTGCTGTTCTGCGCGATGCCGATGTCGTGTTCAATGCGGCGGCCCTCAAGCAGGTGCCGACGTGCGAGTATTTTCCGTTTGAGGCGGTGCAGACCAACATCGGCGGGCCAGAGAATATCGTGCGCGCTATTCGTGAGCATCACCTCGCGGTGCAGACGGTCATCGGGATTTCGACTGACAAAGCCTGCAAGCCGGTCAACGTGATGGGAATGACCAAAGCTATCCAAGAACGAGTTTTGATTCGCGCCAACCTGGACTGTCTCGACACTCGTTTTATCTGTGTGCGCTATGGCAATGTTTTGGCCTCGCGTGGCTCTGTCATCCCCTTGTTCCACGAGCAGATACGAAGCGGCGGCCCTGTGACCATCACAACGTCCGAGATGACGCGCTTCTTGCTCAGTTTGGAGCAGGCCGTAGATACCATATTTGCGGCTTTGGGCGGGGCCCGGCGCGGAGAAACGTATATCCCACGCCTGCCTTCGGCCAAAGTCACCGACATTGCAGCCGTATTGATTAACGGACGCCCCATTCAAACTATGGTGACTGGTATTCGACCTGGAGAAAAAGTGCACGAGATTCTAGTCTCAGAAGAGGAGGCACATCGCACGCTGGCAAGAGATGACTATTACGTGATTTCGCCAATCTTGCCCGAATTGCGCAGCCCGGAACAGGCTCGGCAATGGCTGGGGCGCGAGTATAGCTCGGCTGAGAATCTCATGCCGCAGGAGCAAGTGCGGCTGTTCTTGCAGCGTTATGGTCTCTTGATTGACCAAGCGCCGCCCGAGGGAGAGTTGCTGCGATGAAGATCATGACGGTGCTGGGCACACGGCCAGAGATCATTCGCTTGAGCTGCACCATTCCCAGACTGGATCAGTTGTGCCAGCACGTGTTAGTACACACCGGGCAGAACTTTGACCCCAGGTTGAGCGAGGTGTTCTTTCAGGAGTTGGGGGTGCGGACACCGGACCACTTTCTGGGTATTCGGGGTGATACTTTCGGCGAACAAATCGGACGCATTCTTATCGAAAGCGAGAAAATCTTTATGGCTGAACAGCCTGACCGCTTGTTGGTTCTTGGCGACACCAATAGCAGCCTGGCTGCTATCGTGTCCAAGCGGCTGGGCATTCCGGTATATTACATGGAAGCTGGCAACCGCTGCTACGATGACCGAGTGCCAGAGGAAGTCAACCGGCGGATCATTGACCATTCCAGTGATGTATTGCTTCCCTACACCGAACGCAGTCGCGCCAATTTGCTGCGCGAGGGCATCCCTGGGGAGCGCATCTATGTGACTGGAAATCCGATTTATGAAGTAATCCGGCACTATGAACCGCAGATCAATCGCTCGACGATCTTGGCCGAACTTGGCCTTGAAGCAGGCCATTACTTTTTGGCGACGATGCACCGCGCCGAGAATGTAGATGTTGAACAACGACTGTTGGGGTTAACCACTGCGCTGGAACTTTTACAGAAAAAGTATGGCGTGCCTGTCATTGTCAGCACACATCCACGCACCCAGGCCCGAATGAAAGCTTTTGGTGTTGGGGGAGACAATGAGCAGGTTCGCTTTTTGCCGCCGTTTGGCTTTTTTGACTTTATCACGCTGGAACGCAACGCTCTGTGTGTGCTCAGCGACAGTGGCACTGTTCAAGAGGAATGCTCGATCTTTGGTGCGGCGAATGTGACTATCCGCGACGTGACCGAACGACCAGAAACAATTGAATGTGGCAGCAACATATTAAGCGGTGCAAATCCAGATACGGTGATGCAATGTGTGCGAGTTGTATTGGAGTCTAAGGCGCGTTGGTCGCCGCCGCGCGAATATATGGTTGAAAGTGTCAGCGATACGGTTGTCAAAATCGTGTTGGGTTACTATCATTCTCTTTAGTCATGAAACTTGCATTTGTTTCTCCCTTCTTGCCGCCCTCCTGGTCTGGTCAGGCAGTCGTGATCTATCGGCTGCTTAAGGATTTGTCGGCTGAAGACTATTGCCTGATATCCAAACAGGATTATAGAACTGAAGCCTTCAGAGGCAGTTATTCTCGCAGACTGCCGGGCAAGTATTATCGTCTGTCTTCCGGTGTTCAAATTGCTCCAGACGGTCGCTTCCGTCGGCTGAAGCGACTTGAACTTGTCAATATGCTACGCATTGTTTCATGGAGTGGACAAATAGCATCTATCGTGCGACGTGAGAATTGCGGCGCAATAGTAGCTTGCACGGCTGGCCTTTTGGAGATGCCCGCCGGATATCTGGCCAGCCGCTTGGCTGGCGTCCCATTCTATCCGTATATATTCGACTATTACTCCTACCAGTGGACCGATCCCCTCAAACGTCGCTTTGCTGAATTCTTTGAGCCTATCGTGTTGCGCGGCGCTGCCGGCATTATTGTTCCAAATGAGTTTATGCGCGATGAACTCTTCAACCGCTATTCAGTCGAGTCAACAGTGATACACAATCCATGCGACCTAGCACCGTACAGGGCCGCACCGAACGGCGAATTGACCCGGAATAACGGCGAGATCAAGATCGTGTATACGGGTGCTGTCTACGAGGCTCACTATGATGCGTTTCGAAATCTGTTAGCAGCGATAGAGAGACTTGCGCAGCCCAATCTCAAGTTGCACCTTTATACAGCCCAATTGCCGCACGACTTGGAAGAGAAAGGGCTGGACGGCCCCATCGTTTTTCATGAACATCAGGCGACGTCTTTTATGCCTGGCATCCAACAGCAAGCTAGTTTGCTGTTCCTACCTCTGGCATTCAGCTCGCCTTATCCTGAGGTCATAAGAACTTCATCGCCCGGCAAGATAGGCGAGTATCTGGCTGCTCGTCGGCCAATATTGGTGCACGCGCCCGCGGATACATTCGTCGCCTGGTATTTCCGCCAGCACGAGTGTGGTCTGGTGGTGGATAAGTGCGATCCGGGCGAACTGGCCCAAGCCATCGAACGGATTTTGCAAAACGCGGATTTGCGGCAAGGACTCGGTACACGTGCCTGGGACCGGGCCTGTTCGGACTTTGGTCTTCCGGTGGTTCAAGCCAGATTTGGCAGGCTAGTCAAGTTGTCCGTAAACGGTTTATCTCGCTCATAGGTATGCCATGAAGCCAAGTGCTGGCTCGCTACCACAGTGCGCCGGGTGATGCGAGCAATTCAGTATGACCCGGGGCTGACAGGAAGGACAGTCTGCCGCTTTCTGCGGCGTTCGCTTGGATGGAGTCAAGGATAGATGCCGCCCGAGGTCAGTGTTATTATTCCGACTTTTAATCAAGTTGTTTTTCTGCGCCGGACAGTGGCTAGTGTCCGGGCACAGACGTGGACCGACTATGAGATTATCGTGGTGGATGATGCCTCCACAGATGAAACGCCAGCTTATCTTCGATCTCAGACTGATCTGCGGGTGATCCGCAATCCAGCGAATAGTGGTTCGAGTTTTTCTCGGAATCAGGGCTTACTGGCAGCCCAAGGGCGGTATGTGGCTTTTTTGGATGGTGACGATTTGTTCTTGCCGGACAAATTGACTGTTCAAGTCCAGGCCCTCGAAGACGATCCGAGATTGGGCATGGTGTACGGCGATATCCAGTTCTGCGATGAGGAGGAGCGTGATCTGCCCTGGCGTTCTTCGGATATGCGTTCGCCGCATCCTGGGCCGGACATTTTTGAATCGCTCTCGTATGGCAACTTTATTCCGGTACACGCCGCCCTCACGCGCCGGGCGGCTCTGGACTCCATGGGCAGGTTCTTTGACGAGGCGATGCCCAGGAGCGCCGAGGATTGGCATTTTTGGCTCCGTCTAGCTGCTGTCTGCCGAGTGCGCTACCAGCCTGTAGTACTTGGCAAGTACCGGGTGCATGGCAGCAACACGAGCCAGAGGCGGCTGAACCTGACACTCGGCAACGCCATGGTGCGGCGCTGGCTCATCGCGTCCCCTCTCTTTACGCGTCTTTCACCTGCGGCGCAGTATGCCTGTTATCTGTCAGCCGCAGTCTCGTTGGTCAAGCTGGGCGAGACGGAAGAAGCGCGTCATTTCATGGATCAGGCGCGCAAGCTGCGGCCATTCCATCCTGCGGCATATTCTCTGTTAATTCTTTCGAGTCTCGGAACAGAACGATTCAGTTCTCTGGTAGATCGGGTGCGTCACTTCATCGAATGGTTCCGGCATACTCCCCAGCCATTTGGTCGGTAGCAAATAGGTTTTTCGATGCTGTCCAGTTCTGCGCATTTGCCCAGGCGAGATGATTGCTGATGAGCGCTAGACCGGGCGTCGTTTCTGTCGTCATCTTGAATTGGAATTCAAAGCAACACTTGCTCGACTGCATTGCGTCCGCGCTGGCGCAGACCTGGCCCGCCGTCGAAGTGTTCCTCATGGACAATGCTTCGACCAACGATTCGGTCGAGTTGGCGCGGTCGCATTATCCGGCTCTGCCCGTCATACAGAATGGCGCCAACCTGGGCTTTGCCCGTGCGCACAATAAAGCCATGCGGGAGACTGTAGGCGAGTTTTACATGCCGCTCAACCCCGATGTGATCCTTTCGGAAAACTTTTGCGCCGAGATGGTACGGGCGATCCGGCAAGCTGATGATATTGGCTCAGCACAGGGCAAAATTTTTTTCTCTGACGAAAGAGGCGGTTCCGAAAGGATCTTTTCAACCGGCCATCTGCTGACCAAGAATCGCAAGTCGGCCAATCGAGGTTACAAGAGAATAGACACGGGCAAGTACGAGCAGATGGATTTCATTTTTGGCCCCAACGGCGCGTGCCCGCTTTACAGGCGAGCTATGTTGGAAGATATTCAGATGGACGGCCAGTGTTTCGACGAAAATTACTTTCTCTACGGCGAAGACTATGACCTGTGCTGGAGAGCGCAGTGGCTGGGGTGGTGCAGCATTTACACGCCGTGCGCGGTCGCCTATCACGTTCATCGCGGCACGGGCGGCTTTGACTTGCCGTTCATCCAATGCCAGTTTGCGCGCAACCAGTACATGACGGTGCTCAAGAACGATCATATTCCATATCTCTTGCTAGACACGCCGTATATTTTGCTGTGGGAATTGATCTGGCAAATGCACACCTTACTTACGAATCCGCGCCGTGTGCTCTCAAACTTGCGGGCTTATGTCGGATTCATGCGCGCAATTCCTGTTGTGCTTCGTCAGCGACGACAGCTCAACGCGCGCAAGCGGGTCACACCTCGGTACATGCGCTCGCTTTTCACCGGCATGGTGTTGCGGTGAGGGAATGATAATGGATTTTGTGTGCCAGCAAGACGTTGTGAGCCGCGTGGATTTGTCCCGCGCCGTTGGGGAGATCATCGCGCGTTTCGAGTCGAGACTTCCCGCCTGTGACGCGCTGATTCTGCTCAAACCTAACCTTAATAACGATCTCTCTGCTCTTACCGGCAACTCGACCGACTTGCGTCTGTTAGCTGCCCTCATCGAGGCGCTGCAGCAGCGCGGCTACACTCACATCGTCGTGGGCGACGGCCCCAACGTTGGCACACACCGCAAAGGCGTGGACATCCTGGCGCGGCTGGGCGTGCGCGCGCTGTGCGCGCATTACGGCGTTGAATGTGTTGACCTCAATCAATCGCCGACGACGCAGGTGCAGGTGGCGACCGGGCCGGTGCACGTCAGCCGCGTGTGCCTGGAGGCCGATTACGTCATCAGCCTGCCCAAGATCAAGACACACGCCGAAGCGGGCCTGAGCTGCGCCGTCAAGAATCTGATGGGGTGTGTGGCGGGAACGGACAAGCGGCTGATGCACGCCGACCTGACGGCTAACCTGGTGCGGCTCAACGAAGCGGTCAAACCGCATCTAATCCTGGTAGACGGCTTGATCGGCATGGAGGGCAATGGCCCCGGCGATGGCAAGCCCCGGCGACTTGACCTGCTCTTGGCCGGGACGGATGCTTTCCTGCTTGATCTGCGCGTTGCCCGACTGGTCGGATTGGATTGGAGCCAAATCCCTTACCTGCGAGTGGCGCATCAGAGGAGGCGCATCGGCGACGAGGCGGTGGCCCAGGTCAACGCAATGGAACCGCTGGCGCACATCGAGCCAGCGCCTCCGCGCGGCCTGGTCGCGCGCGTGCTCGATCACCGATGGCTGCAAAATGTGCGCGACCTCACCCGTCCCATTCACGGCTCGGAGACGGCGCGGCGGTGGCTGTACCGGCTCGGCATCATGCAGGATGTGTACGAGCAGGCCGAGGCACGCATCGAGCGGCTCTGGCTCGACCTGTCTCGCTGCGACCGCTGTGGCGTCTGCCTCGATTATTGCCCGTTGCAGTTGCCCATCTTGGAGGCAGGCTTTGACTTTGCCAGCCCGTGCATCCAGTGTCTTTACTGCGTTCAAGCGTGCCCGCAAGAGGCAATTCAGGTGGACGGAGAGTTGGGATATCTGAAGCGTCACCTGGCTCGCTATGGCGATCTGACACGGCGGGCAACCCAGTGGCAATAGCTTTGTCACCCTGAGCCGTCATACGACGGTCTTTAGACCGCACAGCGGCGAAGGGTCTCTGCCGCGCATGAAAGAGACACCTGCACTTGTCCTGGACGGCCTGCACAGGCCGCAGCGCAGGTGCAAGTGTTCTTCGCTGCGCTCAGAATGACAGGCGATGCACGACTGAGGCCGCATACAGATATGAGTATTCGGACGGCGGCGATTGAGCCGGTCAATGTCTTGGACGTCAACATCCAGCGTCTCACCGTGAGCGGATTGATCGGAGAAGCGATGCAGCGGGCGGGCGGTGCGGCGAGTGTCATTCTGTACGCCAACGTCCACGTCCTCAACACGGCCTGCGGCGACCCCGACCTGCGCCGCATCCTCAATCAGGCCGACCTGGTCTATTGCGACGGCGCGGGCGTCAAGCTGGGCGCGCGTTTGCTTGGCTATCACCTGCCCGAACGCATGACGGGCGCGGACTGGATCGAGCCGCTGTGCGCTGCGTGTGTTGAGCATGGAACAGTGTTATACTTGCTGGGTGGTGCGCCCGGCGTGGCCGCGCGCGCGGCGGAGCGCTTGCAGGCTCGTCACCCCGGCCTGCAAATTGGCGGCACGCACCACGGCTTTCTCTTCGAGCCGGAGGTCTCTGCGCAAGCTATAGAGTCGGTCAATGCGGCGCGGCCTCATATTCTGCTGGTGGGCATGGGCACGCCCAACCAGGAAAAGTGGATCGCCGCCCATCGCGCCGAGTTGAACGTGCCGGTCGTCTGGGCCGTGGGCGCGTTGTTTGATTTCGTGGCGGGCGTTCAGCCGCGTGGCCCACGCTGGATGCTCGACCACGACCTCGAATGGCTCTGCCGGTTGTTATCCGATCCCAAACGATTGTGGAAGCGTTATATCGTGGGAAATCCGGTGTTTATTGGACGTGTGCTGTTGCAGCGAATAGCAAGGAACAGTGTGAAATGAGAGTCCAATCCGAAATCCAAAATCAGAATTCCAAAATTGAAAAGGTGTGGATCGCTTATCCGCCGTTGCAGGGCAAGGGCAGCCCGATGCTGACTCAGAATCGCCAGTTCCAGTGGTATCACGTTCCCTCGTACATTTATCCCGTAGTGCCGGCTTCGGCGGCGACGGTGCTGGCGAAGGACGGCTTTGACGTCACCTGGGCCGATGGCATTACGCAGCGCTGGACATACGAACAGTTCCTCAAGCAGTTCGAAGCGGAACAACCCGACCTCGTCGCGATGGAAACCAAGACGCCTGTCGTGCGGCGGCACTGGCAGATCGTTGACGAGCTCAAGCGAATCTGCCCGCAGAGCCGGGTGGCGCTGATGGGCGATCACGTCACGGCCCTGCCACAAGAGAGCCTGTTGCACAGCCAGGCCGACTATATCATCACAGGCGGTCATTACGATACGATGCTCCTGGGCGTGGCTTGCCATCTCAGGGACGGCGCGCCGATGCCGCAAGGTGTGTGGTATCGAGATGGAGAAACCGTCAAGAACACCGGGCCGTGGCTTGCGCAGATCAACCTGGACGATTTGCCCTTTATTGACCGCGACTTGACCCAGGCGAACCTCTATGGCGAAAAATGGAAGAGGCGCACGCCTTTCTATTACACGATGGCCGGGCGCGATTGCCCGTGGGGCAGGTGTACCTTTTGCGCCTGGACGACGACCTATCCCCGCTTTAGCGTGCGCTCGCCGGAGAACATTCTGGACGAGATTGGCTTTTTGATCGAGCGACACGGCGTGCGAGAGATATTCGACGACACCGGCACTTTTCCAGCGGGCAAATGGCTGGACCGGTTCTGCCAGGGCATGATCGAGCGCGGCTATCACAAAGCGATTCTGTTTTCCGCCAACATGCGGTACGGGATGCTTTCGCCGCATCACCCCGAGCTGATGAAAAAGGCCGGCTTTCGCAAGCTCAAGATGGGGTTGGAATCTGCCAGCCAGGCCACGCTGGATCGCATCGAAAAAGGCACAACCGTCGAGCAGATCGTCGAGGACTCGCAGCGCATCAGCCAGGCCGGCCTCGACATCCAGTTGACAGTGATGGTGGGGTATCCGTGGGAGGACAGGCAGGCCGCTCAACGCACGCTGGATTTGGCGAACACGCTCATGTCGGACGGGCACGCCGAGATGCTCCAGTCCACGGTCGTCGTGCCCTATCCCGGAACGCCCTTGTATCAGGAGGCGGTTCAGAACGGCTGGTTCCGCATTGACCCGCAAGACTATCCGCGGTTCGACATGACCGAGACGGTGTTCAACTTGCCGGACATGACGCCGGAAGAGGCCAACGAGATGTGCGCGGGCGTGTACAAGACTTTTCTCAAGCCGAAATACGTCTTGCGCCAACTGGGGCGCATTCGCTCGCCTCAGGACCTGGACTATGTCTGGCGAGGCGCCAGAGCTGTGGTCGGTCATTTGCGTGACTTTCTTGACGGCAGCGGTGGGCGTGGAGGATAAGCCATGTCGAAGCCCGGCATCAGACGCCTGATCCAAGAAGCATCCATAACCGTCGTTTTCACCTACGCCTTGTTTTTGGGAGGCACGTGGAATGGTCTGGTGTTGTACGAGACCATCCGTCTCTCTCTGGGCCTGTTAGGATTGATCGGGGTGATCTGGTTGGGCTGGGCCTGGTGGCGCAAAGAGCCTATCGCTTTCTCGTCGGTGACGGTCGCATACGGGGTCTACCTGGCGGCTTTTGCAGGTGCGGCCGCCCTCTCGCTGGATCCGCGTCGCAGCCTGAATGCCCTCATTTTTGTGGTGGTCTATGCGGTGGTGTGGACACTGGTCTCTGACTTGATTCTCAAGGGTTGGCCTCCAGAACTATTCACACGTGTCCTCACCGTTCTCGGAGCCGGCGTGATTCTGGCGGCTATTTGGCAAAGCGTGAGCTATGAGTCGAGCTGGCTCGCGATTAGCGGCGGGGCTTCTCTGCTCCCTCCCGTCATTCTGCGTCCGACTGCCTTTCTCAACCATGCCAACGTCGTGGCGGCTGTCCTCAACTTGATATGGCCCGTGGTGTTGGTCAAGGCGCTGCCCTCTGCTGCCTGGCCTCGACGCCTGGTGGCGGGTGTGTGGATTCTGCTTGCCTGGAGCGTGATTCTGCTCACCTCGTCACGCGGCGCGTGGCTGGGCGCTGCCAGCGGGCTGATCGTTACCTGCGGACTGTGGTGGTGGGCCGGCAGACAGGCGGCCGGTCAAAAGATGCAGCCCTTCCGCCTCAAATTCTCTTGGAAATGGCTTGGGACCGGTGTGGCCATCTTGCTCCTGGCGTTCGTCGGCGGATGGATCGCATTGCGGCTGCTCCAGAATCCGACGCATGGCATTGGATTGGCTTCCCGTTCGGGTTTCTGGAGCACGGCCTGGGAGACATTTGTGGAGCATCCTGTCATCGGGCAAGGCCCCGACACCTTTGCGACGGCTTACGCACAACATTCTTCTGTCCCCCCCGATACGCTTTACACGCACGCTCACAACAAGCTCCTGAATCTTTTGGCAGAGAGCGGATTGTTGGGCGCTCTCGCCGGCGGTGCGCTGGTGATAGCCGTGATGTGGGCCGGCTGGCGTCATTGGCACGCCGCGACGATGGCAGAGCGCCGTTTCCTGGCTGGCATTGCCGGCGCGTTGGCGGCCACCAGCGTGCATTGCTTCTTTGACACCATGACCAGGTTTCCTTCCGTGGCGCTGCTGATCGCCACGCTGACGGCTATTCTGACCACGCGACCTCAGCCGGTGGACGCCCGGCGACGCGCGGGCTGGTTTCGGCTGGCGCTGACCGGGTTGTTCCTTGCCTTGTCCGGCGTGGGGGTATGGACACAGTCTGCTTATCAGTTTTACCTGCAGGGCACCGCGCTAGCTAACACTGGCGACTGGCAAGCCGCAGCGCCTGAGCTCGAAGCGGCGGTCGCCCGTGATCGGGGTCACGCTCTGTATAACCTGGTATCGGGCTTTGCTCACGGCGTTTTGGCTGAACAGGGTGAAGTAAACGCTTTGCCGGTTGCCATCCAGCGTTACAAAGCGGGCATCGCTTTGGAGCCAGGCTATGCATTGAACTATGCTAATCTGGCAACCCTCTACTGGCAACAGGGCGATACCCGTTTGGCTGTGGCGACGATGGAAAAGGCTGCGCGAACGGCTCCCCAAGAAGCGACCTATTGGCTCAATCTTGGACTCTACCGTGAAAAGACAGGTGATGTGAGTGGAGCGCGAGAGGCTTTCCGGCAAGTTCTCGACTTGCGTCCAGGCTGGGCTGAAGCGTACATCTGGCGGGCAACCGACCTGCGCCGGTCCGTTTTGGAAATCTGGCGAGCGGCGCATCCACAGGAGTCGGAGCTCGCCAATGCCAATCTGCCTTCCGAGCAAGCTCTCCAGCGATACAACCAGGCGTTGGCTGCCAATCCCCAATCAGCTTCCCTCTATTCGGGCCGCGCGGCGGCGCTGATGGAGCTGGGTCGTTATCAGGAAGCCGTTCGCGACGCGCGTATCGCGGCCTTTATCAGCGATCTGGAGCCAGGCGCGGCCGTCGAGTCACGTTGGGTTCTGGCCCAAATTGCTTATCGCCAGGGTGATCTAAAAAACGCGCTGGCGTTGGGTGAGCAGACGCTGGATGCTTTTCGCCGGCAATCTATCGGCGGCCCTGGGACCTATTCGACCGACATCTACGGATGGACGGTTTTCTATCGCCTGGTATTGAACGACGACATGCTCCCGCAACTCGAGACGATTCGCTTTCCAGATCGGCAGGTCGCCTGGCTGGAGACGGTCGGCAAATGGTATGAAGAAGCTGGCGATGTAGACAGCGCGCGAAGGCTCTACCGCGAGGCGCTCGACGCTGCGCCTGATACGCACTTTGCGCAAGAGCGGTTAGCTGTGCTGGGTCGTTGATAGGATGAATGAATGCAGGCTCCCCGGTTCTCTTGGCCGTTCTTTGCTCTAGTCGGCATCGTGGCATTGGCGACCTTCTTGCGCTTGCCGCATTTGCGCTTGGTTCCCGCCTGGTACCCCGACGAGGGCAGCAACATTGCCATCGCGGCCTCACTCGCGCAGGGTGAATCGGCTTACCTGGCGTTTGGCCGTTCGTCGTTCATCAATGGGCACCCTCCCTTGCTCTATCTCGGGATGGCAGTCTTGTTCCGTTGGCTGGGCGTGGACATTCTCTGGGCGCGGCTCCTGACGGTCGCGCTGGGTCTCTTGACACTTGTGCTTCTGTACGTCGTCGCCGAGCGGATGGGCGGGCCGAGAGTGGCCTGGGCTGCGGCTGCCTTTTATGCCATCTATCCGAGTGCCGTCGTCTACAATCGCATGGCGCTCACGTACAACTTGATTGCGCCGTTGTATCTGCTCACCCTCTATGCAGTGTGGCAGGCGTCGGACGCTTCGCGTCGGCACAATCGCTGGATCGCTGTGGCTGCGCTGTGTGTCGGCTTCGCTTTGCTGACCGATTGGGTGGCGGTGGGCCTGCTGGCCTTCCTGGTCCTGGCGCTGCTGTTCATCCGGCCGAAATCGCTTCTGTGGGCCGTGCCGCTTGCGGTGCTGCCATTCCTTGTGTGGTGTGGCGTGACGGGGCTTGCGGCGGGCAAAGCCTTTTGGCAGGATCTGATCTTTACATTTTCGCGCACCAATGCTGCACTGCCGATCCAGGTGGCGCGCATCATTTTTTATCGAACTACGTTGGAAGGTGATCTGTGGTTGACACTGGGAGGGCTGGGCCTGTTGTTGCAAGGAGACCGGCATGCGCGCTGGTTGACAGCAGGACTAGTTGGCCTCTCGCTGCTGATCCTGGTGCGGAATGGTCCAGCCTCTGGTCAGGCTTCGTATTTTCTGATCCCGCTGTTTCCACTAGCGGCCTGGGGAATGGGCGTGCTGTTAGTCAAGGGCGTGCCGGTCTTGATCGGGCAACTGGAGACGGCCTGGGGATCAGTTTTCTCGCGGAGGTCACGTTTGCCACGTGCGCTGAATAGTCTGATTCTGTTCCTGCTTATCATTGCGCCTTCTCTCAGCATGATTGCAGAAGGTGTTTGGCTCGATTATCGTTTGTACACGTCCCGCTTTGGCGAAACATTGGCCGACCCGGTCAGCGCCGAGCAGGCAGCCGACTATGTAAACGACCGCACGACCTCCAATGACGTGGTGTTAGTCTCGCCAACAATCGCTTGGCTCATCCGGGCGCACGCGGCTGATTTCCAGATGGCGGTGGCGGCAACAGGGCAGGCGACCGCGCACTTTCCAGCCGACATCCCGTGGGACCGCTTTCGTTTTGATCCGCGTCTCGAAAATGCCAAATATGTGATTGTTGACCCCCTCTGGCGGACCTGGGCCTCAGATCAGATGCCGGAGGTGGCCGGCATGGTCAAAGACATCGAGTCACACTGGAAGCTGGAAACCCAAATCGGCAGTTTCGAGATCTACCATCATCCTGATCAGTAGACGGTTTTCCTTGCGCCGGATTATGGAGTGGACAGGGTGAGACGTCGTCTCCACGTTCAAGCAGATGAGTTGCTGGCTCCCGTTTTTATATGTGTTGGCGACGGTGATCTTTACATGGCCGTTGTGTCTTCACCTGGGCACACAGGTGATTGGCCCGTTTCATGGCGACAACCTGGAGTACGTTTGGAAGATATGGTGGGTCAAACATGCCTGGTTTGATCTGCATGTTTCGCCAGAGATTGTTCCGACTATAAACTGGCCCGCTGGCTATTTCCTAGCATACGGAGAGTTGGTATTGCGCCTGGAAGTGAGCGTCCTTCAACAGGCCGTTGCGGATATAGACTTCAGGAGAAACGATCCAATCCGACTGCCGATCCAGAATCAGTTGCGGCGGCATGGCGCAAGCGATGATGCACAGGTTCAGATTGAGTGGGGAGAAGATCTGAGGGTGCTGGGGTTTGATGTTTAAATACCGGTGATCGGAGGATGCATGATACCTCGATTGCATAGGAGGAGTTGGCCTCTGATGCTCACCTTGATGGCCGCAGCTTTGTTGCGCATCGTGGTTGCGTGGCAACCTGTGCCAGTTTTGCTAAGGGTCAACCTTCCTGATGATGCTTACTACTATTTTACGATCGCGCGTAACATTCTAAACGGCAGTGGTGCGACTCTCGACGGTATGCACATCAACAATGGTTTCCACCCTCTCTGGCTGATTGTTATTCTTCCATTTTTCCTTATCGGGCACATCGCTCGTGATTTGCCAGTGCATCTTTCACTTTCTCTGGGAGGATTATTGGATGTTGGGGCTTGCTATTTACTTTATCGCATTGTGGTGCGCCTCACAGGGAAAG
>Ga0315268_10004341_pt1 | contig 15403 bp, 16 predicted proteins | sample C1_top_MG_FD_204535 | JGI IMG/M metagenome (GOLD analysis project Ga0315268, IMG submission 204535) | Sediment microbial communities from Yellowstone Lake, YNP, Wyoming, USA - C1_top | ecosystem: Environmental > Aquatic > Freshwater > Lake > Sediment | place: USA: Wyoming | collected 2017-08-01
GCCTTATGCGGATATCTATGGCTATAATCTATCTACAAATTCAAATTTTAGTATGCCTTCAACTAGTATTGTACCTGAACCTCTAGGCATCAATGGTAACATTGTTGTGTGGGCAGATTATAGGAATGGCAATTCTGATATTTATGGGACGAATATATTTTTAAGAAAGTATTTCGATATATCATTCTATTTTAAAAAAATATCTAATTATTTTTCCTCTCTTTATTCTAATGTTGAATCAATTTCTCCCTATATGAAAATTGTGTCTCCTTTCCTCAAAATCATTGGATGGATTTTAATTGCGATTCTTGCTATCTGGCTTGGTAAGATTTATACTATTGGGCTTGTTAACTCCATCAAAGGAATTATACATAGAGATAAATATAAAGATTATTATCAGGAAACAAGCAATATTCCCAGAAGTAATCAGAATGAAACTTATCGCGAAAAGGCAAATGAGGAACATAGAACTTATCAACAGAGAACTGATTTTAAAGCTAAAACTCAGAATCAAGAAGAGGAAACACCTTTTAATCCTTATGTTGTCTTGGGAATCTCAGAAAATGCAACACAAGATGAAATAAAAAAAGCATATCTTGAATTAGCAGCAAAATACCATCCTGATAAAGTCAATCATCTCGGGGAGGAATTCAAAGAATTGGCACATACGAAATTTCTCCAAATAAAAAAGGCATATGAAATATTGTACTCTAAAAAATGAATTTCTCCAACCTTCCACCACCCCTCCCCAACCTTTATAAATCTCTTTGGAACTTTTACCAACATGAACAAGGAGAAACTTGAATTATATGAGGACATAGGGATGCTTGTCCTTGCCCTCATTACAATCTTCCTGCTGTTCTACGAGATGACCATCACGGTCCCTCCCTTCAACCTTGAGGCGATACGACCGAAGCTCGCCGCCATCCACTGGCTCGACTTCTGGATATGCATGATTTTCATCTCGGAATTCGTCATAAGGCTCTGGAAGGGCTCTGACAGAAAGGGATTTTTTAAAGCTCACTGGATAGAGATACCGGGGATGATTCCCTTCACCGTCATGGGGGGGTCCGCCGCGCTCAGAATATTCAGGCTCTTCAGGCTTGCACGCGTCTTTACCATGATGCGCAGATTCTCGCGTCTTTACAAGAAGAGATTTGTCAAAAACGAGGTGCAGTACACGGCAGTCGTTCTTGTCATGATTGTCCTCCTCGCCTCCTATGGTATTTTCTTCTTCGAGAGGATGACCAATCCGCAGTTCAAGAGCTTCGGCGACGCAATCTGGTGGAGTTTTGTGACAGTCACCACGGTGGGCTATGGCGACAAGGTGCCCATCACACCCTTCGGGAGACTCATAGGCATAATCCTCATGCTCACAGGCATTGGAGTCATAGGTGTGGCTTCCGGTACAATGGCAACCTACCTTTTGGGTAGCACGAGAAACGAGAAGGGAAGTGAGGACGTTGAGGAAGCAAAAAAGATCCTTGTTCTCAGGAGGGCGCGCGGAGAGGTCACAGAAGAGCTTTACGCCGAGATAAAGAATGATTTAGAAGAGATTATGAGGAAGAAGCAGTAGTTTTTCTCATACTTATCTCGTTTTGCTCAATCCATGAGCAAATGAAACGTGACGGAGAGCATGCCATTTCTATTGAATGACTTATCTAATATTCTCATCTTCCTCTTTTTTCGAAATGTCGCTCTTCTCCAATGAATGCGTTTTCTTTTTTGGTGCACCTTTTTTCTTTGTTAAAGAAAAAAGGTGCAGTGATTTACGTTATGACCTCGCACCCTTCTTCGGTGACATGGACCGTATGTTCAAATTGAGTCACATTCCCACCCTTTACCTCTTTGAGAATATGGTATGGATATATGACACCATAGCGCACGAGGGTCTTCAGGTAGAATTCACTCTTCCTGTCGGGTGCCACCCAGCGCTCGGCGAAGGGGAGGGTCTTGTAGTTCCTCTGTATGTTCATCATCATTTTCTTTGCCTCAGGCAGGCGAAGCGGGCGCGGGGCGATGAATCGGAATATGAAAACCTTCTCATCGTCCTCCACCTTCCCGGCACCATCTGTGGCGAAGGGCTCTATGGCAAAGATATCTCCCTCTGAGATATATTCGTTTCCCTGTGGTATGTTGGGAATGGTAGGTGGCGCATGCTGCGTGTACTGGGCAAGACCGTGTCCCGAAAGATTTTCTATGGGTTTGTATCCATGTCCCGTAATGACATTCTGTATGACTTCACCTATCTCTCGTGTCTTTATGCCTACCTTTATGATTGAAATGGCTGCCTCAAGGGCTTCCTCTGAGGCACGCATGAGGGTGTCTTTCTCCTCTCCCACTTTCACGGTGAAGGCGGTATCCGCGATATAACCATCTATGTGGCATCCCAGGTCTATTTTCACATACTGCCCTCTCGTAAAGAGGCTCTCGTCTCGGGCAGGCGGGGAGTAGTGGGCGGCGATTTCGTTGATAGAGATGTTGACAGGGAAGGCGATGCCTCCCCCGTACTCCTTTATCTTTGTCTCAATGAATTCTGCGGTGTCGAGAAGTCTTGCGTCTTCTACGATTATGCCCTGCGCTTCCTCTCTCACACGACGAATGATTTCCCCCGCCTTCCTGTATTTTTCAAGTACATCCTCACTTACCATCAAGCTCACCTACGATTCCTAAAAGTTCTGAGAGATTCTCAATCACATAATCAGCCGCAACCCTCATGTGTCTCATCCTCAATACGGTCACCATGCCACACAGCTTTGCTCCCGCCAAATCCTGTCCCTTGTCATCCACCATTATGGATTCCATGGGTTCCACATCAAAGGAAGAGATGGCATTGCAAAAAATTTCACGGGAAGGTTTCTCCACGCCCTCTTCCTCCGATATATATACGCCATCGAAGAAATGCTCGAGCTGAAGGCGTAAAATCTTCTCCCACTGTTTTGTCGCTTTGCCATTGGTGATGATGCCAAGCTTCTTCCCCATTTGCCTCAGGGCGATGAGGGTGGGAACCGTGTCACCAAACGGTTTGAGATTGGCAAACTTTGTATTGTGGTAGGCGACGATGCCAGCAGTGAGAATCTTATAATCCTTATATCCGAGGATTTTTTGGGAGAGTAAGTCGAGGTGATTGGGAAAATTGCTGCCTTTCTCCCTCACTATGACGTTGAGCAGTTTCCATCCTTCATTGCGCGAGACGGGTAACCCTTCATTTATCATTCCCTCCAGTGCAGCGATACGCGCCATGCGGGCAAGCCGTGTAGAGTCATAGAGTGTGTCATCGAGATCGAAGAAAATAGCCTTTATCACAAATGAATTTCAAGAAAAAGCAATAAAACCTTTTTGGTGATGGGGGCTTTTATGCCCCCATCCTCGAGGTGACAATCGAGCGTAATGATGAACCAAGTCTTATTTGAAGTATTTAAAGCTTTCTGTAAGAAAGAGCATCCAATTCTGCATTAACTGAATTTTTAACTTAAAAATGTAAAAAATGGCGAAATTTGGGCTTTTTTGCTACTTATAAGCCACTATCGATTCCCCGGCTTTTACTTTATCCCCTTCCTTTACAGCAATCTTCATTCCTTTAGGCAGGAAGAGCTCTGTGCGTGAACCGAATTTTATCATGCCTATTCTCTCCCCTTTTTCTACACTGTCACCCTGCTCTACCCTGCACACAATTCGTCTGGCGAGGATACCAGCGATCTGGGTAACGAGTACCCTTTCTGATTCATTTTCTATGCCAATGAAATTGGTCTCATTCTCCTGTGAGGCGGTCTCAAGGTAGGCAGGATAGTAACTTCCCCTCTTGTATTCCGTATATGTCACCTTTCCTGAAATAGGGCTCCTGTTTATGTGAACGTTTAATGGTGAGAGAAATATGGCGACCTTCGTGGCCTCGCTTTTGAGGAATCTGGGCTCGAGCACCTCTTTTATGCTCACCACCTTTCCATCGGCAGGCGAGACAACATTATCGTTTCCCTCAGGAATACTTCTTTCTGGGTCACGGAAGAAGTAAGCCGTGGCGAGGAGAAGTGTGGCAGGTATGAAGCTCAATGCCTTGTTTTTCTGTCTCGTGAACTGCCAAAAAAGGGCAAGTGCACCTAAATATGGCAACCCCTCCTTTGCGATGGGCAATCTCATGGGATGACATAAAAAGGTGGTATATAAAGGTTACTCACGATTCGGTGCAAAAAAATAATGATTGATACCAAATTGAAGCCTAAAATGTTTCACCGCATGAGTGACTTTCCGATTAAAAAAGTTCCTCGTATTTCACGTCTATGTCCTGGTAACGGAAGGGAAGGTCATGGCGCGTTGTCTTTGGGGCAAACACTTCGCCGCGCGAGGCGTGCTCCACCACCTCCTTTTTCGTGGGACCTCTTCGCAGCAATATCATCGTCGCATTTCTGAGGGCATCGAAGGCAGCCTGCTCGGTATCCACGAATTCAAGGGAGATGGTTTTTATATTCTCAAGCATCTTTATGATTATTTTGGGGTCTCCCCTGATGCTCGCACAATCCTCTTGAGAAATCAGTACAAAATCGGAATTGGCAATCTGTGCCATTGCTTCTTCTCTCTTTTTGTATTCGAGGGTGACACCGCGAGTATTTTCGAGCACAAAAAAAACTCTCTCTGCTTCTCCGAAGACGACGGGATACCACGTATACACCTTTATGCTGTCGTCTTCCAGATAGTCGAGCTTTATGCAGGGAATCCTTTTGGCACCAAGCTGCATCAATCCCGCCCAGCGATGGTGACCGTCGAGTATGGTAAGGCTCTCGCGGTCTATGAGGAGTGGTTTGAAGAAGACACGCGTTGAGAGCAGGCTCTCCAAAAAGAGTTTTAGTTCTTCCTCGACGAGCGCCTCGTGTGGTTTGAGGAGTGAGGGGGGCACCATCTCCACCTCAAAAATCTTGAGGGGCTTTTCCGGCCCTGTTCTTTTCTCGACTCCCATGAACATGACAAAAATATAAGCTTTATAAATCTAACGCCAGTTTCCTCTTATAGATTTAATATTCTTTTCTTGGGGTAGTGTTGACAATGAGATTGAGAGAGAAGATACTTCAAATACCTAAAAAAAAGAGAAAAAGGAAAAAAAAGGGAAAAATCCGATATATTGTAGCGTACATCCTCTTTCCTAGCCGAGCAGGCTCGTGATGAGGGGTATCGCGAAGTAGACAATGAAGGCTGCCGATGCGAGATACATCATCCAGTGAACTTCGCGTGCCTTACCACGGACTATCTTTATGAAGGTGTAGATGACGAACCCCATGCCTATACCGTTGGTGATGCTGTAGGTGAAGGGCATGGTGACAAGCACCATGAGGGCGGGAAATCCTTCCTCGAAGTCTGAAAGGGGGATGTCTTTTATTATGGTGCACATGTAGAAGCCCACGAGAATCAAGGCAGGTGCCGTCGCCTGGGGCGGTATGATGCCCGCAATGGGTGCGAGGAAGAGTCCGAGAAGGAACAGAAAACCCACTACAACGGATGTGAGGCCAGTCTTGCCTCCCTCTGCAACGCCTGATGCTGACTCTATGTAGGTGGTAACAGAGCTTGCCGAGGAGAAACCGCCGAATGCTGCGGCGAGTGAGTCGATGAGGAGCACGCGATTGAGTCTGGGGAGCTTGCCTTCCTTGAGGAATCCGCCTTCACCGCCGATGCCGATGACCGTTCCCATGGTGTCGAAGAAGTCTGACATCATTATTGAGAATATGGTGAGTATGGCTGCAAGGAATCCTATCTTTGAAAATACTCCGAAGTTCAAGCCGGCGCCAAACGTGGAGAAGTCTGGAATGCTCAGTATCTGTTTTGGAATTACCGCAACGCCCGGAGTCTTGAAGGCGGTCAGTCCCGAGGCATAGTTGATTATTATGGCGAGCACAGTCGTGAGAATGATACCCAGGAGAAGCGAGCCGACGACGCGTTTCGCCATGAGGTATGCGGTGATGAGTATGCCTATGATGGCAATGAAGACCGCCAGGTTGTTGAGGTCTCCCAATGTCACCGGTATGCCTGTGCCCTGCTTTACGAGACCGCCATCCACCATGCCTATGAAGAGTATGAACAGTCCGATGCCTACGCCTATCGCCCTTTTGAGTGAAATGGGAATGGCGTCCATGACAGCCTCCCTTAACCCCGTGAGGACGAATATCGTTATGAGTACACCCTCCATGAAGATGACGCCCATGGCCGCCTGCCAGGGAAGCTTCATGCCCACGATGAGCTGCCATGCTACGACGGCGTTGAGTCCCATGCCTGAGGCAAGGGCAAATGGATAGTTGCTATAGAGTCCCATGGCGATGCAGAGCACGCCTGCGGCGAGGCAGGTTGCTGCCAGGGTGGGCGCGAACCCGGGTCCGAGCCCCTCAAGCCCCTCAATACCCACGAAGTTGAGTATGATGGGGTTAACGAAGATGATATACGCCATGGTCATGAAGGTTGTCAGCCCCGCGATGATTTCAGTTTTCGCTGTGGTGTTGTTCTCCTTCAGCTTGAACAATCTCTCCAAGAAGTCTGCCATATTTTTTCCTCCTTTCAAGATAGCCTCAAATATATATCACGTGGAATATAATTTGAAGCTGTTTTTCTGTCAACAGATGTGACGATTTTATACACGTGAACACCCTTATAAATTTTTTCGGAAGAGGAATGAGAAAAGGCAATGTTTGAAGGATAATAAATGAAGAAGGATGGAAAATTCCCTGGAGGAATTGAAAGGAAAGGCTTAAATACTGAAAAGGTGGGAAAGAGTAAGGTGCTTCCATGGTTTATGCATATGTGCTCATTACCATTGCTATAGGAAAGGTGAAGGATGTATTGGAAGAGCTCAGGTCGCTTGACAGCGTCATACAGGCAGATGTGGTGACAGGTCCCTACGATGCCATAGCCCGGATTCAAGCCCCCGACCTCTCAGAACTCACAAAAACTATAGTCCAGAGGATACACTACATAGAGGGCGTCATAGACACGACCACAGCCATCGTCGTTGAACTCTGATTAAATTCCCCCTTGGAAGCATGCGGCATAGCCGGCAGTCCTAAGGAGAAAGAGTTTATCGGGCTGCTCATTTCTATTGTTCTAAGAGTCTATGTCATGGCGGCGGTGGATGCCATAATAAGGCTCTGTGAAAGCAGTAATATTGACCCAAATCCTTACTATCTACTATGCATTGATGATTGAAAAATTCAAGCCGATACGAATTCAGATGGCATCATGCAAGGTCATTTATACTATGAAAAACCATTATAGTTCAGACCAGGATTATTATGCAGGTGCAGGTGATTCCCCCCCCAGAACGAACAAGCCTACTGTAAATAAGTCTCAAATGAATTCAAGTTGTGGAATAGGTTTTTTTCATCGTTTTTTCTCTCGGAAATTATTGTTGTGCCCAAGCCATTCCTGGGGAATAACCTCATAAGTTGCATATCCTCAATTGTGGAGGGCTACTTTTCCATTTATGGTGGCAACTTACCAAATGTGTTTGGGAGGCGGGCATGATTTTATAAGGTGGACATCTCCTTCTTTCCCCAATGAAAAGGAAGGACATACTCGCGATCTCCGCGGGGAACGCTTCTGCAAATAACATATTCGGCTCCTACTTCGATCTATTCGTAGTTTCCTTAGGGGGCACACCCCTCCTTCAGTCGATACTCATGAGCGTGCGCAACCTTGGCAACAACCTCCTGCAAAGCCTCTGGGGCAACCTCTCAGACAGGTATGGGAGAAAATTATTTCTCGCCCTTGGATTTTTGGGCATGGCAGTGACGACTGTTTCATTCATATTCATAAGGAATCCCTCCTACCTCATAATTCTCGTAGCCCTCCAGGTACTTATCGGCTCAATGGCAATTCCCGCATGGAATGGTCTTTTGGGAGACCTCACGGAGAGAAGCGAGAGGGGACGCGTCATAGGCTCTGTTTCTTCTGTGGGGACGCTCTTTTCCGTTATCATGCTCCTCTTTGTGGGGTATGCCTCCCAACAGGTTGTGGGAGAGTTGAGGCAGTACTATCTCATTTTCATCATTGCCTCACTCGTCTTTCTTTTCACCACCATAGTCTCACTGTCGATCTCAAAGACTCCCTTTGTTTCCAAGAGGAATTCCATTCGGTTTCTCGACGTCGTGAAAAGAGACAGGAGATTTCTGAAATTCGTCCTCGCCTATACCACGTACCTCTTCTCCATGGCGCTCGCCTGGCCTCTCTTCTCTTTCGTGACTGTGAAGATTGTGGCAGCCACCAAGTCTCAGGTCTCCATAATCTGGGCGTCGGGGCAGGTGGCAGCCTACCTCAGTCAGAGATTCGGGGGCATTGTCACAGACAGGATTGGCAGGAGGAAATCACTCTTCTTTTTCTTCTTGCCCCTCGCCATTACCACCTTCTGCTTCGGGATAGCAACCTCATGGTGGTGGTTGCTTGCGGGAAATGTCATTGCCGGGTTTGCTACCGGGGCAGGATTTGTCGCCGTTGCTGCTTATACCCTCGACTGCGCCTCCGACGAACTCCGCGCGAGTTACTCGGGGACGATCAACCTCATATCGGGTGTGGGCACCTTCGCTGCATCACTCATCTCCGGAGTCGTCTCCAGTTATCTTTTGGGGATTGTCGGTCTTGCCTCCATGCTTCGCATCATGTTTCTCTCAGTCACCGTGCTCCGCATACTTGCCGCTTTCACATTTCTCAAGGTCGAAGAACCATTCGGATGAATTTCGGGACCTGAATTAAGATGTACGAAAGAGCCAACGCGTAGTACCTGCCCCAAGGGGTGTCTCTCATCATATTGCTACGGCGCAAGATGCGGGGAACTCGAATTACAGAGGACAGGGCGAGGCTTATCGTAGTTATTTTATCTTAGGCGAATTTTATTGGTCATAATCGGCTGAGAGAAATCCATGGAATTTCTTAACTTACGATTTCTCGCCATTGATTCTTTATTATCGCCGGTAATAATTTCCCCAAAAGCCTTTTAAAAAAATCTGATGAATTTGTGCCATGCCTTTCTTCTTCGATGATGCGGGAAGCTGGCCTCTGGTGCAGGGAGTTGACAAGGATAGATTGACAGAGATGGCGTTCACAAGGCAGCCATCTTATATTGAACTGGTCAAGAAGGCAATGGAAGAGAAGCTGGAGGCAGGGCTTCAGGTTCCCACCTACCCCCAGCTACAGAACATGTGTGAACAATTTCTCTTTTTGTTGAGAAAGGATGAATTCTATGGGGAGAATCCTTACGGCATAAGAGAGGAATTTGCCTTGATTCCGGAACTCGGATTTCTCGATGATGTGGCGAGGAGATACTACGAGAGAAACGGAGAAAGACTCCTGCTCCGTGTGTGTGTGACCGGTGCTGTGGAACTTCATCTGTATGAATTCGGTAAACAAATAGATGGGGCTCTTTTGCGCGTACTCTCAGAGAGCGTCAATGCGTTCCTCAAGAATTCCTTTCTGGACACAAAGTATGCAAAGACCCAGGTGGTATCCATTGACGATCCCTCGGTGGGGCTCATCGATTTGAATGCGGAGGAGGATATCATCATAAAGGCGTGGGAAATAGCCGCCTCGGGGCTGTCCTGCGATGTCCAGGTCCATCTTCATTCCCCTCTTGCAGCCAACCTGGCTGCCCTTGCGCGAGGCGTCGATGTCGTCTCCGCCGAAACTGCCTCTCATCCGGAATATATGGATCTCTTGGACAAATCGCTTCTCGTTCAGAATGATAAATATTTAAGGATTGGCATAACCCGCACAGATTTCGACAGGATGGCGTCGGAGTACAACGAAGAGTACCACACCAATGTATTCATGCAAAAGGATTGTTATAGGATAATCGCGGAGAGGGAGACTCCGCTTCTCATAAAAAAGAGACTGGAGAGGGCGTATGAGAGATTTGGAGGGCTCATAAAATACACGGGTACGGATTGCGGATTGAAGAGCGCAGGGACCCGTGAGGCTGCGTCATTGCTCTTGCGCAACACGAGGAAGGTCATTGAAGAGTTCAGGCACGACCAAAAGATTTAAAAGAATGATATTGAAAAAAAAAACATGGATATAGGAAAATATCTTACTGAAAGCTGGAAGATAGTGTCTTCCGACTATCTGACATGGATTCTTGCAGGATTGCTCGTTTTCGCGGGAGGTTCCATAATTCCCATCATACTCACCGCACCACTTACCGTTGGATTCTTCGCCATGTTTCTCAAGGCGGCGCGCAGTGAGAGGGCACAGCTTGGAGATATAGGGGAAGGATTCTTGCGATTCTTCGATGCCATCCTCGCGATGATTGTCGTGGGCATCATTGTCTTCATAGGGTTTATCCTTCTTGTCATTCCTGGTATCATCCTTCTTGTGTGGTACATGTACACGCCTGTGGTCATGGCAGACAAGAAATGCGGGTTCTCTGAGGCAATGTCTGAGAGCAAGAGGATTGCGAAGAAGGATTTCTGGGGAAGCCTTTTTTTGGGCATCACATTCGTCATCATAAACGCGATAGGGGGTGCTCTCGTCGTGGTCTGGATCCTCACCATTCCTCTGACGTATAGCACACTCGTCCTCGGCTATAAAGAATTACAGGCAAGTGAGAAGTAGATTCTCAAGCTCCGCCAACCGTTTCTCATTTTTCCCCTCTATTATTACCCTCACCTTTTTTTCCGTGCCTGAAGGTCGGAGAAGAATCCATGAGTCGTCATTGAAGTTTGCCCTTATGCCCGAAATGGTGTCTGTGCTTTTTATATCTCTCCTTGAGGCGATAGTGCGCCTGAACACCTCTATGGCGCCTTCCTTTTCCCGTAAGGAATACTTCTTTCGAGGGTACTCATTTATTCGTGCGCAGAGTTCGGATGCCTTCTTTCCCTTCATGAGCCCCAGTATCACCACAGACGTTACGAGTCCATCTATGAAGGGGGCCCACCGGGGGTGTATGTACTTCCATGGCTCACCTGCGAATACTGCGCCGTAGACATCGATGCCCTCCTGCAGTTTTCCGAGCATCAGGCGACGAACATTCCTGCAATACTCCTCAATGCGGAAAGAGGTGTCCAACGAGGTCAGGACCACATCCTCCTCTCTCTTCCTGTAGAATCCCCCCAGGAGCGCTATGATGGAGTCTTCGGGTATGACATTTCCCCTCTCGTCCACCACGTTGATACGGTCTCCATCCCCATCCAGTGCGAATCCCACATCAGCCTTCTTAGCAACGACTGCGTTCCTCAGACCGCCAATCATCTCCTCAGAAGGCTCAGGACCTCGCCCCGGAAAAGTTGGGTCAAGGGTGCCGTTCAATACAATGACCTCGCAATTGCATCTCTCGAGAAGTGCAGGGGAGACAAGACTTCCGACCCCATTTCCACAATCCAGGGCAACCCTTCTTCTTTCAAACGAGGAAAAAAGGCGCGACCCATACCCCACCGCTGCATCGATATAATCCGGAATGGGGCTCATGCTCCTCCTCCCACCCACTCTTTGCCAGTCCTTTTTTATGCTTCCGCTCATGTATCCTTCTATCTCGTCCTCCTCAGCCGTGAATGACTCTTTTTTTCGCAGGAAGACCTTGAACCCATTATTCTCAGGGGGGTTGTGTGAGGCGGTTACCATGATACCTGCCTTGTCTGAAAAGTAAGAGAGAACAGGAGTGGGGACGAGCCCCAAATCCCGCACATTGATGCCACACGAATTGAGAGATGAGATGAGGGCATTCGCGAGGAGGAGTGAGGACGACCTGCAGTCCCTACCCACAGAGACCGTGTCAATATTCCTTTTTGTGAAAAAAAACGCCAGTGCCTCACCCAGTCTCAAGGCAAAGTGGGGTGTCACCCTGAACAAATCCCCCCGTATGCCTGAGGTTCCAAAGAGTCTCATGGATTTCTTTCATGAAGATTTCTCTTAAGCTTTATGGCGAGATGCGGATGGAAGTGTCTCTTCTTTTCTGCTCTCTTCACCTCGTCCCACTCATAGAGAATCCTTATCGCCTCACAGGCAGCCGTGCACGCCTCCGCTTCACCCTTCGGGTCAAATGAATTGCTCACCCTGTTTGCAAAGACAGCGCATATGGCACCGCATCGCAATCCATATATATTTCCAAGGGTAAACAATGTGGCGCACTCCATCTCAAAATTCAAGACATTCGCCTTCTGCAGGTCTGCGAGAAGCGTTCGAGAGAAACTCTGCGAGTAATTCTTAAATCCGTGTCTTCCCTGTCCCACATAGAAGGAGTCTGTCGATGCTCCGACTCCCACATGATACCTCAATCCTAGACATTCACACGCCTCAATCAAGGCACAAACTGCCTCATGGTGCGCCGAGGCCGGATACTCCTGCCTTACATACTGTTTTGATGTTCCGTCGAGTCGTACGGACGCGGTGTTTATTATGAGGTCGCCACATTTAATCTCCCTTTTTATTGAGCCAGTACTTCCCACCCGCATGAATGTGTGGCACCCCAGCACTGCGAGTTCCTCCATGGCTATGGCGCATGAAGGTCCGCCAATCCCCGTGGATGTGGCACTGATTGGGTATCCTCCATATACCCCTGTGAATGTCCTGTATTCCCTGTGAGAGGCAACTTCGTGTGATTTCCCCCATAACCCTGCGATTTTTTCAGAGCGCGCAGGGTCTCCCGGGAGGAGGACATAGGGTGCAACATCGCCCTCCGCGCACCGTATGTGGTACTGCCTCCCCGAAACAATAGGTCTTTCCGCCTTCATGAAATCTATTTCACGAATAGCATATAAGTCTATTGCGAGGGTGAGATTTAAAAGGTGTTGAAGGTATTATGTCGCATGTCCTCTCTCACAAAGCGATTTCTGGTAGGATTTGGCATTGTGGCTGCTCTTTGTGTCATATGGGGAACAGCAGTGGAGTTCAGCCTGCTGCGGCTCATATTCAAACCTATCCCTGTGCTGTGCATGGCGGCATGGGTCTATATTGGTAAGAAAGATTCATATGACATTCAGATATTCAGGGGATTGGTCCTCTGCGCATTGGGGGATCTCCTTCTTGAAGTTGGTGAGAAGACATTTCTTGCAGGCGTCCTTGCCTTCCTTTTTGGGCAACTTTTCTATACGAGCGCATTTTTGAAACGTACTCGTGTGCTCGGTCTGCCCTATGCCCTCCCCTTCGCATTGTGGGGTATTCTTGTCTATTTATTCCTCATGCCACATCTGGGGTCAATGACCATACCGGTGGGCTTCTATATTGCTGCTATCTGTGCAATGATGTGGCGGGCTGCAGTCACGAGGGTATTTCTCGCCGGAGCGGGTGCCCTGCTTTTTGGACTGAGTGATACGCTTCTCGCTATCAACCGCTGGTATGCGCCAGTTCCCGCTGCATCGTACCTCATCATAATACTCTACTGGGCAGGACAGGTGGGAATAGGAAAATCTGTCGAGAGACAGATTATTTCCGCAAGGTAACATGGTGTTGGAATGTAAGATACTTGCATTATTGAGGAAAAGATACGTGCGGGACATGCCGACATAGCGTTCTTCAATGAACAAAATCGCCATAAAGCAGAAAAATAATTGAGTGATGATTATGGTAGATGTGGAAAAGATGCATCATGAGGACTGGGGAGCCGTCCGAATCATCTATAGTGAGGGGATTGCGACGGGTAATGCCACTTTCGAAAAAGAGGTACCCGAATGGGAAGACTGGGACGGGAGTCACCTGCATGATTGTAGATTGGTTGCGAAGGACGGTGGTCGTGTCGTCGGATGGGCAGCGCTCACCCCCGTTTCAAGCAGGTGCACCTATTCGGGTGCTGCGGAAGTGAGCGTGTACGTTGCCATCTCAGAGAGAGGAAGGGGGATAGGAAAGGCTTTGCTGCGTTCACTCATTACAGAATCAGAAAGAGCAGGCATCTGGACCCTACAGGCAAGCATGTTTTCTGAAAATATAGCGAGTATCGTTTTGCACAAGGCTTGTGGATTTAGGGAGGTCGGTGTGAGAGAACGTATTGGTCGGATGAGAGGGGTGTGGAGAGACACGGTCCTTATGGAACGTCGCAGCAAAGTTATTGGCATCGATGGCATCTTCTAGGAAGGCATATTACCTCACATACCGCTATTGCCAAATGAAAATAGTTGAATGACCAAAGATTCTTACGCAAGTCTCACAGAAGTATTTCAATGGGCTATAGAACCTACAAGGAATACATGCGCAAAGAAATCTGAATTTGTTGAAACGCAACCATCCGTGAAAAAGAGGGGTGAGCCGGCAACGAGGGAAAAGGATTATAAGACACCCCAAAGCAGGAACGCACATGAGCGCCTCACTTATCAAGATCGGAAATGCATTCTTCAAAATCATTCTCCTGTCGCCAATCCATGGGATATTCAGCAAGACCATACTCCTCCTCACCGTAACAGGAAAGAAGAGCGGCAAGAAATATACGACCCCTGTGGGGTATGCACAGGACGGAGACATTCTGAGGGTGACAAGCACGAGGGAAAGACGGTGGTGGAGGAATCTTCGTGGAGGGGCTCCTGTAGAGCTATCGCTCAGGGGGAAAAGAGTCGAGTCATGGGGGACGGTTGCAGAGGACGAGAAAGGCGTTGAAGAGGGCCTTGTCGCGTATCTTGAAAGGGTGCCCCAGTATGCCAGGAATTTTGGCGTGAGATTTTCTGGGGGAAAGAGTGACAGAGAAGACATTACCCGTGCATCGAAGGATAGGGTAATTGTCACTCTGACTCTGAAGCAAAACTGAGTCGAATGTATGAAAGAGGGATTCCATGCCATACGAATTTCGCGAGCCGGTGAGCGGGCTGACTCATCTGGGGGGCGCCGTTCTTTCAGCCTTCGGGACCTGCGTGCTTCTGTACATGGGTCGCGACAGCCTCACCAAGGAACTCTCGCTCCTAATCTATGGTGCAACCCTCATTCTCATGTTCTCGGCGAGCGCCGCCTACCATCTCATTATATCAAGACCTCAGATTGTGCAGTGGTTAAGGAAAGCCGACCATGGAGCCATCTACCTTCTCATTGCGGGCACCTACACACCCATCTGCCTGCACTTCTTTTCTGGATTCTGGTGTTGGGGTGTTTTGGTCATTATATGGGGCATGGCTCTGGTAGGGATTACGGTCAAACTCTTCATAATAAGGGCACCCCGTTGGCTCTCCGCCGGAACCTATCTACTTATGGGATGGTTATCTCTCGGGGCGATAAGGGAAATATTCAATACGATGCCAATGGGCGCTCTGGTATGGCTCTTTTTAGGCGGGCTTTTCTTCACAGCAGGAGCCATCATTTACATGATCAAGCAACCCAACTTCTTTCCGGGCGTGTTCGGGTTTCACGAACTCTGGCACATCTTCGTCATCTTGGGATGCGCGTGCCATTTTATCGTTATTGCGGTGTTCGTGGCGTCGTGAACAAACCAGAATAATAGCCGAAAGGTATATAAGTAGGAAATCATAAC